>Ga0268276_1000709_pt1 | contig 37004 bp, 29 predicted proteins | sample saktaG_4_FD_190145 | JGI IMG/M metagenome (GOLD analysis project Ga0268276, IMG submission 190145) | Saline water microbial communities from Sakinaw Lake, British Columbia, Canada - sak_2010_1_5_45m | ecosystem: Environmental > Aquatic > Non-marine Saline and Alkaline > Saline ...
ATGCTTGCTTTAAGTCTGTGGTCTGTTGGGATCGCGCTGTTACGTCAATCTCCTGCTGAGTGAGTGAGGCGGTGAAGGCCGAGGGATTGATTGTGTTTGATTTCTTTGAGATTGATTTCTGTTGTTTGAAGATGAGATAACCTCTAATGGCACGAGCTGGGTTGTCGGGTTTAATGATTAACCTGAGTTGTTGACCAACTAGGGTGGTTATCTGTTGCTGGGGATGTCCTTGTTCTGTGAGAGACAGGGTGGCGTTAAAGTCAATGAGGCCGTTGAAGGTTTTAGCAAAGAGTATGTTGGTTGGTATCTTGTCTTTAGATGAGTCAGACAAAGATGCTAATGGTGTTGATTGATTGAGTTCTGTGAGTTGAGTGAGGTTGGGCAGATTGAGGCCATTGTCAATTAGTTTTGAGATGTCGGTTATCTTGTTAATGCCTATCTATTGCAAAGTGTTAGCAAGTCCGGGGAATTTGGCTGCAAGGTCTCTGATCTCTTGGGGCACTGGAGATAAAACAAACTGGTTGATGGCTTGTGTTGGTAAAAGATTCCAGATGTTCTGAAGAGAGAGCGGTGCTTGCTGGGTTACGGTTTCTTCTACTGGTGGCTGTGGTGGTATTGGTGGGATGCCAGGTGGGTTTTCCGGTGTTTGTGGATTGAAGATATTGATTATTGGAGTTAAGATGTTTGGTTTCTGATAGTATATTGTAGCTGTAATGATGTCGGAGGGTACTCCGTAGTTAGTGAAGAACTTAAGATAGACAGTCTTTGGACCTTGTATGTCTGTGAGACGCCACTGCTTTGTGATGTTGTAGCTCTCTTGGACTGCGTTGGTGAAACTTGGGTCGTTGGAGATGGACATGCGGGGGGTGGTGGTGCTACCACGGATAAAAAGCGTTACGTCTTGGCTGGCGGAGCTCAGGGCTCCGCTGTTGATCTGCAACATGAATCCATTTAAGGGTGGTGTTGGTTTTAAGAAGCTGAGGGCAGTGCCACTGGCACCTCCTCCTGTTATCTGTGAGGCGCAAGCTGAGGTGGTGGCAGTTATTGTGTCTGCGTAGGCTGTTTCTGTGAGGTCTGTGTTACGGGCTTTAACTTGGAAGGTGTACTGGGTGTTACAGATTAAACCAGATGAAGACCATGTTAGGTCTGTGATCCAATCTGAGTTAGTGGAACCTGTTACATTCTCTATGTAGTACTCAGTGCCTGCGGGGTTAGAGTTAGCTTCCCATGTTGAGGTAATCTGGGTGGAAGAGTCTACTGTGACAGCTAGGTTAGTTGGGACATTAGCTAGTGTGTAGACTGAGGATTCTGCTGAGTAGTCAGAGACATTATCTAAGATGTCCTTGGCTCTGACTTTGTATGTGTAAAGGGTGTTGGGTGAGAGACCTGTGTCTATGTGGGTAGTGGAAGCTTGGTAAGCTGACGAGGTGGCGCCATCATTGCCTGTGGTTTCTTGTATTTGATAAGGGGTGGCGTGGAGTCCGGCTCCTGCGTCTGTAGCCGTGTTAGCTGTTACTGTCAACTGGGTGGTTGAGTCTGCTGTGACTGTGGAGATACCAACATTGGTGGGGCCCGTGGTGTCGAGCGTATACGTGAGCTCTGTGTTAGTTCCTGTTGTGTATTTGTTTGAGTAACTGTCTTGGCACGAGATATACACGTTCTTGGCTCCGTCGACTCCAAGGTCTGAGAGGGTGCAGGATATTGAGGTAGTGCCGTCTCCTGTGCAGTCGTCGTTGTCTGACATAGCGTCATAACTTTCGTCGGTGGTGGAAGCTCGGCAATCGCCGGCTTCATCTAAGGTGAGGGTGATGGTTGGGGTGGTGTCTGAGATGGTGGAACCCGATGACGGGTCGTGGGCTGATTGCACTGGTGGAGTGGCATCACTTGAAAATGTATTAGTTGCACTAACGCCTATGTTGCCAGCTTGGTCTTGGGCGTATGATTTGTAAGTATGGCTTCCATCAGCTAAATCAGTTGAGCTGTGCGCTATGGCAGTGCCGTTGTAAATAGCTGTGACCTCATCTGAAGTAAGAATCCTGTTGAAGATCATCACGTCGTCAATGGAACCCTTGAAAGGAAACCCATCTTTCATTTTGCCGATATTCCAGGTAGTAGAAGTTGTAAAATTCGTCGAGGCCGTACTTGTAGGGTCGGTTACGTCGGTTCCGTTAACAAAAATATGCGCGTCTCCGCCCGCTCTGTCAACTGTCAAAGTAACAAACGACCAGTTGCCAAATGTAACAGCTGCGCCATCTGTCTGAGTCCAACCTGATGTGGACGGACCCGCGGATTCAAAATATATTACGCGGTTGTTTGTATTCCAATAATTTACGTAAAATCTAAATCCATAACTGCCTGACCCAGAATTAGCGTTTGAGGCAAAGGTGAGTATCTGGCTTGTGTCTGTGGGCTTCATCCACAAAGAAATAGTGAAATTGTCTCCAAAGTCATAACTTGGCATTGAAATGTAATCGCTACTTCCGTTGAAAGTGAGTGCCGAGACATTGTGGCCTGCGGTGTGGAGTGAAGACGTATTTTGCTGGGCTGTTCCATTGTAGTTGCCCATATAATCTGTAACAGTTGTGTTGCCAGCGTTGTCTTCCATTCTCCACCAGCCAATAAGCGAATCATCTAAATCAGAAATTAAAGACGCAATATTTGTGTCTGAGGCCGACGCATCAAAATCAACCGAGGCGCCATAAGAACCCGAGTCAGAAGGTGATGTTATTGTAAGCTGAGGCGAAACAGTGTCTGTGTAAACTGATTTTGTGGCTTCGTTGGTTGGGCTAACATCTGTGGCGGGGTTCCCCGCAGAATCCGATCCAGAAACAAACCAATCTTCAAGAACCGACCCCACAGCAGAAACGTCAGAAGATATTGTTCTGGTATATTTATAATTATTACCAGAAACCAGCGTTGTTGCCCCGTCAATCACGTCGTTGGCTGTTCCTTCAGCAGAAATCGAAACCGTAGGGGCCGAGCCTAATGCCTCATCTGCGCTTACTTTCACATAATACGTGCCAGCCCCCAGCACTGCGTTATCAGCTATACTGTTTGCTAAAGACGAATCGTAGTAATACTGCATCGTAAAAGTTGGAGCTGTTGTATCCAGCGTGTAGCTCAAAGCTGTGTTGGTGCCTGCATCATCCTTGTTGCCGAGTGTGTCCTCGCAAGCTATGTACACGTTCTTTGCACCGTCTGCTCCGAGGTCGGAGAGAGTACACGAGATTGAGGTGGTACCATCTCCTGTGCAGTCGTCGTTGTCGGACATTGCGTCGTAGGATTCATCGGTGGTGGAGGCAAAACAATCACCGTTCTCATTTAAGGTGAGGGCGATGGTTGGGGTGGTGTCAGAGATGGTGGTTCCTGAGGCAGGATTGTGGGCAGACTGGGTGGGTGTGCTCGCGTCTATGTTAATGTCGTTAGCTGAAGCCTGTGTTGAGTAGTTAGCCACAGAGTCTTCAGCGTACATACATATGTACTTTGTGTTGTTGGTTTGGGTGCTCTGGTCCATGGAGTCAGAGTCTGTTTTTGAGTAGTCTCCTGAGCTTGTGGAGCATGTACCGTCTGCGTCGTAGTCCCATAGTTTTGTGGTGGCGTCACCCCAGCTTGGGGTAATGGTGTCTGATTGAACTGGGCCTGCTGCTACGTCGTCTGTGAAAGACAGAGTTGGTCCTGTGGTGTCAACTGTGTATGTGGTGGTGCGTTCTGTGGAGTAGTCAGTACCGTCGTACGTTCGACAGTACACGGTGCGTGTTGTGTCTCCTGTGTCTACAGTGTAGGTGCAGGTCATAGAGCTGTAGTCGCTTGAGTAGGTGGCGTCACCTTGACTGCAGAGGTTGCTTCCTGAGGTGGGGGTACCTGACTCGTCGCAGAAGAAATACAAAGCATCTGTGTCAGCATCTCCTTGTCCTGTGGGGGTGATGGTGATGGTGGTGCTTCCCTTGATTGGGTCGGGTGAGTCTGCGATGCTGGTGAGGGTTGGGGCTGTGTTGGTGAGCAGAGTATATGTTAATGCAGTGTTAGTGCCTGCTGTGTCTGCGTTGGTGCCGTCGGTGCAGGCAAGGTACACGGTCTTGGCTCCGTCAGCTCCTAAGTCAGGGGTGGTGCAGGATTGGGAGGTGGTGCCACCTCCTGTGCAGAGGGTGTCGTCAGACATGTCTGCGTATGCTTCGTCTCCGTCGAGGGATAGATAACATGTGGCGTTCTCGTCTGTGGTGAAGGTGATATCTTGGGTGGTGTCTGTGATGGTGGCTGCGTTAGCCGGGTCGTGAGCTGATTGCACGGGTGGGGTGGTGTCGAGAGTGTAGCCCAAATCCGTATTAGTGGCATCAGTGTCTCCATTGAACAGAGTGTCTTGACAAGCTATGTACACGGTCTTGGCACCGTCTTCACCAAGGTCTGGGGTAGTGCAGGAGATAGAGGTTGTTCCATCGCCGTCGCAGTCTGTCTGGATGTTGGTGACCATGTCAGCATAAGAATAATCATTGGTGACACTCAAATAGCAATCGCCTGCTTCATCTAAGGTGAAAGTAATATCTTGAGTGGCGTCTGTGATGGTGGAGGAGTCAGCTGGGCTGTGGGATGATTGCACGGGTGGAGTGATGTCATACTTAATATTGTTAGCGCTGTAATAGGCGGTGGAGTTGGGGGTGCCGGCTGCGTCTTTGCATTCTAATTTTATACAATAATAGTGACCGTCTGTTCCTGTGAAGCTGGCTGCGTGGGATGTCCCCCATGCTGTTGTGATGGTGTAGGACTTTCCACTGCAGCTGGTGTCTGCTGAAATGCCGACGTCCGAGTATGAAACCTGGTAAGGCTGGGTGGCATGCATTCCAGAACCAGCGTCAGTGCAAGTGCCAACGTCAGCAATATCAACTGTGGTGGCGGTGGTGTCGTAAGACAGAGTTGCGGGGTTCACGCCAGTGGCTAAAACTGGCGGGGTGGTGTCAGCGGCAGTATATTCAATCGTCAGCTTGGGTCTTAAACTGTCAGTCGCATATTCTGAAGATGCAAGCCAGTGAACTAAATATGCACCAGCAGGAACTTGAATTATAACTCCTCGTGTATCTGTTGCTGTTCCATCTACCCACGCCTGAACTAAATCTTTGAAAGCAGTAACACCTTTGCCTATGTTTGAATACCAGCCGTTTGCTGCCATAACAATCGTAGTTAAAGCAGTTGCTTTTCTATCATAACCGCTTCCAGCGCTGGAGTTCTCACCAGTTGTTGGGTCTGTGTCGGAGTCTGTATTATTACAACCAGCAGTCCCCCAATAATAAGTATATAAAGGAAGTTTCCAGTCCTGCTACGAAACACCATCTTCAGTCCATGGCTTAAGCACCTGATAAACCGAATGTATCATTTCTGTGGTATGTCCACCGTATTTGTATAAGTCCATCCAAGCGTCTGTTACCGTAACACCAGTCAAAGATATATCCCAAGATATAAGAGCGTGAACGTTGGGTCGCTGAAGTAATAGCGTTTCACTTGTTCCATAATTAACGTGGCTTGACCCAGAGCTAATACGGCTATCTATAACCACCGTATAATCATAAGTCACACTATCATTTAAAATCACATTGCCTTCCTTAACATTCTCTAACCACTCTACCGGTGCTCCGACAAGGTAGTCTTTCTGATTGTCTTGGGTAAAGAATCTGCGGAGCTTGTGGGTGATCAAGTTTGGGTCTTGGTTGTCTGGGTTGTTGAGGTCATAGTCTTGGTGCCTCACAAAACCTTCGGGGAAATAGCTGGCTGTCTTGTTGTCTATGTCTTCATAAATGGGGCCTGTGGTCTCTATGCCTTGTTCTTGCCAGTTGAGTGGTTGGTTGTTGATTAAGATCTCTTGAGTAAAGGGTGAGTTGCCGTCTAAGTTGGCGAGCTTGACTTGGAAGATAAAAGCTACTTGTTTGTCTGTGATATCTATGTTGTTGTCTTTAAGATATTGAGTGAACTGGTCTCTGGCTTGTTGGGTGAAAATGATTTCTTCTTTGAATTGGTCTTCTACTCTGGTAATTTTAAAATTAATGTTGGGGAAGTAATTTTCCCATAAGATGGCGTTGTCTTGGATTGTGGGTGTGGGGACGCTGTCTGCATCCGCAGTTTTGAGAACCTCAAAACTGCGGTCTTTGTTGAGCAAAACCATGGATTGTAGTCGCAGGGAGATGGCCTGGCCCAAGTGTTTTCTGGCATACCAACCGTTATTTGTTACGTAGAGTTGCCAAACACCTTTTTCTGATACCCAGTCAGCGTAGGGATAGGGTGAGGGTTGGAATGCGTTGTCTGATTCTTGCCATTGGTTGTTTTCGTCTTGGTAGTATTTAGGGTAACTCAAGATGTTCATTGTCTTTGAGCCATCACCGTTGTCTCTGACTTCCTGGTAATTACTGATGGGGACAAACTCTGACTGAGTTTCTTCTGACTTGATGTCTAGCTGGATATTCGGGGTTTGAGGAGTAAATAAAAAGCTTGCAGTCAGACAAACTACTGCAATAAAAATTAGAAACAAGGTCGGCATAAACAATTGCTTCGCACGCTTTAACATGGCAAATATTTTTCCAGAGATTTTATTCAAAATTTTGTTCAACACAAATATACGGTCAAACTAATTACGGACATTTAGTTATTATACCAAAGGTAAAAATAAAAAACCATAACAAATTTATGGCCAACATGTGTATAACTCTTACAGCTCGTGGACACCCGATGTCCACGGATTACTCTAGGAATAAATCGCTGAATTGCCCAATATCTTTTTTTCGTGTTATCCAATTTCCAACCGCGCCATTCAATCCTTGCTCTCCACCCATTATTTCCAATAAGAATTTCCTTTCGGTTACGGATGGAAAATTTTTAATACCGATGCAATCCTGATAGCTGGACCATTTATACTCCTTCAAAAATTTTACAACCTCTTCTGTTGAGTGATTTCTTATTCCTAATTCCTTCCATCCGGGCTCTATTAAAGCAGTGGGATTTGTAAAAATATATGGCACAACTGTCTTAAACTGATTATCATCTTTTATATGAACCGCTTTGAATGTATCTTGAAAAACATGCCCTTTTCGCTCATATTTTCCGTTGAAATATTTTCCATATCCGACACCAACCTTTTGCATGAATTTAGAGATCCCATTTTCCTTTAATTGTCGTAACAAAAGATGAATGTGATTGGGCATAAAACAAAATGACACGACATCCAAAAATTTATCTCGCAAATCAGCGGGCTCAGAATCCGTGGACACCCGATGTCCACGGATTAGCGTGGGAACAAGATTCTCAGATATTTTTTTGAAGTAAGCTCTTTCCTCTCGTCTTCGTTGAATGGTGACCGACTCTGACGTATTAAATTCATAAATAGAAAAGATACCTCGATAATAATCGTCTGTATTCTTAAATATTAAATTATCATCGAGGGCTCGCACAATAATATGGTATATTTCGTAATTAACGAATTGTTGTTTTCTGTATGGCATAGGTTTTAGATTTATATGCCTGTGGACATCGGGTGTCCACGAGCTTTTCATTATTATACTTTATTTTTTACTACAAAAAAATGGAATCAATTTTAATCTACAATGGAATTAATTCTAATCTACAAAATTACTCGAAATTAAATTATATAAATACTTTTTTATGGAAAATTTATCGCATAATAAAAACCGCCCGATACGTAGCGTATAGGGCGGTTTTTGCTTTACTTTTTTGTTGGGACTGCTGGCTGGCTTGGCGGAGTAGGCGGAGGAACAATTGGAGGCGGTTCGGCGAACGAACGCTGAGAAATTTCTTGCTCAACAACATCTTTTGAACGAGAATATTTTAATTTTGATATTTTTTTTATGGCTGGAACAATTTCCGGTTTGCCTTTTGGCGGAGGCAATGTGTTCATTTTAAACGAGCTGGATATTTTATTATTAATCATCATCTTTATTATCACCGTGAAGTTGTCTAAATTTACCAAATCAAATCTTGAAAATTCCGGCTCAAATTGCTTTTCTAGATTTTCTGCATCTTCAGCTCCAATTCTAAAGGCTCCTATTGTTCCCACGTTACCCAAAACTGCGTCGCGAATTTCTTCTTTTAATTGTGGCATATATTGGTGCGCCATTATTAAATTAAGTTTGTACTTTCTAGCTTCAGATAAAATTGAAGCAATTGAATCGGTTGTAAAGTTTTGAAATTCGTCGATATATAAATAAAAATCTGTTCTCTGCTCTTCGGGGACTCGGGCCCTTCTCATTGCTGCCATCTGTATTTTTGAAACTAAAATCAAACCAAGCAATGAACTATTTACTTCACCTGTTAAACCCTTGGACAAGTTTGCCAAAAATATTTTTTTAGAATCCATAATTTCAGCCAAATCAAAACCAGAGTGTGATTGCCCAATAATATTTCTCATCATCTCGTTTTCAATAAATCTACCTAATTTTGAAACCACATAACCCAACATATCAGACCTTGTGTTGCCGGTTGTTTGCGCCCATTCTTTCACCCAAAAACTTCTTACAACTGGGTCAGAAACTTTTGCCATTCTTTGCTGTAAAAATGTGGGGTCAGTAAACATTTTTGGAATTTCAACCAAAGTTCCCGGGTTATCCTTGTCTGCCATCAATGCCAGCATGGCGTTTCTCATATAGTGCTCAAACATCGGACCTATAATTTCAGGTGGGAAAAGCTTCATAAAAATGGCTATCATTTCTTGCACTGCAAAATCTTTTTGCTCGGGCGAATCATACTCTAGCATATTTAAACCGCAAGGCCTTTCTACGTCAAAAGGCTCAAACATGACAACGTCATCAATTCTTTCTTTCGGAATGTTTGCCAAAATATGCTCAACCAGTTCTCCGTGAGGGTCAACCACAGCAACCCCTTCACCGTTTGCAATATCTTGTGCGATCATTCCTTCCATAAACCCAGATTTACCAACGCCGGTTTGCCCAATAATATAAAAGTGCCTTCTTCTATCTTCGCGGTTAGAGAAATAAACCTGCTTTTCTTCGTTTCTATAAGAAACTTTTCCCACACACAGCTCCCCTTTTGATGGTAAGTCTGTAGGCGGGGCAGCTGTTATTGATTTTGTGGCTTTAATATATGGAGTTTCAATATAATGAGTTGGAAAATGGTAAATACTGGCTAATTCCTCCAAATTTAAGATATTTGATTGTTTTTTACTAAAATTTCTGAAACTAAAATCATAAATTAATTTTTGCAGTTCTTTTCTATAAACTTGCTTTGCCTCCAAACTATTAACCGCAGACAAAGAAAACTGGCCGAAAGCCGAAGTTAAGTGGCTCAAAATTTCTTCTGCTCTGGCCTGGGTTTGGGCAGATGCGACAACTCTAATAACAACTTCGAACGGCTGTTTTTGTATTTTACTCTGAATGGCGTCATAACCTTTTTGGTCAAAAGTTTGCTGTTTTTCTTTCAATCCCAACTCCTCATCTCTTTTCTTGATATCCTTACCAAAAAATGTCTTCCACATATCGTCGAATGTTTCTGTTATCGGCCCATGATATGCCTGAAGAACAGCATCGCGCATTTGTTTGCCTTCTCTTATTCCCTTCAAAGCTTTTTCTCCTTTCTTTCTCAAATTAAATTTCGACAACGGCCTTATCACCAATTGCACCGCTCCGCCTTCGTTGGCTGTAATCTTACTTAAATTATTTGATATTAAAGCCAGGGGGTCTGTTTCTAAGGTTTGATAGGTGCTTATTGGAAAAAGCGACGATTCTGAAAGTTTAAAATATGCACCAGCTGTTACGCCCTGGGGCTCGAAAACTGTGTAATCCTGTGGAACTTTATCTACAATTGCATTAGGATAAACACCCTGAACATATTTTTCGAAAACAGATTCTAAATACTTTGGAACTGCAACATAAAAAGATATATCAGAACCTCCTATCTGAGAAGCAATCTCAAAGGCGCAGGAGGGTGGTTCTTGGAATATTCTTCGCTTTTTTAAGTACAAAAAATTAGCAAAAACCTGCTCCATTTGCGCAATCATAGTTTTCTGTTCCTTCTGTGCTTCGCCCTCTTTTTGGTGAGAATTTTTGGGCATCATTACCAAAAACAAAACCATATCCAGCCCACCAAAAACCGAATTTTTTTCATTCTTTTCGGCATTTAAAACAATTGCAAAAGCCAAAACAATAAACAAAAAAACTAAAATAAGACCGGGGATTATAATAGACATTTATAAATAATTACTCTTTTATTCGACGAAATCTTTGTAAAAACCTTCTTTAGCCAAAGCATCATGCAGAGTATCTAAAATAAACGGGTCGTTCATTGACTTGGCTACTTTTATGGCAAACACAAGGCCTTTTTCTTTGGCAATAACTAATAACTTTTTTAACTTATCGTCATCAGCTAAAGCGTGAATTTGGTTTGCTTTTTGCTCCGCCTGTTTTTTTAAATTATCATCAACATCCATCAGCTCTATTTCCCTTCTCAGCCCGTCAGACACAATTTTTTCATATGAAGACTCTTTCTCTGGAGCTTTCTCCAAGGCGCTTTCTGCTTCACGCAGAAAACGTTTAGACTGCTCTGGGCTCGACTCTAATTTTTCAGGCAACTTAATTTCTTCTTTTTTGTTTTGGTTTTGATCAACCATTTGTAATTAATTATTTAACTATTAAATCAATCAAGTATGAATTTACTTTCCCAGAAGAGATGTTCCCATTATTGACTCCAGTTTCAACTCTTATTTTTAAGCCGGTAGACTCTTTTGAAACCTCATAAATTTTTGTGCAAGGAGTAGGATCAAATGCAGGCTTTAATAAAGTGCTACACAAATTTGGGCTAGGAAGCCACGGATTAACCTGATGGCCCGCCAGGGGGACAAACTCTCTACCTTTGGAATCAACAACGTTTTCTATATCCCACGCGCCTTGTTCTGTATTTTTAGTTCCTATATTTTGCGCTCCAGCCGTAACCTGAATAAATTTTGCTCCCGGGTTAGAGACAAGCAAATCTTGTTTTTGATAACTAAATTGGGCATTTTTTACATCAGACACTTTTAAAACGTCGCCCTTATCTAACGCTGACTCAAAAACAAATCTTATATTTCCTAAAGCCTGTTCGTAAACTGGTAATGGCGCGGTATCTGTGGGCGTCGGAGATGGCGCCGGCGGTTTTTCTGCCATTTTCATTACCAAATAAACTATTACTGCTGCGACAAGCACCACCACTGCTAAAACTAAAAGCAATTTTGATGCCTGCCCTAATTCTTTATTTATCCTCATATTTTTATAAAATTAATTATCTTTATTAATTTTAAACCTTAATAAATTATTTTACAATGCTTTGCTTACTCATAACGCATGGCTTCTACTGGGTCGAGCTTAGAAGCAGACCTTGCCGGAAAAACTCCAAAACCTATTCCAATTGCCCCAGAAACAGAAACTGCGATAATTATAGAATAAACAGGAACGCTGAACACCCATGCTAATCCGCTTTCTGTAGCTATAAAATAAACTAACCACGCCAAACCCGCGCCAAGCGCAATTCCTAAAATTCCTCCCAAGACAGTAACCAGCACCGACTCTACTAAAAATTCACTCAATATATCAGAATTTTTTGCGCCAAGCGCCTTCTTTAAACCTATTTCGGCGGTTCTTTCGGTTACAATAACATACATAATATTCATAATACCCACTCCCCCAACAACCAATGATATCGCAGCTATTGCTATTAACAAAGCCGTAATGCCTCCAAAAATTGTATTGAACATTTCCATTGCCTGTGCCTGTGTAGTTACAGTAAAGTCATCTTTTTGCGGGTCTGTAATGCTATGAAGTTGTCTCATTGTTTGCCGAATATTTTCTGCAGTGGCTTCCGCCAAATCTACATTTTTCACCTGCACCACTCCCACAACGATATAATTGACTCCAAGTATTTTTTTCTGCGCAGTGTCCAGGGGCATATACAACATATCATCAGCCCCGCCACTTAAAGCGCCCTGGATATCATAAACTCCAATAACCTGAAAGTTTAAATTCCCCACCCTTGTTAACTTCCCAAGAGGATCGTCCTGCCCAAATAAATCTTGTGCCAAATTGTTTCCCAAAATTACAACTTGAGCAGCTCCAGTGTCTTCGGCTTGCGTAAAAAACCTACCGGACTTTAATGTGTGCTTGTCAATCAAAAACATTTCACTCCCAACTCCGTAATAAATCGCATTTTTTATATTTTCTCGATAACTCACTACTGCCTGACCTATAGTAATCCCATAAGCGTCAGAAACATTGCCAAGTTTTTTTATCTCATCTAAGTTAGACTCTTTAAACGACGTAATCTGAACAGTGCTTGTTGCCCGGCTAAAATCAGCAGAAGCTGCATTATTGTTCGCCCTGTTTTTAGTGGTTGGAGGAACTCTGGTCTCAATAAAAAGCGTGTCAGTTCCCCAGGCCGCAAGCTCCTGATCGATTAAACTACGAAATCCTTCGCCCGCAGCCAAAACTAAAATCACCGTTGCGATTCCAATAACAATTCCCATGGTTGTTAAAACTGTCCGCACCGGATTTGCAGTTAAAGCCTTTATAGATTGCCTAAATGAATTAAACATAACGAAGTTAAAAGTTTATAAAGTAAAAAGTTCATAAAGTAAACTAGATGCTTTTAATGAGCCCCGAAATTAAGCGGCTTATTTCTATGCAACGGCTTTGCAAATCGTCGAATTGGTTTTTGCTTATGTATTTTAATTTTAAAGCTATGTTTAACATTGATCGCACCTCCCCCGCAGAACCTTTCGCGATATACAAAAATTTGGAAAATTCTTTATTTGACTGCCTTTCGTATCCTTCGGCTATATTATTAGAAACACTAACGGAGGCTCTTTGTATTTGATCCTTGAATCCATAATCGCGATTACTCCTAAAAACATCATAGATAATAACAGACAGCTCTGTCCCTTTTTGCCATGAAATAATGTCCTCAAACTTTTCGATTTTCATACCACGAAGTTATTAAGTATACCTTATAACTTTACAAACTTTTTACTTTACAAACTTGATAACTTTACAAACTTTTTACTTTACAAACTTCGTTTACTCGTATCTTAAAGCTTCTATTGGATCAAGTTTTGCTGCTTTCAACGCCGGATACAAACCGAATATTACGCCTGTTAAAATTGAAACCCCTACCGCTAAAAGAATTGACCAAATAGAAACAACAAAAGCCCAATCATATCCCAGATATCTCATAATAAGCGCTGCGCCATACGCCATAGCTATACCAAGAACAATTCCCATTATTCCACCAAAAAAAGTTAAAACGCCCGCCTCCAACAAAAACTGGCGGGCGATAGCTCCGTTCGTAGCCCCCACCGCTTTTCTTAAACCTATTTCCCTTGTGCGCTCCGCCACTGTTGCCATCATAATATTTAAAATTCCAATCCCGCCAACAATTAAAGATATAGCTGCCATTGCTGTTAAAAATAAACTCAAGGCGTCTGTGACAGTATTCAAAATATCGACAGCGTCAGCCATATTCCGCACAGTAAAATCAACATCAGCCTCAGATTTTATTCGATGGCGTTGCTTTAAGAGATTTGTGACATCAGCAACTGTCTGATCAATGTTGTCTGCAGAATCAACTTTTATATTAATTGCTCGTAAATAGTGTATGCCCAAAAGCTGTTGTTGCCCGATTTCTAGGGGCATAAATACCTGGTCGTCTAAATCCAGAAATAAAGAGCTCCCCTGCTTTTCTGTCACGCCTACCACCCGCAAAGGTACACCGCCGGCCTCTGCCTGAGAAGAGCTTCTAACTTTAACAACCTGGCCTATAGGATTTACGCCCGTGCCGGAAAACAATTCATTTGCAACGGTATATCCTAAAACGGCAACATTTGCGTTTCCTTCGCCCTCCTGTTGATTAAAAAATCTGCCAGAATCAACATTTATATTCATAACATCTGGCATACTATATTCTGTACCATAAAAATTAGTATCTATTGTCTTATTCTGCCAGGTTACGGAGGCTGAACCCATGACCGATCCAAAAACAGCTTTTGCATGTGGCACCATTCCAGAATTTCTTATAGCATCTGCATCTCCTTTTGTTAGAGTTGTAACCACAATTCCAAACAACTGGGCAGGTGGCCCTTTTTCATTGCTTTTACCAGGCTGTACCGACAAAAGGTCAGACCCGAGTTTTGTAATTTGTCCTAAAATCAGGCTCTTAGCTCCCGCCCCTAAAGCAATAATTGTTATAACTCCTGCAACTCCGATAACTATTCCCAAAATAGTCAAAAACGACCTGCCCTTTCTGGCAAGCAAAGTTCTAAAAACTAATTTTATAGTTCCTACAAAATCCATTTATAAGTTTATAAAGTAAAAAGTTCATAAAGTTTATCAAGTCGGCTTTATAACTTGAAACTTGACGAACTTTAAAAACTTATTTCACAAGGTCTTTATCAGTTGTGGCGATTGTACGTTTTTCCACTTTTTCGTCAGAAACAATATTTCCGTCTTTTATACGTATAATTCTTTTTGCGTGATTCGCGGTATCAGTTTCGTGGGTTACCAAAATAATTGTGTGGCCTTGTTTGTTTAATTCCTGCAAAATATGCATTACTGTATTTCCAGATTTTGAATCTAGGTTTCCTGTGGGCTCGTCTGCAAAAATTACAGCAGGATTATTTACAAGAGCCCTGGCAATTGCCACTCTTTGCTTTTCTCCACCAGAAATCTGATTTGTAAAATAATTTAATCTGTGAGATAACCCCACAGACTCCAATGCTTTTTCTGCTAACTTATCGTAATCTTTTTTCTTGCTGTAAACTAAGGGAAGTTTTACATTGTCTAGAACCGTAGTTCTGGCAAGCAAATTAAACGATTGGAACACAAATCCCACCCTTTCATTTCTTAAAACAGCCAAATAGTCGTCGTCAAACTTTTCGATATCTTTTCCTTCAAACTTATACAAACCGGAAGTGGGCCTATCTAAAAAACTGAGGATGTGCATTAGCGTAGACTTCCCCGAACCAGACGGGCCCATTATGGCGATAAACTCTCCGTCGTCAACTGAAAAAGTTATGTTGTGTAAAACATGAGTCACAACATCTTCGTTTACATAATTTTTCTTGAGATTTTCTATCTCGATTAGTGCCATATTATTGTTTCATATATACTACTATTGCCTGCCCATCGTTTAACCCAGACACAATTTCCACCAATCCCCCGTCGCCGTTTAACCCGGTTTTCACCTCCACTTCGTGATAAGTTAAATTCTTAAGGTCGTCAACAACCCTTACATATTTTTTTGAATCTTTGTTAATTATAGCGCTTGAGGGCACAGTTAAAACATTTTCTTTTTGTGCCGCTAAAATTGTCATATTAGCAGTCATTCCTGGTTTTATGCCAGGCATATCATCTAAGCTGCCTTTAATTTGATAATCAACCACGCCGGAAATTACAGTGGAAGCAGGGTTAACACTCAAAACTTTCCCGGCAAAATGCTGATCGGGCCCCAATGCATCAAAAGTGTAATCTATAGATTGCCCCACAGCAATCGACGCTATGTTTGCTTCGCTCACATTTGCTTCTGCGTGTAAATTGTTTATGTCCTGTAAAACAATTGCTTTTACCATAGCCGAAGCTTGTTCTCCAACTTTTACATCTACTTCTGTTATGGTACCCGCTGATGGGGCCAAAATAATTAGATTATTCAAAGTAGCGCTTGCCGAATCAACTTGGCCTTGCGCTGAAGATATCTGGGCCCTTGCATAATCAACCTCGGCCTGCGTTGGTGGAGCTTTTTGCACATCTAGCTGATGCTGTGCTTTTTGCAAGGAAATTTTGTCAGAGGCGATACCTCGCTGAGAAGTCGTAACGCTTGCCAACGCCGTATTTATAACTGTTTTTTGAGTATCGATGGAAGTCTTATCGGTTGAGCTGACAGTATTGTTATATATGCCTTCGTCGCATTGCTCGCGGATGATTCTTAAACCGTTGTAAATGTCACTCAACGATTTAATGGCGCCAGAAAGAGAAAAATCAATTTCAGCCGGAGTTTGACTATTTTGCACCGCATTCAAATAGCTTTTAACATTTTGCACCGCATTACCTATGTCTATTTTGCTGTCTTGAACTTTAGAACTGGGCGCATCTGCTGAAAAAAAGTAGGTTTCTTGGATGCTGTCTGCTGTAACAGAAGAGGTATAAATTTTTGAATATGCATCGTTCAAAATACTCAATGCGGAGCTGTAATCACCATCAAGTGTGCTTTGAGCCGAAGCAACCGAATCCTCATAAACTTGCTTATCTTCGGGAGTAGTCCCGGCTATAAGCTTTTCAAAATTTGCTTGGGCTTGCGCCAAGGATCCTCTAGCCGACGTTAGTGTTGCAAGAGCCGAAGACTGATTAAGCACGGCTAAGGTTTGACCAGCAGAAACCGTATCGCCAACTTTTATATATACTCGACTCACAACACCCCCCGCCTGAAAACCCAAATCTAAATCAGTGCCAGAAACAACCTGACCGGTTGCCAAAACCGTCTCCTGTAAATTTTGACTTGACACAACGCCGGTCTGTGTAGAGCTTGGAGCGCCGCCTCTGCCAAAAATGAGATACCCAATAATAATTACGACTACAATAATTGCGACAATCCAGATATTTCTTTTTTTTCTCAAAAATTTAGGTATTTTCATTTATTTAAAAATTTAATTTATGCTTAATTGGTTAATTATATCAAATAAATTTAACTTTAAACACTTACCGTTATTTTTTTTATCAACAGTGTAAAAATTTTCAGCTCTCTATCCGTTAATCTAGAAAAAATCTTTCGTGCGTGCAAAACCTGTCTTTTTCTCATCAAGTTAAAAATCTTCCTGGCTTTAGAAGAAAGCTCTACAACAGAAAACCTTTTGTCATTTGTTCCGCTTTTTCTGACAACAAGCCCCCTTTTCTGAAGACAATTAATTAGTTGCGTTGCCGCGCTACTGCTTACACGCAAAGCTTTTGATATTTCATTTATTGAGGGCTTATTACTGCACCCAACAATCTCAAGAGCCACCCATTGCGAAAACGTTATATCGGTTTCTGGGTGCAAAAATTTTCCTTTAGAAATTACTCTCTGTCTTACGTTATGAAAATTAAGAAGAAGCTCTTCAATTTTTTTTGCCCTTTTTATATCCATAAAAATTTATATCGCGCTATTATATAAGTATCTTACACAATTTAAAGCAGGGTGTCAATGTGCATAACTCCACACTAAAAAAACGCCCCCGTGGAGGCGTTATAAATATATAACACTAAATACTGAAACTTCTCGCTCCGCGCAACCATTTGCCAAACTGGCAATCGGAGCTATGTGGCGGGGGCGTTGGCTGGCGCAACACGGCCACCGCATCTTTAAAAATTGCGTAAACATCAAATGGATTTGTGTCTATCTCCACCATTTCCTTTCTAAACGGCAAGCGGTCGATAAAACCCCTGCTTTTGTCCACTATATAAAATGCTAAATAACCTTTATGTGTGGTCTCAAACCCGTTCTTTTCCATTAAAAAAGTATAAGTGTCCAACTGAAGCTGAAATCTATCATAAACTTTCGCCACTGAGCTTCCAGTTGATTTATAATCTAAAGGTGCTATCTTGCCACCCTCAAACTCTAAAACATCGTCAACGGCACCAAACAAGGTTGCCTGCAAGTCTTTGTCAAAATATCTAATACCGGCAAAATTATTTCGCCACTGATTTAACAACTTTTGATTAGAAAAAAGATGGCCCTTAATATTATTGTCTGCGAGCAACGGGTGCGGAAGATTTTTTGCGCGATATGTGTCGAACTCTTCTTTTAGCAAACCATCAACCGCAGAATTTAACGCATACGGATATGGTGGCGGTCTTTTAATTCCTAAATTCTTATCAAGCCAAAAACAATGCGGACATTCCAAAAACAAATTCAAGGAATTCGGTGAAAGTTTTATCTGTTTTGACCATGCCATATTTAGTTCATTTTATCATAATCCATCTCCATTTGCCATGTTGGTCTTTGCAGCCTTCTATATATTTTCTATATGAAGGGTGCGAGCTGTTTTCCATTTTCGGTTGTAAAAATTAATATGATGCGCTTAACCATCTCCATCTACTATACTGATCCTTGTGGAATTCGCAGGTTTTATAGCCATATTTTTCTGCAAGTTTTTCTATGGCCGATTTTTGTGGAGAATCAAACTCCATAAAAATTTTCCCTCCTGGGTTTAAATGATTTTTTGCTTGCTTCAAAAACTTTTTGATATAAAAAAGGCCATATTCTCCACCAAACAGCGCTTCTTTAGGCTCATATTTTAAAACCGACTTTTGCACACTCTCCTTTTTGCTTGTTGGGATATATGGTGGATTGGCAAAAATATAATCGTATTTTTCTTTTATATTTGAAAAAACATCTGACTTAATTACAACACCCCTATTCCTACCCGTATATCTCTTATTCGCGCGGTTTGAGCCGGAGGCGATTCCCCGTAGGGTTCTTAGAGATTTGTTTAATTTTAAGTTAATTTTTATCTGCTCTATGCATTTTTCATCATTATCGGCAAAATCTACTGTCGCACAATGAACATTGGCAAGCGCTGCTATCCCAATACACCCAGAACCTGCAAACATATCTAAAATCTTCATCCTCCTACTCCTACAACACACTGACAAACTGGAGTTTGTGAGTATGTTTTTGATTGCTTCGCCCACCCAAAATTCAGTTTCTGGACGCGGAATTAGCGGTTTTTTAGATAAATCTATCTTACACGACCCAGGGGATACCCCGAACTCTGTAAATCCAATAACATAATCCAACGGCTCGCCTGCAGTGAGCCGTTCAACGTCCTTATAAAATCCTTTTGTTTTTATGCCCTTGTACTTTTCTTCCAAAAGCCACTCAATTTCTTTTTCCATATCAAGAAAGAATCATTTTTAATAAAGTCATTCTGGCAAAAACACCGTTGTCAATTTGGTCTGTCAGATAAACGCTTCTGCTGTCACTATCTACATCAAGAGTGATTTCATCTTCTCGGGGCAAAGGATGCATAATTATCGCATCTGGCTTCATAGACTCAGCCAATTCTTTATCTACTAAAAAATATCCTAAATTATGATCTTTTCTGTCAATAGATCCTCCACATTCCTTCTGCGTGCGGGTTTGATAAACAGCATCAACTTTTGGAGCCACTGTTCTCAGGTCGGTGCTTTCTTCAAACGCCACATTATTTTTATGAAGATATTCTTTTACGTCGTCTTTTATTTTTATGTCAGTAGGAGAAACAAAATAAATTTGTATGTTCTTAAACATCCCCAAAATGTAACAAAGCGAGCGTACTGTCCGACTATTTTTTAAATCGCCGACAATAGCGATTTTAAGGCCGTCAATCGCTCCCCTACGTTTTAAAATCGTTCTTGCTTCCAACAATGCTTGCGTTGGGTGTTCTCCTGGCTCGCGGTCTCCGGCGTTTAAAACGGGCGCGCGAGAAGCGCTTGCAACAAGACTTGCATCTAAGCTACGGTCATACCTAATTACCAAAACATCTGGTTTATAGCGATTAACAACCATAAGCGTATCTCGTAGCGTTTCACCTTTTTCGGCGGACGAGGACTCTCTGGCGTTTTCAGAAGAAAAAACAACCTTTCCTCCCAGATAATCCATTGCCATTTCAAAAGACATTCTTGTGCGCGTGCTCGGCTGATAAAATAACGATACCATTCTTTTGCCTTTCAAAACTTCGCATCCCCCGCTATCAAAAACCGCCTGCATTTCATCTGTAAGCGGAAAAAATTTATTTTCCAGCCATTCTCTGCTAAATTGTTTTGCAGAAATAATATGTGGAAAACCCTCAAACATAGTTTTTAAAAGTTATTTATATTATATCAGTTTATTCTTTAAAAAATAGTTTTGCAAGAAAAAAAGAGCTCGCCGGGTGCCTAAGGCACACCCAGCGAGCATAAACTGTTCGTCGCCTTGTGTGCGACAACCTAGACATGACGGACAATGTCCTCCCATTTGTCTTCGACGAACCGGCTCACCCTTACGGTGTGGCCATCGACCCGCAAATTCCGAAGCTTACACGTAGGGTCTCCGGGGTACAACTGCCTGGGAACGAAATCGCTTCCCACAGCCCAAAGCGTCCTACCGGTCGGACCCGAAAGAATCCACGCTGCGATGCTTCGGGGCGTGTCGATCACCCCTTCAACGATAGCGGCCGCACCGCCTGGATCTAGTCCAGCTATTGTGAACTGGACATCCTGAATAGCGGCGGTAGCACCATTCGTGAAAGACGCAGGAAGACGAGGCTTACGATCGTGAGCACTCCCAGATATCGCCACTTGAGCCACCATAACCCATTTCCTTAACATTCCCATCCGGTTGCTCCTTTCAGTGAGTAGGATGGGTTTTGATGATTTAAGCCAACTATAGCTTAACTTTTTTAGTTTAGCATAAAATAATATATATGTCAAGCAACTCAAAAGCCCCGCCAGAAGGAGGGGCTTTTGAGTTAATAACTGCTGTTAGCTATACCTGCGCTACTTTCTTTTTTTTATTAAAAAAATAAAATATTAAAAACACAATAAATATTACAACGGCAACGATTACCAATGCCCAATAATTATCTGGGCAGATAAGTCCATACAGGATAATCAACACAACTATAGTGACAAGAGATACAATCCATCTTTTTAATTTATTTTTTTCCTGCTTCTTGCCTTCCAACGAAAGCAACAATAAAATAATTACGATAACTATGAAAAGAAAAACAATCAAACAAATGCTTATCCCGGCCTTAAATAAATCTAGGAAGGATGCTAAAAAAGGATTTGCGGAGTTTCCTTGGCTTTGGGCCTCTTGCGCAACATTCTCCCCACCGGTGCTTTCTCCTGCAACTACCCCGTCCCCTGTATTTTCAACATTTTCTTCTCCGCCAGTGCTTTCTGCTGGAGTGCCCACTATAGCAACTGGTCCTGGGTTTTCTGGATTAAAAACGGTTTCTGCCGACATAATTCCTGGGGCAGTAAAACTATGCTCCTCGCTGATAGCAAAAGAACCACGTGAAACAACTCTATAATAATAAGTAACGCCCGGCGTTAATCCCGAAATATTCATTGAGTGGTCAATCACAGGAGACGAATCTTCCACAGTTGAATGCGAATAGCCGTAGTTTGGTGGATTATTTAAATCAAAAAAATGCACTTCATATTGTGATGAATAAATTACTCGGCTTGTAGCCGGATGATTGGTCTCCCATGTAATATGTGTTTGGCCAGATACAACGGGCGAAGAGGCCTCATCAAAAATTATTAATCCGGTATCACCGCCAAAATAGCCTCCGCCGCCACCTGGCGTGACGACTCCGCCGTCGATACCGCCATCGCCTATTGTTTCTTGGCCAAAAATTCCTATATCAAAATCAAAACCAACTTGGTTATTTTGGTATTGGTTGCCGGCATCTGGAACAAAAGTAATTGTAAAATAATATCTTTGCGTATTATCAGCGCCAACATCAGAAAGTTTTTTTTCACCGACTGCAAAAAAATCGGTGAGCGATGCCTCATATAAGCTATTCGTTCCGTCGGTAATTTTTAATTTTATCTGGTCAGAGAAGCAATTTTCAGAGCAAGAAGTATAATTTTTCGCATTAACTCCGATTGTTTCAATTTCTGCAGAATTGTTAGTTACATCAACCCACCTGACAACATCTTGACCGGGCAAAAAGTTTGCCTCGCTAAATAAGGGCGCTTGTTCAAAATTGACAGTAAAATTAGAAACAGCAGAAACCGAAGAAACCGGCAATAGTCCAATTGCTAAAAGCGCAAAACTCGCTATTAAAATTATTTTTTGTAATTTATCCATGTTTTTATTCGGCTACTGGAGCTTCAGAAAGCGCACTTGCGTCTTCCCCGCTATTGTCGTTACTATCATCAACTGGCGCCACCACTGGCTCCGGTTCTATAACTATTTCCTGTTCAATTATTACCGATTCTTCTGGCATTACTGGTTCTGTTTCTTCAACAATTGTCTCTTGAATAATTATCACCTGATTTTCCGCAGGCTCTTCTAAAGTTTCTATATTTTGCGAAGTACCTTCTGGACAGATGATATCACTATCATTTTGGCCATTTAACAAATAATCCGTAATGCTTTCTGCTATCTGGTCGATAATTCCGCCTTCTTCTGAATTCTGGCCTTCTTCTGCCAATTGACCAGTTGTTTGCTCCCCGATTATTGTTCCCCCTGGTGAAAACATTTCTTCCTGTCTTGCTAATTCTGTCGTATCTAAATTATTTATTTCAATCGCCTCAATATTTGGTCCACCGGGCGTTGGAATAGGATCGACCCAATCGCCAGTGCCGTCCGGAATACGGGCATATGAAAATCCTTCCGGCTTTTCAGTTGTCCAGGAATACGAGTCAACCAAGATAGAAGATGAAACCGGATATCCTGTAAATAATCTAACGCTATCTGTATCATTATTTAGATTAAAATCACCGTCGCCATTTCGGTAAACAACCAACCAGCCGTGCCCAGGCACAATTGTATCGCCCGTGTTGGTGTTTGTTACTTCTATATAAAGCTCGTGTGAATCATCGGAGTCGTAAAGAACCCAGCCGGCAACATCAAAATCGACATTACTATTGTTGTAAAGTTCAACCCATTCGCCACCTGGCATCGAAGCGTTATCTACGCCATCTGGATTTGGCAAAAATTCATTTATAACAATTTCTGGGGCCGGTGGTGGTGTGATTGTCCATATTCCCGAATTGACAGTATTACTGATTATTTCTTGGTCAAAAAAACCAATTCCGCCGATTTGTAAGCCATCAAATACAAAATCAAAATTGCAGGTTTTATTTTGCAAAGACAAATCGTCGCTTGTCAAATTTATTTCAAACTGCCAATTTCCTCCGACTGTTGTAAATTGTCCAGCCGAATAATCAAATCCGCTTATTGCCCCCGTATATTCATTAACTCCATCTAAATCAGCAGATAGAACTAAGCTACTACAAAGATCTCCCGAAACATTTTCCGATTTAACATTATAGTCAAAATCTAGCGAACCATCATTATTTATATTTATGGTTCTTAAAGTATTTTGCGCTGGTGTTACATCTGGCGAAAAATCATCGCCGCTCAATGAAAAATCTAAAGTACTCACCTGCAAAACATTGTTTCCACTGATTTCAGTATCGCTAAAATAACTCACCGTGTTGCCGACAACTGAAAATCCTGTCCAGCTGATGCCAACAACCATCAAAAGCGCGAATATTTTAAAAATAGATTTTTTAATTGTCATTTTGTTCAGATTCAGGTTTTTTTTTCTTTTTAATCTCTTTATAAATTTTTCTGATCTCTTCGTAAATAACAATTCCTGCGGGCGCTACTATTATCAGTATAAACCCCAGTGGATTTTTAATAAAGTTTACAAGATATCCCAAATAAGGAACAGAAAATAAAACTTTGCCCTCAATGTCTTTTTTCGCTGTGCCGTCTATGTCCGGACTTTTATTGGCATCACCCTTGGTAATATAAACCGGCTGGCCTCCAACAACTTTAATGTCATAAATTCTGTGGGTAATCGGCGGTTCTGTTTTGGGGCCGTGTAAAAATGTTATTATATCTCCTATTTTGTAATCTGATTTAGGCATTACCGCCACAACGCTTCCAATTTTTATGCTGGGCTCCATTGACCCAGAAACAACAGTCAGCACCTTATAATTTCCGGCGATTGGAAAAGTGGAGACAATAAACAATAATGCGATTAAAACTACAACTGCGTCTAAGATATAATAAACTATTTTTACGATTTTCATTTGCAACCAATTAAAATCTTTATAGATTGCCCCAACTCACAAGATTGAGGCAATCGAAAAAACTTCGAGTTAAATATCCGTATCGTCGTAGCTAATCAGTTCGTGCTCGTGCAAATATTTTGTAGGCTCCCAATTAGTAATTCCTGTACCCGTACCGCCCCAATCCGCAATTGGGACCACCCATAATTTTGCACCCAGATTTGTATCGGCTGGTACTGGTAAATCTGCATTCAGCTCAACGTTATCAGATACGCTGGCATTTCCGCTGCCATCAGTCATAAAACTGCTTCCAATTTGTATTCCGTTTACACCTGGCCATGGGTCAGCGTAGTACAACAATATATAAGATGTATTAGCATCTAAACCATTAACAGCAAGCGAATAGTCGAAGGTTGAGTAAGATGTCTTAAAGGTTAAAGTGCCGTACATAGGGTCATTAAGAATCTCATCCCAGTTAGCATCCTTATTCTCTAAGCTTAAGGTTGTTTGATTCAAGCTTGCGCAAGTAAAATCAAGATTATTTCTTGATTGCACCACATAGAAGCTAATGTCGCCTGTCATGCTGTCGGTCTGAACTTCGTTTCCGGTTGAGGATGGAAGACTCCAAGATACGCCGAGATAAGCGGTCGAGCCACCTGTCAATGGAGTCCCTGTGGTTGCGTCATAAACTGGCAAGACGCCGTTTACTGGATGTCCAGAAGCTAAAACCGTTTCTCCGGGATCCTGTATGTTGTCTCCATTAGTGTCGCTCCAAACAGTCCAAACCATAGCGCTTTGCAATTCTCCTTGATTTGTTCCAGTTGTTGAATCAACCGAAGCTTCTGGTTCTGTTTGACCATTTTCAAAGTTTAATAAATTTGAAACGCTAGCGCAAACCCACGCATCATTATTAATAACGTGCAAGCTGATTGTATTTTCTCCAGAATCGCCAGGTTTTATGTCGGCAAAATCGAAAAATTTATCAGCTGTAGGAACTAAATCTTTTTCTGCCCAGGTTGCAGCAGCAACTGGAACACCGTTGTAAGAAGCTGTGCTGTCAATTTTAAGATCGATCGCACCAGCGGTAAATATGTTACCTTGTGATGTTTCTGTGTCGCTGAAGTAAGCAACTGTGCCTCCAACGGCAATTGCCGCGACTGCGACGATAACAACTAAACTTAATATAATTTTTGTGTTCATCTTTAATTTATTTTAATTTTTATTATTTATCTTGTCTGAAAGAGCTGTCCGACCTTTAAGTAGTACTAAAAAGTACATTTTTAAAAATAAGATGCGAGTTAGGACTAGCCTAGGACATTTATGGCTAGCACCATACTCGATATTATTTTTCTATATTACTCTGGCACAAAACCTTGTCAAGCCCTTTATTAAAATTTTGTAAAAATTTACATAAAAAAAGCCCCGAGAGGGGGGCTTTTGAAATTTTTATTTAATTCCGGTTATTTCTATCTCTGTGTAGGGCTGTCTATGCCCAATTTTTCTGCTGTATCTTTTTTTTGCCTTATATTTGAAAACAATAACTTTATCTCCCTTGCCATGGCTTAAAACTTTTGCCGTAACTTCAGCCTTTACTAGTGGTGTACCAATGTCCACCTTCTTATTTTTCTCAACCAACAAAACATCAGAAAAAGATATTTCTTCTCCCTCTTTCTTTTCCAATTTTTCCACCTTTAATTTATCACCGGGTTTAACAATGTATTGCTTGCCACCGGTTTTTATAACTGCAATCATGAATAAAGCGAGCCAATAAATTTTTCGCAGGCCTAATTCCTCTTTTGTGGAATTATAGCCGGAGAAAAATTTGATTGGCGAGCGAAATATAAATATATGTTAGCAAAAAAGTTGCTATTCGTCAAGCGTTGGCTTTGCCACTTCGGCAATTTCAATTTTTAAGTCGCCTCCTGCTAATTTAACCACATCTTTGTCAATTTTACCAAGTTCTTTGTAGGCTGTGTTATAAGAGTTGACAGTGGTGCCTAAATTGTTGCCAACACGCTTCATATAGTCCTCATACGCCCTAATATGCTTTTGCAACATGCCAACATTTTTTAAAATTTCCTTTGTGCCCTCTTGTATAACATATGCCCTCATGCCCTGCCACACAGACTGTAAGGTAACATAAAAGGTTGTCGGTGAAACTATGTGAACTTTTTTCTCTCGCGCAGCGTATTCTAAAAGACTCCTTGTATTAACTTTTACAGCTCCAACCTTGTTCACCAAAAGGTCATAATAAATGCCTTCGGCCGGAATGAACATAAAAGCAAAGTCTGTTGTGCCTTCGTTGGGGCGTATATATTTTGAGGTTTCGTCTATTCTCTTTTTCAAATCGTTTTTAAAATCTGTTTCCAGCGCCTCCCGTCGAGATACGTCTTGCTCCTCAATTATCCTATTATAATTTTCCAAAGAAAATTTCGAGTCAATTGGAATAATTTTTTCTCCTAAAAATATTACAGCGTCCACAATTTCTCCGTTTTTGAATTTATATTGCATCTGGTACTGATTGGGCTGAAAAACATCCTTCAAAAGAGAATCCAAAAAATATTCTCCAAGCACTCCCCTATGCTTTGGATTCTGCAAAGTGTCCTGTAGTTTTTGTAGCTGGCCTGAAAAATCCAAAACCTGCCGGTTTGTTTCGTCTAACTTGGTCAGTTTTTCTGTAACGTTTCTTATAATATCGGCTGAATGACGAGATTGCTCCTGCACATTTTTATTCGACTCTGAAAGCTTTGAGTCCACGGCATTGGCAATCTGGGCTATTTGCTGTTGCAACATCAAAAGCGCCCCGTCTTCCTTTTTCTCTGACTCTGGCTTTTTTCTCAACAACAAAAAAATTGCTACCACCACCCCGCCCGCAATTACAATTAAAAGTATAGTAGTCAAATCCATATCTTTAGTCTAGGATACCATAAAATTTTTTGGCTTCCAATAGTGGAAATATATTAATTTTACGATTTCGCTTACTATAAAGTACATGCCTATTAAGAAAAACACAGTCAACAGTGGAACTATCGGTAGCACCACAAAGTGGAACCACGCCTGCCCGATTTTCAAAAATGGCAGGGCCACCACAAATATGCCGTCTATTATAGTTAGCCACACCAGCCAAAATGAGGGTTTTTTTGCTTTGTAAAACAAGCCCTTTGTACGGATGATATATATAAGCAAAATTTCAGTCAAAATACTTTCTATAAACCACAAGGTTTGGATAACTCCCGGTTCTTGCCTGTAAAAAATTGAAAAGAAAATAAAATCAAAAACTGTACTCACAAGCGCCAAAGAAATAATTAAAGGCAAAACCATATGCAGTTGGTAGGCCTTGGGTCTTTTTAGCTCGTCCACATCTACAGAGTCGCCTGCAATTGATATTAAAGGAAAATCAGACAAAATGTTGCCCAGCAAAATTTGCACCGGGAGCATAGGTAAAAAATTTATAAAAATGGAAATTGCAGCTATTGAATAAAAATTACCGAAGTTGCTAGCTAGCGCGCACTTTATGTATTTATTTATATTAGAAAATATTTTCCTGCCATCTTTAATACCATTTACAATAACTCTTAAATCTTTTTCCAAAAGAACAACATCAGCTGCCTCGCGGGCAACATCTGAAGCCTCGGCTACAGCTATGCCAACATCAGCTGTTTTTAAAGCCGGAGCATCATTTACTCCTTCGCCCAAAAAACCAACCCCATACTTTTTTTGCAGGGTCTTGATTATTTTGTGCTTTAAATCAGGAGAAATCCTTGCAAAAACAGTTTTCTCATCACAAGTAAATTCAAAGTCGTCTTTTACCATGGCCATTAATTCATCTCCAGAGATGACATCCCCTGAACCGGAAGCCAGGCCGGCTTTTTTTGCTGTGAAAAGAGCCACCTCTTTTGAATCTCCGGTAATAATTTTTATTCTCACCCCAAGTTTTTTAGAAAGATCAATCGCTTCTTTTGCTGTAACTTTAAGCGGGTCTTCAAAAACATAATACCCCAAAAAGGTCATCCCCTTTTCCTGGTCTGAAGAAATTTCCAGCGTGCCCGCGCCCATTTTTTTGTAGGCTATAGCCAAAACTCTCCTTCCATTTTCCCCTTCATTTGATATCTCCTCCTTTAATTCTGATTTTTTAAAACTACCTCCAAACTTAGAGCATATTTTCAAAATGGACTCTGGGGCGCCCTTCACAATCAGAATTCTTTTATTTTTCAAAACGCCCCTCGTAGCCTCAATGAGGACAGACGACCTCATTCTGAAAGAGTCGAAAGGAAGTTCTGAAATAATTTTAAATCTTTGGGCAGAATTTAGCGTGTCTTCCGGCGCGCGACGCATTATGGCTGCGTCCAAGTGGTTTAATATTTTTCCTGTTGTGCGATTGTTTTCCAAGGAATGTCCGCAACTCAAAACTCCGTACAAAAAACACTTTTTTTTGTCAGAAGAAGCGGTCTTCTGCAACGATAATTTATTTTGAGTGAGAGTCCCTGTTTTATCTGTGCATAAAATATCTATGTTGCCCAAATCCTCAATGGCAGACAACCTTTTTACAACCACATTTTCCTTTGCCATCTGCAAACTCCCCTTAGACAAAGAGAAAGTAACAACCGCAGGCAAAGCTTCTGGCAAAATGCTGACTATTAAAGCCACACAAAACAAAAGAATATCAAATACGTTATTTAGGCCCTTAAATAAAATGTTGACTATAAAAACCAAAGAAATCGTGACAACAACAATTTTTAAAATTAGTTTACAAAAATATGAAATATTTTTTTCGTAACTTGATTCGCGTTTTATTTCAGAAATGCTTTTGGCAATGTTTCCAAAAGCGGTTTCCTTGCCCGTGGCTATCACCACCCCCTGTGCCTTGCCGGACGTGGCCATGGACCCAGAAAAAATAATATTTTCTGCTCTAAAAATTTGCTCTTTAACATTTGCACATTTTTCAATAATTTTGGCAACAGGTGAAGACTCCCCCGTAAGCACCGACTCATCAACAAAAAAATTCCGCACTTCAATCGTTCGCATGTCAGCGGGAACGCTATCTCCTGCCTCAAGCAAAACAATGTCTCCTGGAACTAAAAACTTTCTATCTATAATGCTAATTTTTGAATCTCTAGAAACTTTGGTTTTTTGCGGAACAAGGCCGTTCAAAAGAAAAATAGATTTTTCTGCCTTATACTCCTGCAAAAATCCAATTATTACATTTATTGCAATAAAAGCAGAAAAAGTTATGCTGTCTACAATCTCACCAATAAAAAAAGAGACAGCCACGGCGGCAAAAAGCAGATAAAAAAACGGCGACTTAAATTGCCTTATTAAAACCTCCAGCCAACTTGTATTCCTGGCTTTAATTTCGTTTAAACCAAAAGTTTTCAGGCGCAAGCCAGCTTCTTTTTTCGAAAGCCCGGATTCTGAAGATTTTAACTGCGATAAAACCTCTTGCAAAGATTTATCAGCATACTCATAAAAAGGCATTTATTTTACAATGTATGGAAAAAATATTTCTGTTAACAAAAACAAGACGTATATAGCCAGAAAAAACAAGCCCTCCTTTTTTGTAATTTTTTTGCCCGTGCTGATGAATATGGTAAAAGCCACAGCAGCTATCACTGTGAAAATTCTAGTTATCAAAAAGGGTGCGATATCCACAATTTCAAATGGAGAAATTAGGGCTATTATGCCAAGCACCAATGTGGCGCAAACTATAACAGAACCCATTAAGTCCCCCAATATCATCCAGTTTTCCCCCTTTTTGGCGGAAATAATCGAAAAATAAATCTCCGGAAAACAATTACCCAGACCCACAATTAGAATGGCCACCAGAGAGAGAGAAATGCCGAGCTGGCCGGCAAAAAATTGCGCAAAGCTTATTATAAAATAAGAAGACGCTAAAAGTAGCGCTAAGAATATTACAACTTTAATCAAGCTGATAACAAGGCCGAACCTTGTCTTAACCGCTTTTTTGGGCCTGCCTCTGTAGGACTTCTTAAACCTATCTTCTTTCGAGAAAAGCCACCAGACATATATGGTAAAAGCTCCCAGAAGTACCAGCCCATCTATTCTGTCCAGCTTTCTATCCCATATCAAAACTATCGGTAAAATAGCCATTAGGGATGTAAAAATAGCAGATTTTTGTACCATTTCGCTTTCAGCCGGAAGAGATCCTTTGCTGAAAAGAATGGCAATCGCTATTACTAAAGTAAGGTCGAATAAATTGCCGCCCAATATGTCTCCAAATGCCAGATGCGGGAGCCCCTGCAGAGCAGCGTTGATATCTACAAATAAGTTGGGCAGGCACCCGGCAAGAGCCATTATGAAAAAAGCTATTATAAATTCCCGCCAATGTAAATATTTTGCAATGCTTACTAGAGTAGCAACCAGCCTTGAGCTGAGCCAGGATAGCACGAGTAAAGATATTACAAATCCGATAATTTCTACAAACATAAAATTAAATAATTTTTAGCTTTTTATAAATTTTTTTTGCAAATCTTTCATAAACTCTGAAACTTGCATCCAAATTAAGGCCCAAACCCAGACAAAGACTACGGCCACCCAAGAAATTTTAACTGGCATCAAAAATCCTGTTAAAGCAAGAATTGTGGCAAAAATTTGCGTAGCTACGGTGGCTGTTATAACCTCCTTGCTTGGCAAAAATTTCCACCATCGTTCTTTTGTGTGAGCCACAAAAATAAGCGAATGCCCAGAAACAGTTAATTTAAGAAAAAACATAGTTTGTATAATGGGCAGAGGAAGATGTACTGCAAATGCCAATAGAAATAAAAGAATGCTATTTGCAGTGCCCACCGACCCAAAAAGTAAGCTTAAAATAAATCTTTCTTTGGTTTTAATCTCAGATGGTTTTTGCGAAATTTTTACTTTGTCTAAAGCAAGAGAAATTATAGGTATGTCGTTTAAAAAGGCCAGCAGAATAATCTGAAGAGGCAAAAGGGGGTAAAACCCGTAAGCCAAACCTAGTATAAAAATTGTGACGATAAGCCTGAAGCTTTCCGAAATCCTATATACAGAATAAGTGTACAGACGGCTGAATATCTTTCTGGATTCTAAAATAGCATCTTTTATCACAGCCAATCCATGCCCCAAAAGTACAATGTCTGCCATGCTTTTTAAGGCGCTGACGGCGCCAGAAACCGCTATGCCAACGTTTGCCACTCTTAGGGCCGGTAAATCATTTATGCCGTCACCAGTGGAAGCCACAATAAAATGTTTTTTTGCTGACTTAACTAATTCAAGCTTGTCTTTTGGCATAATTTGCGCAAAAGCAGAAACATCAGCCAGCCAATTTGAAAAGTCCTCATCATTTTTATAAAATTTCTGTACCTCTTTCTCCGATAAAACTTGCCCGTGCAAACCCAATTCTCCAACAATTCTTTTCGTTATTAAAACATTGTCCCCTGTAACAATTTTAACATCAATTCCGTTTTTCTTCATAAAGTGCAGAGTTTCTTTTGAGGTTTCGTCTAATGGATCTGCCAAAAAAATTAAACCTGCTATTTCCATATTTTTTTCAGAGAATGTAGACAACCTCCCTCCCTTCTTTTTTATGGCCACAGCCAAAGTCCTGTATCCTGATTCTGCGGCATAATAAACATCTTTTTCAAATCTTGATTCCTCTGGCCGTGATTTAAACTTTGAAAGCGCTTGCACAACTTGCGGAGCGCCCAAACTTATTAAAATCTTTTTATCTTCCACCTGCACAAGAGCCGTTGATCTTTTCCTGTCAGAATCATATGGCACAGACTTTATAACTTCAGCCCCATCTGTGTCTGAAATATCTGAAATTTTCCCCATATGAATAAGCTTGTTTAGGATAGCAGAATCAATTGCATCTGGCGCCTCCCTAGGCACAGCATATCCTGCCATTTCCAGTATATGGTCTGTGCTTACTCCTTTTATATAAGAAACCACATTGGCCACGCGTATTTCATTTTTTGTGAGAGTTCCTGTTTTGTCTGTCAAAAGCAAATTAACGTTGGCTAAATCCTGAAGAGCCGACAATCGTCGCACAATAACTTGCTTTAAAGCAAGTTTTGCAGCTCCAATGCTTAATATAATCGCCATTACAGCTGGCAAAGCTATTGGTATTCCCGCTATAACCAAGCTTATATCAAGAATTAAAAGGTCATTTAAATTAAATCCTTTTAAAATAAAAGCTGTAGATAAAATACAAACTGCAATTAAACTTACAGCAGTTAAAAACCTGGCAATTGTAAGAATGTCTTTTTCTAAAATGCTTTTTACATTCGGCTGTTCTATGGAAAAAATAGTCTTACCAAAATAAGTGTTTTTCCCGGTTGCCGTAACCCGTGCCTGTACGTTTCCTGTAGCCACAAAAGACCCTGAAAAAATTTTATCGCCTTTGCGCTTTGTCTTTGGCATAGATTCTCCCGAAAGCACAGCCTCATTTATAGACAAATTTTTACAAGACAGCACCTCTGCGTCGGCCGGTATCATGCTGCCAAGGCCCAACCGGATGTAGTCTCCGGGCACAAGCTTTTTGGCATTAACAAAAACCCATTTACCATCCCTTAAAGTCCACACCTCAAAAGAAAGGCGCGACCTTAATTGAGCTATTGCTTTGTCTGCTTTAAACTCCTGCCACTTTTGAATAACATAATTTAAAAAATAAAGCCCCAAAATAAAATAGCAATCAAAAAATCTTTTACCAAAATAAGACAGCAAAGCAGCCCCCAAAAGCATCAAGGATATTGGCGAATAAAGAGGCGCCAAAAACTTTTTCACAACTCCTTTTTTGTCCTCTGAAACATCATTTGGCCCGTATTTTTGCAAAGCACGCTCTGCTTCGTTTATTGTAAGCCCTAAATGCGCCATAGCTTATTTAGCAAAATATATTAACTCGTAAATAATTCCCAAAATAAAAATTAAAGACAAAGGATAAATTATAATTTTCTTACCCCCAATTTTTTTATACATAAGCAATATTAAAATTCCATTTAGACCCAGCAATGCTCCGCCCACAAGTGAAATAATGGGTATAAAAGATTTTACGCCAAGCAGAAAAAAAACCATGGGGGTAAAACACGTCATCACAAATGCCTGCCAGTGCTTTATTTTTAAATCAAACATCAGGGTTTTCTTTAGCACAATTCCTTGCGTTATAAAGGCTGCCAGAGTTGCCAACGCCCCGGCCAAAAGAGAAAGTGCAACAACGGGCGCGGGCACCGCGCCCGTAAGGCCGTCAAGCGCCGTAGGAGAAGTGTTGTTTCCTGTTAGTCCCAAAATTAAAACCATAAATAAAAAATAAAACACAGCCGTACCAATAGTTGAAATTATGACAACTTTTTTTAACTTAGCTTTTTGCCCCCTCAGCATTTCTTCAACTTCAGGCATTAAACCAGCGCCCCATAAAGAAAACAACAAAGCGCCGTAAGGCAAAAACAAATTTGAAATTGGAGATTTAAAATTTGAATTAAAAATGTTGCTTAATTTTAAATTTGGAATTCCGCTCAACAACACACAAAATATAGCTAGGAGTATTAACAACAAAACCCAAAACTCAGTCCTAGAAATAATCTTTATGTCAAAATAGATAACAATGCTAACTATCACAAAATAAATTAACGCGTAAGTTAAAAGATTACCTGAAAACACTGGGGCAAAGGCGGATTTCAAAAAGTCTCCGCCCACCAAAAGGTAGGCTAAGAGAACGCCGAGTGTGCCCAAAATAATAGAAACCATCATAACAGCCTTCGCCCACTTGCCCAAATAAAAACCGGCAAAGCCCGGAAGCCGTTTAAAGTCGGGGGTTTTTATAGTTAATTTGCAAAATATTAGGTTAATTCCCACAACCAAAGCTGTAATAACAGCAAAACAAAAAATCATCCACCAAATGCCAACTTGTGAGGCAATGTATGGTAAAGACAAAAAACCAACCCCTATCATCCCACCTGAAAAAACCGCTATTGGCAGAATATAGCTTTTAAATAACTCTCTAGACATATTCATTAATTATACAACAAAATCAAACAAAAAAATCCCTCTAGCGTGGGGATAACTAAAACGACAAATACCAGCGCCCCCAATCGGATTTGAACCGATGTTACATGGATGAGAACCATGCGTCCTGGACCGGGCTAGACGATGGGGGCATTAGTTTATTCTTGATTTATATCATAATCTGGCGGGATGTGCCAATAGTTTATAATGTATTGCGCCAATTGCTTAAAAACAGGAACTGCTGAAAGAGACGAACTTGAGACCTTTGGATTGTCTAACTTTACCAAAATTAAAAACTGTGGATTAAAGGCCGGGCCATAGCCCACAAAACTCTGAATTGTTTTATTGGGGTCATATCCTGAACTGTTTTTTAAAGGCACCTGGGCTGTGCCAGTTTTTCCAGCTAAATAATATCCTGGAATTTTTGCCACACTATGAAATCCGTTGTCTATCACGCTAATCAACATTGAGTTTAATTGTGAAATTGTGTTCTGCGAAACTACCGGAGAAGAAATCTCTGGTTTTGTGTAGACTTCATCTCCCCCGCCTACAATTTTATCTACAATATACGGCCTTACCAGTTTGCCTCCATTGGCAATAGCACTAAACCCTCTGACAACCTGCATGGGGGTTAACTCAATACCCTGCCCAAAAGAAGCTGTGGCATAGTTCATGTCCGGCCCCTTTCCGTCTTTTAACGTACTATTCGAAGAGTAAACTTCGCCCTGCAAATCAATTCCTGTTTTTTCAAAAAAACCGAACTTATCTAAGTAATTAAAAAATGTTTTGTGGTCTAATTGCTCTTCTGCAAAAACAGCTCCTGTGTTAATTGAGTTTTCCAGCACTTCGGTCATAGTTTTCTGGCCGTAAACTTCGTTGGCAAAATTATGAATTGTTTTCGTCCCAAAACTCACAGAGCCCATATCCACGTAAGTTGTGTCTGGTGTTATTTTCCCTTCGTTTAAAGCCGAGGCCATAGTAAAGGCCTTCATCACAGAGCCAGGCTCAAAAAGTTTTTGCGTAACCGAATTCTGAAAAACGCCCAAATCCCTTTCTTTCGAATATTCGTTGGGATTAAAGTTGGGGAAATCGGCTAAAGCTAAAATTCTGCCTGTGTCTGGCCTTATCACAATTATTTGACCAGAATCTATATCATTTTTTGCCTGTTCTTGTTTCAACAACTGCTCGGCCTGAAATTGTATATTGTAATCAATAGTTAAATAAATATCAGAGCCCTCCAAAGATATTCTTTGGCTGTCTGAAAAAATGGACTCAATGCCAGACTTCTCTTCTTTAATTCCTGTTTTGCCCTTCAAAACATCCTCGTAGTACCCTTCAAGGCCATATTGCCCGGTGCTAAGCCCGCCCACAAAACCAAGCGTTTGGGAAGCCATCAAGCCTTGGGGGTAAAATCTTTCAGGCTCATTTTGCCAAAACAAACCCTTAAGATTTAGCGCTTTAACTTTTTCTAAATCCGCAGAAGACAAATCTTTTTTTATAAAAACGTAAGGATTTTCTTCGTTTAAATCAAAAAATATTTCACTTGAGTCAATACCCACAACCTCAGAAAGCAAATCAGCAAATGTCTGCTTGTCTGGTACATCCTTAGGGCTGGCGGATATTGTCCAGCTGTCTTTGTTGATGGCCAAGCTTTTTAAATCCCCATTTGCCTGCTTTCCTTTAGAAGCTTGTGAAGAAACGCAAAAAATCTGGCCTCGAGAGCCAGTCACAATGCCAAAAGCGGTTTGCTGGCCCAAAGCCTGAGCCCCATAAAGCTTACGCTCTAAAACCTGCAGAAAAAACAGGCGTCCTAAAATAGCTGCCCCGAATAAAATAATAAGACCCAAAATTAGGCCTAATCTCCAGTTTCTGACTTTTTTCATTTCTATTGCCTTATTTTACCCTCCTCACCTTGCCCTTGCAACTGGGCCATCAGGCACTTGTATGTATTTTACGTAAGTAGTTTTTTGAAAACTCATTGCGTGTATTTTTTCTAAAGCTTGCCCCATAAAACTGCTTTCTGCAAACGAAATCTGCAAACCTTTATTTTGGTCAGAAAGCTGAGATATTTGTTTCTGGTAATCAGCCACCAAATAAGACCCCGCTGTCAAATAATTAACCTGCCAAACATAAAAAACCACCAAAAACAAAGCCCCCAAAAAACCCACTACACAAATAGCTCTCCAGTTAACCATGGGTGCTTCTATGGCTTTCACCTTCGAGCGCACACTTTCTTGAATTTTTTGGATTCTTGCATAAGCTAGTGTTATTGTTGTCATATTTTTATTCCAACTCTTAATTTTGCAGATCGTGAGCGTGGATTTTTGCTCATCTCATCTCTGCTAGCTGTTATCGGCTTTTTATTTAATATTTTTACAGTCCCCTCTTTTGCTTCTTGATTTAAAAAATTTTTAACAATTCGGTCTTCTAAAGAATGAAAAGAAATTATTACCAATCGGCCATCTGGAACCAAAAGTGACAAGGCCTGCGGTAAAACTCTTTTTAAATTTTCAAGCTCATCATTTACCGCAATCCTCAAAGCCTGGAATGTTCTTGTCGCATAATGAATATTTTGCAACTTTCTTCTTGAAGAAGTCGCAAAATATTGGGCTGGCATAGCTTCTTTAATAATTTCAATTAGTTCAAACGTTGTTTTTATTCTGCCCTGTTTTCTTTGCTCAACTATGTTTTTGGCTATTTTTTTTGCAAATTTTTCCTCTCCATAATTTTTTAAAACTTCAGCAATCTTTTCCTCCGGCCACTCATTTACAACTTTCTCTGCTGTAAGAAACCCGGTCTCATCGTTGTACCTCATGTCTAACCCCTGGTCTACTTTGAAAGAAAATCCTTTTTGTGTCCCCTCTAGTTGAGCAGAAGACATTCCCAAGTCCAGCAAAATTCCGTTTATTGGCTCAAAGTTTTTTCTTTCCGCTATTTCTATAAGGTTTGCATAAGAATCATTCGCCAAAATAATTCTGTCTTTGTATTGGGCATGCAACCACTGGCTAGACACAATTTGATGCGGGTCTAAGTCAATTCCCAAAACTTTCCCTTCCGGTCCGTTTTTTGCAAGTATTTCTTCTGAGTGACCACCTTCGCCGATGGTGCCATCAATAAAATTTTCGTTGGCTTTGGGGTCTAAATATTGTAAAACTTCTTTTTTTAGAACTGCTGTATGAATCATTTTTATGTTTTAAATTCCCAACCCGCCAAGTTTTGAAACAATTTCGTCAACTCCTTTTTCTGCCGCATTTT
>Ga0268276_1000710_pt1 | contig 36990 bp, 57 predicted proteins | sample saktaG_4_FD_190145 | JGI IMG/M metagenome (GOLD analysis project Ga0268276, IMG submission 190145) | Saline water microbial communities from Sakinaw Lake, British Columbia, Canada - sak_2010_1_5_45m | ecosystem: Environmental > Aquatic > Non-marine Saline and Alkaline > Saline ...
CGTGATCCATACCGTGCTGACCCCCGCCAGCGACATCGACACATTCTCGGGCTGCGTATCCATGCCTGATTACGGCACGATTGCCGCGAACTGGAAGTGAGCCATGACCATCCGTACACCATCCGGCCGAACCGTCACCGTCACGCTTGGCGTGGTCTGGCACGACCGCGACCGGACGCCAGTCGTCCACTACACGGGCGACGAGACCGCCGACGTGTTGGTCGCGTTCGGCAACGTGCTGCTGCCGGACCCGCCCCCACCGCCCCCGCCGCCGACGCAGGAGCTCGAAGCCGCAGCGGTGGAGGCGGTCGCCACCAGGCCGATACTCGGCGAGGACCACGACGCGCTGGTGGCCGCGGTAGCGGCGCTGGCGGACCGGGTGGCGGCGATGGAGAAGGCCGCTACGGCAGAAGTCCCGAAGTAGGTGTATCGTATTGTATGAGTCACGGGATGTTCCCGCAACGCAGAGTACCGGAGTCGAAATCAAGAAGGAGGTCTGACGATGAAGACGTTGACGTTGGGTCGCATGATTGTCGCTCTGGTGATGATCCTGTTCTGCTGCATGATCGGGATTGCCCTGGCGTGTGCCGTTTCGGGCTGCGCCGGATTCGGCAGCGGTACCCCGAAAACCGCGTTGTACACGTTCAACATCGCCAAGGATGCCAAATCCACAATCGTCGTGGGTTCTGCCGGCACGCAGACGTACATGCCGCAGACCCTCGAAGTTGCCGACGTGCCTGATGCCACGAAGCTGACCGCTACTACTGGGCCAGAGTTGCTGGCCAGCGGCGCCACCGCGGCCGGTGTCGCCAAGGGCAAGATGTCTCAGGTAATCGTCGGAGCCGACAACGCCAAGCGAACCGCGGAAAACGACGTGAGCGCGGCTATGCAGGCGCTGGCTGGCAACGAGCAGACGACCGCGGGGCAGACCCCGGCAATGGTGCAGCGACAGGGCGAAGCCGCGGCTACCGGCACAACGACCTCGACGCCTATGGCAACCAAGACAACCACCGTCAAGATCCCGCTCACCGGGCAGGGCTCGGCTACGGTTGACGACGCTTCCACGAATACCGGCACCGGCACTGCTACGCCCAGCGAGACCGCAACACCCGCGGCGGAAGCGGGAACAACCGGGGTTGAGGTGGCCAGCAAGATGACGAAGAACGCCGACGGCAGCTATACCGTCGTCACCGACAAGGGCACCCATACCGGGGAACTCCTGCGCACGCCGACCGAAGCGGGGGGCCAGTACGTGCTACTGCGCACGGATGGCTCACCCGTGGCGTTCACCTGCGTCGGCTGCGCCGACGAGTAGTGTTTTGCGCGGACCCGGCCGGGGCCTCCTTTCTCTTTTTTCTTCCCTCCACCCGGCCGGGTTCGCCACCATCGATACCAGGGGTATGGGGTGACGGCATGGCCCCCCGGACGGCAGCAAACACAGTGGCGCACTACCTGCTGCGGTGGGCGTGGAGTTGGGCCACGCTGGTCGCAGGTGTCTGCGGCGTGGTCACGCTGGGTGCGTGGCAGACCGACCTGGACGAGTGGGTTTTCGGGCACTACCTGACGCACTGCGACAGATTGGGGTTCCTGCCATGACGCCAACCCATATCGGCACCCCGTTTACCTGCGACGGCCATGTAATCGAGTGGCTGTGCCGGCTTGATGTCTACGCGGTCCCCGGTTCGCGCAACGTATTCCTCGCGCACCCGTGGGGCGCCAACGTCGACGGCGTGGACTACGTGGCGCCAGGCGATATGGAGACCGATGGCGTGAGCGCCGGCCGTCTGCTCTGGCGTGTCTTGGACCCGCCCATCCGGTCGCTGCTGTTCCCCGGTGCATGCATTCACGACGCGGCCTATGGCGGCATTCTGCTGGCGGTGGACCGGCATGGGAACGAGCTGACGGTGGACAGGACGCATGCCGACTGGCTACTGTCGATCCTAGGCCGGGCCAATGGGTACGGCCGGACCAAAGGCCAGGTCGTCCACGTCGGGATCACCGCGCTCGGCTGGCCACGCTGGAACGAGCTGCATGCCTACAACGCCCAGTTCATTGACCGGACTAAGTGGGAATACCGATGGCAGGACTTCGTCACACCGGAGCGCCCATGAACGCAACACGCCGTATGTCGTCCGAAGAGCCGACCCGTGAGACCATCCTGCCGTGTGACACTCCATGCAACAGGCTGGTGCAGCACATGGTCACGTACGCCAGGGACCGGGCGTTGGCGTGGGGCATGTTCGGCATTTGCGCGCTGGTCGCCGGCTATCTCTGGGTACGCGCGGACAAACTGGGCGAAGACGGGGCAGAGCGCAACGCCCTGATCCGCGAGGTCATCGTAAAGGTGGACAACCTCAGCACCAGCATCCACGACTTGCGTGCGAGTCTGCCAAGGACCCCATGAGCAACCCAGACTCAGACGACAATATGCACTACCAGAGAACCGACAACCTGCGCCGGCAAATCCGCGAGACGCAGGCGCGGTTGCGCCAGGTCGGCGCGATGGTCGACGAAATGCGGACGCACCTGGTGCGGCTCTGCGCGGCACTGGCAGACGCCGACGGCCACGCCGACGAGAGTGGCTGGATACCTTAGCGCCGACCAAGCCACGGCGCCACCGGCCCCGGTCGCATTCACCCCGACCCGGGCCGGTTCTTTTTTTGATTATTTTCTTTACAAGCGCTTGTAATGCGTTGAGCCGGGGTGTATTGTATTGAGTAGTAGGGCAAGGTGCCCTAAGGAGCAAGGCAAGATGAAGACCGCAACAGGAGAAGGCAAGATGAAGACCGCAGAATACATCGCCGTATGGCGAGACGAGGACTCCGACCCGGAGAGGCCGGTGTACTGCGTCAGCGTCTGTGACGACGACGGGGCAGAGCGCTGCTTGGATTGCGCCGCGCTGGCCGACACTGCCATCATGGTGGGAAAGGCCGAAGCCGCTTCGAGGCACATTGAGTGCCGCATTCAGTTCTGAGACCGTCCAAGCAAGGAGCAAGGCAAGATGAAGACCGCAACAGGAGAAGGCAAGATGAAGACCGCAGAAGCCACGAGGAAGATTGAGGATCGGAATCGGTATTGGACCTATGCCAACACCCAGCCGACGGACGCAGACGCGCTGGCCTTTGCCAGCGGCGACGGCCATTGGGCCGGCGATGAGGGGGATTGGTCCGACGAGGACCTCCCCCTCTTCCGCAATCGTGAAGCAGTGGCGGAGGCCGCCGCGGCGGGCGGAGCGGACAGCAATCGGCTATCCTTTCTGAAGATAGCAATTTACCCGGCGGGGACGCCGCGGCCCCCAGAGAGGGACGACGCCCCCCAGGGGCGCTATACGGACGCCGGGTGGCTCTCGCACCGCCCGTACGGGTGGTGCGAACATCGGTGCGGAGGTGGAGCCTCATGGCTCCACGTTATTCTGCGGGGAGAGAAATCGTGGTGAAGCACAGCCGGCCGTCGGTCAAGGTCTTCGCGAGAGACGAAGGATTGGCGGTCGAGGGAGAGCGGCGGGCGGTCGTGACTGCCGCGGATATCCGGGAGGGCCTGCGGCGGGCGTTGTTGGCGCCAATAGAGGCGCGTTTCAACGGGCATGTGAGATCCGAGGTGATGTCTCACCTCGACTGGTTGGACAAAGTTGGGGAGGTCGCCGTGCGCCTCCATAATGAGCGTCCCGGTGGGTGGGAAGCAGAGTGGGAGGTGACGGCGAGGTGGTGAATCGGAAAGACGGAGGAATGACCATGGAACCAAAGCAAGCCGCTGCCCAGGCGCTCGGCGCCATCGGCGGGCGCAGCAGGAGCGCCGACAAGGTGGCCGCGGCAAGGACAAATGCGGCCAAGGCCCGCCGCGCGCTCGCGGCAAAACGCCAGGCGGATGCTGCCCGTGTGGCAGCGCTTACGGGAGACCCGTCATGACATCCGGGGAAGAACTTTGTCAGGCCGCACGCAACGTGCTGCGGGACGCCATCGCATCGGCCGTGCGGTTGGCCAGGCGTCACGGCACACGGCACGACCTGATGCAGATTGCAGCCCTCTGCGAGTGCGAGGCGGTGCTCATCCGGCAGGAGCTGCGCGAGAGCGGGAAGACGTACCCGCAGTGCGAGGAAGACTGACATGAGTGACAACGACGAGAAGTTGGACGCATGGCTGGCGCTGGCGGCGCTGGCGATCACCGTGGGCCTGGCGCTGGTGGCGCTGGGCTGGATGCTGGGCGCGGCAACGATTGGAGGTGCGATGTGAGGCACGAGGACTGGCAATTCACACTGTGTGCCGCGCTGGCCGTGCTCGGCGCGGCGATCTGCACCGGCGTCGGGTTGGTCGGCGGCGACTGGCTGCTGTCGCTGATTGGGAGGGTCACGGGATGACAATCTCAGAACGCAATCCGCGGACTGGATGGTGGTTTGGTGGGGAGGAGCTGCCGCATGGTGACGGGCGACCGGTCACGCCGGGCTGCGTGTTTCGCGTCCCCCCCCCGATTAAGTTGTGTTCGCGAGGCCTGCATATGGCGCAGCACGCGCTGCAGGCTATGGAATGGGCGCACGGTTGCAAGGTGTGGCGCGTCGAGGGCTGGGGAGAGTGCGCCAGCGACGCTTTCAAGTGTGTTTGCGAATACCGGCGACATTTGTGGCAACTCGATGCCGAGAATATCCTTAGGCGCTTTGCCTGTCGATGCGCGCTCGACGTGCTGCCTTCGGACGTGTCAGACGTGGTGCGCACGTACCTTAAGCTGGCAGACCGCGCGACTGATGGTCAGCGCATTGCCGCCTGGGATGCCGCCTGGTCTGCCGCCAGGTCTGCCGCCTGGGATGCCGCCTGGTCTGCCGCCAGGGATGCCGCCAGGGATGCCGCCTGGGCTGCCGCCGGGGATGCCGCCAGGGATGCCGCCTGGGCTGCCGCCTGGGATGCCGCCAGGGCTGCCGCCTGGGATGCCGTCGGGGAAGCCGTCGGGTTTGCCGCCTGGGATGCCGCCTGGGCTGCCGCCAGAATACGTTATGAGCGGCGGCTAGATTCCATGTTGTACGCAGAGGCGAAGAAACTCGGAACGCCGAACACGGAGGCGGGAGAATGACGACGGAGTGGTTGACCACAAACGCACAAAAAGGAGAATGAGGACATGGAAGCAACGTGTGCTGTGTGCGGCGAGCAAAAGCCGCTCTGCAATTCCGTCCGCATCGACGGGATTCAACAGCCGAGGCTGTGCTTGGACTGCGTGTCGAAGCTGCTCCGCACTGGCAAGGCCAAAACAAACGACGCCTACTGGCTGAGGCAAATGGCGCAGCTCGCTGATAAGGAGAGTCTTGACGCGCTGGCCGCACGGCGGTCGCGAAACGACACGGAGAGCAAGACATGAAGATTGACCACCTGAGCCATTCGCAGTGGCGCGCCTGGCATACATGCCCGGCCGCCGCCTATGCCCAGTATGTGCTGGGAACCTACCATCCCGGCACGACGGAGGCCATGGCGCTCGGTACGCTCACCGAGGCCGCGATCACCGACCCGCGGGATGTACTGGACCTGATCGCATCTCTGCGTCCGAACGACCAAGCCCTGCTCACGACCCAGAAGGGGGCTCCTACGAAAGACGCGGAACGAGCGGTGCAGTGGGGCCGGCAGACCGCCGAGCTGCTGGATCTGGACGGGTACGCCATGCAGACAGAGCTGCGTCCGGCCATTGGGGGCGTGACGTGGATCTGCAAGCTGGACCTGTGGTCTCGCACCGACGGCATGGTGTGGGACGTCAAGACGTGCCCGGCGGACCCGCTGGCGGAGACATGGGTACCACGACTCGAGTGCCGCGGGAACTGCATTGCCGAGCGCGCCTACGGCTATCAGTTGGCCGCCTACCGCGAGGCCGTCCGGCAGGAAACCGGGGGCCTTTGCGACGTGGGGATCATGGCAATCGGGAAGCACAAGACACGCAATGGCGACCCGGTTGCCAATCTGTGGCTGTTCTGTTGGGAAGACGGCAGCCAACTCGACGGCTATCTCGATGCCATGGCCGCAAGCTGCATGCACCCGTGGACGTGCGGAACCGGCGCGCTCGTGCCGCCGATTCCCGAGATGTACGAAGCCGGAGCGCCGTTGCCCCGGTGCGAAACGTGCGACTGGTGTGTCACCAGTCGCGAACAAAGGGTGCGGATGTACTCCGACCCGCAGAAAAGGGGAAGGCAATGATGACCTACAACGAAGCACCGGGACCGACCATGGACGCGACAGAGTTTTGGAAGCTGTTTGGCGACTACGAACGCGAAGACACAGACTGCCAGTTCTCTGACCTCTCCGGCCAAACCATCGTCAACATCCAGGGAGATAAGGGTGATGAGTTTGCGGTGCTCACACTTGCCGACGGCCGCCAGATGGGAATGGCGCATATCCAGGACTGTTGTGAGAGTGTGACGCTAGAGAGCATCCGCGGCGATATAGAGATGGTCGTCGGGCACGAGATTGAGTACGCAGCAGAGACCAGCGGAAGCGCCGAACCGGCGTTGGGCTTCCTTGACGATAGTCACACATGGACATACTACTACATCCGCACAGAAGGTGGTTCAATCGTAATACGCTGGTATGGAACCAGCAACAGATACTACAGCGAAAACGTGTACTGCCGGTGGTTGACCACAAACGCACAAAAAGGAGAATGACAACCATGAATGAAACCGAAACCGCAGTCGTGACCGTCGATCCTACAGGCAATCTGCCTGCGCCGACCTTCGGGGCACAGATGCAACTCCAGAGCCTGGCCAACGCCCTGGAGTTCGCTGCCGTGGTCGAGAAGTCTGGCCTGGCGCCGAAAGGCATGAACCGGGAGGGCATCGTCATCGCCATGCAGATGGGTTATGAGGTTGGCCTGAGCCCCATGCAGGCGATTCAGAACATCGCCAGCATCAATGGCAGGCCGGCGATCTGGGGCGACGCGCAACTGGCGTTGGTGCGCGCCAGCGGCCTGCTTGAGTCCTACGCGCAAGAGCCGATAGGGGAACCCGGAACAGACGGCCGCGGCTACAAGGTTACGGTCCAGCGTGCCGGGAGCCCGGCAGCGTCCGAAGAGTTCACGGTGGCCGATGCCAAGCGCGCCGGCCTGTGGGGCAAGCAGGGACCCTGGACTCAGTACCCGCAGCGGATGACGCTCTTCCGTGCCCGCGGGTTCATTCTGCGCGACCAGTTCGGCGATGTGCTGAAGGGGCTGAAGTCGGCCGAGGAAGTTATGGACGAGCCGCGTGAGATCGACGTCACGGCTGTAGGCACCGACACGCCGTCGGGACCCCCCGCCGCCGCGGCGAAGATGTCACGCAGGCGGACGCCGAAGACAGAAGCGACGGTGACAGAACCCGCCAAACCGGCTACCGAGGCGGCGCCGGCAGAGGCTGCGGCGGCGGACACCGCGAATCCCGAGCCGCTAAATCCGACACCGGCGGACATCCGCGCGGCGCTTGGAGAGGTCGGTATGGACGAAGCGCTGGTGCTGGAGTACTTGGCAGCGCAGGTGCCGCCGCGCATCAAGTACGGCGGGACGGTCGAGGACATCGGTATGAAGGTGGCTCGGTACATCGTGGACCATCCCAACGCGTTGGCCAATCTGGTGACGAAATGGCAGGCAGATCGGGACGAGGCGGCGCAGGCCGAGGCCAACGAGCAACTGGATCTCGCTGCCGAGGGCACGGCACAGGAGTAGTCATCACCCAACCCCGACTGCCCGGCGGGAGAGACCGGGCGCAACGGAGGTTTGACACCGCCAACGCCAGCGTGTAGTGTAGTGATGCCGGGACGATCCGGCCCGCCGTGAGACAGCGGTCAGTCAAAAGGATTGAAATGTCCCCCAGAACACAAGCCACGCCACTGGCAAGCGCGCCCTTCCCCAATCCGGGCGGTCTCACCGTGACCCAGTGGCGTGGCTTGCCTGCTGGGAGAACCGTTCATTAAGAAGGCGACACTTGCAGAACTGACGTACGAAGGAACCGAACCACAACGGGAACCGTTGCTATGGCTGGGATCGGTTCCGGCCGTGCAGGCAAACCTGCCAGGAATGGAAACACCATGAAGCACGGCACCATAGACCACCCCAATATGCGCGCTTGACAATCGCCCAGACGCGTGATAACAGTATGATGTCCGCAGCGATGCGGGCCGGGTTGGTAGCCCGACGAAAGGCACAGAACCATGGTCCCAGAACAGACCCCACGAGGCGACCCGCAGGCGAGCCCTCCCACTGTGCCGGGCCTACCAGCGCTTGCGGGTCGCCTCCTGCGGTCTGGCATGATTGGAGCACGGAGGCACCATGCCCACGACTGGAGCGCCGAGGTATGAGCCTGTGGTTCCGACTCTACACGGACTTACCAAACTGCGTGAAGCTGCGCAAGCTGACCATACAGCATCAGATCGGGTATATCTGGTGCCTGTGTCTGCACAAGGAGAATCACCTGGTAGGGCAAGACACGCAGGACATCGCATGGTCACTGCGTATGGAACTGGCCGACACCATCGAGATGCTCGACACGTTGAAGTCCGCGCGTCTGCTCGGACGCGACCTGACGCCGGTAGGTTGGGAGGAGCGCCAGTTCGTCTCTGATGGGTCAACGGAACGGGTTCGCAAGTACCGCCAGAAACAGCGCGGTAACGCCGAGGTGAAACGTTGCGGAAACGTTTCAGAAACGGCCGATGAAACGGACCAGAGCAGAGCAGAGCAGAGCAGAGCAGAGCAGAACAGAGCAGAGTGCCGCGCGCACGGGGACGAGTTTTGCAACGCCGATGAGACATGGAACACCGGCCAATACGTCGCTGCCTTCCATGCGATACCCGGCCTACAGGCGGTCCCAGATGTGTCCATACTCAATGCGCTGAAGGCCGAACCTGAACACAGATTCAGAGCGTCGGCGTGGAATGACTTCGCCGCCGCCGTGCTTGGATCCGTCGGTGGCATCGAGAGCCCGGTCGCAATGCTGACCGCCTACATGCGCAACGCCCGCAAGCACGCCGCCGCACCGAAACACGACATCCTGCCGGTCATCGGAGAGACAGACTGATGCAAGAGCCGACCCAGCTGACCCCGATCAACGTCACCGACGCCTACCTCGCACACTGGCCGCGGTTGACCAATACGTTCTCGTCATCCCTGGAGCGCTGGCCGGACCAGTTCGCCGCCGTGTTCACCGTGCGGCCGCTATTCCTCGAAGAGCTGATGTCGGCACTCAATGTCCTGGCTGTCGAAGGTCAGCATGTTCCAGGCTTCGAGGCGGTGCGGCAGCAGATATTCCACCGCCGCAACGCGGCAAAGATATCCGCTCACGAGTACCGGGAGGCAGGAAGGGAATGCGAGTACTGCCGCGGCGACGGCTACGTAACCGTGTTGGCCGTGGCCAAACCCGGCACCAGGCATTCCCGCGTCATGGTCCCGACGCGTCCCGAGTCGATCCCGGCACGCGCCATATACCCGTTCGCTCAGCCGTGTTGCTGTGCCGAGGGCGACCGCGTGAACAGCGACCAGAAGACCGGGTGCGCCGGTGGCGATGTCGAGACCAAGCCGTCCTATCGCTACCTGGCCACAACCCGGCAGAAGCTGGCGAAACTGCGGGTGACGCCAGAGCAGGCAGAGGCATTCGAGCGCGAGTGCGAGTCGATGTACCGGGAAGAGCACGGACTCGCGATGCTGAAGCGCCATGTACCGGGAACGCGCGACACGCAGTTGGACGCTCTCGTAGCGGTAATCCTGGACCGGGCCGTGTCGATGCAGGGGGTGCCGTTATGACGCCATTTCCGTCACGCTGGATACGCATCTACACCGCCGAGGAACTGGAGCGCCTTGCCATCCGCACGGTGGACGGCGGCCTGACAGACCATCAGGCGCTGGTGGCAGAGCACTTGGTGCGGCGGCAGTGGGAGGCGCAGCACTCACCCCGACCAAGGGAGGATTGACGATGGCCACCGAACTGAAATGGATCGCTGTAGACACTTGCATGCCGCTACCGGAGTGACTGGCCATGATGAACGACACAACCTACATCGTGATCGTAGGAGACAGGGACGGGGTCAAAGCGCCTCACATTCTGGCAGTGACAGACGACCTGCTGGTCGCCAGGAAGAAGTACGCGTCGCTACGGAAGACTGACGTGCCACTCGCAATATGGGCGTTGGAGTCTGGCCAGGAGGCATACTCGGTTCAGGCCCGCAACGGGGGCACTTGGGGCTGCAGACGCTTCGAGACGGAGGGTTGAGCTATGGCAAAATTGACGAAATCCGCACTGTTGCATAGCCGCTGCAAAGAAGCCTGCCATGGCTCCGACTGGAAGTTATTCATCAATTACGGCGGCATGGCGGCACACGGCTTGCCCGACTGCTCGTGCGGCTGCCGGTGGTTCGCACCATTGGCAGACTGCCCCGTCTGGGGCGTGTGCCTTCAGCCGGAGGGTGAATATCGCGGCAGCCTGGTCTTCGAGTGCTGGGGCTGCAAACGCTTCGAGACGGAGGGCTGAGGCGATGCCGACACCGGAGCAACGCGAAATGCTGGCCACTATCGACGCGCTGACTGCCGACCTGGCAAATGCCACGGAAAACGCCGCCAAGTGGTTTGCGCTGTGCCAGGACCAGGCCAGGACGGCGGCGGACAACTTCCTCAAGATTGCCGAGCTGGAGAGCGAGCTGTCCTTGCTGCGTCGCTGTGTAGCCAGCGAGGACGTGATGGCCGAATACTGCTGTGACGACTCGGAGGAGTGCCATGCCGACTGGTGCGTCGCCTGGCGAGAGTGGCGTAGGAGGTACGGCAACCGGGAGGACAGGCCATGATCCGGCACATACCCAGTGCGACCTACACGCGAGTGGACCCGCAGCAGTATTTCGCCCTGACGCTGACGTCTCACGTGCGGATGCCGCTGAGCGAAATCCCGACCCACCTGCGACAGATTGCCGATGCGATAGAACAGTATCCACCGGCGGAACTGCCAATCCGGCGGCGTGGATCAGGCGATGGCATAAGCTATGACTGGAGGATTGGATGATGACCCGAGCGGAAGCGGCCAGGCGCGAACAGAACGGCACGCTCGGGTTGCTGCCGAACTTAAGCGTAAGTGGCGCGGCTTGCCCGCGTACACTGCACGCTCTGGTTGGCCTTCCGGTTGGCCAGGGCAGAAAGGACAAGATGGGACTGGATACGACACACGGATGTTGGCACGGCGCATACTCTGATTTTATGCGGTGGCGCTGTGAGATCGCAAAAGCGGCAGGACTGCCGCCGTTGCAGTTCATGGAGGGCTTTTACGACTGGGAGGACATCACGCACGAGGACGTCAATGCTGCGGTGCAGACACTCGGGTTCGCGTCCAGACACGAGTGGGCCAGAGACATGTTGCAGGCGTTATATTACGGCGGAAGCCTGCCGATCAAGTGGGATTGCCTGAAGCCGTCGCCGTTGCACGCGCTCTTGAACCACAGCGATTGTGAAGGCGACATTCCTGCGCAAGAATGCGCTGGCATTGCCGACGCGATGGAGGCGGTGCTGCCGGAACTCCAGAACGTCTCCGGCGGCGGGCACATCGGCGACTTGCGCGAGAAGACGCAGGCGTTTATCGCCGGGTTGCGACTTGCCGCCGAGAAAGGGGAGAGCGTTGAATTTCGCTAAGGCCGAACGCCACGGGTGAGAATCGCGCTATTGCGCGTACTCTCCGCCCGATTGTTGGCAGTCTGGAGTGTGGGGAATGAAGCCATATTATCAGGATGACGCGGTGACGATCTACCACGGCGACTGCCGGGAGGTGGCGACATGAACGCCGCGAGCCGTCCCGACGATTGGCGTGCCGGCGGGTTCGTGTGCTGCCGCTGCCGCGATACCGGCCGGAGGTGGGAGCAAGTGCATATTGCAGGAGAAGTGGGCAAAGTGAATGAAATCGTTGAATTCCGGGTCACGGAATGCCCGGACTGCAACGAGTTCGCAGTGCGCGGAACGACAGCATCACGGGCGGCGAAGCCGTACCGTGAATGCACTGGTTGGCCTTCTTGGTCAGCCAGTGCGAGAAAGGAGAACATGAGCCGATACGGATACGATTCCGACCACCGCCAGGGAGAGCGCGACTTCGAGCGGAACGGGCGCTACGGCTATGATGAGCGCCGCTATCTCGGGCACGAGCGCGACGACCGCGACTACCGGGATGGATTCGACGAGGCGCGGAGGGCTGACGAGCGCCGCCGCGAGGAACGGGAGCAGGAAGAAGCGGCAGAGCGCCGCCGCGAGTACGAGCGCGAGCAACAGCGTCGCCACCAGGCCGAAGAGGAAGAGGCGGAATACGAGGCGCGGCGGCAAGAGGAAGAACAGGCGGAATCAGAGGCTAACGCCTCGCGTCAGTTTCGCGAGGAACTAGCGTAAACTGCACGCGATTGTTCGCGTGCCCGATTGGAGGTCAATATGTGGTGGAAACGGAAGAAGGAAAAACCTAAACCGGACTCGATACAGGAAGGTATAGGCAAGCTGATCGCATTTCGTAAGCGGGGTGAGACGTTCAGGTACTTGGGTGTCACGATGATGGTCACGGGCCACTGGGGGATACGAGACAGCCTGTACGGATGCGAAGTGTACCCGATCTTGCGCTGTGATTATGTTGACGCGCATGGAGTGCTGCATCAGGCATCCTTCGTGCTGTCGGAACTGCCAACGCTTGAGCGCGAGAATGGTAACGCGAAACGATCAAGCTCAGTTTCGAGCGTAGCGAAGTAAACTGGAGCGCCTGGTTGGCGCTCCGCAACGACAGGAGAACAGGCCGTGAGTCTGTTGCTGGCGATCTACGAAGAACACAGACAGCGCACAGGGCACGACTTCGCTTCGCGCGCCGATGCATGCGTCGGGAGCTGCGAGGTCTGCAATGCCCTCTTCGCAGCGAAGCGACGCGAAGACGAGGCAGCCACCTTCGTTCTCCTTTCCTGCTGGTACGAAGGCGACGGGAACCTCGTCGACGATTCGTTCGTAGCCTGCGGCGACCTCGAAGCGCTCAAACGTTTCGTGCCCGCCGGGGCGGAGCTTTTCATGCCCGGCGAGACGGTACCTGACAACGGGAAATACGGGGACTCCCGCCGCAGGTTTCGCATTGCAGCCGTTCCTCTGCTGCAGATACCGTATGGAGACGGCCAGACGCATGGCACAGGGCGTGCTGGATTTTGGTACTGCCAACGCCGGAGGTGAAGCGTGAGCGGTAGCGAGTCGGTAGAATGGAGTGGTTAGCGATGGCTTATGATGGCAACAGATGCAAGGCACGCGGGTGTAAGAACGGACACTTGGTGTTTCGGTTTCGCGTCCCAGAGGTACGGGGGGACAGAGGTCATCTGGAGTGCGACCAATGCGGTACATGGTCCGCTGAGGGTATGACACGTTGGAAGTCGCCACGCCCGTCAGGTGCATTCGGTGACGGGGGGCATCCCGATGACTACGGGGACCGCTAACGATCAAGCTCAGTTTCGAGCGTAGCGACGTAAACTGGATGCCTTTGTTGGGCATCCGAATTAGGAGGGCTGAGGCCATGCTGACCAAGGAGCAACTGCAGCCGTTCTGCAGTACCGACGAGACACGTTTGAGCCTACAGACGCCATACGTCCGAGACGGCTGCACCTACGCGACCGACGGCCGCGTCGCTGTCAGGGTGCCTGGCGAGGTCCCCGGATGCCACGTGGACGTTAACGCGCCGGACACGGGTAAGGTCATCGACCAGATTCCCGACTCCGGGTCGTGGATTCCGGTCACGATGCCAGAGGACATCACCGCGTCGGTCCCGTGCGAAGATTGTCGTGGTGATCCAGACCACGAGTGCGCGGCGTGCGACGGCACCGGCGAGGTGACGGCCAAATTCTACTGGCGTGGCACAACGTACGACATCGACGGCACCTGTCCGCTGTGCGACGGCAGTGGTGTGTGTGCGCGTTGCGGCGGTACCGGCTGGCACAGCAATGACGATCCAGTCAAGCTCGGCAGCAACGTTTACTCGGCAAACCGCCTGGCAAAGGTCGCCGCGCTGCCAGGCGTGATGTTGTGCGACGTTGAGGGATACCAGCCTGTGCGGTTCAGGTTCGACGACGACGGCGAGGGCGCAATCATGCCGATGAGGATGGAGGCCATATGACCCGACGCCTTACCCTCGATACGCTGGCCGCCGGGATGAGCCCGGACGCGCTGGCGCGGAACCCGGTACTGGCCGCAAATGCCCGCCAGGACGCCCGGGCAGGGCGCGCACCGGGCACCGTGGCCATAGTTGGACAGGGGCAAGCTGCAAAGTCCCTAGAAACGGCCATACGGCGCAAATTAGAGGCGGTGCGGCTGGTGAGCGTCTGCACCAATGCCGACACGCCGAAGCATGGCCGCTGTCCTCACACTGGCAGGCGCTACCGCAGTCAGACCGAGGCGCGCTGGGCGGCTGAGCATCCAGAGCACCGATACGAGGCGGTCGGCATACGGACTGCGGCGGGCGTGTACTGGGCGGACTTCGTGACGCCCGTCCATAGGGAAGGCAATATGTGCGAGCAGCAAGCGCTGGTCGAAGTCAAGGGCGCTCACATCCGGGACCGTTCCCTGCACAAGGTCAAGGCCGCGATCCGGCCGGCCAGGGCGATGGGATTCGCCGGGATCTGGCTGGCGCAGTGGGACAAGGGCAGGTGGACGGTGACGGAATTGAATGAAGGCTAGGCCTGCAATCCGACGGGCGACCAACAGGAGGCGAAGAAGATGGCAGCGAAGAAGATGGCAGCGAAACAGAATGTGACGATCAGTGCCCCGAACCTGAAGACTGCAGAATTCGAGATCGAAGGGACTGACCCGCTCGTGATTCACCGCGTGAGTGCGAAGCTGCAGAACGAGTTTCTGCAGAAGATCGTCAAGGGATCGACCCCGAAGGGCAAGGCCAAGCACGCCGCCGCAGACCCGGACGCCATCTGTGAGGCGGCAAAGTACGTCGGCATGACTGACGGCGTGAAGTGGGACGGGTTCAACGCGGCCAGCATCCGCTGCGCCATGATCTCGGCGTGCCGGTTGGCCAACTTCAAGATGACGCTTGCCAAGCTATCACTCTTCACCGTGGCCGACGGTCGGGACATCTACAATCCGATGTACCACCTGGTGCGGATTCGTGGCAAGTGCTCTCGAAGCGAGATCATGGGCCGCACCTCCACCGGCAAGGCTATGCTCGTGATACGCCCGATGTACTACCCGTGGGATGCGACACTGCGGCTACGGTACGATGCTGACCAGTTCCAACTGCAGGACATCGCCAACCTGTTGCTGCGGGTCGGCTGTCAGGTGGGCATTGGCGAGGGCCGGCCAGACAGCAAGAACAGCGCCGGGATGAATTGGGGCCTGTTCACAATCAAGGAAGGGTGAACCATGCAATCGATGACAAACGAGATTCAAACCGAACTGGAGGCGCTGGCAGCGCGCAATGGCGGCGTGTTGTCAGTACACGCCGTGGTGGAAGCTGCCGAACCCGAAGACTCGGTGCTGCATGACTGGTTCGAGTGGGATGACGGCGAAGCGGCAGCGCTCTGGCGGCTCGAACAGGCGCGACAGCTCATCCGTGTTGCCGTGACCGTGATCGACCGTCCCGACACGAAGCCGGTCGAGGTGCGTACATTCGTGAGCCTCCCGAGCGACCGCCATGCGGGTGGGTATCGCCTGACCGTGCGGTGCCTGGAGGACTCCGATCTGCGCGGGGAAATGCTGGCCGATGCCCTGCGTGAGCTGAACCGCCTGCGCGCCAAGTACCAGACACTGAAGGAGCTGGCGCCGGTGTTTCGCGCTCTGGACAAGCTGGAGAAAAAAGCCTCTTGACTAGAATGGGCGCGGCGAGGCAAGGCCCGGCGCGGCGCGGCGAGGCAAGGCATTGCAGGCGGGGCGTGGCCTGGCGCGGCTAGGCGCGGCTGGGCAGGGCGCGGCATTGCAGGCAGGGCACGGCGCGGCGTGACGAGGCATGGCGTGGCATGGCTGGGCGTGGCATTGCAGGCGAGGCAAAAGGACGGTGACGGAATTGACGGAGGGCTGACGGCGATGGCCAACCAAGGAGACGACAATGGGCAGACCGAAGGGTAGCCGAAACAAGCCGAAGACGACGATGCCTGCCGAAGCGGCAGTGCCGGTGGGCGAGGTCGCCGCAACCGAGACGCCCGACCAGGCCGAAGCCCGAATCATGGCGGAACCGACGTGCGAGAATTGCCGGTTCGCGGTCAGCCGCAACATCGCGGGCGGCATCTTTTACCGTTGTCGACGCTACCCGCCTACGGTGGCCGAGCGCTACCCGCGTGTGTTCGGCAACGACTGGTGCGGCGATTGGAAGGCACGGCCATGAATCTGCTCTCATTCGCACACAACACGTTCAGCCAGATGGGAGAGGACGGGATTACCTCAGAAGTCTTGCGGCTGGTCGGCACTACAGCCAACCCGTGCGCCGTCGACGTGGGAGCGGGAGACGGGGTGCTGTTGAGCAACACGCGCCAGGTCGTGGCGTGCGGCTGGTCCTCCGTGCAGATAGAGGGCAACCCCGAGCGGTATCGGCTTCTGCACGACCTCTACCGCGACCGGGCCGACGTGACCACCATTTGCGCCGCAGTCGGATGGGGCCAGGGCGACTCTATAGACGCACTGCTGGACAGGCATGCACCGCAGACACCGCCGGTGTTCGACCTGTTCAGTCTCGATGTTGATGGTACGGAACTTTCCATCTGGTACGCGATGAAGAAGTACCGGCCCCGGCTGGTGTGGATGGAACACAACCCAATGTGGCCGCACTTCATCGTCCGCACTCAGGCCCAGGACCCCGCGGTGAACAAGGGCGCTTCGCTGGCCGCCACAGTGGAGTTGGGCAGGACCAAGGGCTACGAGCTGGTGTGCTGCACGGCGTGGAATGCGCTGTTCGTGACCGCCGAACTGTACCCGCTGATTCCGCTCGACCCCGTAGCTCCGAACGACATTCGCGTGCTCGGCAGCCACTACCCGCAGTATCGTTCCTGGCGCGCTTGGGACTACGACGGCACTGAGCATGCCGGCGGCCCGCAGCATTGCATCTGGCCCACAGAAGACGGCAAGTACGCGGGCCGGCTTGACCGGGAGGGCTGACGCGGTGAACACGGCAACCTGGCACGGCGTGGCAATCGGCATGGACCAGTGGCGTTTGGGAAGGAGGTGCGCACCCGCAGCACAAGACGGCGTGAGAGCGAGACGGCAACACAACGGCAGAGCACAAGGAGAGTATGGATCATGGACATCTTCAACGGACTTGAAACCATCCCCGGATACGAGGCACGCATGGTGCTGGTAACCCCAGCGCTGGCCGCGGAACTGCTGAAGCGGAACACCCACAACCGCAAGGTACGCGAGGTGACAGTCGCCAAATATGCAAAAGAACTCATCGCCGGTGAGTGGGTGGCTGTGCCTTCGGGCATCGGCATTGATGAAAACGGCACGTTGATCGACGGGCAGCATCGGCTGCGGGCCGTGATGGACTCTGGCGTACCCGCCGCGCTTCTGCTCGTCTCTGGCTTTCCGGCAAAAAGCCAAAGTAAGTGTGATCGACATTTGAGGCGGACTCTTAGGGATGTATTCGCACTTGAGGGATACGACGTGCGAAACACGGGAGTAGCCGCTGCACTGTTTCTCGCTAAGCTCCGCAACGGCCAAGGGCGAGCTGATGCAACTGACTCTGAAGTGGCACATATGTTGTCATATTATGGAGAGTCAATCCAATCAATGCACAGCAAAGGGTCCACGGCGGGGCAGAAGCTGACCCGGAGAGCGGGCAGCCTGGCGGCACTTGCGTTATGGCATCGGCATGAACCGCTGGCCGCTATGGCATTCAGACAGACATTATTGGCCGGCGTTGCCCCGGTGGAAAACCACCCAGCCGCAGCGCTAGTGCGAGCGGTCCAACAAGCAAACTGGTATGCTGCAGGCGGGAGTGGGGGCGCACAGCAACACGAGGACTTCCTGCGTACGATGACCGGGATAGTTGCCGCAAGAGAGGGGAGAACGTTGGCGATGATTCGGCCATATCGGGGCGAACTACCCTGGCCCGTTTGAGGTAACCCCATGCCAAACCTCATCGCCACCTGCTACGGCCGCTACTGCGACCAGCTCGACCAGTGCGAAATGTGTCAGGAGCGGCCATGGTGCCGCGACGCTGCCGACCCGCGCCCGCTCAATACCGGGCAGGCTGCGGGCGAGGCATACGAGGCGGCACAGCGCGAACCGCACCAGCCCGAGCGGCACGACCCGGGGGCCACTACCGAGTTCAGCCAGGCAATGCGGCGCATCATCGTGCTGTGTGGCGGCAACCCGGCACGCATCGGCGCGGTCCTGCTGCGCCTGGCCGGCTGGTCGTTCGACGCCATCGGGGATAGCTTCCGTCTGGTGTCGGTCGGCAAGAGCAGGCAGGCAGCATGGAAGGACCTCCAGCGCGTCGTGGCGGACAACCCCGAACTGGCCAAGCTCTTGCGCAAGCGCTTCGACCGGCCCACGGTGGCGCCGACCGTCACTGCCGCGCTGGTAGCCGCGTTCGCCGAGCGCCGGCCATTGTGGCGCGGACCCGTCAAAGGCCCGACCGGAATCTATGCCATGCTCGCAGTCGAGTTCGGGCTCTCGAGCTGGCACGCCGCCGCGTCCAGGCTCAGGCGGGCCGGGGTACGCGTTGACAAGCGCCGCCATAGTGTGACACAGAAGCAGCAGCAAGGCCATGCGCCATGACACCCAAGCGCGCCAAGTTCGTTTCTGAGTACCTCAAGGACTTCAATGCAACCCAGGCGGCACTGCGGGCGGGGTACTCTCAACGTAATGCAAACGTAGTCGGTCCGAGGCTGTTGGTAAGCGTTGGTATAGCCGAAGCTGTTGCCAGATCGGTCCAAAAAGCGCGCTCCGCCGCCATCATGACATTGGAGGAAGCGCTGGAGGTTGCCAGTCGCGGCGCCAGGGGCGACGACGGCAACGCGCGCTGGTCCGACCGGACCCGCTGTCTGGAGCGCCTGGCCAAGATGAGCGGCTGGGACAAGCCGGCAACGCTCGACATCACCAGCGGCGGCCAGCCCCTGCGAACCGAGATCGTCGTAAGGGCGCGAGACGTGGCGGAACCGGACGAGGAGAGCACACCATGAGAGTCTACATCCTGGCGGGCCACCTGGAGGTAGTCGAGACAGCATGACCACCGACCCCCCAACCACAGCGCGCTTGGAGTTTGTGGAGCCCTACGAGCCGCTGCTCCGCGACGCCATCACGACGCGCTACTGTATCGTGACCGGCGGCCGTGGTTCGGGGAAGTCCTTTGCCGTCACCACCGCGCTGGCCATGATGCTGCGCAAGGCGGGGATGTCGGCGCTGTTCACGCGGTACACGATGATAGCCGCGGTGGACAGCATCATCCCCGAGTTCATGGAGAAGATCGAGCTGCTGCAATGCGCGGGCGAGTTCACTGCGTCCCAGCACGCGGTGATCCACTGCCGGGGCAGCTCGATACTGTTCCGCGGCATCAAGGTCGGGTCGTTGAACCAGACGGCCAAGCTCAAGAGTCTCCAGGGAATCAACGTGTGGGTACTGGACGAGGCGGCAGAGCTGGCAGACCCGGTGACGTTCGAGACCATCGACCTGAGCGTGCGTGACTCCCGCCGGCCCAATCTGGTGCTGCTCGTGCTGAACCCGCCGCACAAAGCACACTGGATGTACTCGCGTTTCTTTGCGGACATTCCGCCCGAGTTCTGCGGGGTGCGGGGCGATGTGACCTACATCCACACGACCTACCTCGACAACAAACCCAACCTGCCCGAGGGCTACCTGCGGCTGGCTGCCGACATGAAGGCAGCCAACCCGACGCGCTATGCCCACATCTGGCGCGGCCATTGGGCGGACGCCGCAGAGGGCGCGCTGTGGACGTGGGAGATGATCGACAGGCACCGGCACCGCGAGAGTGCCAAGCTGCCCGAGTTCTGCCGCGTGGTAGTCGCGATAGACCCCGCCGTGACCAGCAGCGACACCAGCGATGAGACAGGCATCGTGTGCGTCGCCATGGACTTCGCCGGGCACTACTATGTCCTGTCGGATCTGACCTGCCGGGCCAGCCCCATGCAGTGGGCCACGGTGGCGATAGGCGAGTACAAGACGCGCAGCGCTGACCGGATCGTGGCTGAGGTGAACAATGGCGGGGACTTGGTGGAAGCGACGCTGCGCAACGTGGACCGCAGTGTGGCCTATGGCGCGGTCCATGCCAGCCGGGGCAAGATAGTACGGGCCGAGCCCGTAGCGGCGCTGTATGAGCAGGGCTTGGTACATCACGTCGGGGCATTCCCGGCGCTTGAGACTGAACTGATGACCTACGCGGGCAAGAGCAACGACGCCAGCCCCAACCGCCTGGACGCGCTGGTGTGGGCGTTGTCGAGTCTGATGGATTCGAGCGGCAGGGCGGAACTGGCCAGTGCCAGCTCCATGGACCCCGGCGCAAACCGGCGCCCGCGGGACTTCAACCGGCTGGACCTGTCGCCGGATGAACGCAGGGCGCGACGCGAAGAGGAGAGCTATGCCGATGTGTATTGAGCAGCAGCACACCCGCAGCAGGAGAGCAACCCCATGATCCTCCAAATGCACTGGCAGCACATGGACGGGCACTACGAGTTCAAGGCACAGGCAGACGTTGACCCTGACACAGAGGCTATGATAGACTGGGCCAGGGACGTACAGAAGCAACACCCGCCGCCGGATGGCACAATCTGGCTAATGTGTGATGAGAACGCGCCAATGTTCAAGCAGCAGGAGCCAAGCCCGTGAGCATCGCAACCGCCTACAGTGCCGTCAGCAACTGGCTCCGCTTCAAGTACGCCGGCAAGCCACCGCCACGCCCGGAACGCGCCGACGACCGGCTGTACGCTGACTTCACCTTTTCGACCAAAGGCGGCGTGTCGGCCGCCATGAGCCCGTCCGACCTACAAGGGATACTGTCCGAGGCGGCCGAGGGCTACAGTTGCACGCAGGCCGCGCTGATCAAGGAGATCCAGGAGAAGGAGCCATTGATCGCGGCGCACCTGGCCACACGCAAGGCGGCGCTCATGGGTTGCCCGTGGAAGGTCCAAGGCGAAGACGAGCAGGACAAGGCCGAGGAGCTGACAGCCATGTTGACCACGGCGGGCCTGTCGGACGCGCTCTCGCACCTATGCGACTACGTGCCGACCGGCTACAGCTTGGTCGTGAACGACTGGACCGAGGGCGGCAAGGCGATTGCGGGGTTTTTGCCGGTGGCGCCTGAGGTGATCGAGTTCGATCTTGGCGGCAACATGGCGTTGCAGGACAAGATGGGGGTTAAGCACCTGCTGGCCAAGGAGCACCCGGCGCAGTTCCTGACCGTCCTCGGACGTAGCAAGCCCGGCTTGCCCTGCCGCAACGGGCTGGGGCGATCGCTGGTGTGGATGTACCTCTTCAAGCACTCGGGTTTGGCCGGTGCCGCGCGCTACGTCGAGAAGTTCGGCAGTCCCTTCATGTACGCGACCATCCCGGCCGGGCAGTGGGGTGAACGCGGCACGATCCTGGCCACGCTGAAGGCAATGGGCCGGGACCACGCCGGGGTAATTAAGGAAGGCGGCACCATCGAGAACCTGACCGGGGCCAACGCCGACAGCACCGACGCGCAGATGCAGTTCCTCAAGTACTGCGACGACATCTTCGCCGTGGCTATCCTCGGCCAGCTTGCGACCAGCGGCGACGCGGGCGGACTGAGCAAGGGCCAGGCGCAGGAGAACGTCCGTATGGACTTGCTGGCCGGGGACGCACGGGCGCTCATGGCGGCAGTCAACAAGGGCCTGATCCTGCCGCTGTGCCAGATGCGCTACGGCTGGCCGGACACGAAGGGCCTGAGCTTCGAGATCGAGTATGAGCCGAGTGAAGACCTCGACGCCAAGGCCACGCGGTACAAGACGCTCACGGAGGTGACCGGGCGGATGATGGACGTTGCGACCGTGGAGGAAGAGTTTGGTGTGAAGTTCGGGGAGCCGAAGCCCGAGCCGGTCATGGTGGCCCCGGGCGGCGCGGTGCAGGGCGGGACGGGAGCAGCCGGCAACGGCGCGGCAGTGGCCAGCGGCGGCAAGGGCAAACGAGCCGTGGAGAACTTCGAGAACCCGCAGGCGCCCAAGACGGCGCTTTCCGACCTCGCCACCTTCGCCGACACCCCGGCCGCCGTGGGCGCGCTGGATCTCATCGCACGCGAGGCGCTGCGACGCTACACGGCAGACGAAGAGGCTGCCGCGGCGTGGCTCGGGCCGGTGCAGCAGGCGGTACGCGAGGCGTTCGGCGACCTGGCGCCGGATGACGTGGAAGGCTTCACCGCGCGTGTGCCGTTGTTCCAGGCGTCGCTGCCGGCGGTGCTCAGCAAGATGGACGCGAGCGGGTTCGAGCGGCAGTTGGGAGACGCCATGCTTGCCGCGGTGGTCAACGGCTTTGAGGAAGGCCAGCCGCGCCCTTTTCCGGTGACGCTGTATGACCTGGGCCAAATGCGCGTGGCAGCGGGAAGTCCACGCGGCGGCCAGTGGACAGCCGAGGGCGCCGCGGCCGGCCTGACCGGGCATACCGGCGGGCTGAAACACGCGGGGAAGCTCCGCAACAGGCTGGCCGGCGGCGGTGACTTTGACCGCGTGCAGACAGGCACCAAGACGATACCGGCGCGCGAGGCCAGCGAGAAGCAGGTGAAGATCAAGGGCGGCGGCGGTGCAACCAAGACCGTGCAGGTCAAGGCAGCACCGGAGCGCACTGTACCAGTGCAGGAGTATCGGCACAAGGACGGCACCCCGGCGACCGAAGCCGAGGCGTCTTTCTTGAAGAAGCTGGGCGTACCGCCGGCCGCGCATGACGTGCAGGTCACGATGGCACCTGACGCGAAGAACTGGGCCGCGTGGAAGGACAAAAGCGGCCAGCAGCAGATCCGGCGCAGCGCCGCCCAGGAGGACTACGGCAAGGCGAAGAAGTTGGACCGCACGCGCAAGATGGCGGGCGAGATGGGCGCACTGAGGACGCGCGTCGCACAGCACCAACTGGAGGGCCGGCCAGAGTCGATGGTGTTCGAGATCGAAGACCGCACGGTGATTCGGCTCGGGTCAACCGCGGAAGGCAGAGGCAAAGTCAAGGCGTACGGGCTCACCACCCTCGAGGGCCGGCACGCCATGGTCAGCGGTGACACCGTGTCGTTGAAGTTCATCGGCAAGCACGCCAAGGAGAACACCGCCACGTTCACCGACGCCCGGTTGGCGCGCTTTGTCGCGGACCGCAAGGCAGCGGCGGGCGACGGGGGCAAGCTCTGGTCTGACGTGGGGCCGTCGCGCTTCCACAAGTACGTCAAGGAAGTCTCGCGCGGTCGCTACAGCACCAAGGATTTCCGCACGGTGCATGCGACCAGAACCGCACTCGAAGTAGTGCGTCCGCATATCGGCAAAACGCTGTCAATCAAAGACAAGCGTGCTATAGTACGTTCAGCTTCCGAGGCAGCGAGCAAGCTCCTCAACAACACGCCGGGCATGGCGCTGAAGAGCTACATCGACCCGGCAGTATTCGACCTCATCGGGGAGGGCTGACCATGTACACCGCGGCTGAACTGAACGGCGAGGAATTCCGCGAGTTGGCAGACGACCTGGACGGGCTGGACTACGTGGACGAGGACGGCAACCCCATCGACCTGGCCGACGTGGACGAGGATGAAGAAGACGACCCAGACGAGTGACACCCAGGCTGGTGCCCAATCGCATTATAGAGGCGGCAATGGAGTTAGCCAAGTACAGCGGAAACAGGCCGCGCCCATTGCGCTGCGACGGTTGCAACGCCGAAGCGGCATTGACTCAGTTTGACGCGTTTCAAGAGAGGCACGGCAGTGAGTGTTCGTGGACTTGGTGGTTATGCGAAACATGTTCCAGACCAAACAAGAACCCTGTCATATTCAGGACGCACGTCAACGAAGCGCTGTTTCGCTTTGCTGCCGAATGGCACAAAACCCGAAAGATGCCAGAATGGTAATAGCCCATTAAGGGTGCGCGCATGACCACCCTACGCCAACACCAGCAGCGCGCAGCCCGTTCCCCCCGCGGCACCAAGGGAAAGCCCTGCACCCCGGCGCAACTGGCAGCCCGCCGCCGCAATGCGGCTAAAGCCACTGCAGCACGGATCAACGCCATCAACGACGCACTGTCTGCCCTGCAAGGTGGCGTCGCGCCTCAATAGCCCCAGCCTGACATAGCCCACCGACCACCTAGCCCCGGCCCGCCGCCGGGGCTTTCCGTTTGTGCCCGTGAGAGGCCGGCTCGGTTGACAAACCGCGCCAGAGTATGAGCACGCCTAAGCTCCGCGATACAGCCTTGGTACTCCCGGTGGTGTGCCTGTTCAGCGACGAACAGGCCGAGCGTATTCCGCCGGACAGCTTCCTCGTCGTCAAGTACGGCAAGACGCGGTACACCAAGGGCGACGCCAAGGGTGAGTATGAGTTCACCCCGGCCGACGCCGACAAGGTGATAGCCGACTTCACCGAGCGGGACCGCGCCATCGTCGTCGACTACGAGCACCAGACCCTGACAGGGCAACGCGCGCCCGCGGCCGGCTGGATCGACTCGCTCACCAAGACCGCAGACGGCATTGCCGCGAAGGTGCGGTACTGGACCGAGCAGGGCATTGCCGACCTGAAGGCCGGCGCGTACCGCTATTTCTCACCAGTGCTCACGATGTCCCGGCAGCATCCGCTTTCGCTGCACAGCGTCGGATTGACGAACCACGCGGCGACACACTCACCGCCTGCGCTGGTAGCCTCCGACGATGCAGATAGTCCCGAACCCACCACCGAATTGGAGAACCGTGACATGGAACACCTGACGCACGTCGCCGGAGCCCTCGGGCTCACCATCCCCCTGACTGACGGAACCCCTGACGAAAAGGCCACCATGGAGGCCGTCACGGGCCGGATTGCGGCGCTTCGTGCAGCGGCAGAGGAGACACACGCGTTCCTGATGCTGCACGACGCGAGAGACCTGGGCGCCGTCACGGGCAAGATCAAGGGCATGGTGCCGGCATGCGAGCTGACCGCGCTCAACGACCGGCTGGCCCTGATCGACGCCGAGAAGGCCGTCCAAGCCGCGTTCGGCGAGCGCAAGCTGGTGGAGTCGCAGCGCGGCTGGGCGTTGGATTACGCCAAGACGAACCCCGCCGGGTTCCAGCTGTTCCTGGCCGGCGCCGCGCAAGTGGCCCCCGGCCCGGCCGCGGCGGTCATGGCCGCGCTGGCCGACACTGCCGAGGATTCCCTGGCGCTGACCGACGAAGCGCTGGGCAGGAAGTTCGACCGGACCCCTTCACTGGCGGCAGAGGGGTTCACCAAGGCGAGCTATGCGGCGTTCCGCAAAGCGGAAGCCGCACAGCTCGTCCGCGAGTACGCCACCAAGACCACCAAGGAGTAGTGCAACATGGCTCTCTCTGCTGACACCCCGCAAAAAGTGATGGGCGGGCACTGGATCGACTACCCGCTGGAAGCCTCGGCGACCGTGTACGAAGGCTCCATGATCGGTGACAACGCGAGCGGCTACGCGCGTGCTCTGACGGCCGGGGACCGCTTCCTCGGCATCGCCCAGAAGGGCTGCGTCGAGACCACCGCGGTGGCCGGTGCCCAGTATGTCCGCTGCCGGGTCGGCACCTGGCGGCAGGAGTACGCGCTGGCCGGCGCGATCACGGACATCGGCGCCAAGGTCTACGCGAGCGACGACGGCACCATCACCAAGACGGCCGGCACGAACACGCCTGTCGGTGAGATCAAGCGCTACGTCAGCGCCACGATGATGGACATCGAGTTCACGACCGACCAGGGCGTTTCGGCGCTCATCGCCACCGGGAACGATGTGGTCCTGAAGAGCAACGACGACCTGACGCTGACCCCTGGCAAGCTCGCCGCGGACAAGGTCGTGATTCAGGGCTACGACATCGACGGGTCGACATACGTCGACCTCATCACCGTGGCCAGTCATGCCACCGTCCCCAAGCTGACCCTCGGCGCCAGCGCCGCAGACACCATCGCTTTCTACGGCGTTGCTGGCGTGACGCAGTTCGCGCACACGAGCGCCGCGAGCACGACCACCACGGACGTTGCCGCCGCGCTGGCGGACATCTACCTCAAGTTCGAGGGCCTCGGCCTCATGGCAACCGCGTAACCAACCCCAACCGCCCGGCCGGCGGCTTTCGGCCAATGGCCGGGCGTGACCCAAGGACCGCAACCGCAGAGCAGCAAGGAGAGCATTTCCCGTGAAACTGAACATCGGAGCCGGCACCAGCGTACTACCGGGTTACGAACCCTGGGACATCGCCAAGCACCGCGACGCGTACCCGCTGCGGGTCGAAGACGGCAGTATCGAGGCGATCTACGCCAGCCACATCCTTGAGCACTTCCCGCACGCGCAGACGCTGGCCGTCCTGGCCGATTGGGTGCGGGCGCTGCAACCCGGCGGGACGCTGCAAGTAGCTGTTCCCGACTTCCAGAAGATTGCCGCGCAGTTCCTCGCAGGCAACGACGGCAACTGGGAAAGCTACGTGTGCGGCGGACAGACCGACGCCAACGACACGCACCGCGCCATCTTCAACCGCGCGAAGTTGACCGAACTGCTGACGCTGGCCGGGCTGGAAGACATCAAGCCGTGGTCGCCCGTCATCGAGGATTGCGCCGCGCTGCCGATATCGCTGAACCTGCAAGGCACCAAGCCCGCGGCGAAGGCAGCCACCCCGACCAGCACCGAAGTGCTGGCATCCGAGTACCCGCCGCCCGCGACGCACGCGCCCACCATAGCGCCGTCGTGCTCCGGCATGCCGAAGGCGCAGCCGATTGCGCCGGCACCCGCGAAGGTGGTTGCCGTGTGGTCCGTGCCGCGCCTTGGCTTCATGGACACGTTCAAGAGCATCTATACGACGCTGCCGGCTTACGGCATTCCGCTGTCAACGGGGCAGGGCGTGTTCTGGGGGCAGGCGCTTGAGAAGGCGATGGAGCAGGCCATCGAGGTCCATGCCGCACAGTGGTTCCTGGCGCTCGACTATGACAGCGTCTTCACCCCGGCCGACCTGTCGGAAATGTTCCGCATCCTGAACGCTCACCCGCAGGAGATCGACTGCCTGAGCCCGTTCCAATGGTGCCGGACCCGCAGCCAGCCGCTCTTTTCGCCGGTCCCCGACGCACAGGGCAACCTGCCACCGGTGAGCAACGTGCAACTGCTGGCAAACGACATCTTCCCCGTGTCAACGGCACACTTCGGCTTCACGCTGATTCGGGCCGCCGCCGTAGCGCGCATGCCGCATCCGTGGTTCATGCCGCTGACCGCGCTTGACGGCACCTGGGGCGAAGGCCGCGTAGACGACGACATCTACTTCTGGCGCAAGTTCCGGCTATGCGGCGGCCGGATGTACATGGCGCCCAAGGTCACTATCGGCCACGCGGAGCTTGACCTCCGCTGGCCCGGCGCCGACTTCAAGCTTCTGCACCAGCACATGTACGAGTACAACGCCAAGGGGAAACCCGCAGGCGTGTTCGGCAGCACCCCAACCCCCACAACTGAAGGAAAGCAACCATGAGCATTCAGTCCCTCAACGGGCTGTCCAGCAGGGCAATCGTCGGCCGCTACTACGCGACCCTCGAAAACCTGGGCGTCCCCGCCTGGGTCGACGCGCTCTCGATGGAGTTCTCGAGCAACCAGAGCGAAGAGACCTACAAGTTCCTCGGCATGGCCCCCGCGCTGCGCGAGTGGGTCGGCGGGCGCATGGAGAAGGGCCTGCTGGTCGGGTCTCAGGCAATCAAGAACGTACACTACGAGGCGACGCTGAACTTCGACGTGTCGGACATCCGCCGCGACAAGACCGGGCAGATCATGGTCCGTGTGGACGAGCTGGCCCGGCGCACGCAGAACCACTGGTGCAGCCTGTTGTCCAGCCTTATCGTGAACGGCGCTACCTCGGCGACCTGCTACGACGGGCAGGACTTCTTCGATGACGACCACAGTTCCGGCGACTCCGGCACTCTCCAGAACGACATCGACGCGACCGATGTGCCGGCGCTGAACCTGACGCTGGCCGCACCGACTGCGGCCGAGATGGCGGCGGCGATCCTCGACACCATCGCCTACATGCACGCCTACAAGGACGACCAGGGCGAGCCGATCAACGACGAAGCGCGCGAGTTCATCGTCATGACCGGCATCCCCCTGTTTTGGGGCGCGTGTGTTCAGGCGTGCAGCTTGTACAACATCAGCGGCGGCAGCGTCATGAACAACCCGCTGGTGGGCGGTGACTTCAAGGTGGTCCCGGTCTTTAACGGCAAGCTCTCGGCCGGCACGGCCCAGATCTGGCTGTTCCGCACCGACGCCCCGATCAAGCCCTTCATCCGGCAGGTCGAGACGCCCGTCACGATGAAGACCATTGGCGCCGGCAGCGAAAGCGAGTTCGACAACGATGCCTGGAAGTTCGGCGTGGACACCTGGCGCGGGGCCGGTTACGGGATGTGGCAGTATGCCTGCCGCGCGACCCTGAGCTGAGTCTGGTTTGGCCGGGCCTGCATGCCCGGCGCTCTGCCGCCTGGGGGCGGACGCTCTCCCCGCCCTCAGGCACCTTTTCAACCACAACGGGGTGAGACGTGCCGAGCTACATCACAGAGGCGATGCTGGAAGGCCGCACGAGCGGCCCCAAGCTGCTGGCGAGCCTGCTGCAGCAACCGGCAGGCTCGGCTGCGTATAGCGCTGCCGTGCTCGTGGTCATCGACCGCGCCGAGGACCGGATCGACGGCTACCTCTCGCCACGCTATACGGTTCCCGTCCCCACGTCGGGCTACATCGAGGAAATGGCGCTTGCGGTTGCTGAGTGGGAACTGTACCGGCGCGGCAGCGGCAACGTACCGGAGAAGGTCCGCCAGGCATACGAAGATGCGCTGAAAGACCTGCGGGACATCAGTACCGGCAAGATGGATCTCGGCTCTGCCACGGCCGCGACAACCGCGGGCACCGTAGGTCTGGAGACGGCCGGCGCGGTGGGTCTGTTCGACGCTGACAGCATGGAGGATGCGGACTGGTGATTGCGGATCGGGACAACTTCACGACGATCACATGGCGGATGTCCGGCTCGCTCGCGCCTGTCTTTGCGCGGTTCTCGACCACGGCAGTCTCGCGCGTGCTGCGCATGACCGGCCGCACGCTGGTGAGCGATGCCAAGGACAATATCAGGGCCAAGGGTTGGAAGAAGCTCGGCAACGCCATCATTTCGTCGCTGAACGCGCAGCAGGCCGGCACGCGCCTGGAAGTCGGGGCCACGCACGTCGCCGCTCGCATGCGCGAGTTCGGCGGCCGGATCTCGGCGCCGGGGCAGGGCGACCTGGCGCGGCGCCGCGACTGGCTCACGATACCCGTAGGCGAGGCAAAGGGTCGCACCTATGACGAAATGCGCGCGCGTGGATGGAGCTTCTTTCGCATCATGGGAAAGAAGGGCTTTCCGGTTCTAATGGGCTACAAGACGGGCGTCGGCAAGCGCAGCAAGTACCGTGCCGCCCGGCCGCTGTTCGCCCTGCGTACCGAAGTGCGGCACCCCGCCAGCCCGTGGTTCCCGACGTTCGCACAGATCACCGCCAGATTCAACGAGGCATTCGGCACCGCCCTATGAGTCTGCTCACCACAAGCACGCACGCGATACCCGAGCTGCGGGACATCCTGGCAGACAGGCTTCTGGAAAGCACGGGCCTAGCGTGGACGGTGCGGCAGTACCACGGCACGACCGCGGCCGGGCTGCTTGCGGCTATGCTGGCGACTGACCTCCCCAGCGCGGTAATCTCATGGTCCGGCGAGGAAACGCACGGCGAGCCTGGGCGGCCGCAGCGCGCATACAACACCTTCCACCTGATGCTGCTGGCTGAGGATGCACAGGACGACGGCGGGGCCGACGTCGTGCAGGAGATGCTGGACGCGGTAAAGGACCTGCTGGACAACTACGTCAGCGGCGACACCGTCTGGCGCTACATGGGCGCGGAGGCCGTGGACCTGAGCGAAGCCACCGACGCCCCGAACATCACTTGCGTCGACGCCACTATCGAGGTGGGCGACCACTAGCGGACGCGGGTGCCGTTTTGGTTGACACGGACGGCACCCGAAACGACAGGAGCAACAGACATGCCGACAACCGATGTCACTTTCACGCTGGTCGCCGCTTCGACCACGACCGGGGTTGCGATCATCCCCGGCACGCTGGAATACGGCGGCAACCACGACCAGCGCGGCGGGCGTGTGACCCCCGTCGTTGTGGCAGGCAATGCCCGTGACGGCAAATGCCAGGTCATCATCGACACGACGAACCCCGAGACGACCGTGCTGGCGCTGCAGAGCGCGGCTGGGCACGGAGACGTTACGGTTGCCGGCACCTACCTCGCGGCGGCCGGCTACGAGAGCTACCAGGCGCTGGTGGACGTATCGGCCGGCGAGGGCGAAGACGGCCCCGAAGTCTACACACTCACCTGGAAAGGCACCGTCGCCACAGCGTAAGGAGCTACCACTATGGCTGCTGTACTGAGATTCGACAACATCGACGTGGACGGGACCGCCGTAGCCGAGACGGAGTTTGTGTCCGGTTCGGGCCGGCTCACGCTGACCGGCGATGACGTGACCACAACCACTGCGGACGGGCGCATCCAGCACGACCGCCGCATCCTGAACCTGCGCGCGGAGTGCTCGCTCTATGGCGACTACAACAGCCTGGAGACCGACAACGGACTCGGCGTGGTGTGCCAGTTCCTGCGCGGCACGAGCACGGTCAAGACCGCCACCATGGCGGTGTCGGTTGTGGTCTCCGGCGACGTGGCGGACAAGCAAAGCCGCGTGTCGTTTGTCGGTGATGCGGGCTGAGTAGATCCACCCCAGAGCACAGGAGAGCAACAGATCATGAGCTACCACGGCATACCGATCCGGCTGGTGCCGGACAACCCCGAGACGCACGAGCCGGAGTCGACTTACGAGACTGTCGTGTTCGCCACCCTCCGGCGCTGCCCGAAGCTCACCAAGCTGCTGAAGACGTACAACACCAAAGACGTGGCGGACGACGCGGCGCGCATGAAGGCCATCCTGGCCAAGCGCGCGATCCTGCAGGCGGAAACGCCCGAGGCTGTGGACGCCGCGGCAAAGGTGGCCGAGGCGGCATCGGCGGCAGCGGAGCAGGCAACGGCCGATCTGGCGAACGTGGTCCACGAGTTTCTGTTGGCAGGCTTCGTCGGCGCCGGCTACACCGATGACCAGGCCGAGCGCTACGCGTCCATGGTGCCACCGCAACGCCTGGCCGAGATCAAGGCCGCGGCTCTGGTAGGCTCCGGCCGACTGGATTTTACGAAGGCTCTGCCGGGGGCCTGACCCCTGCAGAGCTGTGTTACGCTGTGGCTGAGTCGCGATACTGGCGGGCGCGCGCGATAAGCCTCGGACTGCCGCCCGATGCGGACCCCGCCGACGTGATGCTGGTACAGGGCGGCGAAATGGGCGGGATTGAACCGGCGCGCAAAGTAGTGGACGAGTACAACCGAACCGCGCGCGTGCTGCAGGCAGAGCTGGCGAAGGAGCAGCGAAAGGAAGCCGATGCCGCTTCGTAAGCCAGTGTCGTTCACCGAAGCCGAGTCCTACCTGAAGGCCCGCCAGGACCGCCCGACCGCGCTCAATTCCACCCAGTATCTGACGCTGTGGGACAAAGAGGCCCGCCGCAAGGCGTTCTTTAGCGCCCGCGTCGCATCTGCCGATATCCTGGCCGAATTCCACCGGCTGACCCAAGCCGTAGTGGAAGGCCGGGGCAGCCAGACGCAGGCGGTCGAGCTGATGCGCGAGTTTCTGATGACGGACGGGCGCTCCGCACTGGAGAGGGGCGGGTGGATGATGCCCCGCGAAGCCGAGGGCAAGCTCACCGAGCTGGCGAGCACGCGCCGGCTCAACCTCATAGTCTACCAGAACGTCAAGATTGCGCAGGAAACGGGCAGCTATCAGCAGTGGGCACAGGTACGCGAGGACGTGCCCTATGGCCAGTGGCAACTGGGCTACTCGGAGGAGCACCGGGCCGAGCACGTTGCACGCGACGGGCGTATCTACCCCTTCGATCATCCAATCTGGACGGTGAGCCCGCCCGGCAGCGAGTTCAACTGCCATTGCTACCGGCGCGAGATGACCGCCGCGGAGGCGCGCGCGTCCGGTGCGACCATTGAGCCTGTAGACGCCGACGTGCAGCCTGGGCTGGTGGACTTCGACCCCAGCGGGGGCCTGGACCTGCCGCCCGTGGTCAAGGAAGACCTGCCGCCGGATTTGCGGGCCGAACTGCGCAAGGCGCTGGGCATGGAGAACGAAGAAGAGGCGCTCGCGCGACGGTATCGGCGCGAAGTCAGAACGGCTATCGCCGCCCCGGTAGGAAGCGACCCGACCGAAATAGCGCGGGCAGCGCTTGACATGGCCACAGTAGACGCGATGCCATTTGAACAGGCAAAGCGCTTTGCATCGGCGGTTCGCCAATGGAAGGGCAGCCTACGCCTGTATGACGTGGGCACAGAGGTCGTGGGGCACCACCTGGCAACCCTTAAACGCGTGCCGCCCGCTATGAGGCGTGCCGCCATTGAAGGGTCTGGTACTATCCATATTGGCGCACGTCCCGTTACTGGCTTTCATGGCATGGCGCATCTGAAAGGTGTTACACCAAGGGGATGGGAGGGAACGGGGTATACGTGGGACGATGTTGGCGGCGCAGGTCCAGACAGAAAGGGAGCTGGCACGTTCATTGGCGCGGATAGGTTTTATGGCGGGTCTCGTGACACTACGGCACTACATGAACTAGGGCACGCTGCCGATGTGGTTACCAAAAGCGTCGAGAATGCTACCGTGGAGCACCAGCGCCGCCTGTATGACAAGCTGGACGGCTATTTCCAGCAAGGCGGGCCGGGCGGCCAGGTTGGAGCACAGGAGCTAGCGGCACAAGGGATGGCGCAATACTTGAAATGGGGGCATGACTATGTTAAAGTTAACTATGACCGACCCTTTGCTACTCTCATGGCAAGGGCGGTGCGGGGCGCGCTATGGAAGTAATGCCCAATGGCATGATAGTCGAAACCCGGCGAGTGTCCGCCGCGGATGTTGTCGGCGATTTACGTATAGAAATCCCGATACGCTCTTTGCTTACAACGACCGCCGGCAAGCAGCGGCTGTTGGCACTGCCCCCCGAGCAGTACGCATATCTGCAAGCCAAGTACGGCGTTCTATTGCCTGCTCGGCCGTCCTCGCGCTAACCGCAGACGCCTTGTGCGCTTCCGGCCTGGCCAGCGCGCACGACCACGCCCGCCCCTACCCCGGCGACAACGGCATCCGCTTTGAGCCGGTGACATCCGCGCCGCCAAAGCCGCAGCCGACGAAGGTATAGCACCATGGCCACCCGCAACACCATCGCCGTCCAGATCGACGCCGAGACCGCGTCGGCTCACGCCAAGGTCAAACAGCTTGACTCGCAACTGCGTGCGCTGAAAACTGCCGGCGGTATAGGCGGGGCTGGAACCGGCCTGGTCAACATGCTTGGCAACTTGGGCGGCGGCACGGGGTCGCTAAAGAGCATGACCGGGCTGCTCGGGCTGGTGCCTGGGCTGTTCGGCGCAATCGGTACGGCCGGCAAGCTCGCATTCGGCGCAGTGAGTACCGTTGTACGCGGCGCGGCAAGCCTCATTTCCGGCGCGTTCAGTCTGGCGGTGACCGGCGCAAAGGTGCTGCTGGGCGGCCTGGCAGCGGCTACGGCAGCCACGTTTGCCGCGGTCTATGCCGGCATGAAGGCGCTGGCACCGGCCGCGGCAAAGGAGATGTCTCTGGCCCAGTGGGACGTGCTGCTAGGCGGCATGGACAAGGCAAAGGCGCGGTTCCAGGAGCTGGAGACGTTCAACCTCGCCACGTCCTTCCAGACCGAGGAAATCGACGCCGCTTCCCGCCAGATGCAGGTGTTCGGGTTCTACAGCCTGCGCAACCTGACCGCCATCGGCGACGCCGCAAGCGCGATGCACCGCAACATCGTGGACGCCGTAAGCCCGCTGGCCCGGCTGCGCCAGGGCAGCTTCCAACAGGAAATGATGGCCCCGCTCGGGCTGTCACGGGACATCCTGGCCCGCGAGGGCGTCAAGTTCGGCAAGCAAGGCAACATGATTACGCCTGGGCCGGAAGCGTTCGACGCGGTAATCGCCATGTGGGAACGCACCATGGGCGGCATGGCGGCAAAGATGGCACTCACCTGGGAAGGCGTGCTGAGCAATATCAAAGACGCATGGACCCGGCTGTGGCAGTACGCGGGCGAGGGACCGCTGACCCGGATCAAACCCGCGCTGACCGAGGTGTTCACGATCATCAATGCCATGGCCGACCGCTTCAAAGGCTTCGACCTGCCCTGGCTCGACAAGCTCACCGTGGGCCTGAAGGTGGCGGGCAAGCTCATGGAGGACCTGTCCGACGCCGGCAAGCGCGGCCGGGCCATGGAGTTGGGAACAGCCGCAGTCAAGGCCACTCCCGGCTACCTGTTCGGCACAAAGAACGCGGCCACCGGCGAGCGCGAAGGCGGCATGGTGCAGGCGCTGGCGGCCGGGCTGGGCGCCGGCTTGAATAAGTTGTTGTTGGGCCTGCCTGTCGTGTTCGGGGTGCTTGGCAACATCCTCGCCGGGGCCTGGCGCTTTGGCGTGGCGCTGTTTGCCGAGGTATGGCATGGCCTGAGCATGGAACTGCGGGACAAACTGGTGGCGGCCATAAACCCGGCAGAAAGACTGCGCCAGCAGAGGGACTTCGGCATAGTCCTTGCGGACGAGGTGCAGCTTGCGGCAAGAGGCTTCCCCGAGCGGCGCAAGGCAGCAGACGAGTATGGCGAGTCGCTGGCGTTCGACCTGAAGTGGTTTGACGTTAACCCCCTACAGCATATCCGCGGCAAAAAGAGTACCGGGCTAAAGAAGGCCGGGTTCAACGTGCCCGGCATCATGGAGGCGGCAAACCAGCGTTGGGCGACCCAGCGCGGATATTCGACCGGTGCCGGCACCTACGGGCTGGGGACCGCCAAGGCCGAAGAGGTACGCATGCAGGCAGAGCAGGGCAAGGCGGCCGGGCCGCTGCTTGAGATTGCCAAGAGTGTCGGGACCGCGGTATGGGATGCCTACACCGCGAAGGCGCCAAACGCACCCGCGGAGTATTCGGCGCTGGCCACGTTTGCCGACCTGGGCGGGCGGACCAAGGTTGCAACACGCGAAGCGTCGGATGAGAAGTACTGGAAAGACTTCAACGCGCGCAACGATGCAGCCCGAGCTGCCACCAAGCCGCAGCGCAGTGCGGCGGGCGACTCGTCTGCGGCGGTCAGCAAGGAGCTTGGCGCGTTCTTCGGCCCTCTGGACGACATCATGTTCGGGCCGTTGAAAAAAAGCAACGCAGCGCTGGGCATGGAGGTATCGGCAAACACGGCAGAGGCACGGTCAAACACGAACGCCATCGGTGGCCTTGTCGGCGCCATGCAGGCGGCGGCGGTGGCCGGAGCCAAGAGCATAGGCATGCCGCCAGACTTTGCGGCGCAGATGGGGCGCACGCCTGGCCAACGTGCCAAGAAAGAGCGCGACCAGCGTCAGGACGCCGATATCAAGGAGAAGATGGGGCGTCTCGAAGCGGGTAAGGCGGTCAGCTTCACGACGCCGGAGAAGCGACGCATCAAAGAGCTTACCGGCAAGGACGTACCCAAGCCGGATTGGCAGATTGAACAGGAGCGGGTGCGCCCGTCCCCAACCCACAAGCCAGGCATGCCGGATCGGCCAGACCCCCGCCCCGTCAATCTTGGGCTTATGCGGCATATGGACCAAAGCCGCATTGACATGCGCGAAGACAACCCCGGCGGGCGCAAGGTCGCCGGCGGCTTCGAGACGATGCTGGCAGACTTCCGCAAAATGACCATCAACGTGAACAGCATCATGCAGGCTCTAGACCGCATGTCCCGCATGCAGGCAATAGGGTAACACGACCATGGCTTTCCTCACCGCAGGCGCTCCGAATACGGCAGAGGACGAAATCGGCCCGTGGTCAGAGTACGAGTACGGCTGGTATCTCTCGGGCGCCTGGACGTGGAGCCAGCAGAAGCGTGCGATTTCGACCTACCGCGTCTACTACGTCGTAGACGACACCGGCGGCGAGGTCCCAAACGCGACCTGGACCGTGGGCGCCGCAACCTACAATCTGCGCAGCTCCGGTCCCGAGCTGCAATACCTCGACAAGCGCGGCATCTATGTCTGCGTGTATGAGCTGATTGGCGATTGGACTCCGGTGTGACATGGCCATCCGTGAACGCGTCAAAGATAACTGGATTGCCAAGAACAGGATGTTCTGGCCAATCTCGCAGGCCCTCAACCGCGCGGCAAAATGGTGTAACGGTTTCGACGCGCGCCCGCCGCTGATCGTAACGGGCGTAGGCTATGGCGTCCATTTGACATTCGAGCCCTGGGAGACGCCCTTTACTCACCCGTGGCGGGCCTACAGCAGCGAGACTTCCGGCAAGATCAACGTTCGCGGTGGAACCGTCAACGACGGCTATTCTCTCAATGTCGTTACCGCGCTGAGCAATGAGACGCCCAGCGACGGGTGGAAATGCTGGCTGCGGGTCAAACACTATTACGATACGACGGTGGCGAGCGAGTACGTCCTGGTCACGGGTACGGGCGCCTGGCCCACAGACACCCACAATTCGACTGCCATGGAAGTGATTCAGAAGGCGGCCGAGATCGACGGCACTACGCTATATCAGTATCTGTATGAGGACCAGTTCATACCGCGCATCAATCCGCCGCTGCCAAGCACTTCCAACGTGTGGTTTCTGACGGCGATCAATGGCGTGATCCAATGGGTGCAATCGGGGACGTGCTGAGGACGTATGAGCCAGCCGTGGACCATATCGCACAGCGGCCAGACGTTTGCGCTGGTGAATGGCGACGGCGCGCCGGTGTACGATGACCACTGCTGTTGCTCGCAATCTCCTAGCCCGAGC
>Ga0268276_1000712_pt1 | contig 36973 bp, 37 predicted proteins | sample saktaG_4_FD_190145 | JGI IMG/M metagenome (GOLD analysis project Ga0268276, IMG submission 190145) | Saline water microbial communities from Sakinaw Lake, British Columbia, Canada - sak_2010_1_5_45m | ecosystem: Environmental > Aquatic > Non-marine Saline and Alkaline > Saline ...
AAAGTCTATATGGGTCAGTTTCCCGCCGGCATCAGCATTGGCTGGGTAATCTTTGCCAATGGATGGAATGGTTCGGTGACCAATGGTAACTATTTGCTTTATTCTGTCCCCGATCTAAATCCGGAAGCCAATGCCAGCCTGAGGAAGCATACAGTATTGTTGAAAGACCCGGCCAGATATGAGATTCTCTTTGCCTTTGAAGATATTCGAAGAGATCAGTCATCCTGTGATCAGGACTTCAACGACGGCATCCTGATGGTGCAGGCCAATCCAATCGACGGGATCAATACCGACGATATGCCCAATGTCTCCTACACACAGCCTGATGAGGATGGAGATGGCATCCCGGATGTCTTTGATGACTATCCCACAAACCCCGATCTGGCTTTTAACAACTATTATCCTTCTGAAACAGGATACAGTTCCATGGCTTTTGAAGACCTCTGGCCTGGAAAGGGAGATTATGATTTCAATGATTTGGTGCTCAGTTACAGGACCAACCAGGTTACCAATGCCAACAATGAAGTGGTCTATCTGGAATCAATTTTTATCCCTGAAGCCATGGGGGCTCAGTTGCACAACGGATTTGGGTTCCAATTACCCATCCTCCCATCAGCTGTGGATAATGTAACCGGACTTGACCTTCAGGAGGGATACATCACCCTTTCTGCCAACAATACCGAGGCTGCCCAAACCAACGCGGTAATCATTGTATTCGATGACGGATACAACATTCTGAGCTATCCGGGAACAGGCACAGGCGTCAATACCGATGGTGGTGCACCTTATGTAACACCCGATACCCTTAATGTAACGGTGACCTTTGAGGATCCCATTCCATTTTATACCCTTGGGTCCCCACTTTACAATCCTTTTCTCATTGTGAATCAAACCCGGGGGAAAGAGGTGCACCTGCCTGATATGCCTCCTACCGACCTGGCCGATCCAACTTATTTCGGAACGTTTAACGACGACAGCAACCCTGCTGAGGGACGGTATTACAAAACAGTGAACAACCTTCCCTGGGCGATCGATATTGTGCAACAATTCGACTATGTTTATGAATATATTGAAGTCAATACGGCATACCTGAAATTCAACCCCTGGGCCGAAAGTAGCGGTGCCAGCTATGATGACTGGTTCCAGGACAAGTCAGACTATAGGGACGCGTCGAAGATCTATATACATTAGAATGTAAGTCTGTCCATTTACGATAGGATTGGCAGAGAAATTCAATCGTTGGTCAATAAGATGTACAAGCCGACGGTGTTGACCACCCCAGGCCGATCTGAATACATTAGTTTAGACGTATTAGTATCAGACATATAAGGTGGTCAATATAAATCGGCGCAAGGGGGGTCAGATGCACCGGCTCTTCCAACCAGGATGCCGATGCAGGATTGTAGGCAATCGCTCCTTCGTAGAAAGCCATGGGAGCAGACTGCTTGCATTTGAAAGTGAACTTTAACCTTTGTCCTTTTCGATTTTCGCCCCAATAGTACCGATGTCCCCGTCTCGTAGATAATATCTCAATTCATCGACGGCAAGGTAGATTCTCCCACGATCAAGTGAAACACCTTCTTTGTCAGTCGACGTAGCACAAAATACTCCTCTAGCGCTTTGGGAGAGCATGTTTCATCGTATTCAATTTCTTTCCGATCCCTTGCATCAGTCAGAGCAAATAACAGGATAGAGGGTTCCTTTCCAGTCAGGTTCAGGTTGTATTGTCTTCGTTTCATAGTAGTGCGTTTATATAGTAGACTAAAGGAAGTAGAAAAATATTGGGTTGTGAAGGAAATCTTGTAGAGAGGTTCGCTTCCCTTCCCAGTAAAACCCAATACCCCTACCCCAATTTACACCTGTTTAACCAAAAGTGGGGGTAATGGTTCACTTGATATAGATCGTGCGTTAGAGGGATAGGGGGTATAAAAAAAGAAGCCACCCTATAATACAGGGGTAGCTTCCATTAATGCGGGGGATATATGGGGTTATAATGTGTCGTTAAAATCGGCGGTTACGGGTACGATGGGTGTGAGGCTTTTCTCTAAGCTAATCGGTGAAACTTCATCATCAAAATCAGCCTGAATCGGCAAACTGGGCGCAAAGCTGTTGGCTGCCAGTTCAACCTCAATTCCATTATCAAATTCGGCTTCCATTGGCACCACTGGAAACAGATTCATTGTGAAACCAAACTCGGTGAACTCCATAAAGGGAGCTTCAAGTGGCACCTTGGGGCTTAATACGGGGCATTCGGGGCACGCTAAAACACTTGGTTCGGCTGGGGTAGCCACATCGCTGATGTTGCTGGCAATAAGGGTTGAGAATTGAATGCCAAATGCCAGAGTCATAATCAGGATCGTTTTCATTGTTATTTTGCTTTTCATTGTTTGGGTAATATGACAATTATTTGGCAAAGATGTTATATTCTAAGGCATTATAATGAATGGTTTTCGGTGAATGCGGGGTTTGAGGGGGATGAATGGCAAAAACTGATGGTTGAAAAGATGCCAATTAAGTCCATTTTAGCCCCAATGACATTGGCTCAGGAAGGGTTGATGCAATGCATTGCCGCTGAAGGAAGATGCGCCAGATGGGATATATGGAAAGATTTGGATGTATTAAGAAGGAGTGAGCGATGTGAACGGCATTAAGCACTGGCTTTGGCTGGCAGCGTAAAATAGAACGTACTTCCCTTCCCCTCTTCGCTCTCCACCCATAACTTTCCGCCGTGCTTTTCGACGAACTCTTTACAGAGAATCAGGCCAAGTCCAGTTCCCTTTTCATTTTGGGTACCGGGGTTTGAGAAGTTCTCATCTATCCGGAATAATTTTTCAATTCCGCTTTTTGGTATTCCTATTCCGTTATCACTTACCGAAACCCTTAATTCTCCTTTGGCTTCTTGGATTTTAATAAGGATCTCTCCTCCCGGATGAGAGAATTTGATGGCATTCGAAATCAGATTCCTCACTATCGTACTGACCATTGACTTATCTGCCAAAACAGGAACTTGTGAAGGGATTGACCAGGTAATGGTTACCGACTTTTGGAGTGCAGTATTTTCAAGCAAAGAAACTATCTCACCGATGAGTTCACTAATGTTGAAATTTTCTGGGTTGAAAGTCATCCTTCCAGTTTGTGATAGGGACCATTCCATCAGATTCATCAGCAGATCCATTGCCCTTTTGGACGATTTCAGGATGATATTTGCATATTTATCGATCTCTTCAAGGTTATTTGCCATGAGCTGCTCTATCAGAATCTCGCTAAAGCTGACAATGGAGCTTAACGGGCTTTTCAAATCGTGTGCTATGATTGAGAAGAATTTATCTTTTGTGATATTCAATTGCCTCACCTGTGCGATTGTTTGCTCCAGATCGATAGTATTTTCTTTCACTTTTTCTTCGAGAGAAGTGTGATACTCATATAGTTTTACAGACATAAGGTTAAATGAACTAATTAAATCCGTTATATCTTTAGTTGCATCAATCTGAATTGGTTTTCCCAGAAGAGAATTATCGTTTGAAATAGCTATGGCCTGGTCACGCAAAGCCTCAAGGGGATTAATAATCAACCGCTTCTGAATAAAAACATATGTGAGAATACTGATAGCGGCAATTATTGATATGATTAAACTGAGTATAAGAATATTCCTGTTTGCCCGAACATACGCCTGGTCAATTGGGATACGGATAGATACGACCGAAATTATATCCCCGACTTTTCTGTTGAAGCTTCTTGTATCGCCATATATTTCAACTAATTCTTTCGGAGCCTTCTCGGGCATACTATGGCATCTTAAACAGGCGGGCACCATGACTTCTCCTTTTTTTAACAGGAAATAATATTGAGAACCATCAAGTTCTATAATTCCTTCTTTCACGGCAATCTCAGGATTCCCGATGGTTTCGTTTAAGAAGTTTAGTTCAATACTATCGGCTTCATTACGAAGATTTCTTGCGTTCAGAGTAGCATCTTTATAGTAGTACCCAAAGTCATTTCGCTGTTGAAAATAATTATCAAGGAGTATGATAGCATAGGAAGACGACATCCAACTAGGCTCAAAGTATGATCCATCATTGATTGTGTCGATTAACAGGTCGAAAAGTTTGGGTTTTAAATTATTGGTAAAATAATCATGGACCGAAAGATTTTTATCGAGTATAAGGGCCGCTTTTTCTTTTGCTTCCTGGATTGCATCTGTACGAAACATATACCCACTGACCAATACAAATCCTATGTTTCCCAGTACAATTATTGCAATGGACAATGTTAGAAGAATGGTTGATGTCTTATATTTTGATAATTTCATTTTTAGTCAGATACATCTTTTTCTACGCCTTTTCTCAAATCGTTTTTACTATAGGTTTTAATCTTATAAATGTCCGGCGATGAACGTGTATTGGGTTACTAAATTATAAAAACATTTCCTTAGCAACTCAGGTTATCATGAAAAATACCACCAACCCACGCTTTGTGGCATTGGAAAGGCCAGTGCATATGACCATCTTACTTAAGCCGATTTAAACTGACCACCGTATATGTCTGATTCTAATACATCTACCCTAGTCTATTCCGGTTGGCCTGGGGTGGTCAACACCGTCGGCATGTCCACATGGTCCTTGTCTTGAATGACAGGTAATTGTTCCTTGATCATAGGATTAGGTATAAGTAAAGATATAATCAGATAAATCGGATTGCCCAATGTATATGGCCTTTTTGATTGATGAAAAAGAAACCAGCCGGTCATGCAGCTTTGCCTTGTCATAATCAGAAGTCGTTCGTTCAATAAGCTGAGTCAGATACTGCAGATAAGCCGTCAGGGTTTCCGGCTTAGCCTTCCCCCGGATGATAGTAGTGTACGGGCCGTTGCTAAAGTCGAATGCATAAGCTCCCTCCTCAACATCGTGGTTGATCCTGATGTCATCGCTGTGACCAAGCTGTGAAAGCGTTGTGTTTTTCAGGCGGCGCCCTTTCTCTTCAGAGATCAGGGAGCTTCCCGTACATACCTCAATATCCTGCAATACCGCCTTTCTATGGTCACCAAAGCCGGGCGTTTTCAGGGCCTTCACAAAAACACCGTGATAATCGGCCCCCTTCAGATAAAGTTCCGCCTCCCCTTCAAATCCTTCAGCAATCAACACCAAACGATATTTTGAACCGTCAAGTTCCCGGATGGCAGCAATGTCATCCAATGAAGAGATCACACGGTCATGGAGAAGATAACGACACCTGGTCTGGCCACGTTCAGGCGGTGTTATCTCCTTTTTTATTTCTTTTCGGGCTGCTTTTTGGATATTCCCGGAAGTCGCCTGTGGTGGTAGAAACCGAACATCCGGCTGCAGTATTGATGGAGCAATCATCTTTTCCAGCGTTGATTTAACATGAACAAATGCTAAAATACAAAAAAGATCGGTTATCTTGAGACTACGGGTTTTCTAATTAGACTAGAAAAGCAGGTACATCTGACACCTCTTGGCCGATTTAAAGTGGCCACCGAATATGTCTAATAATACATCTAAACTGTTCTATTCAGGTCGACCTGGGGTGGTCAAATGCACTATCTCTTCTACCATATTACTACGTTAATACGGGGATGGCAGAGGCTTTTCTCCTAAAACATGCCTAAATAACTCTTTGATTTGTCGTTTTAGGATTTGAAGTTCATCAAGAACTTCAGGATTTAACGTTTCCTCATATTCAAGTTCCTTTTTCTGACGAGCCTCGATTAGTATCGTTAACAAAAAGAATGGCTCTTTACCAGACAATTTCAGGTTGTATCGTCTTCGTCTCATAGCAGTGCGTTTATATAGAAGACTACGGAAAGGAAGGAAAGGTTGGGGGGCATGATAGAGATTTAAAAAACAAATGTGTTTATTGGCTATTCCACAACTAATATTATCCGAAAAAGTTATCAATAGACAAAACCAGCCAATGACATGAGTTTCCAAGCACTAGCATTCGGGAATATAATATATATAACTATTACAGAGCTATAAGGTTTGTTATTTCAAGATTGTTAGTCTTATTTTGCATTTGTCAATCTAACTAATTAATTATTAATTATTTATATAATTTTTATGAAAACTCTGGATATAAGTAAAATCCATATTATTGCAACTGAATGGAATTCTTCTGAGCCAATTGACCGTATTTATGTGGTGGCAAAGACCCCAGACGGTGTTTATGACGATCCAATGACTTGCGTCGTTGAGTTTGATCAGAACCGTGTATTTGCCAAGCATCCATTTCATCAATTCCTCAAGTTTTCTTACCCCGTCCCTCTTGAGGTCAGTGAACAGCGGATTTATGTTCTGAAACAACAATTGTTAACCTTGTCAATCGGTGACCAAAGGAAGCTGATGTTTTTGTATAATCCTGATATATACAGTTCTCCTGAGAAAATCGTTAGCGCAGATACCTTCGAATACGTCAAGACAAAATTGTTGATACCTTTGAGTCAAGAAGAGTTCAACAACATTGAAACGGGATTTAAGCTCCATTTCAATTATTCTACGGCACAGGAGGTCGGAGAGTTTAAATGGGCGGTCGGGCAGTACCTGACATCCATTGAGAGCCCGATGGATCGAAAGAAGATGGATCGGGTTGTTGAATTGATTCTAGAATATCTCGAGGGAATTGGTCAGTGGCAAAGAAATTATCCGTTTTAATAATAACCAATCTATATCATATGAAAGTAAAAAATGATTGTGTCGTCTTTCATTCTTCTGAGAGGATAGAATTTGTTGTTGACAAAACCAACAATAAGACGATAATGGCAAGCTTTTCGAACATTGCTGAAAATCTGATGTTTGACTATATTATCATGGTTAATGATCAATTTAGTTATCGATTAGTTGAAGCCGAGTTTTATTTGTATTGCTCGGTTCACAAAGACCCATATCCTCATAATGAAAATCGCCAACTTGAGATGGGGCAATGGTACTTCCACGATTCTGGGATTGATATAACCTTTGGTTCTAATGGCGATTATGGCGGGATTTTAATAAGAAGTATTCAAAGAGTCAGTGGGGGAAAATATTTTAATGGTCCTTGGGTCGTACGGAGAGAGCTATTAAGCTACCTAACAAAGGCTGCAAATGGTAAATTATCATTAAAAGTCATACCTGATTCAAAGAATGAACTCGATCCCACAGCAACAATTTCAAAAAGTGTGAGAATTGGGATTAACCCTGTTAAGGATAAAACAGAAGATAAGAAGTACTACACAGCAACTTACCGATTCGTTCTCGACGCAAACAATCCAAAAAACAGACTTCGTAAGGAAAATTTAATACCCTTATAAACTTTTAAGATCAATGAAACAGATATCAAAGATTTTCTTGTCAAAAGGTCTATTAGCCCAGCATAGACAATTTACCAGCGCACTTATCAGCTTTTTAAATAACCAGTCCATTAGTCCAAATCTCATCGATAATACGAAAGACATCTGGCTCCGTGACTTTATGCCCATCCAAGTCGCCCCCACCGAATTCGTTCAATTCTCGCTTACTCGAAACTATTACAACAAGGAAGATCGCCACAAGCAAACCGATCCCACCCCCATATGCAAAGCTCTCGATATTAATCCAACACCTATTATATGTAATAGTATGCCAATTTATCTGGACGGTGGGAACGTGATCCGCGGATACGGCAAGGCAATCATAACCGAGAAAGTCTTCAACGACAATAAAGATATTCCACCTGCTGATCTTGTTGGCATCCTACGGGACGCGCTCCAAGTGGATCAAGTCATTTTCATTCCAGTTGAACCATTGGATGAAACTGGTCATTCTGATGGTATGGTAAGGTTCGTTGATGAGCTGACAGTTTTAGCCAATGATTACTTAAAAATTGATGTCCCCCAGGACTTCAGGGATCGTTTTTATGGAGCTTTAGATGAAGCAGGACTGGAAGTACTGTTAGTCCCTTATAATCCATCTGAGGAGCGCATTAATAGATACCAGAGTGCTGTTGGTTGTTATATTAACTTCCTTCAGGTAGGAGACAAGGTTTTCCTTCCAACATTCGAAGATCCTGTCAATGATGCCATGGCAATCAAGCGGTTTGAAGAAATATATGGCCTCAGAAATATCATCCCGATACCATCACATGATGTGGCAAAAGGAGGAGGGGTATTGAATTGCCTATCATGGGAAATTTTCCCTGACGGAGAGTAACGAAATGGAGTCCCTTGCTATTTTCATTATAAAACACAATACCCCTCTGTTCAGGAGTGACGTTTGATCATCCGATGGGGAAACCACATCCTGACAGGAGATCGTTCGCTTATGCCAAGGGGGTATCGTAAGAATGGACTTTTCTTCCCATTAATCGGGTTTGAGGGCGAAAGGTTATATGTTGAACTTGAAAATCCTTTCGCAATTTATAGTTTTTCACCTTTTCTATTTTTAATCCTAAAAGATGTAAACCAAATCGTCAGCACTATTCCAACAATAAAAACTGAAAGACTAATTGGTAAAGGTGTTAATGAACCTAGCCCCTTTTCAATCCTCGCCTCAAATCCTACTAGATTATCAAAAAGAAATATTGACCCAAAGAAAATCATCGCAGCCCCTGAGAAAATCCCAACGGGAGTATAAGCCCTAGTCCTCATTGTTTTGGATGTTATTCGGTAACCTGTAATAGCATTTCTCTCACCAAAAAGAAGCCCATATTTTCTATTTGTAAATTGCATAACCACCTTCTCACTATTTTGCCCTTTAATATCAATTGAAATGGCTTTTGATTCAAGATTATGTTCCTCACAAAAAGGTATAGCAAACCAAGTTCTTGTTTTTCCGCCAATTTCCTTTGAAACCAATTCTACTAATTCAAAATGCGATGCTGAGCCCATGCATTTGCAACAAGAATAAGGAAAATCTAAGTTAGAATAACTAATATTAGCACCTAGCAATTCGACATTTTCTGATGCTCCAATAATAAATTCAATTCGAGGTGTTTTGATTGAAGGCTTCCACCGCGCAAAACCTTGAATTAGAGAGAAACCAATTACTCTATTAATAAACGCGGGCTTAAGAGTTGATTCGACAATTGAAGGTGTTTGAAAAATCGTTTTTCCTTGAACTGATATTTCTTCGGTTTGTTCAAAGGCTTCTTTAAGTTTGATAAGTGCTTGGTCATTCATATTAAAAAATCTTTAAAAATGTATACTTACATTACTATTTATGTGGTCTAACCAGTCGCAAATGAACATTGTCCACTTGCTGAAGATTCCAGAAATATATATACACTGTAAATCGCGAGCAAATAGTTTGCCAGTAAAGATATAAAATTAAAGTGTTGGCTTCAAGGATTCATCAGGTAATACTCAGGATTATCCCTCTCAAACTTCTGGGTAGTCTTCGCTAGGGAATCTGCCTAAAAACCAATACCCCTGCCCCGATTTACGCCTGTTTGTGTTAAAGTGGGGGTTAATGGCTGACTGGATAGAGATCGTGCGTCTGAGGGCGGAGGGATTTGGCAAATAATATGATTCCTAAGTGCCTGCGGGTGGAGTTGGTCAGCAGACGTGGGCTTGCGTGCGATCGTGGGCTCAAAAATTAACTTATGTGGTTTGTGTTTATGTTTTTCTATGTAACTTGCAAGTTGATACCAATAATTTTGAAATAAATAGATGATGATGAAACTGCATGAAGCAATAGTTGAAGTTCTGACCGAATATGTAAATGGTCTCAAGCCTAGCCAAATAGCTGAGATAATAAACCAAAGGAAAACTTACATTAGAGGGGATAATTATCCTTTACCATCCTCACAAATATCAGCCAGAATTAACAAATACCTAAACCTATTCACAAAGGGCTTGGAGGGGAAAATATTACTAAAAAAGAATATTGAAACAAGCACACCTAAAGCAGAACATCGAAAAAATTCAATATATTCACCACCAACAGAATTAGCTTCATTACTTGAAACCTTCAAACAAAATCAATTCGACCCATCTGTCGATTCTGACACAGATATAGCTGATAAAGCGGGGAATTATATCATTTGTTTAAAGCAGGATTCCAAATTACCCCCCGTTTCCATTGAGCCTGAGTTTGCTTCATTTGAGGGGCTTAATGTTATTTATACTGGTATTGCTGGTAGTAGCCTGAGAAACCGTGATTATCGTCAACACTTCACGGGGAACAATGCGGGGCGTTCAACTCTTCGAAAAAGTTTGGGAGCCTTGTTCGGCTTTCAACAAATACCTAGGGATAGCGATCCAACGACTGGAAAAACCAAGTTCGGAGAAGAAGATGAACAAATACTCAGTGACTGGATGGAAATCAACTTGATAATGTTTTATACGCCAACTAAAGATTATGGGAACTTTGAGATTCCGTTAATTAATCTCTTAAATCCACCCCTAAACTTGCAACACAACCATAATTCTGTGAACACTGATTTTCGGATCCTAATTTCGACGTTACGGAATAAAAAAGCCTGACGACAATATATTGACTCTTAATTATCTTCATTCATATGACCAAAGCTGAAATCATTGAACAAATCGTCGCCCAAACGGGCATCGCCAAACCAACCGTGACCGCCACGGTTGAAAGCCTTATGACAACCATCAAGCAATCAATGATCAATGGCGAGAACGTCTATTTGCGCAGCTTCGGCAGTTTTGTGCTGAAGAAACGGGCGGAAAAGATCGCTCGCAATATATCAATGGGGACAACTGTTAAGGTGCCAGCGCACATTATCCCTAAATTCAAACCAGCGAGGGAGTTTACGGATAATGTGAAGGCAATGGTGAAGGTAAAAACAAAATAAAGCATCTATATGAAACCACGTTTCCTCGATGAATCCTTCGACCTGATGGTCGATAACCCAGATAACTATAAGTTGGGCATCTTCTATTTCAACCGCAAAGACAAAAGGGCAATCGTGCCGAAGCGGAAACGTTTTTTGGGTTGGACGGTTAACTTTGCCAGACCTTTTGCATATTGGTGAGGGGTGGGTATTGCTGCCATTATTGTTTTAGCGTGGGTGATGGCGTAACGGCAAACCAGAAGCTGTACAGGGAATACTCAACGATTGAATACCTACGGGGCTGGTATCTCCATTCCGCTCTTTCCCCACACCCGCTTTTATCGTTAAAATCCAGCCGTTTCCCGAAAATAAGCGGTACCTTGCCAATAAACTTCAACAAGGTGAAACACGAAAAGTTTGGTAACTGGGGCGGTCTGAATAGTCATAAGGGAATTATTCCCAAATCGCAGCAGCAGAATGGGTCGACTGAAGATAAATTTCCCATCGTTCTGGATGACGGTAAAACAGTCATCTATGTCACGGATAAGAAGAAGGCTAAAGAGGTCATTGAACGGTACAAGAACAGGCTCAACCATTTGATTCGGTTTAAGTAGGTTGATATACTTTTAATTGTACGGTATGGAAACCAAGAAAAAGAGTTCGATATTCTCTGGCATCCCAAGCTGGGCATTGGCGTTATTTACCCTTATCGGGGCATTCATTGTTTTATTCGGTCTTGGTGAGGGCGTGGGAAACATCTTGAATATTGATAAAAACATTGCTGGCACCATTCCATACATCATCTTTGATATCCTGATTGCCGTTGGCTGCTATTTTATTGTCCGACAAAATCCAAGGAGCATCTGGTACGTCCCGCTGATATGTAACGTAACTGGCATCATTGCAGCAATTTTTGAGCCCACATTCTGGGGGACATCATTGTGGATGCTCATTTGTGGGGGATGGGTGCTGTCGCTGATTGCATCGTTTCTTGGCAGGTGGGTTGGAAGAAGAGCAGCCGCCAATGGCTGACAAATCAATATTTGCCCAAATCTTTGGCATCATCCCTCATAGAAATAATACATCTGTGAAAAATAAGGCGTTTCCAGTACTTCATAAACCGAATCACCAGATTCCACGGGCATAATGGGGTAGCTGACATCAGGATTAGCCTTCTCCAATAGACGTAGCTCCTTCTGCCACCTCTCCAACTGTTGTTCCTCCAGCTCCACAAATAAATACCGTAATATGCTATATTTCAGCTATTTACGGTATTTTATTTTCCATTACATACACATTTACATACTTTTCTACTCCACTACATTTAAAAATAAATTCATTTAATATTTCGAGCTGGGACTCAAATATAGGTGTCCGAGGATATTTTATACAGAGTCTAAGTATGAAACATGCTTTGGGAGCAGGGGGTCGCAGGTTCGAATCCTGCTACCCCGACAATTGAAAATCAAAGCCTTACATGAAAGTGTGAGGCTTTTTCTTGGGTCTGGTTGAAACATTTACTAGAGTCAATGATCGGACTTAGTACTCATTCTTTCTTCACTTTGAATCCTTTGGCCTACCTGGCTTCGGGTGCAGGCTTGTTATGCACCGGGCGGTAACGAGAAGCAAGCCCTATTCTCAATGACTTCGTTAATTGCTTTTTGCCCCGGGTCTTTGATTGAAGGATCGGGGCTTTATTTTTATGGAAGCATAAACGATTAAGCTCCGAAAATTTGATTCCATTGTTTTATTCGGGTAATGCCTTCATTTCGCTTGTAACTATTGGCAAAATCGAAGCATTCAATTTTATACTTATTCTTTCAAAATATAATTTTGCAACATTATCTGAAAAGTTAGGGTGTTTTATTATTTTTTCAGAGACACTAAATATTGTAACCATAAAAAGGCTTACCACAATGAAATCAAGATTTAAAAATTTAACAGCTATTCTTTTTTCTCTCCTGATCGTGTTTGGCTACATAGCTGAAGCAATTGCACAACATCCAGTGCAACAAGAACTTGTTTCGCCGATTTATGGGAAGTTGATGCTGATTGGAACCGGTGAAATGTCGGCCAGGGCGGGAGCTACCTTCGCTTTTTTGGCCGGCGAGAAAGATGGGAAGCTGGTAATTGTAAGCAAGGCTCGTGGGCGTGAGATCGGAATCCGGCCACAGTGGCAGGAATTATTAGGAAGCATAAGCGTGATTCAATTGGATCAATCCAATAATACCTTGCCTGAGGCTGACCTTGCAGCACTGCGGGCGGCTACCGCGGTTTGGCTTGCAGATGACTTTTCGGATTATTCCACTGCAACTCAACTGCAGAATGAACTAAAATCCTTACTTCGTCGGGATGGTGCAGTTGGTGGTCAGGGACTTGCAGCCGAAAGCATGGCAACGCTGCTTAAAAATGGCAATGGGTTTCGGGATGGATTTAATTTGCTACCCAACTCCATCGTTCTGTCATCAAAGGAAGGAGAGGAACAATTCGACCAAATGCTTAAGCGTCTTCCGGGACGCGTGGGCTGGGAAATTCCGCCACAGGCAGCGGTTGTTATTCACGATAGCCGAAAAATTTCTGTAATTGACTACCCCGAGATTACACTCAGAACTGCTGCAAACGGTGAATGGCCGGAGCGGCTTGCTCACTTCGGCCCTCCCATCAACGAGCTACCATACACCACCGATTTGATTTCATGGAATCGCTCGGCCACAGCACGACTCGGCGAGATATTTCCTCCTGCTGTGGCACCCGTTCCGGAAGTTCCCAAGGGGGCCTTGTTAATTATTGGTGGCCACGGCGACCCAGAAGGAACGTGGGAAAAAGTGATGGACTTTGCTGGTGGCAAAGACGCGTACTACGTATGCCTATCTCAAAGCGAGAGCTGCCCGGCCGCAGAAAAGTTGAGGAGTCTTGGTTGCAGGAATATTGCAATTCATTTGGTTAGTACCGGTGTTGACGGCATAGGGCAGGGCAGAAAGGCCTCGCTATTACAGGATCTGGAAAAAGCCGATGCTGTTTACTTTGGAGGAGGGAGAACATACCGGTTTATGGATGCCTATCTGGATACACCAGCTCAGAAGCTGATGAATGCCGTGTTGGAGCGAGGCGGCATCATAATAGGTTCCTCTGCAGGGGCACAGATACAGGGCGACTTTCTTGTACGTGGGGACCCTCGCACCAACGATACTCTGTGGATGGAAGGCAACGACAGGGGACTTGGCTTTATCCGTGGTGTGATTATCGATGCACATTTCCGTGAACGGGGTCGCGAAAAAAATCTCCCTTCGCTCCTGATTAAACATCCCCAGATGCTGGGCATTGGCATCGACGAAACCACCGCTATTTTCGTACAAGGTACCACCGCCGAAGTGATGGGGCCACACGCTGTAAGTTTTTATAATCTGGAAACGGGTCAAAAAAGAGCGGACTCCTCAATTGAAGTGAGCAAGCCTGTAGTATTAATGGCAGGCCAAAAATACGACCTTAAGTTACGTAAACAGATTGATTAAATGGGAAGTAATACCATACGTCTTTACTTATTGAAAACGATTTTTCTAATAATATGCTGTTTTTCTGTCCGTATCGAAACATAATACACGCCACCAGGAAGATAGGTGAGATTGATGCTATTAGTATAAGATCCATCGTTGGAATTTAAATTCCCACTAAACAGAACCTGTCCATATACATTCATTACCCTGAGAGTGAATGCTTGTTCGGTTAATCCTGAAACTTCAAAATTTATAATGCCATCCGTAGGATTGGGGTAAACATTTAGCCGGGTTTTTCCGCTAAGTTCATTGATACTGGTGCATGAATCGATTACTACCACCATTTCATCTTCGTCGGTGCCTTCACAGGGAGCAAATGCTTTTGCAAAAAGGCTAAGCATAACCTCACCATTCAACACATCCTGAGTTCCGGGAGTATAAAATGGTTCTGCTATGGCATCATTACTAAAAATACCATCGCCTGATGTTGACCAATGCAATGAATCCGCATTCAGAAGCTGAGGGATCATTTGTAGTGTTTGATAGGAGTAAATCAGGGTATCGTTTCCTAAATTAACCGAAACATCGCTGATGATGTCCACATGTACTACATCGGAGGTTACCATTCCTGGCTCGTAGCCATGAGCCGTAAGGGTTAACTCAAAATACCCGTTTTGGATATCCTCGCTCCCTTTGAAATATATAGGTTTTAAGGTATTGCCATTAAGCAAAGTGCCATTTCCACTCGATGTCCAAAGAAAGCTTTGATATCCGCTAGCAAAACCCTGGCCCTGGTAAACTTGCAAAGAACAAATTGCCGAGTCGGGGCCGGCATAAGCGGTAGGAGCTTGTATGGGACCAAAATCGAACTTTACAATCCTTGTGCCCCATTTGGGACTTGGCATGTACTCGCCTGTGTACCAAAAAGTTGTATCATCAACAGGGTCGATGGCCATGGCACTATAATCGCCCCACCTTGCGCTGGTGTTTTGGGCGTGTGTTCCCTCGATCACCAATATTTCTTCAATATTCATTTCTCCCAGCGGGGCTCCGGCTGTTCGTCCGGTATAAGCCACCGAAGGAAAACGCATATGGCCAGTGATGGAGTAGCCAAGCGCAATATCACCATTTCCGTTCATGGCAATGCTACCCATCCATCGGCTAAGACCATCGGCAGGACAATAAGTTCCTTCCTGATAAATATACCAGTCATACTGGCCGGAATCCCTGCGAAGTTCATACCAGCGAATACCGGCAACAGTATCCACCTTTACCGTTTGATTAATAACCATGGTTTCGTGGGTACCGAAATTGCGGTATTGCAAGGGGTTCATCGGGTATTTCGATAAAGGGTCGAGCTTTTGACTGGAATTAGGTTGTGGCAACTGTTCTCTTACACTGGGATTGAAAAAGGTGAAGGGTGTTACAGGCAGGCTATTTTGCAAAGTGTATGTTGAATTGGCGGGCGTCTGCCAATCCGTTTCAAATCTATAGACTTCCATCCGTTGCAGATCATATTTTTGTATGTTCACCATCCAGTTTGGGGCATTGGCCGGCGGCGGGACCGGTCCGTCAAGATGTGCCGATTTTACACTATACTGCTCCGGGTAAGGCCCAAACATGATGACCCTTGCATCAGGATCTCCTGCAAGCATGGCATCGCGGTCCATGACAGCAGTAATAGCTCCTTCAAAGTCATTAGCAAACATATTATAGGTTGAATAATAACCATCAGGCCAGATGCTAAATTTGGGATAATCATTATAAAGGTCAAACTCAAAGGCATAACGGTAGTATGAGCCCATAGGATCTGCAGTTTCCGAAATGGCAATTAATTGCCAGTTGGTGCCATTATTGGTTTCTACAGCAAACTGAGTTGCCACCCATCGGTCAGCATAATCGTCATATAAAAAAATAGGGTCGCCATCGTTGGTGCCAGTCCACGGCCCTATAAATCCATCCCAAAGGGTGCTGTTATCCACAGGACCATAAAGGAGGTTTCCTTGTTTGTCCCATATTGCAAAGGATTTATTGACCATCTGGAAATAATGATTCGGACCCACGTCGCCATCAGTGTCAGGCGGTGTACTTTCAGCTTTGCCAATACCTGAAAAACTTAGCGCCGGGCCTTTCACCCCTCTTGTTCCCATCTCTTTCTGACGAACCACATCAACAGTTACTTCCGTTCGATTCTCCCACAAAAGACTTTCATCCTTTGACCTGTTCTCAACAAGGCCATCCTTCCAGCTACAATTGCGGCTGCCAGCAACGACAATTTTCATGTCGCGAAGTGGCGGTGTTTTGTCACTATACACAGCGGTTTTAACAACCGGCACAAGGCTGTTTAGCTGCTGACCGTGCAATGCAACACTGGTAATAAAAAATGCAAATACTGCTGCTTTAAATATATTATTCATCGGTTTGAAATTGAAGCCATGCCTGCACGAATGCATTTCCATTCATGCAGGCGTGGCCGGTTATAACTACTGTACAATCATTTTTCCGTTATATTTTGACTCCCCTGCTTTTAAATTGTAAAAATAAACTCCAGCCTTTATGTTTCCAAAATGGAGTGTTAGCTGATGAGGCCCATTTGCTAATTGATTAAAATGAAATTGTTTAATCAATTGTCCTGATACATTACAAACTTCAATACTTACATCACATTTTTTCAACAGATTGATGTTGAAGTGCGTAGTTTCGCTAAAAGGATTGGGGAAATTTTGTGCCAGTGATACCAGGGGTTCGCGGCTGTCTTCCTCAACACCAGTTAAAATATATGATCTCTGAAAGTCGGGGATATACCAAAACTGAACAGGTTCACTAATATTTTCATTAGTTAACTCCTGATACGCAAATGGGATTGTACATTGGTAGTTTCCATTATCCGTTACATCGGCAAACACATAATGCGACATACATCCCCATCGGGATTGCCACGTTGCTGCCGAATTTTCGGTAACATTGATCACAGCATCGCCATGTATATCCGGTTCAGGAATGTATTCGCGGAAATAAATATCGGGAAGACTATTATCCTCGAAACCTTCAATTCTGGTATCGAGGAAGGAAAAGAATACGATGGCACCATCCTGGGTGGTACTAACCTGAGCCCTGTTATACATTGAAATGAAACTGCCGGGATTTCCCTCATATGTGGCAGACCAAGTCATTGGGTAATCAATAAGAAAAGCCTCCCAGGTTTCGCCCTGGTCTTTGCTATAAATATGGAACATGGCAAACACGCCTTCATAAAAAAAACGCTCCTGGGTCTCCATATCGCAGATTCCAATCGCACCCATTATATGCGGATTACCCCATGCATCAACAGACATGTCTATGTAATCATCAAATGCATATGGTATATCATCGCGAAATGGCACTGGATCCGGTGTATAAAATTCAATCAGATCTTCATCCGAGATAAAATTCACAACCTCTTCGAACCCATCTGCACCTCCAAGCTGTACGTCAATAGGGTCCGACCAGGTTTGGCCGCCATCAGTGGTTTTAAAAAGAATCGGATGATACCATGTGGAGGGTATCGGATTCGCACTGTTGTAGGCTATCGCGCAAATCCATCCCGTCATGCCATCGGGAGCAAAAGCGACTTTTACATCTTTTACCTCACTCTCATCATCTACTTCCAGGTATAAATGATCAAACGTGTAATTAAAATCTTCTGAGACATCATTCCATACACCATGTCCAACAATGAGGTTATCTGTAAAAACAGACGAGCCGGTTCCGTCATATTCATTTTCTTCATCAACTACCCAGGATTCACCTAGTTGGGTAAGGGTAAAACCGGAAGGAATGAACAGGTAAAAGTCATTGCCGGATGATAAATTATTTTGTGTGGGGAAAGCGCCTGTAGCCAGTTTTTTTGTTCCCCAGCAATAGCCTCCCCAGGTTGGGCCGTTTGATCCGTCGGTTGTTGCAGAAAAGTACGAAAAATAAGCCTCATCAGGATCGGTATTCCCTACAGGATTATACAAAAAACCCTGAGGGTACCTGGGTGGAGAGGCGCCAGCAATAGTGGGATCGTATACCTGATTGTTAACCGACCATGTCTGGCCTCCATCGGTAGATACATCGTAGGAAAGCCAGTTGCCACCGGGAGTTACGTCCGATCGGTGAATGAATGAAATGGAGTTGATCTCGTTAACAGCCCAAAGTAATGTAGTACGATTATACGCTATACTATAGGCATTGACTGATTGACCCATGGCAATAGGATGCACTGATTCCGTGTTTTTAAATTTCATAAAATTCTGCGCACATAATCCTAATGAAGTGCAAATAATAAATGCAAGTAATAGTTTTTTCATTTTGTGTTGGCTTTAAAAGATTTTACAATAAAAATTGTATCATACAAAATTATCTTCATCACTGTGGGGAAAAAAATTGATTCAATGGTGAAAAAAAGATTTTACCTTTGATGCGTTTTAAATTCATTCGATAAACATTGGTTTTTATGCTAGACAAGTTTGATAACAAAATTCTTGGTCTGTTAAATGAAAATGCACGGGAATCTTATGCAGAAATCGGAAGAAAAATAGGCCTTTCAGCGTCATCGGTGCGTGAGCGTATCCAACGCTTGACAGATAACGGTGTGATAAAAAAATACACCATCGACTTAGATCAGAGTCGTTTAGGCCACGACCTGGAAGCCTTTGTGCTGATCAAACTATTCACCGGCAAACTAAAGCCTTTTATTGTTATTGTGAATCAGGTTAAAGGAGTTGAAAAAAGCTATCGAGTTACAGGCAACCAGAATGTACTTATGAAAGTAGCTTTAAAAGATCACAAGCAGCTCCAGGAGTTTTTGGATAAAATAATGGCGTTTGGCGATACTACTACATATTTGGTACTTTCCGAAATTACCGACCCTTTTCAACAATTTCCCTGCTAACCTTCGGGCTGAGACCAATAATTACATTTGCCAAGCCCGATTTTTTTGGATCGGGTTTTGATAAAATAACCTAAAACTTTCAAACCAGATCGTTTGCGTCCTTTTGTTATTTTCTTAAGATTTATAATATTTCCAATGCTGTTTTCAAACAAGCATCTTTTTCTATTTTTAGCCCTTGCTTCATCAACGAAGTTTCGATGGCTTTCAAAGTTGTAACAACTTCATTTTTGCCTGTTATACCCATGTGGCCAACTCTGAAATAGCTGGTTTTTATTTCAGGTAACAAACCGCCGGCAACAATAACTCCTTCATCCAGAATACCCGAGATTATTGCTGAGCCCAGTACGTTTTCGGGGAAATAAGGTGCAGAAAGGGTATTGGCAGCAATACTATCGTTAAGCGGAATATTTTTTAGCCCCAGGCTTTTCAAACCATCTCGAAAGGCATGACCTACCTTGCGGTGCCGCTCAATACGTTGCTTCATTCCTTCATTCAGTATGAGTTGCAAACTTTTTTCGAGTGCCAGGATAAGGTTTACTGCTGGTGTTCCAAAATAGGAAGGCTTGCGCTGCATATAGGCTTCCATGATGGGCAACCAGTTTCCCCAATCGGCGTAATAATTTCCAACCTGCTCAGAGCGGTTCTTCCAAACCGCCATGGCTTTTGGTGAAACAACAAGCAATGCCAACCCAGGAGGAACACCAATGGCTTTTTGTGAAGCGGTAAGCACCACATCAATTCCCCAGGCTTCTTGTTGAATCTCTTCACCCGCAACGGAGCAAACACCATCAAGAATCGTGAGCACATTATACTTTTTGCCAAGCGCTCCAATGGGTTTTGGGTCGTTCATCACCGCTGTAGAGGTGTCCACGTGGGTAAAGGTCATCAACTTATATTTCTTTTTTTTCAGGGCAGCCTCAATTTCTTCCAAAGGAACGATGTCGCCGACAGGTGCTGTGAGCAGGGTTACAATTGCACCATAGCGTATTAAAAGATTGGCAAACCGTTGTCCGAAATATCCGGTTGAAATTACCAGGGCATGATCGCCCGGTTCAATCAGGTTAGAGCCTGCAATATCCATAGCAAGTGTACCGGTACCCGCAACAACAAATGGCTGACCTGAAGGGCACATCCATACCTCTTTCATCATTTCCAGGCTGTGACCAAAGCTCTCGATAAAATCAGGAGCCACATGACTGGGAGTGGGAACACTCATGGCATCCATCACTTCAAGCTCAAATTCGATGGGGCCAGGAATCATTAAAAGTTTTCGTTTCATTCAAATTGGATTTAATGTTATAGTCGTCTAATATTTTCCTTAGTTCAGCTTTAGTATCTGCATCAAGTGGGAAAAGGGGTTTACGTGCCGGGCCTCCATACAAGCCGATATAATCCATAGCCGCCTTCAAAGCTGGCACACCCCACTTTTTGGTAACAGCATTGTTTACAGGAATAATATCTAACTGCAATCGGCTTGCCTCTGCCATATCGCCGGCAGTAAAGGCCTTATGCATGGCAATACATTGTGCGGGGGCGATATTGGCGGAAGCCAGAATACCTCCGCAGGCACCCACACTCATGGCTGGGACAAGGAATCCTGCCGATCCGGCCAGGATCTGAAACTCAGGTTTTACCCGTTTTCTGATGTCTCCCATTTTTGCTACATTTCCTCCCGAATCTTTCAAACCTGTAATATTTGGGTGTTCCGATAGCATGAACAGGGTGTCAGCATCCATATCCATTCCTGAATTGGCAGGCATATTATAAATTATTACAGGTATCGGTGAAACGTCAGCCACAGCAAAATAATGCTGTTTCAACGCTTCGGGTTTCATCAAGCCCTTAAAATAAAAGGGATTTAAAACAAGTGCTGCATCAGCACCAGCCGCAGCGGCTGCCCTGGTGAGCATGATCGTTTCGCGTGTTGACTGTCCGCCGGTGCCGGCAATCATCAGTTTTTCCGGAGTGATGACCTCCCGTGCCATTTCATACACCTGAATTTTTTCGGCCTCCGACAAATGCACCAGTTCACCATTGGATCCCAATACTAAAAAACCACGAAAGTCAAAAGAAATTAATTTTTCGATATTGGTTCTCATCTTATCCAGTGCCAGGTTTTCATCTTGATCGAAAGAAGTGGGCAACGGTGGGAAAATTCCATTTAATTGTATCATGTATCAAAATTTTTCACAAAAGTAGGCACTAATCCAGGGCTGCAAAAATGGATTCGTTGGAATAATGGATTTTTTGCCGTTGAAGCAAAAAGAATATCCCCCATAAGACCTCAGATTTATTCTTTGAATCCCCCATATATATTCCCTGCTTTACTGGAAGCCGCTCTGTTTGGGGTGGCTTCTTTTGTTATTGACTAAACTATTAGCCCATAAATAGAAAAAGTAAAAGTAAGTGATAACCTGCATCATCAAAACCCCTCCATCCAGAATCAACGATCTCCTTCAAGGTGATTGATTACACCACTGGCAAACAATAACCACTCTTAAGCAAAGGGGTATTAGGATTTTACCATTATCCTGATAGAATGTGTCGGATCAAAGACTTGAAGAAATACGTCTTTGGCCCACATGGAAAGCCTAAATGATCTGATCAGTAGAAATATGTCTACGAGTGTCGTACAGGCATGTGGACGCACAATCTCCTTTCAAATGTACAATGGTGCCACTTGAAAGTGCCTCCCTGTAATCCTTTGTTATTGATAGTAAATTCCAAGCAGTTTATGCTAAAACCCTTATGAACAATGGTAGTAGAGAAGTTGTGTCGAAAAATAACCAGCTCATCAGGGAGATGATTATCTTTTAATCGGGTTCAAAGAGAAAGGTTATACATCTTGTTTGAAGAAATGGAAAGATAGAATATATTATCCTATATTTGATGTGAATATTCAAAAATCACAATCATGAAGAATTATGTGATACAAAGTGAAAAACTGGAGATGGGTGCAAGCATGCTCAGAGCTATGGCGCATCCGATGAGAATTGCTATCATTGAATTGCTGACTGCAACGAAACGACTCTCTGTTACCGAAATATACGAGAAACTCCACATCGAACAAGCATCAGCCTCACATCACCTGAATATATTGAAAAATAAGGGTGTGCTTGAATCTAAAAGAGAAGGTCAGAAGATTTTCTATTCATTGAAGCATGATAAACTGACGGGGATCATCGACTCGCTGGATCGCTGCTTGGGGCTGTGAGCCATGTAGTTTATAACTTCCATTCTTCTTTTACGTCCCATATTAGAAATTAAGTGAAACAACGAACACAAACAGGTTACCAAGTAATCCCTCCCCGGCGGTTGCAAGCGGGGTGTTAGGTACAATAAGTACGTATTATGGAAGACTTACGAAAAGAAGAATTTAAAAGCTTATCTTCAACCTCAGATAAGTTAGACACAAGATATTTCCAATTGATATTCTTTACACTCACGTCATTTGGAGTAATATTTGGTTTTAAAGAAAAGATTGAACCCAATTACATCTTTCCCCTTTATCTATATATGGTACTTTTTTTTACTACCACTACTGCGTCACATGCGAAAAAAATTCAATTGAAAATTAATGCTTATTTAAATAAAGAGTATTATTTAAGAGATCCAACAATCTATTTTTCAAAAATTTATTTAAGAGACACAGATTCAAAGAAAGGGACCTTGAATAAAATTCTTAAAGTTATAAAGGATCCATTTATGGATTTCTCAATAATACCATTTGCTATAACATTATTTGAAATATGCAAAAATTGCGGTGAATTTCAAGGAGTTAAACCTTTAATAGTAATAATATTTTGCCTATTGATACAAGCATATATATTTCTTAGAGTTCTGGAAATAGTAAGAAAAGACCTCAATTATTGCATGAAAGAACTTGAAGAAAAATATACTAATTGTGCCTAAAGGAGTAGGCGGCCGGTGAGTCATAATGCCCACCGGTACACCTCTCACCCCTCCCAGCTTACGGTAATCGTGCTGAGAGGTTCAAATACCATCAACGATAAACATTGAACTACCTCTCCATCCAGAATCAATGACCTCTTTCAACCTGATCGAGGCACTAATCGAATACAATGATCCCCTGTAGAGAAAGGGGTTATTGAAATTTACCATGTTATCTGACCACATACTCCGTTAACCAATTTTTCAATTACCCTACTGACATATTTATTCAGTAATTTAGCCTCTGTCAATATTTTCGTATGACCACAAAACAATATCTAGAAAGCGTTAACACTCGCTTCCGTTCTGGTATCTCTAGAGAACACTCATACAGGGGTGATCTGCAAACCCTATTGGAAACCTTGGCTCCTGGTGTCCTTGTAACCAACGAGCCTGCACGAATAGCCTGTGGTGCTCCGGATTACATCCTGACCAGGAAGGGAATCCCAATAGGCTACATTGAAGCCAAGGATGTAGGAGCTGATCTCGATAACAAGACCTACAAAGAGCAGTTTGACAGATACAAGGCCTCTCTTCCAAACCTGATCATCACCGACTATCTCCAATTCAGGTTGTTCAAAGATGGTCAACATGCCTCAAGTATTAGGATCGGAGAGATCCGGAATGGGAAAGTGGTTGCTATCCCAGATCAATACAAACAGTTCGAGGATCTAATCAAGGAGTTTTCGACCTTCACAGGTCAAACCATCACTTCAGCATCCAAACTTGCCAAGATGATGGCAGCGAAGGCCAGGTTGCTTGCAACTGTTATTGATAATGCTCTCATTGAAGACACAAAGGAAGATAGTAATTCACTATTTCAGGAAGCCAACAGCACACTACGAGACCAGCTTAATGCCTTCAAAGAAGTGCTAATACACGATATTACACCCAAGGAGTTTGCTGATATCTATGCCCAGACCATTGCCTACGGCATGTTTGCTGCCAGGCTTTATGATCCTACCCTGGATGATTTCAGCAGACAGGAAGCAGCAGAACTAATCCCTAAATCTAATCCCTTCCTCCGGAAGCTTTTCCAGTATATAGCCGGTTATGACCTGGATGATCGAATCAAGTGGATTGTTGACGCCCTGGCTGATGTTTTCAGAGCCACTGATGTAGCTGCCATTCTCTCCAGTTTCGGAAAGGCAACCCAGCAGAATGATCCAATCATCCATTTCTATGAAACCTTCCTGGCAGAGTATGACCCAAAGCTAAGAAAGAGCCGGGGAGTATGGTACACACCTGAACCTGTGGTTAATTTTATTGTCAGGGCCGTTGATGATATCCTGAAAACCGAGTTTGGACTTTCTGAGGGGCTTGCTGACACATCGAAGATCAAGATCAAGGTTGATACCCAGAATCCCGATAGCCGGACATCGTCAGGCTACAGGCAAACGGAGCAGGAGGTTCACAAAGTTCAGATCCTCGATCCAGCTGCAGGTACAGGCACCTTCCTGGCTGAAGTCATCAAACAGATATACAGCAAATTCCAGGGACAGGAGGGAATCTGGAGCCAGTATGTTGAAGATCACCTGATTCCCCGGTTAAATGGTTTCGAGATCCTGATGGCCTCTTATGCTATGGCACACTTGAAACTTGAGTTGCTGTTACGGGAAACTGGGTATAAAGCGAAAAATGAACAACGGTTAAGGGTTTATTTGACCAACTCGTTAGAAGAATATCATCCTGATACTGGAACACTGTTTGCAAGCTGGCTCTCCTCTGAAGCCAATGAGGCAAATAAGGTCAAAAGAGATACACCAGTGATGGTAATACTTGGGAATCCCCCTTACAGTGGTGAGAGCCAGAATAAGGGCAGTTGGATTATGAATCTAATGGAGGATTACAAGAAGGAGCCAGGAGGGAAAGAGAAGCTTAAAGAAAGAAATCCTAAATGGATTAATGATGATTACGTCAAGTTCTTAAGGTATGGCCAATATTTCGTTGAAAGAAACGGAGAAGGAATACTAGCCTTTATTAATCCCCATGGGTTTCTGGATAACCCTACATTTAGGGGTATGCGTTGGCATCTACTGAAGACTTATGATAAGATTTATACGATAGATCTACATGGTAATAGTAATAAAAAGGAAAAAGCTCCTAACGGGTCTATTGATGAGAATGTTTTTGATATTCAGCAGGGTGTCTCAATAAATCTCTTTATAAAATCAGGCAAGAAAGATAGAACCGAACTTGGTAAGGTATTTCATTACGATCTATATGGTGACCGTAATAGTAAATACGACTTCCTTTGGTGTGGAAGTATTGAAGCAATCAATTTTAATACAATATCAAACAAAGGACCTTCGTACATCCTAACGCCAAAGGATTACACTAAAGAAAAACAATATAATATGGGGTTTAGTTTACCTGATCTATTCCCCATTAATAGTGTGGGGATAGTGACTGCAAGAGATGAATTCACTATTCATAACACAAAGGAAGAGGTAAAAAATACCATTGAAGAATTTCTTACACTTAGCGATGAAGAAGCAAGAATTCGATTTAATCTTGGTAAGGATGTACGTGACTGGCAGGTAGGTTATGCTAAAAAAGATCTTCAAAATTATTACCCAGGGAAAGGTTGCTTCACTAAAATTCTTTATCGGCCCTTTGATATAAGGTGGACATACTATACTGGTGATTCAAAGGGGTTCCACTGCTATCCGAGAAAAGAAGTAATGCAACACTTTTTAAAAGGTGAAAATTTTGGATTAATCACAGCTAGAAGTAACAAGTCTAATACTTGTGATCATTTTTATATTTCGAAATTAATTATGGAAACGAAATGTGGAGAACGAACCACACAATCTGCAATTTTCCCTCTCTACTTCTACCCTGAAACCGAAAGTCAGCTAATCATAAGTAAAAACTCTGAAAGAAGACCAAACCTAAACATAGAAATTGTAAAGCAATTTGCAGAGGAATTGGGGTTAACTTTTACATACGAAAAAGAAACAGCAACAGGCACATTTGCCCCAATGGACATTCTGGATTATATCTATGCTGTACTCCACAGCCCCACTTACCGTAATAAATACAAAAAATTCCTGAAGATTGATTTCCCCCGGGTGCCCTATCCAAAGGATCAGGAAACCTTTTGGCGTCTTGTTACACTTGGATCTGAACTGAGGCAGATCCACCTACTTGAGAGTCCTAAAGTGGAACAATTCATCACTATCTATCCTGAAAGCGGAGACAACACCGTTAGCAAACCAAAGTATGAAGAAAGCAAGGTGTGGATAAATGATCAGCAGTATTTCGAGGGAGTACCACTTGTAGCCTGGGAGTTTTATATTGGTGGTTACCAGCCTGCACAGAAGTGGTTAAAAGACCGGAAGGGAAGAGTACTCAGCTATGATGATATCCGGCACTACCAGAAGATCATTGTTGCCCTGACAGAGACAGACAGGATCATGAAGGAGATTGATAAGATTGATTTTGAGTGATTTAACTAGAATTTCATAGTTTTATACCAATTTTCGTGAACCAGGTTTAACAAATCGAAAAAAATGAAAAAAACATTCGTCCTTTGCGTGCTTGTCAATATTGCTTTTATCAGCATTCAGGCACAAGGCAACCTCAAGGCTGCATTAACTCAAATAAAAGCCCAGGGAACCTATAACACATTGATCTATTACGGGGTTGATTTTTCTCATGTTCTCATAAATGATGCCCCGAAGATATCAAGAAGTGTTGAGTACAGCCGGGTATATCCCTCTGCCTGGATTGCCTATGTTGAAAAGGAACTGCCACCAGATGATTTTGTGAAAAGATCTCTTGGGTTCCCAACATTCGAGTATCAACAGCGGGAGATTTTTGAAAATTCTATTGCAGTAAATCCTCACTTCATAACTGGTTATGACAACAATATTCCGCCTGATACACTTACCAGTATGATTTCAAATTACAACCTTGAATCAATATCCGGATTAGGTTTAGTTTTAATACCAGAGACATTCAGTAAGCCACGGGAAACAGCTACAACCTGGGTGGTTTTTTTCGACCTGGGATCAAGAAAGATTCTCTACAAAACAAAAATTTACGGTCAATGCAGCCACATGGGTTATACTGCTCACTGGGCATCTGGAGTCATAGACGGGTTTAAATATTTTGCAAATCATTGATCATTCTGGTTTCAATTTGATATCTATCTTGAAAACTTATATCTTTTCATTTACCCTTATTTTCCTAGTTCAAGTTATAAAAGATGCCTCCAGGCCCTCCCCCTGCAGATACTCCTGAATGAATACCAGCCTATCCTGTCAGAATAATCCGCATAGATAGTTTTAAATGTCTCTCCTTTGTGTATCCGTTTCCGTGTATCCAGAACTTCCTCTTTAAGCATAACTGAATTAGGATTCATTTCACCAAAATAGCTTAACCTCCCATGCCTGAGCGCATGATCCAGGATAATCCTTTGGGTACCCCACTCCAGATTAAAAACATGGTTATTGCGCTTATTAAAGTCCCTATGACAGACCTGGGTATAGCCACGCTTGTTGGAAAGATACTTGACAGCTACCAACCGATGAACACGTATGCATGACTTTTTATCTCCTGCTTTGATAAAGACAAGCATATATCCATTCCAGGAAGGACGCTGGCTGATCTCGTTCCCTGTCACCTTATTCCAGACCCTCCCGGTCTCATCAACATCGTAAGTCTCCAATGCTAGCTTTTCCTTTTTCATAACAGCGTATTTATAAATCCATAGCCAAATTACCCCATCCAGGAAGTCGTTGTCAATCCCCTAATACCCCCCCCTGGGATTCATTAAAGTACCCTCCGAGCACTATCCTCTGGTATTATCAATTACCCCCCCGGGCATTAATATTACGCCCCCCCGCCTGACCCCGCCTAACCGCCCCCGGCTTTCACAGTAATCAAAATCAATTATTCATCTATTCAAAATTCAAATCAAATGGAACAGAAAAGTTTTACTAAAGATCCGGCTAGCCAGGGAGCGTTGCTGGATTGGATCAAGGACAATGGTGACTTCAGAATGAAGGGATACCATAAACTGGTAGTTATTGAGGAGTCTGTCTTCCCCAGGAAGAACGATGGCAGAGCCAAGAAGAACTACCTCATCTGTGAGGATCCTGACACGAATGAGAAGTTCATTATTCTGAAGGGATTATTCACCGACCTGGATGAACGTTATCCCGATCTGGGTGTACTTCTGCCTGTAGAAGGCAGTGAGGAGGTTGTGCTGAACGACAAGGTTGTGTACTCGATGACAGAGGAAGGCCAACTGGACATCGCAATCTAACAGGAGCAACTAAAACAATCAATCAACCTTAAAACTTAATCAACATGGAACTGAAATATGTACCTCCCGTAAAGGGACAAGGAACCTTCATTGCCGAGTGGCAGAAGAAGAATGGTAGCTTTAATGGCTTTAAAGGCCTTTTCGCTGTCATTGATGAGTTGTGGAAGTCTAACGCTGGAAACATCATGGTACGCATCAAGAGCGTAGGAGATGATGTGCAGCAGTACAATCTACCGGCTGGTGTATTCATCCAGTACGCAGAGGAGAATCCGGATAGCAAGCTTGTGCTATTTGATGAGGAAGGGAACTGGACTGTCAATCACGAGGTGTCGTTTAACTGGGATCCGATTGAGGGGCTGAGTGAGTAAGGAAAGGGGGGGAGCGAAAGCTCCCTTTTTTTTAAATGCATCTCTTATCCCATATGTCAGGTGCCAGCGATATGAGGCTGGTCAGAGACTCTTGGTAGTAAGAGATAAGACAAGGACCCTGCTCTTGATTGAGTGGGGTTCTTTGTCTCCTTATATAATATGGTGTAAGGATGATAGTTGATGAGAGGCTTTGATGCATTTTGTAACTCATTGACTATCAGCTATACCTTATTTAGAATGGAGGGCATTTTCTTCTTATTTAGAATGAAATAGTTTGCTCGTTCTCAACTACTTAGTTAAAATGTCTGAGGGTAAAACACTTTCTAAATAACGAACTGTCTAAATAAGTCTATTATGAAAACATTCTTCGCCATCGTTTCATTCATTGCCGTTAGCCTATTAATGGCCTCTATTACTACATTCATCATATACGGACCTACTACAGCCATGCTGGTAATGGGAGGTTCGTCAATACTTATCCTAACCATATTATACAACACTAAACAACGATGATGGAGAACGGCACTGCCGTGCCTCCTTACCTCCATTCATGTGTTTCTATATATTATATGGTAGTATTTCTCAATGGGGATATTGCTGTGGTATGGGGGTATAATATTATATATATATGGGTATAGAAAAGGGTGTGTTGAACAACTTGATGGATAGGCTGGAAATGCAGTCGTTATTGCTATTTGACCCCATGTATGAGTCATTTAGGGGATCGTTGTCACTTTTGATGGAATTTCCTTCAAAATTATAGTGAAACAGTATATTACCTAGAAGTTCGGAGTATATGGACTTCATCCTTTGAGCTAATATCACTAGCTCGTCTTGTCATTCTATTATTCATTAATAAACATATTACAATGACTAATCCATTTAGTACAGACGTTTTTAAACATGAAGGAATCTGCAGGAATAACTCTTTCTTTGTCCGCTTTACCGATGAGGACATGGAAGACCTGACTCAGTATGCTTTCGATATGGGGTACATTCTGGAGCCTGAGATCACCAAGGAGGATCCGCAGCATCCTTTGAGATTTAAGATAATCTCCAAATCCAATCCCTGTGTGTACGGCTGGGTATCCAAGGTCATTGAAAAAGTTGAGGATCAGTGGCAGGATACTTTTCTTTATGGGTTTTACCGGCATGGGTCATTCAGGGTGAAGTACCCAATCACATTCAACGTCCAGAAGAGGATGATGCGAGGTGTCATCAAACGGAAAGTGGAACGCAATCCCAGACAGGAGTTGTATTTCCGGTTGCTGTTTGGGATTCTGGATCTGGAACCACAAGCTAGCCCGTTGGACCTCGTCCTGTCCTGGCTTTCAGGAGTTACAATACAGCATGCATAACTGATTACATGTTGGCAGGGAGAAATCCCAAAATCACTCAACCTCTTCTTCACCATTGCCTTTATTTCAATTCAGCGTGGGTTATCCCCTCCAAGAATGAAAGTGCCTCTATGAGCCTATTTCAGGGCTATTTGGGATTCTTTTCTTATGGATTGAAATTGGTGGGTCCAATCTCTTAAACTGCTTATCTGCTTCGGTCAAGTTGGGAATTTTACTAAGATTTGAACATGGTCAGGAAAGAACGATATCCAAAGGATTTCCAAGAGTTTCTTGTTCAGTTTAGGACAGAGGATGATTGTTGGAGATATATAAAATATACCGCCTGTTAGCGCTTCGTTGGCTTTCCTTTAATGCTTCATTCTTTTAAATACACTCACAACACTATTTTCTTTTAAAATTCTTATAAAAAACACGGAAGATTTTTGGTTTTCAACATTGATAGTTGTTTTAGAAGTCGTAATATTTTTCGTGGTCAACACCCTTCCATTGAGGTCGCACAGTTGATAATACAAGTTGTTCCCCTGTAAGTCATATTCGTTTATTTCAATTGTAATATAGTCAGTAGCCGGATTGGGGAAAATATTGATGTCGATTTGTTGGATAGGCACGGATTCAATCCCTGTAATTTCTATATATGAAGTGTAAATCCATGTGTTGTTATTTAACAATCCTTCATTTGATCCACCAAAAAGGATAAATTTCTGATAATTCGTCTTATCATAACTGTGAGGAATTATTGTTGCTCCGGCAGCAGCGACTTCGGGTCCTGTGGCTAATTGAATGAATTGGTGTGTGGTAATGTCCCATTTATAACAGTTCCCTGTTGTGCCCGCATCGGTCAATCCGCCAAAAATAAATACTTCTGAGTCAAACTGTTTAAAACCGGCATAAGCAAACGGATTGGGATAATTGCCTTGCGGGCTTTGAGTTGACCAGCTATTATTCCCGGTAAAGAATTTATATATCGCATTGTCTAATAGATCATTGCGAAAACCGCCCATTATATAAAGACTGCCAACATGTTCTACTGCGATATGCCCGTATATGCCACCTCCCGTAATACTTGGGTATTGTTCCCATTGATTATTAGAAAAATTGTAAGCCCATAAATCTGACAGAGCATCGCCATTATTGTCTTGTCCGCCAAAAAGCCATACCATATTGCCCATCAGCTTGGCGCTGTGGTCGTATCTTGCTACGGGTTGTTGTCCTCCCGGAGTGATATGCGTCCATTCTTTGGTTTGCGGATTGTACTCCCACACATCGTCCAGGGCACCACCGCTTCCCATGCCAAAAAAAACATACATTTTACCGTTGTACGCTATTGCTTTATGTCCCGTGCGAGCTGGCGGAAGTTGGGTAATGGGTTCTTCATTCATCCACTCTTGTATAGCAGGGTCATAAACTGTTATGTGATTAAAAATGGATTTACTGTTATCCTGTCCACCGAACAAATACACCAAACTATCAATGGTCACCATGCTGTGGCCTTCACGGGCGGATGGGATGTCGCCGGTTGGTGTAATTTGTTCCCATGTATCCTGTGCAAATAATGTGTATTGGCACAATATAAATAGGGCAACTAAAACTGTTGTGAGTGTAATTTTCTTTTTCATAACTATTATCCTTTTTTATTTAATAATTTTTCAAACAGTAAAGAACTGTCTAAAGAAAATTTCTTCGGTCGTTCCCTTGTCTGTCTGCTGTGTCTTTTTTCCAATGAACGTGTGGGTATCCATATAATTGATGATACTTCTGCCTTAGTTCTACCCCATTTTATGCCTTCTGATGAATATATTTCTATAAACAAATGTAATGTGTTATTCTGTCATATCAAAATAATATAAATCTAGTACATACGTCCAATTGTCCATTGGATTCACAATCTGATTGAATCCTTTGGTGGTGATATGAGTGTAAATCTCAGTGGTCTTGCTGCTTGCATGTCCAATCAAAATCTGTAATAGAAAGCTATCAACCTACAGAGGCAAACTGTTTTATCGTATGATTCAACAAGCCGTGGCAACTTAACCAGTGCCTTTAAACGAAATGACCCGAAAAATTTAAACTTGTTTAAAACAGATAAGAAGTTCTCTTAATCAACATTTTAAACCAACTAATTATAGAATATAAAAATACTATCTCAATGCAGTCCTGGTGTTAGGGGCCGCAGAGATGTAACAGGAAAAAATGTGAAAAAGTGCCAAAACCTAAAAATCTGCTAAAAGAGTTATGAAAAGTATATTTTGTTTAGTAGCTGTTTTAATAATATCCTACACAGGATACAGCCAAGGAGCTGAGGAGTATTTCATCAGAGGAAATGCAAAGTTTTCCCGCGAAGACTACAAGGGGGCAATTGCTGACTTTACTAAATCTATAGAGCTTGATCCAGAGAATGCAAACACTTATTACAACAGTGGATTAGCAAAGCTTAACGTCGGAGACTATCAGGGGGTAATTGTTGACTGTAATAAAGCAATTGAAATTAAGCCGAATTATGCAAAAGCTTATAACACCCGAGGATTGGCAAAGGGTTTACTCGAAGACTATCGCGGGTCAATTGCTGACTGCAATAAAGCTATTGAAATGGAGCCGAATTATGCAAAAGCTTATTACGACCGAGGAATGGCAAAGATAATGTTAAGACAATTAGATAGCGGATGTTTGGATTTAAGTAAAGCAGGAGAGTTAGGATTCGAATTGGCTTATAAAGCAATAAGGGATTTATGTAATTAAACATCCCAACCTCTGTAAACATTACATTCCGGAAGTTGAATGGGGAGATCATTCCCCACAAAAAACCAAGGTTTAGTGAAATAACCAACCAAGTAGATAATCAAAAATCAAATAAAATGGATCAAGCAACCATCACAATCATTGGGATAATAGTAGTAATTATAATTATCTTCTTCATTGCGAGAGAGTTATTCTGTTGGTATTGGAAGATTAATAAACGTACTGCATTAATGGAAGAACAAAATGAATTATTAAAAACCCTTATCAAGTTAAAGAGAAGTGAGTTAAAGGATTCAATCCAAGAATCAACAATACCGGAATTGAAAGAAGTTGTTGCAAAGGAGATTACAGTGAAGCATAAAAAAAGTCAGAAAGTTGAACGAGTAAACATCTCATATTGGCAGAAAATGAAAAAGGAATATGGCGAAGACTCCTTTGAGATACTTGAATATCATGAATAAGTGATGAAGGGTCAGAGGATTCGAGGATATACCCCTGCATATACCTGGCAAAAAGCAAAAACGCTGTAAGTGTTTAATCTACAGCGTTTTTCTTTCAATTCTGGGTGCCCAGGACAAGACTCGAACTTGCACACCCGTAAGGGCACTACCCCCTCAAAGTAGCGTGTCTACCAATTTCACCACCTGGGCGGTTCCAAGTATGAATTACGAATTATGAATTACGAGTTGATAACTATCTTTTCGTCCTTCGTCTTTCGTCCTTCATCTTTGCGATTGGGGTTGCAAAAGTAATAAGTTTTTATTCTCCGGCAAAGGATTTTTTAATGACCGTGACCGAAAAACGTTATGGCAAAAGCAACAGCAAGACCCAGGATGACGGTAAGGAACTTTCGCAGGTTGTATTGATGGTTCTCCTCAGTCTCAAAAAGGATGGAGGTGGAGACATGTAAAAAGATCCCGATTACCAGTGCCATCGCGTAGTTGAAGTAATGCGAGATGTCTTGCAGGGTGGCTTCCTGGATGAACTGACTGACCATCGATCCCAGAGGCGTCATCAGGGCAAATAAAAGAAGCAAACCAATCGCTTTCCCTCTCTTCATACCGTAATGCAAAAAGAGAGTGACCAGTGTTAGGGAAATAGGGATGTTGTGGATGATGATGCCAGTGATCAGAATATTCCTGGTTTCGGGATCAAAGGAGGGTACAATAGGCATCCCTTCCAGAAATGCGTGTATACATAATCCCAGCATCAACAGCGCAGGTGAGATATGATCCTCCTTGTGGCAGTTCTCACAATCGTGTTCATGCCCGTGCTCGGCTCCCCGTGTCAGGAGTTCCAACAACAATTGTAACAAAAATCCCAACAGGACAAACAGACCGATATACTCAATATGATCTTCATATACCTCCGGAATGAGGTTCAAAAAGGTGATGCCAATTAAAAAGGCCCCGCTGAAGGCTAGCAGCAGTTTAAGAATCAGTCTGTTCTCATGTTTGAACAGAAACACCACCGATCCCGAGAGAAGAACAGTGACAACGATAAGAATATAGGTCCAGATCATTTCCTAATTTCCTAATTTCTTAATTTCCTAATTTCTTAATTTCCTAATTTCTTAATTTCCAGTTTCTCTACTATCAAGCATCCAATACCCTGTACTCCGTACTCTCTGGTACGCCTCGAAATGTCTCCAAAAACTTCCCTGAAACGTCTGACAGGCATCCGTAGTTTGCAGGAAGTCCAAGGTCTACCAGATCGTTCTGTACTTTCACAAAAAACTTCTCACTCAACACGATCCTGTTCTCCTGTGCCTTTGTCATGAGCCTGGCTGTCAAATCAATATCCCTTCCATAATAGTCATTGGCATCCTTGAAAAAGGTCACATTATAAACCTCGGTACAGTAATGGATGGAAACTTTACACGGTAGAAACATCTCGGGAACTGGAAAACTTTTAATGTTATAAACGGTCGAATAGATCTCTTCCAGCAATTGGTAATAGGTGTTGATTGTCTTCTTCTTCCTTAGATTCTCGTCTGTGATAAACAACATGATCTCATCCCCGATCCCCTTGACAATACTATCCGGAAAATCATTTAAAAGGGAGATGAAATTGAAGGTATTGTTCAGCTTCCTACCCCAATCAGGCAACCCTCCTGTATATTTCAGATCGGTCGACTTGTTGATGTCAATAAAGAAACAGGTACCCGGACAGGTAGGGATACTCTCAAGGAACTCCTCCATTTCGGTAGAGTTGGGGTCGGTGAAATGAATGTAGTAGGCCATGCTGCAGGATATAAGATCCCGGATGCCGGATACCGGATACCGGTTGAATTTATCAGGCATCTGGTATCTGGCATCTGGCATCAGAATACTTTAAGTCCCGCTTCCTCGTTATCGCAGATCTCAAAAATATTCGTAAACCCTGATATCTCAAAGATCTCTTTGATATTCTCCTGGAGGCTGCAAAGAACGAACTTTCCTTTCGCCATAGTTATCCGTTTCAGTGCCATCAGCAGGATACGCAAACCACTACTGCTAACATAGTCCATCTTGGAAAGATTGACCAGCAACCTGATATCTCCGGCATCAATCAATCCCATTAGATTCTTCTCCAGAATGGAATAGTTTGTTGTATCCAAACGTCCGTTAATGCTGACTACCGTGCAATTTTGTTCCTTTTTCTCTGTAATTTCCATAAGTGTATCGATGTTATTTAATATATTTTCTCAATGTAACCACATTCTTTCCTCCTTTTCGTTCATAATGCATCTCATCCATCATCTGCTTCACAAAGTGGATACCAAGTCCGCCCACTTTGCGCTCTTCGAGGGCTGCATCAAGCTTCACCTCCTCTGATGCATCTATCAGATCAAAGTATTTCCCATCATCAATAATTACAACCTCAAGGATGCCGGAAGAGGAGAGGCTGAATTTGATGTCGATCAAATGCTCTTTTTTATCCGGGAAGGCATAAAAGACGATATTCGTATATAACTCCTCCAACACAAGGTTCAACTCCATCGATGCTTTGGAAGATATGTTCCAGTCACGGGAGATTTCATCAATCGTTTCAACAATGAAATGGAGTTGCTCCAGTTGATTCGGGATCCGGATCGCCTTGGTCTCCAAAGCTGTTTCACCACTTTCACTGCTCTTCTGGTAACCCAGGATTAACAGGGTAATGTCGTCGGCCTGCTCCACCCCTGTCGCAAATTTATGAATCGCAGCAACAACCTGCTTTACCAGTGTGGGCACATCAGCTCTGCAATGTTCATGCAGCACGCCGGATAGCAAGGCTTCGTTGTAAAACTCTCCTTTTGCATTCAATGCCTCCGTGATGCCATCGGTATAAAGAACCAGCCGATCTCCCGGATTGAGTTGGACTTTCTCTGTCCTGAATTCATGATAATCCTGGATGCCAAGCGGGATTGCTGAAAAAAGACTCATCCTCCTCACCTTGCCCTCCCGGTCCATGATCAGTGGTGGATTGTGCCCGGCATTTGACAACTCGATTGTCCCGGTCTTCAGGTTGATGATGCCCGACACCATTGTCACAAACATCATATTCGGATTATCCTTACACAACTCCTTGTTAATCAACGACATGATTTGATGGAGTGGCTGACCATCCATGGTTCTGGAACGGAAGAGGGTTCGCACCACCGTCATAAAAAGTGAAGCGGGGACTCCTTTGCCGGAGACATCGCCAACCGATATAAAGAGGTGGTCTTTATCCAGGAAAAAGAAGTCGTAGAGGTCACCACCAACAGCCCGGGCCGAATCCAAAACAGCAAAAAGTTCGAACTCTGTCCGAAGCGGGAACTCCCTGGGGAGCATTCCCATCTGGATCGTATGCGCAATATTAAGTTCACTTTCGATCTTCTCTTTTTCCGAGATCGTTTGTTCCAATGTACGCAGATGCTCTTTCAACTGGTCAAGCATCACCGAGAAAGATTTGGCCAGCACCCCGATTTCATCCCGCCGTTTTACACGGGGGAGTTCCAGGTCGAAATCTCCCTGGCCTATCTGATGGGTTGCCTTCACCAGCTTTCGCAAAGGCTTGGTCAGCCGCCTGGTTATCAGAATGGTGACCACAAAGACGGCCAACAAACTGAAAAGGAAAATGGTGCCGAGATATTTCAGAAAATCAAT
>Ga0268276_1000714_pt1 | contig 36948 bp, 34 predicted proteins | sample saktaG_4_FD_190145 | JGI IMG/M metagenome (GOLD analysis project Ga0268276, IMG submission 190145) | Saline water microbial communities from Sakinaw Lake, British Columbia, Canada - sak_2010_1_5_45m | ecosystem: Environmental > Aquatic > Non-marine Saline and Alkaline > Saline ...
CTTTTCTTTATCCTCCTTTTTGATCCCGACACCGTTATCCTCGTAGATGATGGTCAGGTTGTCAGGAGTTTGATTGTAGTACAACCTGATGGACGTAACTTTCTCACCATACCTCAGAGAATTCTCGAGCAGGTTGGAAAACACCCGGTCCACCAGCGGGTCCCCGAACACTTCCAGACCCTCCACCTGAACGGAATAGAGGATGTAATCGTGCCCAAGGTCTTCCTGGTGTTTTAAGAATATGGCCCCGATGTCGAGCCACTGCGGCAGGTTCTCACCCAGCTTCTCGTAATCTTTCGTGAATGCGATCTGGCGGCTGATCGTTGACGCAGCCTTCTCCTGTTCGCGCAATGATTTTACCAGCGACGGTTCCCCGATTGCCTCTTTGAGCAGTTCATTGTGCATCACAATTATGGTAAGCTGGTTGAGGATGTCATGGCGGGTGATGCCGGTCAAGAAGTTGATCTTCTTTCGCGCCATGGCAAGGGACTGGTCGGTGAGGTGCTGGTCGGTGATATCGGAAAGCAGGATGACATACCCGTGGCGGACGTTCCGGTCAGGGGTGAGGGGGATGCAGTGGAGATCGATATAATGAATGGTACCGCTCTGTTCCCGCCTGAGGGTCTGCCGGTGCTCACCTGCAACCCCATTCTCATACCGGGGCGGGAGTTCATGGGCTGGCAGGATATCGCGAATTCCCCCTCCAATCATATCCCGGTCTGCATCCCCGAGAATCTCGCGTGCTGCCGGGTTGATGTCGATGACCCGCCCGCGGTTATCAAGCAGCACAATACCGGAGGGGATCTGCCGGAGAGCGGCACCGCATTCGATCGGGCTAAGGTCAAAGAGCTTGAACTGGTCGATGCCGGCAGAGAGGGCGACGACGGAAACCGTACCGGTGATCGGTGCGAGGTTGATGATGTCGAAAGGATAGATCTGGAACATATATCCGATATGGGTAAAGAGAGGGGGAAACGCCGCAATCAGCAGGCAAGCGAGCTGGCCGCGAAACACCCCGTACACGGACTGGTAGTGCTGGAGGATGAACGCGAACCCGGCCATGATTAACAGCGACCATGAGGTAAAAAATATCCAGAATACGGCAATGGAGGCAGAACCGTATGGAAGGGACAGGGAAATCGGCGTGGGAAGACCGGGAATGATAGCCGGCACTACCGCCGCTGCAATGAGCAGGACTGCCATGATTGACGGTATGATGAGTAACAACCAGCGGCTGATGGTTCCGCCCTCGGATTCCTTTCCGGTAAATTGCAGGGAAAACTGCACGAATGCGACCGGAATGATGGCAATCGCCACATTTTCCACAATGTTCCCGAGAGTCAGGAAAAATGCAGTATTGCCCCAGTACATGGCAGCATCACTCCATGACCAGAACGCCGCAGCCGCAAGGATGATAACAAGCGGGACTGCACCCGTCATCGTTGCACGGGTCCTCCAGAAGACCAGCGCGAACAGCGATGTCATGGCTCCTGAAAGCACGAGCAACAGGACGACAGGAACGCTTTCCCAGACCATCAGCCGATCATCACCATCATTTTTTTATTGATTCTCCTTTCATGTCCGTGTTCCTGGAGCTAAAATCTTTTTGAAAGCGATCCTTCAGGAGCACACGATGCAGGATGCAGGTGAATATGGTTGATCTTGCACCGGAAGGCTAATAAAATCCATGCCAGCAGAGCAGGAGCAAGGGACCGGTACATTACCCCCTTCATATGGATAGTACAATAAAAAACAGGTACCGTTTTAGCGTTCGATGAGCCGGATATGGTCATCGGTCTTTTTTGCAAGTACCTGCCGTCCTTTCAGCCGGGAGATATCCGAGATCGCTTCAAGGACATGAACGGTATCTTCCAAGAACGAAAGAATATCTGCAGGAAAGATCTCGATGCCGTATTCGTCTGCCAAAAACGAGGCGATCTGCCGGTGGTCAAGCCCGTTCTCGCGCAGCTCCAGAACCTTCTGTGCAAACTTCTTCTCCGGACAACCGCAGAGCGGGGAGTCCCGGCAGTCACAGCGCAGGAAATCATTGAAAAATGCCAGCAGTTGTTCCCGTACTGCAAAATCAAAGGAGTCATAGTTGATGCCTGAGGAGAGCGTTTCGAGCATCGTGCCGTTAAATGCGCGGTCGGACAACCGGTACCCGGCGAGCCTTTCTATCCTTTTTGCGACGCGGAGCCGTGCCCGGTCAGCGATCAATCTTCGTCCCCGGCACTCTCGTCAAAGTTCTTGAGCGATGCCATCGCCTCGCTCATCCGTTCGCACTCGATCAGCCACTCGTCAAACAGGGTCGGGGACTCAATATCATCTTTGACATATTTCCCGCAGCATGCCGCCCCGTCAAGGACACTGGCGCCGATGTCTGCCGCGATATCGAGTGCCTGCTCCAGGTCTTTTTCTATGAGGTCTTTGCCTTTTTTGACCAGGGACTTGATATCTTTTTCAAACTTTCCTTCAAGATACTTCCGGCAGGAAGCAAACATGACGAGCTTGGGGAGCTGGAGGATCTCGATGATCTCGGTAAGGTCTTCGTCAGGAGAAGATGACATCACGATCAGTTCAACTTTGCCCAGTTTGTCCAGCGCTTCTTCTTTTGAGAACCGCTTGTTCTGGAACAGTTTTATGATCTTCAACACTTCGAGAGTGATGTCAACCGAGAAACTGTCGAGCACCCGGAAGCCTTCGGGCATCTCCTCGCTCTTGGGGTCGACGTCAAAACTGGAATCTTTTAACGTCTTTACCCAGTTGTCCCAGCGCTCCTGGTTGTAAAAAATATAGAATAATCTGAGCGGTTCGGGTTCTGCTGCCTTTTTGCCTTCCTTTTTTGCCATTTCAGTACACATGTTCCCCTGTTGAATTAAAGTATTTTCGTTGCTTGAGAGCGGGCTTGTTGTGTTCGGTACTGGGGTATTCTTTTTATTTCCCGCAAGGGCATCCATCGTCCCCGCATCCAAAACCTCAAACGGATGTGCAGGATATCCCGCCAAGAGTTATCTTGAACAAGGGTCAATGATCCTGTGATCATGAGAAGTCCTCCGGGGTGTGCCGGCCCGTGAAGTGCGTGATGGTGCGGTATGGCGAGCTCTTCTTGAAAAGCGAGCCGGTCAAGCGCCATTTTATCGGCCTTTTAATGCGCAATATGAAAAAGGCGCTGGATTCCGAAGGGCTCCCTCACCAGTTTGAACTTTTCCGGGGCAGGATGCTGGTGCTGGGCAGTGAGCCGGAACGGATTGCTGCGGTTGTCTCCAGGGTATTCGGGGTAGTCGATGTGAGCGTCTGCACCCGGACGTCCAGCAAGCTTGACGACCTCTCTTCCACAGCCATTGAAACTGCAGAAGGAAACCTGAAATCCGGCATGAGCTTTGCGATCCGGGCAAAACGGCAGGGGGTTTTTGGGTACACCAGCCAGCAGATGGGGGAGGTGATTGGCAGGGCGGTATCTGACCACATTGCCGGTGCCCGCGTCGACCTCTCAAACCCGGACTATGAAATTTTTATTGAGGGCCGGGACGTTGGCGGGTTTGTGTATGACCGGCGGATTGAAGCACACGGGGGGCTTCCCCTCGGCACACAGGGCCGGGTCTGCGTCCTGCTTTCCTCCGGTATTGATTCGCCGGTTGCGTCGTGGCTTGCGATGAAGCGCGGGTGCGAGGTGACCCACCTGCACATGGATGGAGGGCGCTGGGCGGGCCCGGACGTGAAGGAGGCTGCAGTTGAAAACCACCGGCGGCTCTCGCTCTGGTGCCGGGGTTTCGTTATGCCGATGCTCGTCATCACCAGCGAACCGCTGTATGACGCGATGGAGGAGTACCGGATCCCTCCCCGGAACAGGTGCGTGATCTGCAAGCGGTTCATGGTGCGGGCAGGCAGTATCCTCGTACCACGCCAGTATGCCCTTGCACTGGTCACCGGCGACAGCCTCGGGCAGGTCGCCTCCCAGACGCTCTCCAATGTTGTGGTCATCTCGGACGCAGCGGGTGTTCCGGTCATACGCCCCCTCATCACCTATGACAAGCAGGAGACCATCGACATCGCCCGCCGGATCGGGACGTTCGATGCCCATCCCAAAGACCTTGCCTGCCGGGCAGTCCCGAGGATGCCGGCGACTGCGGCCGTCCTTGAAGAGATCAAAGCGTGCGAGCGTGAAATGGATATCGACAGCATTGTTGCCGCCGCGGTCAGAGAACCAGAGGTAATCCTCGCAAAGAACGGGGCGATCCTGCCAAAAAAGAAGACCTGACAAAAATTTGGCATGAAAATGCAGTGAACATTTGGCATGAAAATCCCTTTGGGGATATTCATACAAACACCATGAGGTATTGGCCTCTTGGTTGTTTTCCTCAAACGTGCATCAAAGTCATTCTGACTTTAATCCACGTTTTAAAAAAACCCGGATACGAAATCATTACCTCAGACCACCCCGTGTTTCCTAACGGTACTACCGATGCCCTCCCCACAGCACCATCCCCGGTATCTCGGACTGCTGGCGAACGGTGAGCTGGAAGACCGGATCAAACAAGCACAGGAACTTCTTCTGGATTGCACCGTATGTCCCCGGTCCTGCCATGTGAACCGGATCGACGGTGAAACAGGGTTTTGCAGGACCGGCGCCCGTGCGCAGGTCTCAAGCTTTGGCCCCCATTTCGGCGAGGAGCCGGAGCTTGTCGGGCGCAACGGTTCCGGCACGGTCTTTATTTCCCACTGCAACCTTGCGTGTGCCTTCTGCCAGAACTTTGAGATCAGCCAGTGCGGGAACGGCAACGAGGTGACTGCCGGTGAACTCGCGGCGATGATGCTCTCGCTGCAGCGGCAGGGGTGCCACAACATCAACATCGTCACACCGTCGCATGTCGTCCCCCAGCTCCTCGAAAGCCTTGGAAGGGCAGCGGCACAGGGGCTCCATATCCCGCTCGTGTACAACAGCGGCGGGTACGATTCCGCAGAAACACTCCGGCTGCTGGATGGCGTTTTCGATATCTACATGCCCGACGCGAAGTACGGCAGCAACGAGGTCGCGTCGGCGCTCTCGCACGCGCCGGACTATGTGCCGGTCATGAGATCGGCGATAAAGGAGATGCACCGGCAGGTGGGCGATCTTGTGGTTGAAAACGGCATCGCGCTCCATGGCATGATCATCCGCCACCTCGTGCTGCCCGGCAACCTTGCGGACAGCGGATCCGTGATGCGGTTCATCGCCGAAGAGATCTCGCGGGACTCATACGTCAACATCATGGCACAATATCGGTGGCCAGCGTCAGTATCTCCTCCAGGATTGATTAAAAAAGATCAGGATTATCGGGATCTCCTCAGACCCCTCACACCCGAGGAATTCCGGTACGCGATCCGGTGTGCAGAAGAGGCGGGACTGCACCGGGGCTTTCCTCACCGGGAACAGGTTTAAACCTGATGTCAATTGCTGCAGGGTCCTTATATCCCGCGAGGTATTGACGAATTGTCAACCGTAACGATGGAAATTAATATGACCTCACGACCTGAATGAATATCTATGGTTAAGAACGCAGAAAAGCAGGGGAGTGAGATGAAACCGGCAGAGCATCTCACAAAGCTGCAGCGGGAAAATCTCGACAAGACCAAGAAGGAGTACCGGCCGGCACTGCAGCAGCTCAGCCGGCTTTAGCCTTCCGGAATCGCATTCTCTTTTATCCAGGATTCTACCGATGCCACACTGTGGACGTACGATGCAACGTCCAGCATGAATGCAATGACATTTTCGTTTGAGGCATTGGTCTTGTAATGATATTCCCTTAAGAGGTTATCAGCGGTAACAAAGGCAGTCCGTTTGTTGCCATCGATAAACGGGTGTCCGGTGCAGATCCCGTGGAGGGCAACGGCAGCCTTCCTGTACATAGTGCGCGAACGGTTCACCTGGTAAACGATGTAATCGAGTGTTGCAGGGTCCCGCAGGCCCGGTTCCCCGCCAAAGTCCCTGATGATATCGTTGTGAAGCTCGATAACCTGGTCAGCACTCAACCCGATGCTTACCATGCGATAATGTTGCCGGTCTGGTATGTTCAATTATTCCATGTTCAGGTGGGATACTACAACAGTCCCCAAGGCTGCACGAGGGGATGGTCTGTCGAAAAAAAAAACGAGAACCAACCCCTGCGCAAGGGGTCCTTCGGATACTACCGGCTACTTCTCCTTTACTATGATGGTAAATTCCGTTCCCTGGTCCCGGTCCAACGCGATGGTGCCCGAGAGCTGTTCCACAAGGGAAATGACCAGCCGGAGTCCCAGTGACGGGGCATTGCGCCAGTCAAAACCCTCCGGAATCCCCACCCCGTTATCCCTGTACACAATGGTGAGTATATGATCCACCTTCTCGACCGCGATTACTATTTCGCCTGTTCTTCCTTCGGGAAATGCATGTTTTAAGGAATTTGAGACCAGTTCATTGATCATGAGGCCGATGGGGATCGCGGTATCAATATTCAGGGTGATATCCTTCATCTCAACTTTTGCCGTGACCAGCTTCCGGTCAAGCACATAAAAATCAAGAAGGATCGTTACGAGGTTGCGGATATATTCTGACAGGATAATATGGGAAATATCGTCGGAACGGTACAGCTTCTCATGCACGAGTGCCATGACTTTGATGCGGTTCTGGCTCTCCTGCATCATCTTTTTTACATTCTCGTCAGGGATCTGCCGGGTCTGGAGGTTTAAGAGACTGATGACGATCTGGAGGTTGTTTTTTACCCGGTGGTGGATCTCCCGGAGGAGGACGACTTTTTCCTGGAGGGATGCAGTGATCGTGGCGGTGCGTTCTGCGATCCCCTGTTCCAGTTCTTCATTGAATGAGCGAAGCCTCTCCTCGGCTTTCTTGCGTTCGGTGATATCTTCCAGCGTCTCCACTGCACCGATAACCGTCCCTGTTGCATCCCTGATCACCGCTGCGGTGAAATACAGCCATATCCCCGATTCACCCATTTTCGGGAAGAAGTCTATCGCTTCATATGCCTCATCGACAAGTCTGGATTTACTGATCTTTCCTTTATACCATTTTGGGATCTGGTCTATCGATCCATCCACGAGAAGATCTGCAAGGCACGGTCGCGGTTCTGTGTAGAACGCTTTCCACTGCTGGCTGGTGCCAATCACGTCCTCATATTTTAACCCGCTGTATTCCTCCAACGCATCATTCCAGGAAATGACACGGTGACCCCTGTCGATTACAAACTGCGGCACCGGTGAACCATGGAGGATGGAGTTCAGGCGCGCCTCGCTCTCCTGTAATGCCGCCTCTGCCTTCTTCCGGTCCGTGATGTCATGGATGATCGAGTAAAAGAGCGGTTTGCCGCCGACGGTGATAGGGCCGGAGAAAATTTCTACATTGCGGCGTTCCCCGCTGGCAAGGAAATGATTTGAGAAGAAATGTTTCTCCCTTTCATTTTTTGCCACGGACAGGTCATTGAGCACTTTTTCCGGAGGGTGCCGGTTAATATCGAAGATCCGCAACCCGGTCATCTGTTCCCGTGTGTACCCGTAATAGGTGCAGGCAGCTGAGTTTGCATCGACGATCATGCCGGTATCCGGATCGATGAGAAGGGAGACGGTGTTGTTATGATAGAAGAGGGCGCTGTACCGTTCCTCACTCTCTTTTAACGCCTTCTCGGCCTGCGTGCGTTCGGTGATATCCGTCCCGATGGCAACAAAATTAAGGAGCGCCCCCGTTTCATCAGGGATTGCGCGGGTATTCCACAAAATAACCTTAAGCTTTTTATTTTTTGTATGGATCGTCGATTCGAAATGCTCAAAGTACTTGTTCTCGTCAATAATTCTTTTGATGGTACTGGTTATGGTTTTACGGTATGCAATGTCAGGATACAGCTGCTTCCAGATGGTATTTTTCCCGGTCACTTCATCCGATGAATACCCGCTGATACCTTCAGCAGCCTGGTTCCAGATGAGGATAGTCCCTTTCGCATCAAGTACCGTCAGCCATACCTGCGCATTTGAGATGATATTTTCCTGGAACTGGCTGAGCCTCTGGATTTCCGATTGTCTTCTTTTAAGATGAATTGAGAGGTATGCAATGATCAGCGCAACCCCCATAAATGTGATGAAACGTTCGATTGCCCCGATGATTTCATAAAGATTCGAGGGATTAAAATACGCTACCAGCAGGACATAGGCCATTCCCAATAATGCTGAATAGAGAACCCCTTTTTTCTGGTACCGGTAGGCGAATACGATGATCGGGAAATAATAGAGGTGCATGAAGATGGTGGTTATCCCGTGGGAAACGCAATAATAGGTAAAAAATATGAGCAGTCCTGTTATGGTCAGGAGGAATACCCTCCAGATCCTCTCAGATACTCCGGAAAAACTGAGATCTGTCCAGTCAAACTGCATCAGTGCACAACTCGCGTATCACAAAATCCTAATTCAATCTGCTATTGGCACAATACTACGTTAAGTACACTGGTACGCTCATGGCACGTATCGTCAGGGAAATGCAATGCGGTCAATGCAACGGACGCCACTGCATACTCTGCAATGCGAGGACACCGGGGAGAAAAAGCTTCAATTTTTTTGTTGTCTCTTGCTGGCTGCACGATGGTTTTGTTAAAGAAAAGAAATTACCGTAACAGCCACTCCTCGATATAGTCGGTGACGGTCTGGAGCGTCTTTAACCGGGCATACTGTTTGTCATCCGATTCGATAACCGTCCAGGGTGCCAGCTGGGTACTGGTGCGTGCGAGCATCTCGTCCACCGCCTCCTCGTATTCATCCCATTTCTTCCGGTTCCTCCAGTCCTCATCGGTGATCTTCCACTGCTTGAGCGGGTCGTTCTGGCGCTGGCTGAACCGTTTGAGCTGTTCGTCCTTGTCAATCTCCAGCCAGAATTTTAACAGCCCGCTCCCGCTCCCGACATAGACCTCCTCCATCTCGTTGATCTCGTTATACGCCCGCTTCCATTCATGGGGTGTGCAGAACCCCTCGACGCGCTCCACAAGCACCCGGCCGTACCAGCTCCGGTCAAAGATCGTGATATTCCCGTTTTTCGGGAACCGTGTATAAAAGCGCCAGAGGTAGTGGTGGTCAAGTTCCGTCTGGTCCGGGCGCCCGATCGGGACGACATCATAGCCCCGGGGGTTCATGTGCCGGACAAGCCGCATGATATTGCCGCCTTTCCCGGCAGCGTCCCAGCCCTCGTACACGATGATGAGGGGGATTTTGCGTTTGTACAGGGAGTACTGGAGGTCCCGGATCCTGTCCTGGTACTTCAGCAGGTCCTGCTCGTATTCATCCTTTGAAAAAGAGGAGGGCGGCGCCGACTTCCGCTTGAAGCCGGTCTTTTTTGGCTTGATGATATCATTCTCTTTCTTCCCATGGGATTCTTTTTGTGCGAGGTGCTTCTCAAGCGTTTTGACGGCCGTTGAATATATCTTTAAGATGGTATGGTTCTTATCGGTCGCTTCCACGATTGTCCAGGGTGCATGGGGGAAATCCGTGCCTTCGATGAACTGTTCGATGATGGGCAGGTAACTGTCGTAATGGTGGTGAAAGTCCCACTCCCCGGTGGTTATCATCCATGAGGTGAGGGGGTTATGCTCCCGTTCGTCGAGCCGTTTTTTCTGCTCTTCCTTGCTGATGTGCAGGTAAAATTTTATGATGATGGCCCCGTCGTCGGAGAGATGCCGTTCGAAGCTGTTGATCGCTGCTATTGAGCGTTTCATCGCGTTCTTCCAGTCAATCCCCGACATCTGTTCTGCAAGGGCGCGGCTGTACCAGCTCCGTGCAAAGATGGCAATCCGCCCCTTCGAGGGTGTCCGCACGCGGAAGCGCCAGAGGAGCGGGCGTGCACGCTCTTCGTCATTGGGGGAACCGATCGAGTGCATGGAAAACCCACGCGGGTCGAGGAACTGGATCAGTTCATTGATGACCATCGTGATCCCCGATGCATTCCACCCTTCAACGACGATGATGGTGGGGATTTTATGGTCACGCAGGGACCGCTGCAGGACACCCATCTGCTGCTGGAGGGGCCCGATGGCTTTCTCAAAGGTCTTGTCATCGGTCTTTTTCGTCAGGTCATATTTTTCAAACATACGATCGCCCCGGAAATCTCTTTTTTAAAATATGCATGGATACCAGCTGTCAATCGAATCCTATCTCGCTGCTTGCTGATAAAATCAGTGCAACTGTTCCGGATAAAAAAGAAAATAAGCAGAAGAAAAAAGATCGATCAGGAGACGTTCAGCCCGTTCTCCCGTGCAATATCAACAATCACCTGCGCAACGTACCGGGCCTGGTCTGCGGTCATTCCATAGGTATTGTATTTCCATACGCGTGTTGCCCCGGGGATGATGCCGGTAACTCCTTTTTCGCCCAGCGCACCCGAGAAGAAGAACCCGCGTTTTTTATGGGTCTGTGCGACCGTGTCAAACGATGCAGTGGTATCGACACGCGTCAGGGTGTGCTTCCGGGGATATTCTGAGAGCACGCTGGTGCCCTCGATGGAACGGAGTGCGTCAAGCACAATCCCCGCGTTCTCCAGTTCACGACCAAAATGCTTCACCCGCTCCTGTACATGGGGGAAGGACGCCATCATGCCGACAAGCGTGACCCCCATGAGCGTGCAGCCCATCATCTCCGGCTCCTTGATCCCGAATTTCCTTCCGGTCACATCACCGGTGATTGCAGTTGTGCGGAACACTTCCTTTGCCCTTTCCGCTGTCGTTGCGAGCACGCCCGAGGGTGCAGGTGCCGCCATGCTCTTGTGCCCGGAACCGACCACAAAGTCAGCGCCAAGGTTTTTGCCGTCAACGGGCAGGATGCCGACCGTGTATGCCCCGTTATAGAGCAGGGGGATATCATACTGGTGTGCGACCTTTGCAATCGCCCGAACGTCGTGGATGTTGCCGTACTGGTAATCGACATGGTCGATGAAGGCAAGTACGGGGAGCCGGCCGTGCTGCTTTTTTACTTCTTCTATCTTTGCCGCTGCAGCATCTGCGGTGACGATCTGCCGGTCATCCGCAGGGATCTCACATGCGATCCCGCCCGCCTCCTCGATCGCGAGAAATTCCGTGTAATGGGACAGCGACGTCACCAGCACAGGATCGCCCTTCTGCACGTACGTGTGGGCGACTGCCTGGAACCCCCGGCGTGCACCGGGTACTACGCGGGCTGTGTCCATGTTCAGCCATGAAGCGAGGTCCTTGTGGAACTCCGCAATCGGTGGTTTGCTGATATAATCGAGACGGTTGGGTTTGCGGCAGTTGTCACATACGGAATACCCGTCGCCGTACGCGATCACCGCCTTCATCGCATCCGCAGTCAGCCTGCCCCCGGCCTGGATGGGGTCGATGTTGATCGCCAGTTCGTCGACCATGCGGGCGTCGATGCCGGCACCGCACCTCATCTGAGCATCTCCTGTTGTAACGAGCCGACCTGCCGCTCGAGGTTGTCCAGCAGGCGCTGCACCTGTGCCTTCTGTTCAGCGTCAAACTCGTGGAGCGGGGCGGTCTCCCGCAGCAGGACCCGGAGGTCGGTCAGGGTGTACATCGCCTGGAAAAGCATGTCAGCAGCCCGCTTTGACAAAGGATCACCATACTAGTATTGGACTGGTACGAATTAAGGCACCGCTTTTTTTTGAGTGCGGGGATAGTGCCCCACGGCTGTGATCACAAGAGTGCAGGGGTCTTGAAATGGTGGAAATCGGGGGTGCCCCTGTTGCCGGGGATATTTATTATGGGGTTTCAACCCGCCTCTTTGTGTTCTACACTATCCCGCCCGTCAGTGCCTTGTCAAGATCGTCTTTTGGGATGACGAAACCCCGTGTATCCCGGTCGGAGCTGAGGATGAGTGCGCCCGTACCAATCAGCCTGCGCGAAACCTTTTGAGCACCTTTAATGTAATCAACGCTCACATACCGGGTAATGGCAATCCAGGGAGAGATCGCGGAGGCACAGGGGACATGAAGATCTACATGGATGTCTGCTGCCTGTGCCGGCCGTTTGATTCCCGAAATCAACCCCGGATCCATATGGAGATGGAAGCGGTAATCGCAATTTTATACCGTTGCAGGCTTGACTGGGAACTGGTAACAAGTGATGTGATCTCGTATGAGATCTTTCAGATACGCGATCAAAAACGATTGACACGTGTGCGGGACATCACCGCACTTGCACGGTATAGCATTGAGTGGAACGAACAATTGGACAAACGAGCTGAAGAACTGATGAGTACAGGCATTGATGCGATGGACGCACTGCACATTGCAAGCGCCGAACGGGCGAGGGCAGTTTTCCTGACAACAGATGATGCACTCATAAAAAATATCAGTAAGATGCAACCCAATATTATTACACGCGTTTGTAACCCGGTCGATTTGTACCTTGAGGTGAAAAACCATGAAGACAAAAACACTCCATGAAATCCACACGGAAGGTATGTATGCGCTCAATAAAGCGCTTGGTCCTGTGGATATGATCCGTTTTCTCCAGATGTTTGACGAAGGAACTGGAGATTATACCAAAGAACGCAAAACGTGGCTGAAGAAGGATCTCCATGAAATTTCCCGTGAAATCAAAGAGATGAAGAAAAAGCACCTGATCTGATCCATACCCCCTGATAATCTCGTACCCTTTTTTCTAACATTATGGAATGTACTCGATGTCCGCACCGGACCCGGAAAAAATAATTTGCCCGGCTCACCCCCCTGCATCCGGCTCCACATCCTCCTTTGGCACAACCATCGGTGCATTCCGGTGCTGCCCGGAGTGCGACACCATATTTTATTTTTAAAAAAAGATTCACAATCAACGGTATGGTGTTTATGGTCAGGTGCAGGCAACGGTTGAAAAGGGAGATTGGCGGATTTCCTGAATGATTACCCTGACCCTGGTACCCTGGCATACGGCCGGGTGCGACCCGCCTCCACCGATCTTTTTTCAACCCGCCTCTTTGTGTTCTACACTATCCCGCCCGACCGACTGGTACTCGGTGACTCGCCCGGCGTCATCGAAAAATGCACGGTTGATCCACTGCTGCGACCGTACCGTGCCATCCGGCATAATAATGCGGCATTCAAGGGATGCAACAGGGTGGTCTGTCGTGAGTGCATGGAAATGTTCCTGTACCCGCGCATCATCATCGGGGTGTATCGGTATCCGGAAAATGTACCCGACCGTGTCCTGTGCTGTTTTGTGGAAATACTGCAGGAATGCCCGGTTGGCAAACAGGACGGTGCGGTCAGGGCGGTACCGGTAGATCAGTTCTGTCTGGTCCTGCACCACCGCCATGAGCCGTCCTTCACTCTCCGAGAGTGCCTGCTCTGCGCGGATCCTGTCGGTGATGTCCAGCATCACCCCGATGATCCCTGCAATGTTCCCACGGGTATCGTTGAACGTTGCTTTCTTGAAGATCACATCCCGGACTGAATGGTCAGAATGCCCGAACTTTGCCTGGTAGACCTGGATCCCGGGCTTTCTTACCAGGAAGCCATCCTTCTGGGAAGAGAGTGCGGCAAACTCCCCGGAAAAAACGTCACTGTCGGTCTTTTTGATAATTCCCTGCTTTGAGACCCCGGCATAGGCTTCAAACGCATTGTTGCACCCGATGTACGCGCCCCCGGTGTCCTTGTAGTACACCGGTGCGGGGATGGTGTCAATGAGCTGCTGGAGGAACCGGACCTGCTGGTCAAGAGAGGCCGTGCATTCCCGGACCCTCTGTTCCAGTTCTTCGTTTAATTTTTTTATTTTTTTGTCCAGTGCATGTTTGTAGAGCGCCATCCCGATGCCGGTACGCAGGTTGAGCGGTTCGATGGGTTTGATGATGTACCCGAAAGGTTCTGACTGCAACGCCTTCTCAAATGTCGGGTCATCCGAATGGGCGGTTAAAAAGATGACCGGGATACCGTACCGGTCCCGGATCTGCGCTGCTGCCTCGATGCCGGTCATCTTTCCTATGAGCGTGATGTCCATGAGGACAAGGTCCGGGTGCAGTTCCCCGGCTTTTTTAATCGCACCCTCACCGGTATCGACAACCACCGGTACATCGTAGCCCATGTTCCGCAGGTTGTTCTGGAGATCGGCGCCGGTGATGAATTCATCCTCGACGACAAGGATTGTTGCTTTTGCCATGGCTGGTTCACCCCGGTTGTCCGGTCCTGTCCCCGCCCTGCAGGATGGCATCCATCGCGTGTCCGGAATTTTTTTTATTCATCTGTGCAGTCCCCATCATTTTTTTGTGCCTTTCCCCGTCTTTGTACCAGTACTTTTTTTAGTACCGGTATTCCGGTCTTTTCATTCCTTATAGCTTCTCCCTCATGACGAACACGAAATACATCGGGCGGGTCCCCTGGTAGAGGATCGGGTTTCCCTTAACGGTCATCGGAAGTTTCACGCCGTACCGGTTCTTTGCGATAAAGACTGCTTCCCAGTCGCTCTCGCGGTAGCTGATGAAGAATTCTTTTGAGAGGTCGAGCCGGTTCTCTTCATGGGCAAACCCGCTGATATGTTTTCCTTTTGCTTCTGCATCGGAAAGGCCGAACTTTTTCTCAAAGAGGGAATTGACATGGACGATCGTCCCCAGATGATTGGTGATGACGGCGCAGTCATTCATGGAATTGAGCGCCGCGGTGACAAGGAGGAGCTGCTCTTTCTCTTTCTGGAGCTGCTCGTTTACGGCTTTGAGTTCTGCTTCTGACTTTTTTAATGCGGTGATGTCGTGGCTGAAGAGTGCGATGCTCGTCATGACCCCGTGGTCATCCATGGCAGGATAGAGGGTCGTGTCAAATGTTTTTCCCTGCACTTCCTCTTCCAGCCGGACCGGCGTTCCGGACCGGCAATGGGTCAGTTCCTCTGCACAACGTTGTGAAATGCCGCCGGTCCGGATATACTCAAAGATGATGGTATTGAGGACTTCCCCGGGAGGTTTGCCCATCCGCTGTGCAAATGCAGCGTTTGCGGCAAGGACCCTGCCCTCCCGGTCAAGGAGTGCGGTTGCATCGGCAGTGGCGTTCATGAGGGTGCCAATGGTCCTGTCCCGCTCTTTGAGTTTCTCGTCCATCGAATGCTTGAACAGAGCCATCTTGATGGTGGACTTTAAATTCCTCTCCTCAAACGGCTTGACGATATACCCAAACGGCTCGCTTTCGAGGGCACGGGTGATGGTTGTATCGTCAGAATGGGCGGTTAAAAAGATGACCGGGATGCCGTACCGCTCCCGGATCTGCGCTGCTGCCTCGATGCCGTTCATCTCCCCGATCAGGGTGATGTCCATGAGGACGATGTCCGGGTGCAGTTCCCCGGCTTTTTTGATCGCACCTTCGCCGGTATCGACGACCACGGGTACATCGTAGCCCATTGCCTTAAGGTTGTTCTGGATGTCGGTACCGGTGATAAATTCATCTTCAACAACGAGAATTTTTTCATTGACCATGTATCGTTCCTCCCCATGACCGTAGCCGGTCGGTTCCCGGCCCCAGGTTTTTCCTGAACCGGGCCATCTGCTCCTCCTGCACCCGGATCATGTCTTCATCTCCTCCCTCTGCATCCCGGAACCGCTGCATCAGTTTTTTTATGATGGTGACGCTGCGCAGCCGGTTGTAGTACTCGTGTACCGTGTCCCGGTCACTTCCTGCCTGTATCAGGCTCTCTTTCTCCCTCTGCACGGCCCGGCAGTTCTCAATGACCGAAGCCACGGAACGGGAGAGCGCGGCGAGTTCAACCGGTTTAAAGATATAATCCTCGATCTGGGAACCGTGCTCCCGGATTTCGGTCCGGGTGGGCGTCTTTGCCGAGAACATCATCACGGGCACCTGCCGGGTTGCCGTGTTGCTTTTTATGGCATCGAGCGTCTCCCACCCGTCCTCGGGCTCCATCATGATGTCAAGGAGGATGAGGTCGGGCTGTACCGTCTTTAAGAGTTCGAGGCACTCTCTCCCGCCCATGACTGCGTGCACGAGGTACCCTGACCGCTCAAGAGAGAGGGTAAAGACCTCCCGGATTGCAGGGGTATCATCAACAATCATGACGGTCTCCATGTCAGTCCGCTTCCCCTTCTGTCCTGTCCGGTCCAGTTCCTATGCCCGCACCGTGCCGGTAATGCCGGAGAAGGAATGAGCGCACTTTCTCGGACTCCACCCAGCCCTTGTCGAGCCGTACGACAAGGTTGTCGATCTCCTGTACCTGGTGTATGATTTTTGGATGATAGGCGGGATCGCCCAGCTGGAGGTACCCGAGAATTGCCTGCAGGGGGTTCCTGATCTGGTCGTTTAAGGTCTGGAACTGCTCCATGTTCTGCTCGATCTGCGCCACCCCCTCATGTTTCAGCTGCTCCTCGAAGTGTTTCCGGCCGGTGATATCATGCGACTGGATGGCGACCCGGGTTATCCTGCCATCATTGCCCGTCATCGGGAACATCGAGACCTCATACCACCGGTCACCGCGTTTCTCCTCACCGTACACCGGCCTGCCTTTCACGTAGAGGTCATCGATCTGCTGCAGGGTACCGGTACTCGCCAGCGGGAGATCGCCGATGTCCAGCCCTTTGAGTGCCTCACGGCTTTTCTGCAATTGTCGCGCCATGGTCTCGTTGACGGCAACGATCTTTTTCTCATGGTCGAGGAGTACCAAAGCGTCCGGGATGGTGTTGAGCAGGGCGTTGATGGTGCTCTCGCGTTCTTTAAGGGCTTCATCCATCGCATGCTTGTAGAGCGCGATCTCGATCCGGACTTTTAAGTCCCGTGATTCGAACGGTTTGATGATATACCCGAACGGCTCGCTTTCGAGGGCACGGGTGATGGTTGTATCGTCAGAATGGGCGGACAGGAAGATGACCGGGATGCCGTACCGGTCCCGGATCTGCGCTGCTGCCGCGATACCGGTCATCTCCCCGAGGAGGGTGATGTCCATGAGGACAAGGTCCGGGTGCAGTTCCCCGGCTTTTTTTATGGCATCTTCTCCGTTGTCAACAACGAACGGTACCTCATAGCCCGTCTGGCGCAGGTTGTTCTGGATGTCGGCGCCGGTGATGAATTCATCTTCTACAACGAGGATTGTTGCTTGTGCCATAGCTTCACGTCCCCCCTGTCTCCGCAGGAAATGTGAGGGTACACCCTGTTCCGGGGCGTGTCGTTGATCTGACGGTGCCCCGGATCTGCCGGGCAAGGCCCTGAATAAGGGCTAACCCCCCGGTTTCAGCCTTGTCCGGGTGGACCCCTTCGGGAAGCCCGATACCGTCATCGCCATACTCCAGCACATAGTTCCCTTTTGTGATCGAAAACCCGATGGTGATCTCCCCGTGCCGTTTACCGGGGAATGCATGCCGGATCGAGTTCATCAGCAGTTCATTGACGATCAGGCTGCAGGGGACTGCCTGGGAGAGGGCGACCTGCACATTTTCAGCAGTGATGGTGATAGTGACCCTGCCCGGCTCGCACCCGAACTCATCAATGACTTTTGAGGTGCAGCGGGAAAGAAAGTCCCGCATGTTGATGGAGTCCGGGGTCTTTGCGAGGTAGGCGATCTCATGGACGAGCGCCAGTGTCCCGATACGCATCCGGATCTCCTGTATCTGTCTTACCGAGCCGGGATCGCTGACCGATTTTGCCTGCAGGCTGATGATGCTGCTCACGACCTGCAGGTTGTTTCTCACCCGGTGGTGGATCTCTTTTAAGAGGACTTCTTTTTCTTTGAGTGATGTATTCAGTTCAGAAGTTCGGGATTTTACCTGTTTTTCGAGTTCCTCGTTGAATTTTTTCAATTTATCCTGAACATTTTTACGTTCGGTGATGTCTGCGAAGAACCCGACATTGCACATCCGCCCATCAATTAAGATAATGGTGGTAATAATGTCCGCATAAAAGACCGTTTTATCTTTTCGCAGTACCGGGATATTCTCTGCCATTATTTTCTCACCGCGTGCCTGGGCCATGAATTTACCCATCACATAGTCCAGGGCTTCCTTTGGATGAATATCCTCGATACCCATTGTGGTAATCTCTTGGTCAGAATACCCAACCATCGTGCATAGAGCAGGATTTGCATGCAAAAACTTGTGTGTCCCGATATCAGCAACCAAAATCCCCTCACCTGCCCTCTCAAAGAGGGACCGGAAGCGCAGTTCACTCTCCCGCAACGACTCCTCTGTCCGTTTGCGTTCTGTGATGTCCCGGAAGTTCCAGACCCGCCCGTAATATTTCCCGTCACTCCCGGACATCGGGGCGGAATACCGGTCAAGTACCCTCCCGTCTTTGAGGAGAATCTCCTCCCTGCTCTTCTCATCCCTGTTGGCATAGAGGGACTTGACCCGTGCAAGGAATTCTTCCGGGTCTGCCAGCTTGTCCATTACCGATTGCAGGGCGCGTTCATCCGACCGTGACGCGACAACATCCGGCGGGATCCCCCAGATCTCAATAAAACGCCGGTTGAACGAGACGATCTTTCCTGATTCGTTGACCACAAGGATCCCGTCGATGGAAACTTCCTGTTCCGTTGAAAGGAGGACATTGGAAAATTTCAGTTTTTCTTCTGCCTGCTTCCTCTCGGTGATATCCTGAAGTGTGCCATGAAGCCCGATGACTTTTCCTGTATCGTCACGTTTCACACCCCCAAAAGCAATTATCCATCGTATGCTGCCATCCGCCCGGATGAGTTCCAGTTCAAGGTTGTACGGTTTACCGGTATTGAGTGCATTTGTAACGGCAGCGTTGAGAAGATCCCAGCTGCCGGGAGTATAGATACGCGGCATCTCTGCATACGTGGGAGCGGGGAGTGAGGGGTCCTTCCCGGCGATATTATAAAGTTCCTCTGACCAGGTCACCGTATCATTTTCCATAACCCAGTTCCATGTCCCGATATGTGCAAGGCGATGTGCATCTTTCAGGCTCTTATGAGCAGATGCCAGTTCCAGTTCCATCCGTTTGCGCTCGGTGATATCCCGGTTAGAGATCCTCCTTCCGATCCACCTGCCGTCATCTGCAAAGATTGCGCGGCAGGTATGGCTGATCCAGCGCAGGGAACCATCCCTTGCAATAATGCGGAAATCAACTTCGGAGGGTTTTCTCTCTTCCTGATTTGAAGTATGGAGTGGGACATGCTCCTCCCAAAGGGGATGATCATCAGGGTGGATGATCCTGTCGATCAAGCCCTTGTCTGCAATAAATTCTTCCGCAGAATATCCGGTGATGTGTTCAATTGACGGTGAGCAGTAGACAACATCCCTGTCAGGGGCAATCCAGTATTCCCAGTCGTATGTCCAGTTCATCATCGTGCGGAACCGCTCCTCGCTCTCCCGCAACAACCCCTCTGTCCGTTTGCGTTCCGTGATGTCTACGGCAAATCCCATGATCGCATCGCTTGGAAGCTTGACTACGCTCAGGATGACCAGGCATGCGGATCCGTCCTTCTTCTTCAGGCGCATTTCAAAACTGGCAGAAGATTCCGTTTTTAATTTCTCTTTTATACTGATGAACTGGTCCAGTGTTTGTTGTCGTTCTTCGGGAGGCGCAAGATCAAGGACGTTCATGGAGAGCATTTCTTCGCGGGAATACCCGAGAAGATTACACGAGGCACAGTTGACATCCAGGTAATGTCCTGCACCATCCGCAACGAAGATTGCCACCGGGGAGTTATCCACATAGGAGTGAAATTTCTGTTCGGAAAGGATGAGCGCCTCCTCCTCCCGCTTGCGCTCGGTGATGTCCCGGACGGTTGCCTGGAGAAACACTTTTCCACCAAGTTCTACCTTGGACAGGAGTACGGTGGCGGGAAAGTCTTGGCCATTGAGCCGCTTGTGGGTCCATTCGAAAAAGTGGGTGCCGTCGCGCAGGGCAGTTTCTATCATTTCCTTGGCTTTCTCACCGGAACCGCGGCCATCCGGCTGACGTTCCGGAGAGTGCACCCATGGTTCTTTGGAGGTGAATTCCGCCTCGTCCTTTGCCATGAACATCTGCACGGTTGCCGGGTTGCCTGAGGTGAAACTCCACGAAGGAGGCTCAAGGGTCATGATGGCGTCAGGGGAAGATTCATAGAGGTTCTGGTACCGGTCCTCGCTCTCCCGCAGCGCCACCTTTGCATGCCCGAATTCGGTGATGTCCTGCCCGATCGCGATGTAGCTCAGTATGGTGCCGGTTGGATCACCAATGCCCCGCGTGTTCCAGACGATCGTTTTTTGGGTCCCATCAGCACAACGGATTTCGGTTTCGAAGTTTCTCAGGAATGTGTCCCGACCGATGACCCTCTGGATCTCGCGGGTTACTTTCTGCCGGTACACTTTGTCCGGGTAGAGGTTCTTCCATACCGTCTTCATTCCCAGGACATCGCCCCGTTTGTACCCGCTGATGGCTTCAGCTGCATCGTTCCAGACAAGGATCGTCCCGTCAGGGGCAAGCACCGTGATCCAGACATTCGCGTTGGTGATAACGCTTTCCTGGAACTGCTGCAGGTTTCGGATTGTCCCCAATCCTTCTTTTTGGGACATTTGGGCAGCAGCCAGCCGCTCTGACAGGTAAGCAACGACAGCTGCGATGCCAATGAAAACCGCGAACCGGTAGAACGCACCGGTGACCTCAGCCTGTTCGGGATGGAAAAAAACGACAAGCCCGACATAGGCAAGAGCAAGGAGGGTGGCGAGCACAAAACCGCGGTACCGGTACCGGTATGCAAGCAGGACAATGGGGAAATAGTACAGGTGCATGAAGATGATCGTGATACCGTGCGAGAGGCAGTAGACAGAGAAGAGGAGGACTGCCAGTGCGCTGGCGAGGATGAGCAACCGCCAGACATTCTCTGGAAGGACTTCTTCCAAAACGAGGCCTTGTCCGGTGCCCCGATCATTCCTGTCATCTTCCATACGTATACTACCTGTATCTTCTCTGCGGTTCATAGTTTCTCCTTCACGATAATATTGAACGTCGTTCCCGCCGTCCGGTCAAGGTCAATTGTGCCCTGCAACTGATTCACGAGACCGATCACAAGCCGGAGCCCCATCGATTTTGCATTGCGCCAGTCGAAATCAGTGGGGATACCGACGCCGTTGTCCTTATACACGAGGGTGAGCAGGTGCTCCTTCTGGTGGATTGCGATGGAGATCTCTCCTTTTCTTCCACCGGGAAATGCATATTTTAAAGAATTGGAGACCAGTTCGTTGATGAGCAGCCCGACAGGTATTACCGTGTTGATATCCAGCAAAATCCCCCGGATGTCAGTCGTGAATGTGACCCCTTTTCCTTTCCTGCCATAGAACTCTAACAGGCTGTCTCCAAGGAACCGGATATAATCTTCGAGGTTGATCCTCGAGATATCTGCGGACAGGTACAGTTTTTCATGGACGAGCGCCATCGCCTTGATACGGTTCTGGCTCTCTTTGAATGCGGAAAGGGTGGCCTCATCCGTCATATACGTTGACTGGAGGTTTAAAAGAGAGATGACGATCTGGAGGTTGTTTTTCACCCGGTGGTGGATCTCCTTTAACAATATCTCCTTTTCCTTAAGTGAGGTGAGGACTACTTTCTCCATATGCTTGCGCTCGGTGATATCATGAGATATTCCGATAATCCCGATTGGGTGATGATCCGTATCCCTCAGGACTTTTAAGGTACTTTCCATCAGTATGGTCGAACCGTCTTTCCGGAATTCCGTGGTCTCCAGTGAAAAGGTTCGTTCAGGATCAGCAGTTCCGGTTGACTCAAGGGCGATCTCCTCATGAAAGCATTTGGAAACTGATTCGCGGGACTCCGGAGTCATCATCTGTTCAAGGGTCTGCACCATGGCCTCTTCTACGGAAAAACCCCGTATTCTCATGACGGATGGACTTATATATTTCAGGTTCAGTTCCCGATCAAAAACCCTGATGAGGTCTGCAGTATTATCAGCGATGAGCCGGTACTTTTCCTCGCTCTTCTGTATGGCCGCCTCAGAGGCTGCAAGGCGCGTGTTCTCGCGTAATGTCCGTTGCTGCAGGATAAAGAACAGGACCAGAACACTCAGAAACACTCCGGTGATAAGGACGGGAACAATCGCCGCAGTAAAAAGCTCCCGGTTCCAGTCCCCGGCGTCCACGTCCATACCGAGTACCGCGAGGGGCGTTCCCGTCTTTGGACTGATAAGCGGGACAAACCCGCTCACCCAGGTGCCCCACCGGTCGGACACCGGACCTTCCGTGATCTGCCCCGCTGTCCTGAAGACCTGCCGGAAGGAATCTGATGCTTCTGTATATACCTGTCCGGGCGGTGAGTTGTCCTCCGATTCCGGTGGTTCGGAGTCAGCAAAGAAGAATACTTTTCCATCCGGCCGCTGCCCTGTCAGATAGACGAAACGGATCTTGGGGCTCGCAGAGCGTGTTCTGATCAGGTACTCCTTGAGGGTTTGATAGTCCTGCGAGTTCAGGTCTGCCCCCGAACCGGTCAACGCTGCCACGTTTTCGGTCCTGATGCCCGCTGCCGCCAGCCGGGTTTCGGTGAGCAACCGCTGCCGCATCTGCCCGTCTTTTTCAATTACGGTCCACCCGGTGAACACAGCCCCCACGATAAGGATCAAAATTAAGGAAAGTGTCAGCCACCTGGGCAGGTCCCGGATCATTATTCCTTCTCCTTCACGACAATAGTGAACGTCGTTCCCGCTGTCCGGTCAAGGTCAATTGTGCCGGAAATCTGTTCCACGAGGCCTACCCCGAGCCGGAGCCCCGGCGATTTTGGGTTGCACCAGTCGAAATCCGCCGGGATGCCAGCGCCATTGTCCGCACACGGGGTAGCGAGCGTATGATCCTGCCTGTTGATCGAAACGGAAATCTCCCTTCTCTCCACGGTGACTGCCCCCGCCTCAGACCTTAAATGCAATGAGAAATGTGGTGCCCCCGCCCCTCTGGATCTCAACGGTCCCCTTCAACTGCTGGGTCAGCCCGGCAATGAGCCGCATACCCAGAGATTCGGTGCGGTCGAGGGTAACACTCTCGGGCAGCCCGATACCAGTATCGCTGTAGAGCAGGCGGACTGTGTCCCCTTCGAGCTGGACATCGATCCGGACCTCTCCCGCACGGTCGTTGGGGAATGCATGCTTGAACGAATTGGATACCAGCTCATTGATGATCAGGCTGCAGGGTATTGCCTTGTCAATGTGCAGGACAACATCTTTTGCATGGATCTTCAACGCGATCTTTCTGGGGCTGACCCCGTAGGACTCAAAGAGAGACCGGGTGATTTTTTCAAGGTAATCCCCGTAATCAATCTGGTCAAGGCTTTCTGACTGGTAGATCTTCTCATGGATAAGCGCCATTGCCTTGATCCGGTTCTGGCTGTCCTTGATCACGGCGAGAGTCTGTTCGTCCTTAACATACTGTGACTGGAGGTTCAGGAGGCTGGCGATAACCTGGAGGTTGTTCTTGACCCGGTGGTGGATCTCTTTTAAGAGGGTCTCTTTCTCCAAAAGAATCTTGTTGAGCTGGGTGGTGCGTTCCTCCACGCGCTGTTCAAGGACAACGTTCAGCGAGCTGATCTCTGATTCCATCAGCTTGCGATCGGTGATGTCCATGAGGAAGTTCAGCGTGGCCGGCCTGTCGTTCCATATGATCTGAATCGCTGAGATTTGGACCCATATCATCTGCCCACTCTTCCTGAGGATCCGGAAATCGTAACGCTGGGGAACATTTTCTCCCCGGATACGGCGCTGGTACCGGTCAGAGACGAGCGCCCGATCGTCCGGGTGGATAAAATTGGTGAATGGCTGGTTACTGATTTCATCGGGACGTGCCTGTATCATTTCCAGCGCCCCCGCATTTGCGTACTGCAATATTCCCTCCTGTGCCACCACAATACCTTCCACAGCGTTCTCAATGACGGTTCGGTACCGCAGTTCGCTTTCCCGCAGAGCATCCGCCGCCGCTTTCCGTTCCCTGATGTTCTCCCATTCCCCGATCGCCCGTTCTGCGATCTGGGGTAAATTCCTGAACGCTGCTTCGGACTTTACGATGTAATTAACTGCGCCTGCTTTGAACATCTCCACGGCAAGCTCCTCGTTGCCATGGCTGGTCATGATGATGACAGGGATGGTGATCGCGTCTTTGTCAGCGGGCTGAATATCGATCCCTTTTCCATCGGGGAGCAGCAAGTCGGCGATGATCAGGCCAAAAGGTTCCTGTGCGATCTGCCGCCGGGCTTCCTGCAGGGTAGCTGCATGGGAAAGATGGAATTTTTTTGGGTAATTTGAAAAACTGTGCCGGATAAGGTCCGCATGCGCTTCCTCATCTTCGATCAGCAGCACACGGTAGGGTGATTTTTTGTTGGATGTATCAGGGTTGTCCTGATCCTCATTTTTACCGTGCCTGCCTTCCATACATTACATCATCTGGGGAGGAGCGTTCCAGCCCAGCCAGTAGAACCCAAGGTCTTCCATCAGCTTGGTGAACCACTTGTATTCGACCGGTTTGACCAGGTAACTGTTCGCATGGTAATCATACGAGCTGGCCATATCAGACTCGGCATCCGAGCTCGTGAGGATGACGACCGGGATCCGTTTTAAGTCCGGCGACTCCTTGATCGTCTTTAAGACCTCAAGCCCGTCAACCTTGGGAAGGCGGAGGTCGAGGAGGACAAGGTTCGGGCGCGGGCTCTTTTTGGCGTTGGTAAAATCTCCTTTATGGAGGAGGAAGTCCAGCGCCTGCTGCCCGTCAACGACATGGTAGATGATATTTTCCACCCGCTGGTCACGCATATTCCGCATGACCAGTTCGGCGTGGGCTTCATTGTCTTCAACCAGCAGGATGACGAGTGGTTCCCCCTTTTTTGTCATCATATGAATATCACCGACCGGCTCCGTAGAAATGCTAAAAAACGGGGATGAAAGGCAGAGCCTTTCAGGCACGTTTGATGAAAAAGTCCGGACTTTTTCATGCCAAATTTGTCAATGACGATCCCCGTATCAGGAATCCGTTCGACACCATCCACCCTGCTGGAAGCTGCATTCATTTTCTCTCCCCTGTTACCCTGCCTCGTTTGTTCTCCCTGCGTTCTGGCATGAAAATGCAGTGAACATTTTCATCAAACGTGCATGAAAGTCATCCTGACTTTAGTCCACGTTCTTATAGAATTATACAACAACCCATTGTTTTCTGCAAGGAGATATATGCACGATTTATTTCCATTTTTTGAGTCAAAAAAAGAAATAAGGGTAAAACATCAGCCCCCACAATTAAAAGGCGGGGCAGATGGGTCTGCTGACAATATTCACCGATGTCTTACTTCTCTCGTGTTGTCGTGGCGGTTTCCTCCTGATGTCGGAAACAATCATTCCCAAAAGACATCTGATGAAAATGAGGATTTCAAGAGAACCCACTGGTCACTCTCTTCTCTCTTAATGTTTATGTGTTGCAGTAATCCTTAATCCGGCAACTGGTAGGGTGAGGCAGAAGGTGGTGTCCTTCCCCACGCCCTTCGACTCCACCCAGATCCTGCCGCCATGAGCTTCGATGATCCGCTGGACGGTGGTTAGCCCGATGCCGGTGCCGGGGATCGGTAATGGAGCGTTATCCACGGGATTGTGAGAAAAGTCAATGATACCCCCCGGGAAAATACATAAGAACTTACCCCGCTCATCTCACTATCAGGGAATCCGGGACTCTCTTTCCACAACAGGGAACGTGCTTATGACTGATATCAACCACATAAAAAAAGTAATCCGCCAACAGAAGACGACGCTTCGCGATCGTTTTAAGGTTAAACGGATTGGTGTGTTCGGCTCATATGTGAGAGGTGACACGCATAGCGGGAGCGATGTCGACGTTGTGGTGGAGTTTTCAGACACTATCAGCCTGTTGAAACTGGTATCGTTGGAAAATTATCTGTCGGAACTTCTGGGTATCAAAGTGGATGTTGTCCCAAAAGAAGATATACGCATTGAGCTCAGGGACAGGATCCTTGGTGAAGCGGTTTTCGTATGAAGGTGCAGGAGCGTAATTTTCTCATTTTTTTGCACGATATTATCGATAATATTCACCGGATTGAACGGTTCACTACAGGATTCAATTTTGCCACGTTCCGCAATGATGAGAAAACGTATTTTGCCACGATTCAATGCATCGGGATCATTGGAGAGGCAGCTAAGCACATCCCGCAATCTGTACGCGAGAAGTATCCCGCGGTTCCATGGAATGACATTGCAGGTATGCGGGACAAACTGATCCATTCTTATTTCGGTACCGATCCGTTGAAGGTGTGGAAAGTTGTTACAGAAGATATTCCCGTTCTCAAACCGCAGATCGATGTCGTGCTGAGTGAAAACGAACCCTGAAGATAAGGACAATTCAACACAATCACCCTTTCGCTCCTGTTCATTCCCTTTCCACCACACCCGGCAGCGTGAAGCAGAACGTGCTCCCTTTTCCCACGCCCTGCGATTCCACCCATATCCTGCCGCCATGCACTTCAATGATCCGTTTGACAATCGCAAGACCGGCGCCGGCTCCCCCTGTTTTTACGTCCAGCTTCTCGAACAGGTTGAAGATCCTGCTGTGGTACTTTGGATCGATCCCTATTCCGTTATCCTTTACCGTGAACACCGGCTCTCCCTGATCATCCCGCACGCCGATCTCGATCATTGGCTTTGGCTGGCTGCCCCTGAACTTGATCCCGTTCTCAAGTAAGTTCACGACTGCTTCGCGGACCTGGCTGTGAACGACATTGACAACCGGCATGTCAGGATCTATTCTGACGGTGACCCCCTGCTGCCTGATCACCCCTTCGAGCAATGCCAGCGCCTCCCGCGCTATCGTGGTAAAGGAGACTTTTTCCGGTGGATCGATGGTCCTGCCGACCCGTGAGAGTTCGAGGAGATCCCGCAGGAGTGCCTGCATGCTGTCCGTGGCCGTATTGATCCGGTCGAAATCCTTTGCTATGTTTGCAGAATCGTTCTTCCTGATATCTTCTTCAAGCGCCCCCGTAAACCCCCGGATGGTGATGAGCGGGCTCTTGAGGTCGTGGGAGACCGTGTACGTGAACCGTTCGAGCTCCGCGTTCTTCTGCTCGAGTTCCTTAATCAAAGATTCACGCTGGAGTTCCAGCGATTTCCGCTCGGTGATATCCACCACCGCCATGAAGCATTCCTGACGCGCCCCGGCTACGTTCGCTTCAATCCGCACAACGATCGGTTGATCGTTCCGGCTCCGGATCTCCACGTCGCAGGATTGTTGTGTTTTTCGCTCAAACACCATCTTTAAGAACGCGTTGAAGGCAGGAAGGGAATCTTTGCTCACGAATGCCGGGAATCTCCGGTCAACCACCAGCGATCGCTCGAGCCCGAGCAGGGCTGCGCCGGTGAGGTTCGTGGTATGGATCGTCCCCCGGTGGTCGAGCGTGAAGTAGCCGACCGGGGCAAAGTCATAGAGACTGGTGAAGCGCTCCAGCAACGCCCCAACCTCTTCCCTTGCCTGTACGAGCCCCTCGTTCTGGATCTCAAGTTCGATCCGGGACACCTGCAGCTCGTGGATTATCTTCTGCATATCCTCTTTTTTTGTAGGGAGAAGCAGCCGGGCGGCCGCCGTTTCGCCCATCCGCTTTTCTGCCAGCCGGCGCAGGGACTCGCCGGGTTTGTTCTCATCGTCCTTGTCCCGGGGCTTTCTGGCAGTAGGTTTCATGGCTTGCTGGCTCTCCCTGTTCCGGTAACAACCTCCATGGCAAGGAGGATGAGTGTGCTGTCCGATCCTTCCGACAGAATCCGCCGGGCATTGAGCAGCATCACCCGGCGCCCGATGCCGGGGAAGTCATGTTCGACTTTGAAATTCTCAAAAGATGTCTTCTCCGGCAGCACCGTCTCCAGCAGCTCGTGGAGCCGGGGAATGTCCCACTGGGCGTCCCCAAGTTCATACAGCACCTTCCCCTCTGTCGCTTCCGGTGTCACACCGAAGGTATCATAGAACGCCCGGCTTGCAGAGACCACCTCAAAGGTGCCGTTCAGGACAACCAGCGGTTCCCGCACCGTGTTGATGATGCTCTGTGCATAATCGTGGGCAAATTGGACTTCCTCGCTTTTCCTGAGGAGTTCCTCTTCTACCCGCTTGCGCCCGGTGATGTCCTCGATGGCAAGGAGGATGAGTTTGCTGTCCGATCCTTCCGACAGAATCCGCCGGGCATTGAGCAGCATCACCCGGCGCCCGATGCCGGGGAAGTCATGTTCGACTTCGAAATTCTCAAAAGATGTCTTCTCCGGCAGCACCGTCTCCAGCAGCTCGTGGAGCCGGGGAATGTCCCACTGGGCGTCCCCAAGTTCATACAGCACCTTCCCCCGTGTCGCTTCCGGTGTCACACCGAAGGTATCATAGAACGCCCGGCTTGCAAAGACCACCTCAAAGGTGCCGTTCAGGACAACCAGCGGTTCCCGCACCGTTGCAATGATCGATTCGGAATAGAGGTGGTGATCGGTGAGCGCAATGCTGAGTTTCTTCGCGGTGGTGATATCGGTGAACGTGATCACGACACCATCGATCCTGTTGTCCAGAGTACGGTACGGCATGATCCGCACCGAGAACCAGCGGCCATCCCGGGTGGGAACCTGTTTTTCGGTAAACACAAGCGTCCGCAGGACCTCCCGGGCATCATCCGGCAGCTCAGGATAGACCAGCTCAGACACGATATCGGTGACCGGTCGCCCCATGTCGCCCGGTTGCAACCTGATGACCCTTGTTGCACTTGCGGTATAGAGCCGCACGTTGAGCGCTTCATCGAGAAATACGGTCGCGATATCGGTGCTGTTGAGCAGGTTCTTCATGTCATTGTTCACCCGCGCGAGGTCCTCGATTTTGCTCTGCAGCTCGGTATTGATGGTGTGGAGTTCTTCGTTTAAGGACTGCATCTCCTCTTTTGACGTGTTCAGTTCCTCGTTGGTGGATTGCAGTTCCTCGTTGGTGGATTGCAGTTCCTCGTTGGTGGATTTGAGTTCCTCCTGCGAGGACTGCATCTCTTCCTTTAAGGACTGCAGGTCCTCATGTGCCTTCCCAAGATCCTGTTCCAGTTCCCCGATCCGGGTATTTTTCATCGAGGCAGGTACGTGTTTCGATGATTTTTTACCTGCCGGTGCAGGAGGTGCCACATCGGTGATAACGATCAGCACATTCCCCTGCAGCGCCGGGGGCTCATCGATCACCTGCACCGTGAAGTCCACGTCCTGTGTCCCGGGATCGGTCTTGACCTGTACGCCCTTTGTGGTGACCAGTCTTGTTTCCCGGACTGCCTGCTGGAACGCCCTGTTCAGCTCAAAGTTCAGCCCCTCCCGGGCCATGGCAAAGATGTTCCAGTTGACCTTGCCGGCAGCAGGCTCAAGATACTTCCCCGTCTTCCCGTGGATGTAGAGGATATCGCCCGCATCGGTGGTTATGACCGCTGCGGGTGAATACCGCTGCAGGATCAGCTGGTCAGCAAGCGACTGCAGGTTGGCAACCGGCTTTGGCAGGCGGGGTTCAGCTGCCGTTCCTGACGGGCGGGGAAAGAACCGTATGGGAAACTCGACCTGTTCTGCCGGCAGGTTATGTTCTGTGCGGGAAAAGATCCTTACCTTTGCCGCAACCGGGGTAAACAGGTGAGCAGAACTGCCGGTCGTCTCCGCGCTGCCAAGGATGAGGATGCCCCGGGGGTTTAAGGCATGATGGAAGAGGGGCAGGAGTTTTTTCTGGAGTTCGGGCTCTAAGTAGATGAGCAGGTTGCGGCAGGAAAGGATATCCAGCCGGGTGAACGGCGGGTCCATGATCAGGTTCTGCGGTGCAAAGACCACCATCTCCCGGACCTCCTTTCCAATCCGGAATTTCCCGTTCTGCTCCTTTACGAAAAACCGGGATAACCGTTCTGGTGAGACATCGGCAACATCTTTCTCTGTATAGAGTGCAGCCCGTGCTTTCTCAACCGCGTCTTTGTCAAGGTCAGTAGCATAGATCTGCAGGATACATCCGAATTTCGGGTTTACCTGCTCGTAGGCTTCTTTGAATACGATGGCAAGTGAATAGGCTTCTTCACCGGTCGAGCAGCCTGCCACCCATGCCCTCAGCATCCTGCCCTCCGGGCTTGCCGCGATGAGTGCAGGGATGACCTTATCCCGGAGCTGGTCCCAGACCATCGGGTCACGGAAGAAACTGGTCACGCCGATCAGGAGCTCTTTGAACAGAAGGTCCAGTTCCCTGGGGTTTTCCTGCAAAAACCGGACATAGGTTGCGATAAGGTCGATCTGGTGGATACCCATCCGCCGCTCGATCCGCCGGTACACGGTGCTCTTCTTGTACAGGGAGAAGTCATGCCCGGTATGCTCCCGCAGCAGGATGGCGACTTTTTCTATAGCGCTCTTTGATCTCTGTTCCAAAACCGGTTCCGGTGCCGTGATGGAGGGGGTAAACCGGACAAACCCGAGGATCTTGGCCGGCAGTTCTTCAACCGGTGCAACAATGTCTGCGAGCCCCGCATCGATGGCAGAACGTGGCATGCTGTCAAATCTGGCAGTGGCAGGTTCCTGCGCGAGGGTGAGCCCTCCGGCTTCCCGGATTGCCTGCAGGCCCGCTGTGCCGTCGCTGCCCATGCCCGAGAGGATAACCCCGATGCTTTTTTCCTTCAGGTCGTGGGCAAGGGATGAGAAGAAGAGATCGATGGGGAGCCGCAGGCCCCGGGGCGCCCGGGGCTCCATCAGGTGAAGCACCCCGTGCAGGAGGGACATGTCCTTTTTGGGCGGGATCACGTACACCATGTCGGGCCGGACTTTTGTCCTGTCGGTGACCTGGACGACCTTCATCGTTGTTGCACGCTGGAGCAGCTCGGGCAGCATCCCTTTGTAGGTCGGGTCAAGGTGCTGGACAATGACACATGCCATGCCGCTGCCCGGAGGCACCACTCCTAAAAAAGACTCAAGGGCTTCAAGCCCGCCCGCCGATGCACCGATGCCAATGATGGGAAAGGAAGTGTCACGCTGCCGGGATTTTCTCTTCTTTGGGGCAGGCACGTCCCCCATTGGAGCCATTTTTGGAGCCATTTCTGGAACCGTTGCGGGTTTCCTGCCCTCTGGTTGAACGGGTTTGGTTTTTTTCATAGGTCAAGATCCTCTCTCTCAAATTCGGGCGCCCGCTTTGTCAGTCCAAGGGGAATCGATTGTCTTTGTGTGTGCGTTCAGTATACCATATGATAACATTTTCGGTGAATCACAGGACATTTTTTTTGGATTATATGATGGTAATAAACGTTCCCGCACATCAACGGGAATAAAAATCCCTTTCCTGCCCGGCATCTCCCGTGTATCGGCCAGGATATCGTTGCTTGTTGTGTCTGTATGGGCAGGGAAGTCTTTGTAGCGCTCTCTGGCTCTCTTCTCTCATTCACTCACTCCGGAATTATCGTCAGCTATGTTCCGTGCTACCCCTCAGGGGATCGTTACTTGCCCGTGAATAAGCGGTCAACATACGGCGCAGCGACCACAAGGATTGAACCCGCAAAGAGCGCGATCCATGCATACCCAAAGGAAAAAAAACCTGCTGCAAACGATGCAATAGCTCCCATATCTTTTATCCCGTTATACCCGGATATGGCATCCACGAAAAAGACAAGGATCGTGATGAAAACCGCTACTCCGGCTCCCTGCGCTTCCTGGATCTTCTTTGCAACGAAGAGGCCGATGATGACCAGCGCGGTGAAGGTTAGCGCCCCCCCATAAATGCTGAATCCAACAGAGAAAAACGTAACCGACAGGGTTTTTCCCAGCACGGTAACGGAAAATAACGGGACAAAACATCCGATGATGAGAAGAACCGCACCGATAATGCCCATGGCCTGAACCTTTGACACTCCACAAAAACTACAGTTTTCCATAGGGTGCCTTTTGTTTTTGATAAATTAAGGGTCGGGGTACTTTCCGATTTTTGTGTCAAAATTTGGAGATAAAGTTCACGAAAAAGAGTTGAGGATGCTGCCCAGTATTCTGATGGATTCTTCCCGTATCTTAAACTTCTGGATCTTTGACGGCAACCCCCTCCTTGTGGAAACGATCGGGGGGTGCAATAAGGGCCTGGTGCAATAAGGGCGTGGCTTTTATGGAAACTCGGAAAAAACAGTGAGGCGACCCATGCCTTTGACAAAGCCATTGCGATCAATCCGGGTGACGGCCAGGCACGACATTACCGGGACCTGGCGCAAAAAGAAAATTATGGACTCCTGTAGTTTCTCCCCGCCTCCCTCAAAGGATCAAACGAAATTGATCAAATGAGTGCCTCGTCCAACCACCCGGGTTTTACAAGTTCGTTTGCCTGTGTGAACCTGTGAGGGGCGTCGGGCATATGTATCGTGTCGTGGGTAGTAAAGGATGAAAGTCGTGATGATGGAGGCACGGGAAAAAGGAGTGATTGAATCCGGGAACTGCGGGGTACGGGGGTTTTTGAAAAATCTCTATTTTTCCTTCACGACAATATTGAACGCCGTCCCCGCCGTCATGTCCTGTTCAATAGTGCCGTTCAATTGTTGCACCAGACCCACCACCAACCTGTGCCCAGGGGTTTGATCAGTTCTCATCCGGTCCAGCTCTTTTGATATCCCGATCCCCGTGTCCTTAAAGGAGAGTACAAGGGTATGGGATCATTTTCTCCCCCCCGTATCACACGAAAGAATAGGCCGGCCAGGGCCCGGTAAACCTGACAGAAAGCTTATATTCCTTCTCAATGGTTTCCAGCACGTCGCCAAGCTTCAGGTAATTCTCATCGGATACAAGGCATGAGCAGTTCATCAGCATTTTCTTCTCTTTCTCCGCGCTCTTTTTTATTTTCTCGATCTTTACCTCATCACAGGCATCTTTGATCTTTTTATAGCAGTCATGGACAAGGGACACGGCCTCAGATTCCATGCCGGCTTTGAGTTCCTGCTCAATCTTCTGCCTGACCATGTATTCCATGCCCGGGCCACGGTGTTTCATCTCATCCTTCAGGTTCTTTATCGCCGGGTTCAGGGACGCAACCCGCTCTCCCATCACCGACGGGCTGTAAAATATCTGGACGCCATACTCTTTTTTCCCGGAAATTTTTTTGATCGTGCTCTCCAGCCGTTCATATTCTTCCGACATCCAGTGGAGCAGCATCTCCGGTGCAGTCTTGTCCGCATCGGGTTTTATGATGGTATCAAACGAGAAGGGCATCACCGTCCCGCAGTCTTCCGAGGTGCGTTCGATGATCTTCTCGTGGGCCAGGACCCAGTCCTTCACGACCTCTTTATCCGTGCTCTCGTACGGTCGTGCCGGGCAGTCATGGACGATTGCCATAAGGTCTTTGTATTGGACTGAATAAACGTCCTGCCCGTCAATACCCGAGGACCCATAGTGCACCGGGGCAGTACACGCGGCAATTCCATACAGGTACAGTCCCGGTGCACCCGGATCTTCCGGAAGGGGACGTTCCGGTGAAGCACCCTGGCCAGCGGACGGGATTGTGTCGCTGAGGGGAATCTGGGGGGTCCTGCCCGGCGCCAGTGGACCGGGGCGGGAGGGGGATTTGGGTGCCTGACGGGAGAGTCCTGCGGCAGCATCCTCAACCGTTGTGGATACCGCTGTCCGGAGTGCAGGAAGACCTTCCTTGTTCACAAGGTCACTCATGATTGAACGGGTCTCGTTGGTGATCGATTCGATCTCCTCGTTGAGGATCTCCTGCAGGACCCGTGTTAATTTCTCCCTCTGCTTCTGGTTCATAACCCTTCCTTCATGCACCATGTCTACCTGCACGGGACCTGGTACTCTTCCCAGCGTTCAGGATTGCCTATCCTGTCCACCACATCATTGACGACATCATCCAGTTCTTCCCGGATCTCCTTAACTGTTTCTGTGATGCCCTGCTCTTCCTTGATCTCCTCGATGGCGCATTTTAAGTCAAGAAGGGCACTGCCGAGCCGTTCGATCTCATCGTCGGTCAGCAGCCCGGAGTCCATCCTGCGCACTGCCTGGATCCGGAGCGTATCCTCGATAATTTCCACGAGTGCAAGGACAAGCCCCAGCACTCCCTGTTTTAAATTTTTCTCATCGATCTCGATCATTTACGTCTTCTCCAGCGTCAGTTCCAGCACCCCGTTCTGGAACCGCTGTTTCTCAAGCCGGGCTTCGCAGGGTAATGAGACCTCTTTTTGAAATGTTCTCCTTTTGTCTGAAGCGGAGATGAGAAGGGTGGACCCCTGCAGGTCAAGGGCGATCTTCTCCTCGTCAATCCCGGGCATCTCGGCGATTACCCGGATGGTAGTTCCTTCGTCAAAGAGGTCTACGACCGGTTCAATGATCTTCTTTTCCGGTTTTTCCATTTTTTGAGGTTTGTATGCGGTCTCCTTTCGCTCCGGTGCAAGAGTGCGCACCCTGACCCCGTACTGGATCTTTGGTTCCGGAGAATATCCTTCTTCAAGCCGCTTTTTGATCTCTGCGTCCTTCTCCTTTATTTTGCGGTTCAGTTCCGGAGAATTTTTTCGCAATCTCTTCACGAGCTTTCCCATGCCGGGAAGAACGTCGTCAACAACACCTTCAACAATACTTTCATCATCTTCATTTTTTTCGTCTTTCATGTACTTTGCCCCCTTTTTTTACTAAAATTTCAAGAATTCCATGCTTACAGGTGGCTGATGCCCGCATGCTGCGCGGGAGATCAGATCCTGCCCGTTCCATCGTAACAAAAATTGTGTCATCATCCTCGGTCACCTCAGGGTGCCCGGTCTCTTTTAAAACCCCGTCGTTCAGCCACCATGAAAATAAGATTCTCTCCCCGGTCAGGGGATCGGTCCCTGACTCCACGAATGTTACAAGGGGTTTGCCAAATAATTTCACTGACTCGTGGATAATGACCTCTTTTAACCGGTGTAATACCTCAAAATGCGAGGAGTTGGTCGCAGCGCTCATCTCGTCAAGCGTGGCGTACCCTTTTTCACCGAGGTACATGAGGATTGACCTGCTCTTCTCGTCAAGTCCTTTGAAAAAATCCGTGATTCCGGAGTGATTTTCAGAGAACAACCCCAGAATTCTCCCGCACTCCCTGTACCTCCGCTCAAGAATTGCCCGGACTTCCGGGTCGTCGCAATGCCGGATGAGGAGACGGGAAAATATTTCCGGGCCAGCTGCGGGTACTCCGCCTTCTCCCGTAAATCCTCCAAAACCAGACTGACCGTATTTCCTGCCAATCAGGCCGGTTATTTCAGCCTGTGCATCGAGCAGGAATGGTACGAGGGCATCCGGACTGCTCTCACTCTTGAACATCATTCATCCCCCTGCAGGAGCAGTTTGAGGTAGAGCGCCTCCTTGTTGCCGACTATTGCCACCCCGATACGGGTCGTTTCTGTCCGCAGGCCCGGGAGCGGGAACCTGACAGGATTGATCTCCGTGGTCTTTTCCGGGACGGTTACGCGGATATTTATATCCCTGATGGCATCGAGGACATTTTCTCTCTTTTTTCTGCTCATGACACCACTCCCATCACCCCACCTCGCCGGCATGGATGCCAAGGGACCCTGCATACTGCCGGATTGCGTCCTGTCCTTTCATCTCGAACGAGAAGAGCGGCATCTCGATGACCTGCAGGTCGCTTCCAAACCGCTTGTGGATCGCTTCAAGATAGTGCACCTGCATCTTCCTCCGTGACCTGCAGAACGGGCAGGTGTTCTCCGGGACGATGCCATTGACGATCATGCGGTGCATGGGAATGCCCAGCTCATCCAGCACCTTTTTGAACCGTTCGGTCTGGTGGAGCGCGAGCGCTTCGGGGATGATCACGGGAATGAACTCGGTCCTTGCAGGGTCTGTCAGTATTTTTTTTGTGAGAAGGGCAGTTTCTTTGAGTCCGGTAAGAGTCTCAACAATGGAGTCCTTTGTTGTATCCCTGTCAAACAATGATTTGATTGCAGTGAGCACCCCTTCAATTCTCCCGTGGACGGTTAAGAGCCCTGTTGCATATTTGTGCATGATATCCGGGAGGGAAAGGAGCCGGAGTGTATGCCCGGTTGGTGCAGTATCCCAGACAATGAAATCATAATCTCCTCCAAGGTAGACCAGCACCTCTTCCAGTGCAAAGAGTTCATCAAATCCGGGCACGACCTCGTTGGGGATCTCATCAAGGATCGAATCATCGATCGGGACGATGGTTGCAAGGGTGTCGACAATCACCCCGCCGTACAGTTTTTTGTATTTTTCGACTGCGGATTTTGCATCGATCTCAAGAGCGTACAGGCCGTGCACTTCCTTTATTGTTCCCCCGATGGGAGTCTCAAAAATATCGGAGAGTGACGGGGCCGGGTCACTGGAGACGACCAGTACTTTTTTCCCGGACCCCTTGAGGAGGAGCGCCATTGCCACCGCTGCCGTGGTCTTTCCCACCCCTCCTTTTCCGCCAAGCAGGATGAGCCGGGTCTTGCTTTTGAGCCCTGCACGCAGGGGTGCTGAAAGGGGACGACCCGACCCTTGCAGGTTTTTTTGTCCCGGCTTTTTTTTCATTCGCACGACAACCTCCACCACCCATATTTAAGGGATTGACCATGAGCTACGGGTTTTGCTCTTTTTTGTCAGGTGACTCACCCGTTCTCCCGTGAAGTCAGGGGGCATTTTTAATTCTCCCTATCATATCCTCGCGAAGGGAAAGACCGGTGCAGTCCGGTTAGGCGACTGGTCATTTTTACTCCGGTAAAGGGAGTGCTCCTTTTTTACAAGCGGGAGGTTGTGGCGGCCCATCTCCTTTTGGAGAACCCTGACACATCCCTCCGGATCCCGGAGATGGAGGGAGATCACCGTCCCGTCATGGTGCAGGAGGTGGATGTACTGTGTTGTTTTTCCTGCCGCCGTTTCAGCGTCCTCGATGGCATACCCCGCAAGCTTCTCAAATTCAGACTCAGACAGGATCTCTAACGGTTCTCTCCGGTTCACCACCACCCGGGTATCCGTCACGTACAGTGTCCCGGGCCGCCACGCCCTGATGGTCCCGGAGTTTTCCCGGCAGGAACAG
>Ga0268276_1000717_pt1 | contig 36898 bp, 36 predicted proteins | sample saktaG_4_FD_190145 | JGI IMG/M metagenome (GOLD analysis project Ga0268276, IMG submission 190145) | Saline water microbial communities from Sakinaw Lake, British Columbia, Canada - sak_2010_1_5_45m | ecosystem: Environmental > Aquatic > Non-marine Saline and Alkaline > Saline ...
TGTCAATTACCCCTAAGCCTCTTAACAGAAAGAGAATGATAATTAAAAATCCGTAGTGAGAATAATATTTTTTGATATATTGATTTTATTGGAGTTAAACTACTACTCTGTTAAACTTGGGTTAAGACAATCGGATACTGGGTTTTAATTCAGACTTAGAAACTGGTTTGGTATTCATAATACCTCTTTAATAACGACAAAATGCAGTAGAATCTACTGCATTTAATCTGTTTATATTTTTAAAACCAATTCTTAATTCGATTGTAATTTAAATATCACCGGAATTGAGATATATACGCCGACATTCCGGTCGCGTTGTTTGGCGGGTTTAAATTTAGTCTTTTTAATAGCGTTGATAGCGGCTTCATCCAGCCCGGTATTGGGAACTCCTTTCAGGATAATGCATTCGGTTACCTTGCCGAATTCATTCACAAAGGCCTGAACCACAACAGTGCCTTCGATACCGGCTTCCTGGGCAATTTCCGGATAAATCACATTGCGCTGAATGGCTAAAAATCCGCCGATTGGTTCCGGCGCTTCATCGTATGGAATAAACCGTACCCGTGGACCATCATCCTCTTCCGGCGGCGGCGGCGGTGCATCCCAGGCTTCGTAGCTGGATATATCCGTCGTCATTTCAATGGTCACATCGTCCAACAGATCGTCATTTTCAACTTCGATTGGAATGGAAGGCCGTGACGGTGGTTTTGCGGCTTCCATCTGTTGTTCAATGACCGGAATATCGACTGTTTCGATTTCAATGCGAATCTCCTTCTGAATGCGATCACCTTCACCCGGTTTAGGTATCAGCGCAAACAGCAAGATCATACCCAACAGGGTAAACACCAAACCTACCCGCAATATCAAAGGATATTTCAATTTAAGACTTACTTCAGGATTTTGTCTTATAATCATTTTTTGTCCTTACATTGCTCTTGTGGAATAATTCACCGCCAGTGCGTCCGCCAAACGTAATTCTTTATGAATACTGCTTACCATTTCCATATTAACTAGTTCATCGGCACGGAGTGATACTATCAACTGAGGGTCGATAGTTCTTTTTTCGTACATGATGTTTCGAATGCTTTGCGCTTGAAAAAGCCTGCCGTCGATAGAAATCATGCCTTCTTTGGAAACCCAGATATAGGTGACGTGCACCCGGGATTCCAGCTTCTCGATCTGTTTGGCCTTGGGCAAAACGACATTCAATCCATCATGGGTTCTCAGAACAGATGAAACCATGAAAAAGAAGATCAGCATAAAAACGATATCCGGCATTGAAGCTGTGGGAATCGAGATTTTCATTTTACTTTTTTTCTTGAATTTCATGCCCTGCTCCTTATTCCGCAATCGATATCACACGCGTCTTGGCCTGTTTTAACTGATCAAGAACTTCGACATAAACTTTATACTTTGTGCGGGCGTGAGCTTTTACCGAAAAGACCATTTTGGGGTTCTGCATCTGGAGAGTTTCCACGACTCCTTTTATATCACGAATCTCAACCTCTTTGTCGTCCATCAATACAGTTCCCCGGGGATCGATAAGAATATTGGTAATATTCTTACTGGACATTTCAATCTCGCCGCCTTCGGAAGGCAACACAATTCCGATACCCTTGTCCATGTCGATCGTAGTGGCAACCATAAAAAAGATGAGAATCAGAAAGGCAATATCCGCCAGGGAGCCTGATGGCATTTCGGCCTCACGTACACCTTTTTTCTTCAATAAGCTCATAGTTTACAGCTCTTAATTATTCTTGTTTGCTTGGCTTGTCAGAGTATCAATTAAATTGATTGAGTTTTCTTCCATGTCCACAACTATGCTGTCTACACGAGCAGTAAACAGGTTGTAAAATACCTGGATAGTCATGGCAACAATAAGGCCAAACAGAGTCGTTAACAGGGCCTCGGAAATACCGGAAGCCACAATTGCCGGAGAAATATTATTGGCTGCGGCAATGTCCTGGAAGGCGCCAACCATACCGGAAACTGTCCCGGTAAAGCCAAGCATCGGTGCTACAGTAATAACAGTTGCCAGCCAGATCATACCCTTTTCGAGAAAAGCCATTTCAACGGAACCGGCCGCTTCAATGGATTTTTCAACAGCCTCTACGCCCTTGTCTGCACGTGATAAACCGGCATGAAATATTTCCGAAATCGGGCCCGGCGTTTCTTCACATACTTTTAATGCTGCGGCTACGCCTTCTTCTTTTAATGCCTGACTTAGTTTGGGAATGAAGCGTTTTGTGACCAGGGATGCTTTGGACAGTGTGTACACTCTTTCCAGGCAGATCATAAGCCCGAAAATAAACAGCACCAGAATCGGCCACATGAAGACCCCACCTTGATTGAAAAGATCAATTAACATCAGAATTTATCCTCCATTCTTTTTCACTCAATACTTGTTAAATTGCTGATAATTTTACATCTATATTTCCAAAAAGTCAACATTATTATCGACGAGAAATGTTTTACTCCCCAGCCTTTGTTAACATTGTTTGGGCCTCACCGAGATATTGTAGGGCTGCTTCAACCTGCTTGTCATATGTGCGTATAACCTTGTAGTATTCATCATATCCCCAGAACTCCCGCGCCAGTTCGGCTTTCAGCATCATTTTAACATATTCGGAATCTTTTTGAATATTTTCATAATCCACTTTGATATCTTTTGCACGAGCGGTTTTAATAAACATCTCAAAATCCTTATCACTGATTTCAAATTTTTCAGAAAACCGGTCTTTCTTATTTTTGTACCGCTTATACTCTTCGGCAGTCTGGGTTGTATATTCAAACAATACCCGGGACGGATGCCGCAATAATTTATAGGTGTCTACGGATAAATCCCGCTCTAATTTTACCGAATAATCCGGCGAAACCCCACCACCGCCATAGACGACGCGTCCGGCAGAGGTCTGGTACTGGGGACGAACTTTCGCGGAATCTTCAACGGCCAACAGTGAATCCCGGTTAGCTTCATAAAAATCTTCGTAGTACTCCTCCAGTGTACCATCATAGGGGCGCTGAATCAGACGCCCGCTGGGGGTATAATACCGGGCGACTGTCATTCGGATAGCAGATCCGTCCCGAAGCGGGTACTGCCTCTGAACAAGTCCCTTTCCAAAACTGGTTTCTCCAATAATTAATCCCCGGTCATGGTCTTGAATCGCTCCGGCAACGATTTCACTGGCGCTGGCCGAACCCCGGTTTAATAATACAACAACAGCAATATCTCCAAAACCATTAATCCGACCGGAATAAAATTCCTCATTCGCGCCACGAATCCGGCCCTTGGTATACACAATCATCTTATGGCCATCCAGAAACATATCGGCAACTTCCACCGCCTGGTCCATCAGGCCGCCGCCGTTATTCCTCAGATCAAGTACCAGGCGCTTCATCCCTTCGGATTTAAGGCGTTCCAGAGCATTTTTTATTTCATCGGCCGTGTTTCCGCTGAACCGATTAACGAAAATATACCCGCTGCTGTCATCCACCATAAAGGCCGCGGAAACACTATATAATGGAATTTCATCCCGGATAATCGTCACATCAAAATCTTCCACGCCCCGGCGCCGGATTGTGACCTCGACAGCCGTTCCTTTGGGGCCCCGTAACTTTTTCGACACATTTTCACGTTTGATTTTATAAGCGGATTCTCCGTCTATTTTTACGATTTTATCGCCGACCTCTATGCCGACTTTTTCCGCCGGCGCACCGGCCACCGGTGAAATTACCGTTATATATCCGTCAAGAACATCAAATTCGATCCCGATGCCTTCAAATTTACCGCTAAATTCTTCGTTTATTCCCGACAAATCTTTCTTTTCAATATAGAAGGAGTGAGGGTCCAGTTTTTCCATCAGCCCCGAATAGGCGCCCTCCATGGCAGTGTCCCAATCCGGAACCTCGACATAATAATCATTCACAATCCCGATAATGTCATTCATCACTTTCAGTTTCAGATACAGGTCGTTGCCGCTTGCAGCAATCTTCTTCCCAAACGGTGACAGGGTCAACATTACTACAATAAAAATCATAAAAATTCCGGGTATAGTTACCCAGCGAAATCGTTTCTTCACGCTATTTTTCCTTTTTCTTGATACATTTTATGCTTTACTCAGATTACCCACAACTATATTTCTGTTATGTCTCCAACTTTCGGACAGTCATTTTGTTTCAATCGAGACAATTTAAAACAAAACAGCGACTTCCCGGCCTATTTTCTCAAGGAAACAACGGTCCTGATTGCTGAAAGAATTATTTTGATGTGAATCGATATCCAGTTCGGCCACAAACTGACCATCTTTAAAAACGGGAATAACAATCTCCGATTTTACATCGAGACTGCACGCCAGGTAATTGGATTCGTCCGCCACGTCATGTACAATTACTGTTTCCAGGGTTTCGGCGGCCCGTCCACAGATACCCTGGCCGAAGGGAATTCGGACATGTTCCGTTGGAGCGCCGTAGTAGGGTCCTAATGTGAGTACCTGTTTTTCCGGGTCAGCGATATAAAAACCGACCCAGTCATAATGGGCGATTTTAGTCTTCAAATACTGACAGATTTTCAGCAAAATTCCATCCCGGGGTTTTCCCGACCGGAGAGTTTTGACAAGCCATTTGGTGTCGTTAAAATTTGTCATTTTTCTATTGGTGTTTCGATTATATTTTAATAAGAATCCTCCGTCGGTATAACACGTCACAAATAAGCCAGTAAATCACAATCAGGGTCAATGCAAACAGGAGCGACCCATTAATCGGGCTGCCGCCCGCCAATGGCACGAATACCTGATCGTACAGCCAGGTTTTGAGAGTTACTACATTTCCCGTAGCATCTTTCCAGCGAAAAACATACACCAGCATTTTCGCAATGAGTCCGGAAAACACAAAAATAAACAACGGATTCGCCCCAAAGACAACAAAAGGCTTGGTCCAGTTTTTATGACCCAACACATCTATAAACAGTATGGCAATTCCCAGCACGATCATTGCCAGACCGCCGGTATACAACACATATGAACTGGTCCAGATCGGCTTTCCAATCGGAAAAAAAAGACCCCATAACAAACCGCCGATTGTAAACAGAAGACCCCTGGAAATCATTTTTTTAACAAGTGCTTTGCGATCTGGTTCGGCGGTAATCAAGCTACCTGTAAAATAGCCTAAAATGACCGACACTATTGCTGGAATTGTGCTGAGAAATCCCTCCGGGTCAAAAGGCATTCCGTAGCCGTTATAGACGTGATTTGTACCTAAAATCCACAAATCAAACCGTCGTGCCAGCGTACCTTCGATCGCAAACCCGCCCGTTGCAGTCAAAAGCAGCCAGTAAAATGCCAGCATGCCGCCGGCAACCCAGGCTACCCGCTTTTTATCAAGTGTCAAAACAAGCACAGACCCGATTCCATAACAAAGAGCAATGCGCTGCAGGACGCCGACAATTCTCAGCTTGGTGAATATCTCAGCAAAGCTGTCCACCGGACGAAGTATGTTTAAACCCAGCCCGATTAAAAAAATCAGAATCGTCCGCCGCAGGATCTTTTTCCCGGCTTCAGAAGACAGTTTATGATCGAACTTATTGAAGGATATCCACATGGCCACTCCGACAATAAACAGAAAAAACGGAAACACCAGGTCCGTCGGTGTGCACCCAAACCACTTGGCGTGCCCCAGTGGAGCATAAATATGCGACCAGCTGCCCGGATTATTTACCATAATCATCAAAGCAATGGTCGCGCCCCGAAAAACATCAAGAGCAATTAGTCGTTTTGATTTTGTTTCAGTCAGTAAATCGGCCATGTTCCCCTCATTGATTTAAATTTGCTAAAACACCTTCCGCCGCCAGTATCCCCGTGACGGCAGAATAAATAATTCCCCGGCTGTGACCGCTGGCATCCCCGGCCACAAAGAAATTTTTTACATTGGTTTCCAAGTTAGATGAAACCTGGTATTTCGTATCATAAAACTTTATTTCCGGCGCATACAACAGCGTACTGTTGGACTCAAGCCCGGAAATAATATGGTTCAACACACTTAAACCCTCCATCAGGTTGGTAACAATTCGCTGTGGAAAGGCCATGGCGATATCGCCGGGCGTTACATCGGTCAGCGTTGGCGTGACCGCTGATTTGGCAATGCGGTCCCAGGTTGACCGTCGTCCATTGACGAAATCCCGCAGGCGCTGCAGAATCGGTTTGCCGCCGCCGATAGTGGTCGCCAGCCGGGCGATGTCCCGCCCGTATTTTGTAGTGTCCTCAACAGGGTCCGTCAGGAACACTCTTGATAATAGTGCAAAATTTGTATTATTGGTTTTTGAATTCCACTTGGCGTGCCCGTTGACCAGGACAAAGTCATCATACTCCTCCTTGACAATAAAGCCGTTGGGATTTGTGCAGAATGTCCGCACAAGATCGTCATAAGACTTGGTATAGAGCCGGAACTTGGCATCATACATCACCTTGGCAATTTCCGCATATATATCAGCCGGAAATTCTACCCGAACCCCCACATCAATCGGACCGTACATGTTATTTATGTTTAATTTCTTCGCCTGTTCACGCAACCAGTAGGCGCCGGCCCGGCCCGGAGCGGCAATAACGGCCCTGGTCCGAAACGTCTCCCCGTCACAGGAGATCACAAAAATATCATCCTCCCGATCAATCGTCCTTATACGGGAATTCACTTTGAATTTTATTCCCCGATCAAGCAACCGTTTATAAAAGTGATCCGTTACAACGTGGAGGCGGTCGGTTCCGATGTGGCGCTGTTTGGCATAAATGAAATCCACACCAACAGAATGGGCCGTTCGCATCAAATCCTGAAGTGCTTTACCATTGGTACCGGAGTAGCCACCGTCAACACCCATTTCAGTAAAAACAGCATCGACCTTCTCGATATAGGTCTCTACTTCAGCGGGGGTTCGCCCAAAACTCTGGGGATCCCCGCCAATCCGATGGGTTAAATTCAATTTTCCATCGGAATAGGTGCCAGCGCCGCCCACACCAAAATTCATATCCTTGCGCTTTTCCGGTTCATCACCACGATCAACGGCCAGGACGTTAAGGCCGGACTCTGCCAGACGATCGGCGGCAAAAAGCCCTGCAGACCCGGCGCCAATCAATAAAACATCAAATATTTCACTCATAATGCTCACATGTTATGATAATTGAAATAACTAAACAGTTTAACACGTTTATTCATAATTTTCCATGAAAAACAGCATCGGAAGGGTTAAAAATGTTTATTCTTCTCAAAAAGTTTTGATTGATTTAAATTACTTTCGCATAAAATCGACATGGCGAAATATTGTTAATCAATTTAATCTCGAAAAGCAAGCTTGCACAACTTAAGCGCTGTTGTTAATCACATGAATAAAAGAAAGCACTAATGTCTGATCAATCATATCTCCACCTGTTCAGATCACTGAGCACACCAATTCTGCTGATGAACGCTTCGGGAACTATTATTGACGCCAATCCGGCATTTATTTCCATGCTCGGTGGTAAAAAAGATGAACTAATCGGAAAAACATTGAATGTCATTTTTGCCGGTATCATCTCCGAAAACGCAATTACGGCTATATTAAACCGGGATAATCAGACAACAGAAATCATATTGCAGCACCACGAGTCGGTAAAATCATTTTACGTTAATACCATATCCTCACAAGAAAAAGACTGCCGGAAAGTTCGTTTTATAATTTTTAATGAAAAAACTAAATCCGCAGAACTTAAAAATAAAATAAACCGGCTTGAAAATGATCTTCAAAACGAAAAACGGATTTCGGTCTTTGGTCACCTGGTTCCGGGAATTGCCCACAATATCAACAATCCGCTGGCCGTGATTATCGGACGCTCGCAGTTGCTGAGCATTAAGCACCCCGAGATTGCGGATCTGGAATCACTTCAGGAACAGGCCGGCTTAATAAAATCTATCGTAGACGCTTTGTCGTTCAAAATCAGCCACGAATTGTCCGATAAGGAAACACCAATTAATATCGGCGATTTACTGCGCTATGAACTTGCCGTTCTGAATGCCGACCCCTTTTACAAACACAAGGTCCAAAAACAGATTAACCTGGACAACAGTACGCCGCTGGTGAAAGGTCTCTATAGTGATTTTTCAACAGCGCTGATGACTATAATTAATTATTCTCTGGATTCCCTGCTGTCTGTTGAAAAGAAAACGCTCAATATTTCAACACATGTCGATCATAAATACATTATTGTCACTATTAATGATTCCGGCTCTATGATGGCAAACAGTGAATCGGATAAGGGGTTTTCCACATCTGCAATATTTCAGTCCCCCAGGCTGGGTCGGCACATCATTAATATAGGTCGGGCATATGAATTAATAACAAAATATGGCGGCAAAATAGCATTGCTGAAAAATGATCCGGACGGAAAAGAATTTCAAATCAAAATCCCCTATTAAAACCTTGCAAAAAAAAACCAAAACATCATTCAAAGACCAGCGATCAAACAATGAGCATCTTCTGCAGATCGAAAAAAGGTACAATGCCTTTATAAACAGCAGTGAAGATGGAATCTGGTGCTTTGAATCTGCAATCCCGATTCCGATCAATCTGCCTGAAACTGATATTATCCGGAGCATTTTTGAAAACGGTATTTTAGTTGAATGCAATCAGGCATATGTTCGGATGCATTCTTACAGTGATCCGGAAGATATATTAGGTAAACCGTTACTGAAATTCGTCCGGCAAAATGACCCCCAGCTCATCACAATATTTAAAAATTTCATTCAGAGCGGATTTCGGCTGACGAATGTTGAATACCACAGACACAGCGACAATGACCCTGAAATGGTGTTTATTATCAATCTCTTCGGTGTAATTGAAGACAAGTGTCTGGTACAAACCTGGGGCGTTCAGCGGGACATTACCGCTCAAACGCGGACTCAGGAAAAAATAAAGCGAAGCGAGGTCCGCTATCGTAACATCTTTGATTACGCATTCGACGCCATTTTTATTGAAACCTTTGACGGCTCGATTCACGCGGTAAACAAACGGGCAAGCGAAATGCTGGGATATACCAGAGATGAATTCCTGAATATGAACATCCGGCAATTAATCCCGGAATCCTATCATGACAAACTACCGGATTTGAATTCACAAATTAAAAATGACGGCATTGCGGTGGTTCGCTCGCAAAACCGGCATAAGAACGGTCAGCTGATCGACGTTGAAATTTGCGCTAAACTCTTAAGTGAAGATGAACAGAATTTCGTTCAGGTATTTGTGCGGGACATCAGTCAGCAAACTCGTTTTCAGGAACAGATCCTGTCATTATCTGCCCAGATTGAACAGTTCAGCCGGATTTCAGCGGATATCATTACTATTACCGACGAAAACGAGCTGTTCCGACGAATCAGTGATGCGATCGTAGAAATTTCAGATTTCAGCCGGGTGCTTTTTTATACGTTTAAAGACACGCCCCCTTTCAGGGATATTCTTGGCCATGTCGGCATCTCATCTGAAAATCTAAAACGGATTCAACAGGCAGACGCACCCAGGGAAAAATTTCTCGATCTTTTTAAAAATGGTATCCGGCTGGGCAATCAATCCTGTTATATTCCCCATGCCTTGAAACACCTGGTCAATCAACATGCAGTGGACTATGGAAAAAAAGACTATTCCAGAGAGAACGGATGGCACCGGGAAGATAATTTACTCGTTGCTATGAAAAACAAAGCCGGAGGCACCATTGGAATGATCTCGCTGGATGATTCAAAAAGCGGTCTGAAACCAACGGATGAAACCGTAAAACCGATCGAGCTGTTTGCCAATCACATATCCCAAATACTAAAGCTTAAGCAACTGGAGGAGGAACAGCGGGAAGTCGAGGAACGGTTTCAGCAATCCGAAAAGCTGCACGCTCTGGGAGAAATGGCCGGTGGAGTCGCACACGATTTCAATAATGTCTTAAGCGCCATTTTAGGCCGGGCCCAGTTGTTGAAACGCGACATTACCGCCCCGGAAATTATTCATGGCCTGGAAATAATCGAAAAGGCCGCTATCGATGGCGCAGCCACAATCCGGCGAATTCAGGAATTTACCCGTCTGCGGACCGATAAAATATTCGATGCCGTCAGCATCAATGACACCATCCGGGATTCCATTAAATATACTCACACACGTTGGAAAGACGACGCCGAGGAACGGGGCGTTAAAATTGAAATCGAAACACATTTTATAGTAGAGCCTCTCATAGAAGCAAACAGTTCTGAAATGCGTGAGGTATTTACAAATCTTATTTTAAATGCAATCGAAGCCATGCCCGAAAGCGGGAAAATAAAAATTGAAACCCGGATGTCATCTGAGACTGTTCTGGTTACTATTAAGGATACCGGGACAGGAATGAGTTCCGATATACAGAAGCGAATCTTTGATCCTTTTTATACGACAAAAGGCGTCAAGGGTACCGGACTTGGACTCAGCGTTAGCTACGGAATTATTCACCGCCACAATGGTACAATTGAAATCGACAGCCAGCCTGGCCGCGGCACCACTGTGATAATCCGGTTTCCGAGATTCATTGAGGGAAAATCCGTAATACCTGAGCAGGTTACCAAAGACAAAACCCAACCAGATGTACCGAATGCAAAAATTCTGATAGTTGATGATGAAGAGGATCCGCGTGAACTTTTAAAGGACATTTTGGAAATATTTGGCCACTCGGTTTTCTCAGCAGATTCCGGAAAAGAAGCTCTGGCTATCCTTGAAGCGGAACCGGACATAGGGATAATATTTACCGACCTGGGCATGCCGGAAATGTCCGGCTGGGATCTGTCCAAAGCAGTCAAAGACCGGATCCCGGAGTCTGTTATTGTCGTTATTACCGGCTGGGGGACACAACTTGATCCGCAACGCCTGGTTGAATGCGGAATTGAACGCGTTATCGCCAAACCCTTTCAGGTCGATCAAATAGGCACGCTGGTATCTGAATGTATTATGCTGGCCCATCCTCCTTCCGGAGAAAAGTAATTAAATATTTTGCATTATTATGAAAATCAAGCAATATTATAACGGAGAAATTCCAACCGGGGAAAAATATGGCTTCTATATTAATCATTGATGACGATAAATTTATTCGTAAAACCTTCCTGGATTTATTGGCCCCCAAGGGACATGACGTTTTCACCCTGGAGACCGCCGAGGCGGGATTGGCATTTCTTGGGACTGAAGAACCGGATTTAATTTTCCTCGATTTAAAACTGCCCGGCATGGACGGTCTCGGCTTTCTTGAAAAGCTGCGATTAAAGAAATATGATATCCCCGTTGTCGTCATTACCGGTTATGCCAATGTCGACACGTCGGTCCAGGCTATGAAACTGGGGGCAAAAGACTATATTCGGAAACCCTTTAACATCGAAGAAATTTTACTCATCGTTGATAAAATCGTCCAGGAAAAGCAGCGCGACGACCAGCTGGCCTATTTTCAAAAACAGAAGGATACAATTCTGGGATACGGCGATATTATCGGTAATAGCGAACCAATGCAAAATATTTATCGCTTTATTGATCAGGTTGCCGCATCGCCCAAAACTACAGTTTTAATTCGCGGTGAAACCGGCACCGGCAAGGAGCTGGTGGCCCGGGCCATTCATTACAAAAGCGAACGGGGCAATAAACCGTTTATCGAAGTCAACTGTTCTGCTTTTCAGGAGACGCTGCTCGAAGCAGAATTGTTTGGCTATGAGGCCGGCGCCTTTACCAATGCCACCCAGCGCAAAAAAGGATTATTGGAACTTGCCCATAACGGTTCTTTCTTTCTGGACGAAATCGGCGATATGGCCCCCGGCCTGCAGGCCAAGATTTTAAAAGTCCTGGAGAAACAGACGTTCCGGCGGGTCGGCGGCACCAAAGAGATAATGGTTGACACCCGTATCATCAGTGCATCGTCGCGGGATATTGATAAATGCATCAAAGCGGGGACCTTTCGGGAAGACCTGTATTACCGGTTAAATGTTGCCACTGTCGAGTTGCCCCCCCTGCGCGAACGCAAAGAAGATGTTCTCATTCTCGCCGAACATTTTCTAAAAAGCTATAATGCCGAATTTAAAAAGAACATTCTCGGTATATCCGACACCTTAAAAGACCGCTTGATTAAGCACAGCTGGCCTGGCAATGTCAGGGAACTGAAAAACACACTTGAGCGGGCCGTCCTTTTTGAACAGGGGAAAATGCTCCACGGTGAAACCATCACTCTGGCTGAAAGAAGCATTAAAAAAGAAGACGAGCCCGGTAAAATAAGTATCGGCGACCAGGGTGTGTCGCTATATGACCTTGAACGATCCCTGATTATCCAGGCATTACACAAGGCTAACTACAATCAAACAAAGGCCGCCAGGCTGCTGGGACTGACCCGGGAAACCCTGAAATACCGCTTAAAGAAATTCAAAATAAAATAATAGCCGTCATGCTGGTTGATATGCCCCGCATTTTCAACCACATACGATCAAATACTCCATTTTGTACCTGGATTTGTTGTTCCACAAGTTCTTGCGTAAAATGTAATATCCTACTTATTCTATATAATACAAATGTTTACATAAAAATATATTTGACCGAAACAAAATATATTTTATATTGGTACATGTTTTGTATCCGTAAAAGTGTTTCTTAATAATTAATAATGTGAGGTATGGGATGAAAGTAAGAACGCATCTGTTGTTCAGTCTTCTTTTGATTTTCGCTGTTGCCATTTTTGTCAATGGCTGCAGCGAGAATTCCATTTCAAATCCAGGTGAGCCGGCTCAATCAGTTGGTATTCACGTGGACGACATTCAGTGGGTTTCGGCCACGCCGGAATTCACAAGCAAAATGACTGCCCTGAAAAAATTCGTTATCGACGGAAAATTAATCACCGTTGCCGATGGTGGCGTCGTCGGCGGTGAAAACACCTTTAACAATTCGGTGGTGTTTCCGGCAAATGCTGTCGGTGAAGACACATACGTCACCGTTGAAGTCAAGTACAATAAACATGGCATATTTTATGTGGAATTTCTGCCCGGTGGTACATTTAATGAATTCGTCGAAGCAACTTTATCATGGGAGCACCTAGATATTGACAAACCTACAATAGAAGAATTGAATATCTATTTCAGCCAGGATGGAGGAAAGTATTGGTTTCCCGTGGATTCCGAGGTGATGATCGATTATGATTTAAAAACCGCTACTTTCAAAACCAGCCATTTCTCGCGCTATGGATGGGGTTTTTAACTCATGTTAATGACTGTTTTGATAAGTAAAACCAAAAATGTTAACCATAGGATATACAGATGAATAAACAATTTTTATTCGACATTCTCGGGTTGGCAGAAAAACGTTGTGGTGTTGAATTCTCCCATAAGCTGCTCATGCTCCGCAAAGAGAGAGAGCGTATTCTTAATAATGTGTGGAAGAAAGAACCGCCGCCGGAAGATCTGTCAATCTGCCAGAAAGATATTATTTTACGTGATATAGATTTTGACACCGTTGTTTATCATGCGGCCAAATATCTGGGTAAAACCGATTACGTTGAGCTGCTGTATGATATCGGTGGATCGGCGATCAAATATGGAGAATTTAAACGGGGTAGTGAGATTCTTCATATGGCGCTGAAAAATTCCGGACAAAAGAACAAAGAGTTAGTGGCAAATATTTTACGGAAATTAGGCAACATCGATTTTTACATGAACAATTTTCAAGCCGCTCAAAAATATTTCAACAGAAGCCTGAAATTATTTACCCAAGTCGATAACAAGGTTGGAATCTTGTCGATAAATAATTATATCGGCGCAACGCTTGTGGAAGAGGGCAAATTTTACGAGGGTGAAATTCGCTTCATTCAAGCCCGGAAAATGGCGGAAGAGGCGAAAGTCCCGGAAATGATTGCCAAGGCCAATATGAATCTTGGCATTATTTACAATATGCGAGGTCTTTATGAAGGAGCTATCAATTGTTTCCAAAAAGCCCTTGATGCAAATTTGGGTCAGGATCCGGAGCTTTTATCAAATATCTATCTGAATTATGCGTTCACGTATAAATTCACCCAGGAATACAATACGTCTATTGAATATCTCGACAAGGCCCTTGATCTCATTTGTAAAACCAACAATCGATATCAAAAAGGACTTGTTTATCTGTTAAAAGCCGAGGTTGCCTGCCTGAAGGGTGAACTTTCCGCCAGCACTGCCCTGGTCACATCGGCGTTTGCCATTTTCACTGAATCTGGCGACCGCCTCAGTACCGCTGATGCGTATAAGATCCTGGGGATGATCAATCGCCAAAGTAAGAATTACGATATATCGTTATCCTACTTTGAAAACAGCCGGCGAATATACGAAAAGATAACGAACCCGATTAACCTGGCAGAAACGCTGGTTGAAATGGCAAATCTGTACCTTGCGATCAGTGACAAGGTCATGGCCAAAAAGGTTTTACACCAAGCGGTTAAGAACTACGAAAAAATCGGGGCCAAACCAAAAGTGGAGAAGCTCCGGGCTGCATTCGGCAATGTTCTATAATTTCTGATTTGAGGGGTGGTCTGCGGACCACTCCTGCAGATTTTATAGCCTTTATAAAAATACTTTTGTATCTTTACTTCAGCTGCCTGAAGGAGGTATTTTATCGACGATACAATAATTTCCGATTTGTCAAACACCGATCAACAATACCGGTTTATTTTTGATCACATTACCGACATGATCATGGTTTGCGGCAGTGATTACACCATTACCGTCTCCAATGAACCCGCCAACATTGTCCTTGGAAAAGGTGAAAGTCTTATCGGTGAAAAATGTTACCGGGTCCTTCGGCAGTCCAACAGCCCCTGTGTCGACTGCCCCTTACAGGATACAATCAACAGCGGCACAATCATTCCGCTTGTGAAATACGACGACCGTTTTAATGAATATTTCGAAGAGCGTTGTTTTCCAATCCTTTCCGAGGAAGATACTATTGAATCTTTTATCCTGTATGCCAAAAACATTACCAAATCCCGGGAACTGGAAGAAAAATCATCCCAGATGAAAAAACTGTCTGCACTGGGACAGATCAGTTCCGGTGTCGCCCATGATTTTAATAACGTTTTAACCGTTGTGCTGGGCCGGGTCCAACTAATGAAAAAACTCTCCTCAGACCCGCATATGCTTAAAAGTCTCGATATGATCGAGAAATCGGCTCTCGACGGCGCTTCGAAAGTGAGAAAAATACAGGAGTTTTCCAGACCAAACACAAAGACACTGAACGAGTCCATCAGTTTGAAGGAAATCATTGAAGAAGTCCTGGAAATAACGCGCCCCAAATGGGATGTCGCCTCCAAAATTAGAGGGATCCTCATTGAGCCGGTGATCGATTTGAAGGACAATCTCTTTATTCTTGGAGATTCTTCTGATCTGCGCAATGCCTTTACCAATATCATCTTCAACGCCGTTGATGCGATGCCGAACGGCGGTGTGCTTTCAATTAAAACCCAACGGTCTGACAATTATGTCACTGCCGATTTCAAAGATACGGGCACGGGAATGACCGAAGAAACCATCGAGCGTATCTTTGACCCCTTTTTCACAACCAAAGGCGTACTTGGAACCGGCCTCGGAATGAGTGAAGTATACGGCATTATCAAGCGCCATAACGGAAAGATTACCGTACAAAGTGAGGTCGGGGCGGGTACAAGCATCAAACTAAGATTTCCGGCGGTTAAACAGAGGGTCGATATTGTTACGGAATCGGGCTTCGACCTGACCGGAACATTTTCCATATATATTGTCGACGATGAAGAATATATTCTTGAAACGCTGAAAGATTTCCTGGCCGATATGGGCCACCGGGTACAAATCAACACGGACCCCAACGATGCTATCGATGATATTTCAAAACAGGCCTACGATATTGTAATCACAGATCTGGGCATGCCCGGTATCAGCGGCCTGGAACTCGCAGAAAAAGTCAAGGCTATCCGTCCATTGACCCAGGTGATATTAATTTCCGGCTGGGCATTAAATCTCAAAGCAAGCGACATAAAGAACAGAGTAGATTTTGTAATCAACAAACCATTTTCCTTTGAGAAGATCAACTATACCCTTTCGGAAATCGAAGTAAAGCTGCTGGCTCTGCACAATAATCCGAGGGACTAAAATGAAGATATCAATAAGATCATTAATATTTCAGATGTGTCTTCCATGTCTGATCATCATTCTTCTCTTTTCCTGCCAGAAGAACCGTCATAAGCAATTCGAACACTCCGATCTTTATCCAAAAAACAAACAGATTCAAAACGGCGGCACTCTGGTAGCCGGTATCCGGGCAGAGCCGGAATCTCTGAATCCCCTTTTCGCGTTATCACAGTCTGCCAGAAATATCATTGGGCTGGTTTACTCGCGGCTCGCCGACATTAATGAAGATTTAAAGAGCTACTCTCCCCGTCTGGCAAAATCCTGGGACATATCCACTGATATTCCCCGGATCACTTTTCATCTCAGGACCGATGTTCAGTGGCAAGACGGAACACCGTTCACATCAAAAGACGTCGTTTTCACCTATCAGATGCATATCGATCCCGTCGTTGCGTGGGACGGCATTGCATATAAGCAAAATATCTCATCCGTAGAAGCGCCCAACAACTCGACGGTGGTGTTTTCATTTTTTCAGAACAGCCGTTCAATGTTAATGGATGCCGTCGAGGGCTACATCGTTCCCGGACATATTCTTCAAAGCATTTCCCCGAAAGATCTGTTTACCGCGGACTTTAATCGTCATCCAATCGGCACCGGTCCTTTTCGGTTCGGCAACTGGATCGACATGCAAACCATTACTTTATTAAAAAACGACAAGTTCTATGAACCCGGTAAACCGCATCTTGACCGGATAATCTTCCGGATAGTTCCGGATAATTTTAATCTCTTAAATCAGTTAAAAGCCGGAGAAATCGACCTGGTCGAGGGAATTTATCCAAAAGATTTTCAATCCATTTTACAAAACTGGGATCAGGATCAGTCCGTTATCCGGCCAATCACTTATCTTGGCCGGCGCTACGATTTTATTGGCTGGAACATGATTGATCCCGAATCCTACCGGATTGCCGTCGACACCGGGATGTCACCGGATGCGATCAAAAACGACATTGAACCAAACGTCCTGTTTGGCCGTCGGAAAATACGCGCCGCCCTGACAATGGCCCTGGACCGGGAAGCGATAATGAATACCGTCAATTTTGGAATGGCCGTTCCGCTGAATGGTCCCGTTCCGCCAATCTTACCTTCATATAATGAGTCGGCAAATGCTTCCTGGGAATACAATCCTCAAAAAGCCAAAAAAATCTTATCAGAGCAAGGCTGGACAGACAGTGACGGAGACAATATTCTGGATAAAAACGGGGTTCCCTTTGAATTCGAGCTACTAACAGAAAGCGGTAATCTCCGCTGGGAACAGGTCGCCACTATTGTTCAGGCCCAGCTGGCCGACATTGGGATTCGGGCTACACCGCGGTTTCTGGAGCCCGCCCTGCTTTACGGGAAATTGTTACCGGCAAAAGATTTCGATGCTGTTGTTATCGGCTGGTCTGTTGGGCTCACGCCGGATTTTTCCCCGCTGTTTCACAGCGCAACATTTTTTACACCATTCCATTTTACCGGTTACTCTTCTCCCGAATATGATCGTCTTGATGAGATTTCAAAAACAGCGTTGAGTGATGATAAAGCCCAGGAATATTATGATAAAATTGCTCAATTACTATCAAATGACCTGCCCTACACCTGGCTGTATTATCGTATGGAATGTTCCGCCGTTCACAGTCGCTTCAAAGACATTATCTACGATAAACGCGGCATCTATATCAACCCGGAAGATTGGTGGATTCCACAAAGCGAACGCCTGTTCATAGATACGGTGTTCCAAAAATAGTATGTTGCATGGCATTATCAGGCGACTACTCAGTGCAATTCCCACTCTGTTGATCGGAATAACACTCTGTTTCCTGATCATTCACCTTGCCCCCGGTAATCCCGCAACACGATTTCTCAATCCCTCCCAATCCGCACAGACACAGGAAATCATCCGCGAACGGTTCGGTATCAATCAATCCGTACCGGTTCAATACGGTCACTGGCTGGAACGGGTATTATTCCATTTTGATTTTGGTTATTCCTTTTATAATGGAAAATCTTGTGTGGTGGTGTTAATCAGCGCATTGAAACCCACCCTGATACTCTCTTTTTGGGCATTAATTTTTGCCCTTTTTGTTGGTGTTTCACTGGGAATTGTTACGGCCACGAAGGCGGATACCCGTTTTGACCGTATCATAAACAGCATAATGATGGTTTTCATTTCCACGCCGGCATTCTGGCTCGGGCTGATGTTCATTGGGCTGTTTACAATCCGGCTGGGCTGGTTGCCCGGCTCACATCTTCATTCATTATACTACGATCAGTTAAACAGTTTCGGGCAATTACTGGATTCGGTCAAACACCTCATCTTGCCTGTTTTAACATTGGGACTTCCCCTGGCGGCCACCTTGTTTAAATATATTCGAACCGGGATGATTGACGCCCTGCAATCCGATTATATATTAGCGGCCAGGGCGCGGGGAATCCGACAATCAACGATATTATGGAAATACTCTTTGAAAAATTCACTCCTCCCGGTTGTCAGTCTTTTAGGTGTGATAATTCCGGCCCTGTTAAGCGGGGCGGTCATTGTCGAAGTTGTATTTGCGCTTCCCGGAGTCGGAAGGGCGATGGTCACGGCCGTGTTTGGCCGGGATTATCCGATCCTGATGGCCGGCGCGACCCTCGCATTTATTACCGTAATCTTCTTTAATATGATTGCGGATATTCTTAATATGGTTTTGGATCCCAGAATTCGAAACGGCTCAGGAGGATTATGAAAATCCTTCCGTCGAATGCCCTGAAAAACCGATCATTGTCTTCTGGATACGCTGCAATCGGTCTTGTTTTCCTGTTTTTATTACTTGGTCCGTTACTTACACCAAACAACCACACATCCCAGGATTTATCAGTCTCTTTACAGGCCCCATCAGCTTCCCACTGGGTGGGCACGGATTACTATGGCAGAGACGTGTTTGCCCGGCTGGTTTACGGTGGGCGTATAACATGGCTTGTCGCCATCGCGGCTACATTAATTGCCGTATGTATCGGTACAATAATCGGCCTGTTCTCGGCTTACCGGGGCGGCTGGATAGATCTTGTTGTCATGCGCCTGGTCGATGTCATGCTGGCATTTCCCAAGCTGTTCGTTGTATTGTTAATTGTTGGGCTTGGAGCTTCATCAATAAATCTCCTGATATGGGTATTGGCTTTGTTTTCCTGGATGGAGATTGCCCGGATAATACGGTCAGAAGTAATGTCTCAAAAAAATCGCACTTATATAAAGTCCGCGCGGGCACTGGGATTTGGAACACCCCGAATTTTATTTAAACATGTTCTGCCAAACATTCTCGGTCCGATCATTGTATCATCTGTTTTGTTGATTTCGACCATTATACTGGTTGAGTCCGGTCTGAGTTTTCTGGGGCTGGGCATTCAGGCGCCCAATGCCAGCTGGGGATCTATTTTAAACGACGGGAAAATCGATCCGCTGGGCACCTGGTGGCTTTCTGTACCGGCAGGACTATTAATTCTGACAACCGTCACGGGCTTTAACCTGATTGGCGATGGCCTGCAACAACTGTTTGATCCGAAAAAATCTTTGTAAATATCCATGAATAGCACCAGACAAAAGCAGCCCATCCTCGAAGTAAACAGTCTTCAAGTTGAATATCCGGTAAACAACTCCGGCGGATTTCGTAGAAAGAACAAACCGGCCGTTATCGATGTATCTTTTAAAATTTTCCCGGGCGAGTGTTTCGCTATTGTCGGTGAATCCGGCTGCGGGAAAAGCAGTATTATTGAAGCAATCCTCGGATTTGTACAAGCAAAAAGAGGATCTATACTATTTGAAAACCAGGATCTGTCGAAACTGTCTCCATGGAGTTTTCGCAAATTGCGGCCGTTAATTCAGCCGGTCTTCCAGGATTATAATCAGGCGTTGAATCCCCGCATGCGCATTGGGGACATTTTTAAGGAAACACTGCCGGTTCATCTCCGGGATTCACAAACAGACCAGTTGTTGGCTTCTGTCGGCCTGAGCAGAGAAATACTGAACTATTTTCCCCATCAACTCAGCGGGGGACAAAAACAGCGGGTTGTTCTGGCCCGGGCGCTCAGTGTCAATCCCACATTGCTCCTGTTGGACGAACCGGTAACGTCCCAGGACCTGTCCGTAGCGGTTCAGATCGTTGAACTGCTGATTTCACTCCGGAAAACCAATAATCTGACATTTTTATTGGTTTCTCATAATTTATCAATCGTTCAGCTGCTGGCTGATCGTGTGGCCGTTATGAAAAACGGACAATTTCTTGAACAGCAACCCCTTGCTCAGCTGCTCAGCGATCCCCGGCACAATTACACGAAAACCATAATAAACCAGACTGTCGCATCATGAATATCCTGTCCGTCGAAAATCTATCCGCCCATATCCATGCTCCGGATAAAACCATTTACCTGTTGAAGGATACCTCGTTCACATTGAAACGGGGGGAAACCCTCGCTGTAATCGGTGAAAGCGGCTGCGGAAAAAGCACCTTGTGTAAAACCATACTCGGGCTTTTACCGTCACATTTCCAAACCGGGGGAGTATTGACTTTTTTCAAGGACGATAATACTTTCGTTAAAATTTCTAACCGTGACGGTTCGCGGTTCAAGAATCTCCATGGCTCCAATATGGGTATGGTTTTTCAGGACGCCGCGGGCAGTATCAATCCGCTTTTCAAATGCGGCAAACAGATTGTTGATGTTTTGAAAGAACATATTTCCAACTCACCTCTTCGGGACAAACATCAAGCCGTCCAGCTTATCGAGAAGGTTGGACTATCCGACCCAACAGACGTTTTCAATAAATATCCCCATCAATTATCCGGGGGAATGTCTCAGCGAATCGCGCTGGCCCTGGCGCTGGCCGGCAATCCGGATTTATTAATTGCCGATGAGCCAACCTCCTCTCTCGATACGACAGCAAAAATACAGTTCCTTGAGCTGCTCCGGGAATTAAAAACAAAAAACAATTTATCCCTGATTTTAGTCACCCACAATCTGAACGATGCGCTCAGATTTTCCGATTCAATATTGGTCATGTATAATGGCCGTGGCATCGAATACCGCCATACTACAGACTTACAGCAGGCGCCGGCCCATCCTTACACAAAGGCCCTGCTGGACATTCGGGCCGCCCTGAATCAAGGTCGTCTTCCCCGACCAATTCCCGGTGAGACACCCTCCATTACAAGATCAATTCCCGGCTGTCCTTTTCACCCCAGATGCCCAAAAACATCCGATATCTGCCGAGACACTTTTCCATTGTCGACAGCATTATCCGAAAGTCATTTTGTCTGTTGCCATCACCCGCTGGAAACAAATTAAATCGATTTTATGGTAGTCACTGTAAGAAAAATTTGTTAATTTCGCGCCGAAACTACTTAATTTTAAATATTGCTTATGGATAGACGTTTATGTTGAAACAACACATACCAAGTAAACTGAATAGCCTCTTAAAAACCCTGGCGCTCCTCGGCCTCGTCTACATATTTCTGTTAAGTATCACGCTAATCGGCTCATCATTTAAATTAATGGGCAAAGAAACCGCTGAATCGATCATGCACCTGGTGTCCAATCCGGTTATGGGGTTGGTCGTTGGAATATTTACGACAAGCCTGGTTCAGAGTTCATCGCTTACCACGTCCCTGGTCGTCAGCATGGTTGCCGGACATGTTCTCACGATTGACCTCGCCATCCCGATTATCATGGGCGCAAATATCGGCACCAGTGTTACCAACCTGATTGTATCCATCGGTCATATCCGAAGGTCGGAAGAGTTCGAACGGGCGCTGGGCGCCAGTATCGTACACGACTTTTTTAATGTTCTGTCGGTAGCCGTTATTTTTCCGTTGCAGCTGATATTCAACATTATCGGCGTATCTGCAAGAGCCGCATCGGGACTATTTGTGAATATCGGCGGTTTAAAATTTGTGAACCCGTTGAACACCATTTTAAAACCGGTTGCCGAGGCGATCCGCGACCTCTTCCCAAACCATCCCTGGATCGGGATAATTATCGCTTTTATTCTGCTCTTTGTGGCATTGCGGTATCTGGTTGTCGTCATGAAATCACTGGTCTTGAAAAAAATTGAGTCGTTTTTCGATCAATATATTTTTAAAACCGCATTCCGGGCGTTGTTACTGGGAATGTTCTTCACGGCGCTCGTTCAAAGCAGTTCAATCACAACGTCCCTCGTCGTGCCCCTGGCGGCCGCCGGTGTTTTGAGTTTAAAAAAGATATTTCCCTATGATCTGGGCGCAAATGTGGGTACAACCATCACCGCGTTTCTGGCTTCCCTGGCCACCAGTAACGCTGACGCGGTCACAATTGCATTCAGTCATTTGCTTTTCAATGTTCTTGGAATACTCATTTGGCTCCCATTGAAAAACGTACCAATTACCATGGCTACGGTTTTTGCCCGATGGTCCGTACGACATCGCTGGATTCCAATCGCATACATATTATTCGTTTTCTTTTTAATCCCATTACTTTTAATTTTACTAATGAGGTGAGTGAATGTTTAAGGAATTAATTAGCATCTGGAAAAAACAGGATGCCGCAACCGAAATTATAAATAAGTATTTAAAGGCTCTCGAGACAGATTTCAAAATGTACAAAGAGGCGGTCCGTTGCCTGCGATATTGCGATAGCAGCGAAATGCAGATCGATATTTATAAGACTGATATATTGATCAATAAATCCGAACGTGAGATTCGACGTGACATTCTCACCCATCTTGTCATGTTTGATAAAGCCGAAATCCCCGGCGGTCTAACCATCGCCAGTATTGTGATCGACATTGAACGCATTGGTGATTACATGAAAAACATCGCCGATCTGGCAAATTTACATAAAGAGAAATTAAACGGCGGTATTTATGAAGACGTTCTGGCCAGTATTGAAAAACGAATCGAAGGGTTTTTTGAAACCACCTTAAAGGCGTTTCCGGAATCTGATCCAGAGCTGGCCCGAAAAGTCGTCAACGGCTACCGTGAAGTATCCAGGGACTGTGCTCTCACGACAAACGCCCTGATTCAAGGCGATGGTGAATTCAGCGTATCCGATGCGGTTACTCTGGGTCTTTATTTACGGTTTTTAAAACGGACCGGCGCCCATCTGTTTAACATCTGCACCAGTATTGTGAATCCCTTTCACCGCATTGGTTTTTCAGAAAAAAAGAACAAGGAAGAGTAGGGTAAAATTTTGTCTATCAGTGTAACCAAACGAAGTGAAGATTACGCCAAATGGTATACCGACGTTGTCCAAAAAGCCGAGATGGCCGATTACGGCCCGGTCAAAGGTACGATGGTTATTCGCCCTTATGGCTTTGCATTGTGGGAGAATATTAAAGCAGTCGCCGATCGCATGTTCAAGGAAACCGGACATGTAAACGCCTATTTCCCGATGTTTATTCCCGAAAGCTATATGCACAAAGAAGCCGAGCACGTCGAGGGCTTTGCCCCGGAATGCGCCGTGGTTACGCATGGCGGCGGTAAAAAACTGGACGAACCATTGTATATTCGTCCCACCTCTGAAACAATCATCTGGTCCATGTATAAAAAATGGATTAATTCCTATCGGGATCTGCCCCTGCTCATCAATCAGTGGGTCAATGTGGTTCGCTGGGAAATGCGGACCCGGTTGTTTATCCGAACTACCGAGTTCCTCTGGCAGGAAGGTCACACGGCTCACGCAAGCTTTGAAGAAGCGGAGATAGAGACCAGAAAAATTATTGAAATATACCGTGTTTTGGCTGAAGACTACATGGCAATGCCGGTCTATGTCGGTAAGAAAACCGACGCGGAGAAGTTTGCCGGGGCGGTTCATACCTATTCCATTGAAGCCATGATGGGTGATATGAAAGCCCTGCAGTCCGGGACTTCTCACAATTTAGGGCAAAATTTTGCCAAAGCCTTCGATGTTACCTTTCTGACCCGTGAAAATAAACAGGAATATGTGTACGCAACCAGCTGGGGCGTCAGCACCCGCCTGGTCGGCGGTGTGATCATGACCCACGGCGACGATAAGGGATTAATCCTGCCGCCTAAAATTGCCCCCTACCAGCTCGTTATTATTCCGATTTGGCGAACGGACGAACAAAAGGCCCTTCTGATGGAAGAGGTCGCCAAGATCAAACTCCAGTTCAGCCGGGAAGACATCCGGTTCCTGGTTGATGATAATGATCAGGTTTCGGCGGGCTGGAAATTTAACCAGTGGGAAATGAAAGGCGTACCGCTACGGCTGGAAATCGGTCCAAAAGATCTGGAGAAAAAACAGGTCGTTCTCGTTCGCAGAGACACGGGCGAAAAGCACTTCGTGGCCGTCGAAAGTCTTTTTTCCATGGTCACACACCTGCTTAAAGATATTCAGAACAGCATGTTTCAACGGGCATTGAAATTCAGAGACGACAACACTCACGAGGTTGACAACTACGATGATTTCAAACGGATTATCGATGCCGGCGGTTTCGTCAAGGCATTCTGGGCCGGGGATGGTAAAATGGAGGCCAAAATCCAGGAAGAAACCAAGGCTACTATTCGGTGCATCCCCTTCGATCAGAATCAAGCCGGCATCTGTTTCTATACGGGAAAAACGGCTGATACCTATGCCATCTTCGGAAAATCCTACTAAAACCCATTCTTTAAAAGAAACAGACATTGCGGAAGCTGAATGCTTGCGCAATGTCTGTTTTATCTAACTGCTTGTCATAAATCCCTTGTAACCATCCGTTTATTCTTTTAATCTATGTTGACATTATGACACTTATCAGGACAGAGGCGCTTATTTTACGAACCATTCCATTCCAGGAGAGCAGCTCTATCGTCCGGATGTTTACCCGGGAACAGGGCAAGATCGCAGTCATTGCCAAAGGGGCGCGCCGGATGAAAAGTGGACTGAGAGGATTTCTTGATCCTTTAAATTACATTGAAGCAATATATTATTATAAAAGTACCCGTGATATCCAAACCCTCAGTAAAATCGACTTGATTCAATCCTATTTTTCCAATGCTCCCAACATCGAATGTAATATATATGGAATGGCGCTCCTTGAGACAGTGGATAAGGTTGTTCACGATCATCAGCATGATCATGAAATTTTTGATAGCGCCGTACAACACCTGGGATTTATGGACAAAGAGCCGGAAACGTGCAAGGTGGCATTCGTCCGGTTTTTAGTGGCGATAACGGATATCCTGGGTTACCGGCTCGAAACAGCCAGCTGTCCTCGGTGCCGGGCACAACTAACAGGCGCCGTCTATAATCCCGCAAATGCGCATCTGATTTGCCTGGAATGCGGACATCAATTCTCTTCCGGGCATCGCCTGTCCGAGGCCGATATCACTTTTTTAAAGGAGAACGGGGCCGATTCACAGCTCCCTGTAAACCACGAGAAATTGCTCCGGATGCTTATCCACTATCTTTCATACCATCTGGAAGTATCATTAAATCTTAAAAGCCTTCAATTGTTGTCTGATTTAAAAATTTAGGATCGGCATGTCTAACAATTATAACCAAAATTACACCGGATATAATCAGCAGTACATACGTCCCCGGATATTCACCGGGGCCGTTAAAAATATTATCGTCGCCAATCTGGCGGTCTTTCTTTTCATGACTTTGTTTCAAACCGAAAGATTCTTTCTCTATTATTTCGGTCTGGCGCCGCAGTTTGTCTGGGGGCGCGGGTTCGTGTGGCAACTGTTCACCTATCTGTTTATTCACGGAAGTTTCGGGCATATCTTCATGAACATGTTCGTCCTCTGGATGTTTGGCTCAGAAATTGAAAACGCCTGGGGGAAAAATGAGTTTTACAAATTTTATTTTATTACCGGTATTGGTTCCGGACTTATAACACTTTTATTTAGTCTTCATTCCACAATACCTGTTGTTGGTGCGAGCGGGGCCATTTATGCAATCCTGGTTGCTTTCGCTATGATGTATCCAAACCGGTTGATCTACTTTTATCTCCTGGTTCCCATTAAAGCAAAGTATTTCGTCTTGATTATGGGTGTGATTACTTTCTTTTCATCTTTTACGCAGGGGTCCGGCGGTATCAGTTATTTGACCCATCTCGGCGGCATTATTATTGGCTTTCTTTATTTAAACAACCGAAACCTTGCTTCCAAAATCCGATTCAGAATGCCACACATAACAATAAAAAATCCCTTTGCAAATTTTATCCGTAAGGTTGACAAAGAATCCAAAGCCCCGGATATCAATTTACATGGAACAGAACAGACAATGCGGGAAGAACTCGATCGTCTGCTGGATAAAATAAACCAAGTCGGTTACGAAAAGCTCAGCGAAACTGAACGCCGGAACCTGACCCTGATCGGGAAATATTTTACCGACAAAGACAAAATGAAAAATTAAAAAAGGATAAAATTATGGTAGATGTATTGTTTGATGTCGCATTGGTAATCTGGATCTATATGTCACTATTCTTTTTGCTGGCAATGTTTTTAAAAGACAACTCCATTGTGGATATTGGCTGGGGGCCGGGTTTTATTCTGATAACACTTTTAATGATCGTACAACGGCCAATTCCCGGTATGCGCGGAATTGCCTATGTTTTTGTAATCCTCTGGGGATTTCGCCTGGCGCGCCATATTTTTTTGCGTAACCGGGGGCGGAGAGAAGATTTTCGCTATGCCGCCTGGCGTAAGGAGTGGGGCAACTGGTTCGTTCCGCGCAGCTATTTGCAGATTTTCATGTTACAGGGAATTATCATGTTTATTGTCGTATATCCTATAATTGTCATCTCGGTTGCGCCCTTTCGGCCAATCGGTATCGTTGAAGCAATCGGGAGCGTTATCTGGTTGATCGGTTTTTATTTTGAAGCTGTCGGTGACTTACAATTATCCCGTTTTAAAAAGATTCGGACAACAAGGGAAAAATCATCACGTTGGGATTGTGGAAATACACCCGTCACCCGAACTACTTCGGTGAAGTAGTGATGTGGTGGGGAATTTTCCTGCTCGCACTACCGGTTCACTATGGCTGGACGGCGGTGATTAGTCCGATAGTAATCACTTATCTGCTCATAAAGGTTTCCGGTGTACCGATACTGGAAAAGAAATATGCGGGCAATGTTCAATTTGAACTATATAAGCAGCGGACAAATGCCTTTTTTCCATGGTTTCCAAAGAAACCCCAAAAAGACTCCAAGGGCCGCGAATTATAGTCCATACATTTCAATAATTTCCTGCTTGGATTTGCCCAGGATATCGTACTTTTTCCCAACTTTGATAAATGCCTCAAGCGCTTTATCCAAATGATGAATTTCGTGTCCCGCTGAAATCTGTGTGCGGATGCGGGCCTGTCCCTTGGCCACCACTGGAAAGAAAAATCCAATTGCATAGATCCCTTCATTATAGAGATCGTTGGATACATCCTGAGACAGCTTTGCATTAAATAGCATCACCGGAACGATCGGCGTCTCGCCATCTTTTAATACAAACCCTGCTTCTGTCAGGCCCTTGCGCCAATAGGTAGAATTCCGCTCCAGCTTGTCACGCCTTTCAGTATTTCCGGAAATAATCTCCAGCACTTTTAATACGCCGGAAACAACGACGGGAGCAATTGTATTTGAGAACAGATAGGGACGGGCTTTTTGCCGACACATTTCTACGATTTCCTTCCGCCCGGAAACACAACCACCCGAGGCGCCGCCGAGTGCTTTTCCAAAAGTGGTTGTAATGATATCAATTTTGCCCAACACCCCGTATTTTTCATGGGTCCCGCGCCCGGTTTTCCCGATAAAGCCGGTAGAATGGGAATCGTCCACAAACAGCATTGCATCATATTTTTCACAAAGCGCGACCATTTCATCCAGTTTGGCGCAGTCGCCGTCCATTGAAAAAACACCATCGGTAATAACAACTTTCAGGCGTTTATCGGAATGTAGCTGCAATTTTGATTCCAGATGATCCATATTTGAATGCTTGAAAGTATCATGCATGGCCGAGCATAACCGGATGCCGTCAACAATCGAAGCATGCACCAGGCGGTCGGATATCATGACGTCCTGATCGGTTAAAATTGCTTCAAAAACACCGGCATTTGCATCCATACAGGATGGAAAAAGAATTGTGTCTTCAGTTCCCAGAAATTCCGACATCCGGGCCTCCAGCTCTCTGTGAATATCCTGGGTTCCACAGATAAACCGTACCGACGACATACCATAACCGCGACTATCCAGTCCCTCGTGGGCGGCTTGAATAACTTCCGGATGACTGGAAAGTCCCAGATAGTTATTGGCACACATGTTAATCACCTTTTTCAAGCCGGATCCTTCCGGATATTCAACTTCAATATCCGCCGCCTGCTGAGAATGAATAAACCGTTCTTTCTTAAAAATGCCGGCGTCACTGATTGCGTTTAATTGTTCTTGATAAATTGTTCTGAGCTTGTCACTGAAACTCATAATCCCCTCCTGAGTTTTAATTGAAAAGAGTTCATCGTAATGATCGTATCCCTTACTTAAGAAAACCGTCAACGAGGACGGTAATTTTTGTTACCGAATCAAAGGCTTCCGGAGTGGCCCGATCATCGGGTATGGAAATATTATATTTGTTTTCCAAAAACCGTTTCAGGGATACCATCGAAAACGAATCCACAATTCCACCCGAAATCAGCGGTGTGTCATAGCTGATTTCTTCATCTTCATCTTCCAGATACTCTTCAATCACATAGTTTAAAATGATGTCTTTCATCTCTTCCGACATTTTATACTCCTTTTTTTTCTTATTCTTCACCTTCCAGTGTTGATGTGTCACCGATATCTTCACCCCATTCCCGGGCATGCAAAAGGCGGCGCATGATTTTACCGCTCCGGGTTTTCGGTAATGTTTTTACAAATTCTATTTCCTGGGGCATGGCCAAAGGCGACAATTTCTTGCGGATAAAATTCATGATCGTTAACTCGGTGTCTGGTGTAGGCTCAAAGCCCGGTTTCAGAGTCACAAAGGCTTTGACCACTTCCATGTTAATTTCATCGGGTTTTGACACCACCGCCGATTCGGCTACCTGTTCCGCCTCCAGCAAGGCCGATTCCACTTCAAAGGGGCTAACCAAGTGACCGGCGGTATTTATGATATCATCATCTCTGCCGACAAACCAGAAATAGCCATCGCCATCCAGTCGGGCCCGGTCACCGGGGATATACCAGCCGTTTTTAAATTTACTTTGATAGGTTTCTTCGTTATTCCAGTAGCTTCGCATCATTGCCGGCCAGCCGGGTTTAAATGCAATCAATCCAATTTTTCCAGGAGAGTCAATCGGCTCATAGGTTTTTGTGTCCACCACCGTTCCGACAATTCCCGGAAAGGATTTACCCATGGAGCCCGGCCGGATCGGCATCCCCGGAAAGTTCGTAATCATTATGGAGCCGGTTTCCGTCTGCCAATAAGTATCCAGAAACGGCAGACCATACACTTTCTCAGACCAGATTACTGCCTCGGCGTTCAATGGTTCACCGACACTGGCTAAATGCCGCAATGAAGATAAATTAGATTTTTTAACAATCTCTTCGCCGGCTTTCATCAGGGAACGAATTGCTGTCGGCGCTGAATACCAGACTGTAATGTTATATTTTTCGATAAACTGATACCAGTTTTCCGCTGAAAAACCCTTGTCCAGCACACATTGGGTGATTCCCATGCTCCATGGACCAATAATGCCATAAGAGGTTCCGGTTACCCAGCCCGGATCGGCCGTGCACCAGTAAATATCATCGTCACATAAGTCCAATACCCACTGGGTGGTCAGATATTGTGAAATCAGCGAATAGTGAACATGTTTAACGCCCTTGGGTTGTCCTGTGGTGCCGGATGTATAATGCAGTACCGAAGGCGATTCTGCTTTGGTGGGAAATATTTCGAACTCTTCTACCGGGACTGTTTCTTCAAGATTGAATGCAATTTCCCGTTCTCGCAATGGGTGTTTTCCATCATAATCAACAATGACAATGTGTTTCAAATATGGAGATTTTTCCAATATTCGGCGTACTTTGGATACGTGTTTCCTCTGTGTTATGATCACGCTGGTTTCAGCGTTTTCCAGGCGAACATGCAGCGATTCATCCCCGAAGGCCGAAAACAGTGGCTGAACAATCGCCCCGATTTTCAATACACCCAGGAAGCTGAAATAGAGTTCCGGGATTTTGTCCATAAACAGGCATACCCGGTCCTCATTTTTCAAACCAAGGTTTTTTAGGAATTTACCGATAGTATTTGAGGCGAGGCGCAGATCATTGAAGGAGTAATGTTTTTCGGTACCGTCATGACCTTCCCAGATCAAGGCGGTTTTTTCGGCCTTGCCCATATCACAGATCCGGTCTGAACAGTACCAGCCGATATTTTTAGTCTTTGCATCAGAATAGCCAAGCTCTTTTTCTGCAATAGACCAGCTAAAGTTTTTCAGTCTTTCTTCATATGAACCAATATTCGTCATAGAATTCTCCCTTTATGTTTCAAGAATCTTACCGTTTAAAAAGCTTTATCGCAACAGTTGGTTTATTATGAATACATCGCCAGAATTTCTTCCCTGGTTTTCCCAAGAATATTTAGACGTTTGCCAACTTTGCAAAAAGCAGAAATTGTGTGGTCCAGGTCTGCGCGGCTATGAGCGGCGGACAGTTGTACCCGAATCCGGGCTTTTCCCAGCGGAACCACGGGATAGGCAAAACCGATTACATAAACACCTTCGTCTAAAAGCATTTCTGCCATTTTTAAGGCCAATGGTTCGTGGAATGTCATCACCGGTACGATGGCCGTCTCGCCCGGTACGATTTGAAAACCAGCCTCAGTCATTTGTTTTCTGAAATATTGGGCAAGTTGAATTAATTTATCCCGCAAATTACTCGATCTTTCCAGTATTTCAATGACCTTCAGCGTTGTTCCTACAATCACCGGCGCCAGAGAATTTGAAAACAGATATGGTCGGGATCGTTGACGCAACATCTCGATAATTTCTTTACGCCCGGCAGTACAACCCCCGGATGCACCACCCAGTGCTTTCCCAAAAGTGGTTGTGATAATATCAACCCCCCCTATCACATCATAATGTTCGGCGGTTCCCCGACCGGTGGAACCGATATACCCAGTTGCGTGAGAATCGTCCACCATTACCAGGGCGTCATATTTTTCTGCCAAATCACAAATTTTATCCAGTCGGGCAATATCTCCATCCATGGAAAAAACTCCATCGGTAGCGATCAATCGATATTTCGCAGATTCCGATTGCTGCAGGCACCATTCCAGATCTTCCATGTCGGAATGCTTATACCGAAAACGTCTCGCCTTACATAATCTGACACCGTCGATAATCGACGCGTGGTTCAATTCATCGGAAATAATCACCGAATCCGCCCCCAGCAGGGGTTCAAATACTCCGCCATTGGCATCGAAAGCCGCGGCGTATAAAATCGCATCTTCGGTTCCGAGAAAACCGGCCACTTTCATTTCCAGATCTTTATGAATCTGCTGGGTTCCGCAAATAAATCTGACCGACGACAATCCGTAACCCCATGTTTCGACAGTCTCCCGGGCAGCTGTGACAATTTCCGGATGATTCGTTAATCCCAGGTAATTATTGGCACAAAAATTCAATACCGCTTTCCCACCCGAAACGCGAATACTGCCCCCCTGTGGGGTTGTGATAATTCGTTCCTTTTTATAAAGCCCCTTATCGTGGAGAGACATTAATTCTGTTTGAAGGTCGTCCTTTATTTTGCCGTACATGCTATTTTTTACTTTTCTATAATTACTATTGCACTTGCCAAAGATTTTATATGAGACAGGGATATATGAATTTTTCCAAATGCATGCTGAATCGCAAAATCTTTGGCTTTGCCGGTCAATACAATTTCAGGTTTGCCCTGGTCGTCATTTTCAATTGAAATTTCATGAAATGCGAGTCCGCCGCGATAACCGGTACCGATCGCCTTAAAAAAGGCTTCTTTGGCGGCGTACCGCGCGGCATAATGCTGGGCTTTATTTACTTTAAAAGATTCGCAGTAGGCGATTTCCCGGGCAGAAAATATTTTTTCTTTGAAGCGGGTGTCCCCATCCACCTGTTTTGCAATCCGATCCACTTCAATGAGGTCCGTTCCAATTCCAAAAATCATTTGCCCAATTTCTTTCTTAAATGTTTCAACATGTCTTGGGTCATTTTTTCCAGATCGTATTCCGGTTGCCAGCCCCACTCTTCCCGGGCCGCCGAATCGTCCATGGAATTCGGCCATGAATCGGCAATTTCCTGACGAACCGGGTCAATTTTATAATCAATGCTAAAACCGGGAATCTGTTTCCGAATTGAGCCGGCCAGTATTTCAGGATCGATGCTCATGGCGGTCACATTAAAGGCATTCCGGTGAATCAGTTTCTTCGGATCGGCTTCCATCAGATTAATCGCGGCATTTATGGCGTCGGGCATATACATCATGTCAAGATAAGTACCCGCTTTCAAAAAGCAAGTGTATTTTTTATTCTTAATGGCTTCATAATAGATTTCCACAGCATAATCAGTGGTTCCGCCACCGGGCAGCGTTTTATAGGAAATAATCCCGGGGTAGCGCAAGCCACGGGTATCGACTCCAAAACGTTTATGGTAATAATCACAGAGCAGTTCACCGGCAACTTTCGTGACGCCGTACATGGTGTTTGGACGTTGAATCGTATCCTGAGGAGTCTTGTTGTGAGGCGTCGACAATCCAAATGCGCCGATACTGCTCGGTGTAAAAACCGCGCAAGCAAATTCGCGGGCAACTTCAAGGACATTGTATAAGCCGTTCATATTGACGTTCCAGGCTGTTTGCGGTTTTGCTTCCGCAACAGCTGAAAGCAGAGCTGCCAGATGATAGATGATTTTAATATTGTGTTTTTTTACCAGTTCAGCAATCTGGGTTACGTCGGTAACATCCAATACGGCACATTCACAGTCGGATATTTGATCATCAACGGTCTTCGCCCGTACATCAGACACAACTACATTGCTCGTGCCATAGCGCTCACACAATGCGTTGGCTAATTCCGAACCGATCTGACCCAGAGAGCCGGTTATTAAAATTTTACTCATAAATTTCTCCCGTTAAACCATATGTTTTTCAGTATTGAGAAAACCACCTCTAAGAGGACAATAAAATAATGAATTTTTTCCTCTTTCGCTCCCCTTTTTTATAAGAAACGGTCTTTTTTAAATACAAAAACCACGCCATATCTATCACACAGGCTTTCATAATTTCTTTGAATCAAGCGTTTCAACCAATATCTTTAGCGGAAGTTTTAACAGCGTGGAGTTTTGTTGTCTTTTATCTGGTTTAGTTTTCTGCTTTCAATTGCCTTGTTAATCGGCATCGGCCGGAAAAGTATCTGGTTGGGGTTGATAATATCTTCATTCATACTCGGCGTCCTGAATTTACCGTTGTCGAATGTCGTTACCATTTTCATCAAAACAATTTGTGATCCCTCAATATTTTTACTGGCCCTGGCGGTAGGAATTATGCCTATTGTCGGTGGGGCTCTCAGCGAATCCGGCCTGATAAAAAATTTGATTCAGTCGCTGAACATGCACAGTAAAACCTTTCTCTTTATAGCGCCGGCGTTCATGGGTATGCTTACTATGCCGGGCGGGGCATTGCTGTCAGCGCCGGTGATTGCCAATGTCGGCAGCGGGGCCACAAAAGCCGATTATGCAGCGGTCAATGTCTGGTTTCGGCATATTTTGGTCATGATCTACCCGCTCGCCGGGCTGCTGGCAACCACGAAAATGGCCGGTCTCGATCTCTATACCGAAGTTCTGTATCTGCTGCCCGCGTTTCTACTATTGACCCTGCTGGGTTATTTTTTCATCCTCAGACCAATTAAAGACAACAGCGTCCTGAGTGGCAAACACGATTCCCGGAAAATATTCCAACCGATTGGCGCCGTTATGATTGCTCCGGTCATTCATATAATCGGTAAATCGCTTTTTCCGAATATAATAGAGGAAATTCCGCTTATTATCGGAATTTTGCTTTCTCTTGGATTGACATTTTATTTCGGCAATTTATCGCTAAGAGAATTAATACCAATTACACTCAAAATGCGTCTCTGGCGTTTTTTCCTGTTGATTTTTGGAATGTTCATTTTTCTGAATGTTTTTAAAGCCACCGATGCTTCGGCCGCCATTTCTTCGATTGCGTTCAACAAAACCTTTCTCATGGTTGGAATTGCCCTGTTCTTGGGCTTCGTGACCGGCCGGGTACAGGTGCCGGTATCGATTTTGTTGCCGATCTATTATGCCAGTTTCGGCGCGGAGACAATGTCGCATCTGGTGTTTGCGGTGATGTACTTCTCGGTTTTTATCGGGTATGTTGTATCACCGATCCACCCCTGCGTTTCGGTGACGGTGGAGTATTTTAACACCTCTTTAAGGAATTATTACCGAAAAGTGGCCGCTCCCGCTTTGATTGCCATACTGTGTGTGGCATTGTTTTCAATTGTGTTTGTCGGGTAAAATTATTTGACGACCTGCTAACTGTAGCGACCTACCGGTGTAGGTATTTCCCTGATTGTGGAGTCCTGCCCTCGTACTGATATTATCTTTCCCACAGCACAACGCCGGAATGAGAATGAAAAGGATTGTTATATGTTCCGTATAGACTAACGAATAATGGAAGATTAATAATGTGATTAAGACCCAAAAATATTATTACTGTTTTTTGGTTCAACAATCAAAATGACATTCATTAATTTTGTTCCCCTTTAGATCATAATCCCATTCATTTCGGTACTTATGTCCACTTGACAATGTTCCGTTTTCCGCAATGACCCTACCTTTTTTATCGTATTCAAAATTAACGTAATCTTTACCTCTTTCACTAATTGTCACTAATTTTAATAGTACTCCATCTTTACTATAATGATAGTAGTACTCTTCTTTCCACGCTAAATCTCCATTGGCACAGTAGCCGATTGCTTTATATAACCTGTTTTGGTCATCATATAAATATTTTTCTGTGAATGAAAGACTGTAAAACAACCCTAAAATTTTACCATAAAGTTGTTCTTCAATTAAGTTCCCTTTATCATTATAAAATTTTACAGTTTTTCCTCCTGAGTGTTTTTCTTCAATTTTTCTCATTATTTTCTCATTATACTAATGGGCATTCGTCATCGTTATGTTCTTGGCTCTCGCATATTGTACAATAAGTAGGTTCATTTTCATAATTATATCGTTCGATAAAATCCATTAAAGGTTTGGATTTTGCCTTATCTACCGCTTGCAAAATTATTTTTTTGAAATTTCGAGGTATTATTGTTTCTGAATCCTTATCAGAATCTTCATCAAAAAAGTTGTTACCCAATGATTCTAAATAATTACTCATGTAATGATAAGATTCTTTCTCTTTTATTATCTCTTTTTGATATCCCACATCGATAAATTTTACATTTTCTAAGATGTTTGTTATTGTCAATTCAAACAGTCTTGTAATCGAAAATAAAATTTTTTGAGAATAAATTATTTCTTTTATTTCATCAAGATCAAAATTATTGATGAAGTCTAAGTTTATTTTACCAATTATTTTAGGTCTTTCAAGTATTGGACTTAATTCAAAAATTGTAGCGCAGTCTGAACAAATTAGCCTTCTGATTTTACTGCAGAATGAAGATATATCGCACCAGGATGTACTGCCTATATTGATATCTTCGATTTTAATAGAGCCTCTTTTTTTACAAGATGGACAAACAAAGTTACATTTTTTGAAAAATAAACCCATTTTTTAGATTGTATGGTAACCTATTTTTTTACTGCGTTGTTTTTCTCTTAAAATAAAAATACTTCCAAGAAAAGATAGTTTATAACTAAACTTTAATCAAGTAAAAATAATAAATCAAAGATCTGTTTTTACTTAGACAATAATTGATGATAAATCGGAATATAAAGTATGGTCGACATTCTATATATCGTATTTGTAAAGACTATCCCAATTGATCTCTTCTTCAAGAGCGTTGATATATCGACGAAATGCCACACATAAAGCATCTACGTTTATTTCGAGTTTCCATTCTGATTTTCCCTTTTTTCCAAAAAGCCACTTTGTTCCCGTCCAATATTCGGGGGAGTTGGTTTCATTTCGTTTGAAAGTTGCCCAATTTAGTGTGATGTCAGTGGCATGGATTATCTTGTTACACAGTTCTCGGATGGTTATCTTGCCTTGGCCTTTGAGATAATTGGCAAGTGTAAGTCCTTTTTGAGTTTCTTTATCAATTTTTGCCCATTCAATATCTTGCTCGTCAGATATGGCGCTGTCTTCAATTATGCGAATTCGTATAGCAAGATGTATCAATAATTCACAAACAAGAACCTTCAGTTGGCCGAAGTAGTCATCCCAGTTGTATTCTACTTCACCTTCAACAATTCTGCCTATTCTGTATTGTGAACAAAGTGATCGGCTCGCGTGGCACATATTATGTAAAATGAAAATTCGTTCGCTTAGTCCCGTCCAATCAATGCTGTGAGCCATAAATTTCTCCTCTTATAGCTAATATCTGTCTATATCATTGTATGAATGTTCGATATTTAAATAGGCTTCCTTTAAATGTAGTTGCGCCAATAATCTCATCATATTATCCCTGTCCTGCGATTCCCGCCCGAGCGGGGGAAGCATGGATGCAATCTGCAATTTGAAATTTAAAATTATTTGACCGGCTCCCATTCCGCGATGGTTTCTATTTCCACCTTTGTCTGTGGTTCCGTGGTC
>Ga0268276_1000718_pt1 | contig 36843 bp, 36 predicted proteins | sample saktaG_4_FD_190145 | JGI IMG/M metagenome (GOLD analysis project Ga0268276, IMG submission 190145) | Saline water microbial communities from Sakinaw Lake, British Columbia, Canada - sak_2010_1_5_45m | ecosystem: Environmental > Aquatic > Non-marine Saline and Alkaline > Saline ...
AGCAGAGGTAAGTTTGCAGCATCAGTTGGATTTGTACAAAAAGATGTAATCACTGAATATGTAAGAAATCAGAAGGAGCATCACTTAGGAAACCCCACACTAAAGTGTGGGGAGGACGTCATTCATGGGATAAGAGATTAATTCTCTTATTTCAGATTGTTTTGCAGCTTCTTCTGCTTTTAATTTGAGGTTTAATACTTTTCGAGGCTCAAATTCTTTATTTTTTATTTTCTCTATAATCTCTAAATCCTCTTTTGTGGGTGTTTCAACTATCTTAAGGTTTTTATCAAAATATATCCTTTCGTTGGTATTTACTCTAACTTCCTGGGGAATAGTGATTTTTTTGTTCTTCATTCTTTCGCCCAAAGGGAATGGTGACTTTTAATTGTTTACCTTTTGTTTCTTTTTACGGGATTTTGAAAGCTTAGAAAAGAAAAAATAAACCCGTCCTTCTATACTCCAATCTTCGGTGGGGCATTCATTTTTTAAAGAATTGGGATTATATATTCTTAAAAGACTTGCTAATAGACTCATTCCAAAAAGAAGGTAAATTAAACCCGAGCAAACCCTCAAATTCATCACTCCAAACATAGAAGTATTTGGACCTATTATCGTCTTGTTTAATAAAGAAAGGTTTTATTTTCTGATACATCTTCTTTATTGCAGGTCTTTCAAATTCAGATTGTAATAAGCTAGGTTCCTTCAATAATAAGACATCGGCTAATCTTAGCACATTTAGGTCAATCATCGCAGAATTCTGAGAGATTAGAATCAAGTTTAGATTTTTATGTCTTGCAATAGACATCAAACTTCCCAACATTTTATTGGATTTATTTAGGGAATCTCGTGAAGAGTATAATATTGCTCCTTCATCTACTAAGGCAGTTGAATTATTTGGAACATCTTCTAATTTTTTAGTTTTTTTTGCCCAAGATGGTAATTTGGCCTTATCAAAACCAACAACATAACATTTCTCTTTGCAAGATCCCATTAATTCTAATAAGGTAAACCCTAGGGCCGTCTTTCCAGAACCTCTTTTTCCAGTTATCAAGATGATTAAGCTCTTATTTAAAAGTAAATCGAAAAAGGCCTTATAATTCCCCTTTACAAAATCAATCTCTCTAAAAGGATCTACGCTATCTACTTCTTTTTTTCTTTTCCGAAATATATCCAAAAGCCCCATTTTTATTCATATAAAATAATGGCTTTATGTTTAAAAAGTTATTCAAATTTCACTGAAAAGTCCAAAACCCGAACCAAATAGAATAAGGTTGTAAGCGCGGGGAGGGACTTGCACCCCCGAATATCCGCTCTGCAGGCGGACGCCGTAGCTGCTGAGCCACCCGCGCACGAAACCCAAAAATGTCAGAAGTTTATAAATTTAATCAATAGAGCAAGATTGCATCAGCACAAATTTATCTTGGTAAAAATTAATCACTTACCTCTCAATGAATATAGAATCAATATCTTTTCTTTTTATATCCCCTATGTTCCTCTCTATCTCCTCGTCCAGAACTTCTTGAATTTGATGCTTCTTTCGATCTATGATAATTACTTCCGCCCCTACTTGGACGCCCATGGCTTGGTCTGCCCTGTCCCTCGAAAGTCCATTTTCCACCCCTTTCTCCAGAGTCTCTTCTGTCTCGCCCATAACTTCTATGTTCTCCCTCACTTCTACCTCTTCCATATCCTCCGCTCCCTTCTCTCCTTTCTCCTCTGAATCCTCCCCTAAATTCTCCCCTATAACTGCCATGCGTTACAGGTTTGATGAAAATTCTATCAACATTAGAAGGAAGTTCTTCTTTTACTATGTTTAAAGATTCATCTTCCTGAATCTTTGAGAAGTTTTCATAATCTCGGCTAGCTAGGATGTTTATTGCCATACCCTCTTTTCCAGCTCTTGCAGTTCTTCCAATTCTATGGACGTATTCCTTGCTGTTCTTTGGCAGGTCATAATTATAGACATGTGAAATTCCAGGAATATCCAAGCCTCGTGCAGCAACATCCGTGCAAACTAAGACCTTGATTTTTTTTGAATGAAAATCCTCCATTGTCCTATCTCTTTTATCTTGGGAAAATCCCCCATGTACTGCAACAGCGGGAATTCCGCTTGAACATAGATATTTTACAACAAAACCAGTGTTCTTTCTAGTATTGCAGAAAACCATAACTAGGTCTGATTTTTCTTTTTTAAGAAGATGGACAAGCAAGGAGAATTTCATGTTATCTGGAGTATCATAAAAGACTTGATGCAGTTTCTTAGGATCGACGTGAGATTCTGCTGAGATTTCTACAGGATTATGCATGTACTTTGATGCAATCATAACAACTTCATCGTAGATTGTTGCTGAAAAGAGCAAGGTCTGCCTCTCTTTTGGGCAAGCCCTTATAATCTTTACCACATCATCTATAAAACCCATATCTAACATTCTGTCAGCCTCATCTAGGACAAGTATTTTCATGCTGTCTAGAATTAAAGTATCTCTCTCAAGATGATCTAGGATTCTTCCAGGCGTTCCAACAACAACATCTGCATGTCTTAAAGACTCAATCTGGGGATTTATTGAAACTCCACCATAGACTGAGATTATTTTTAGTGGCTTATGTTTTGAAAAATGCTTAATTGAAACCGAGACTTGTTCTGCTAATTCCCTAGTTGGGGTCAGTATCAAAGCCTGGACTCCCTTGCCATGCTCACAGTTTTTTATAATCCCTGCTGCAAAAGCAAGAGTCTTTCCTGAGCCTGTTGCACTTCCGCCAATTACATCTTTCCCTTCAACAACTAAGGGAATCGTCTTACTCTGGATTTCACTAGGCTTCTCAAATCCATCTTCTTGAATTACTCGGATTATTTCCTCCGGAATTCCCAAATCTCTAAATTTTTGCATTTTGAGTATTTTTTTGTTCTTTTATCTATGTTTATTATTCTCTCTCTTGCAGCACTCTGTTGATACAGACAATCTGTGCTGCGCAATTTGTCATCTTGCTTACAGGTTTATCTCTTTTCATTTAAGGTTAAAAAAATAAAATAAAAAAATAAAAATTAGCTTAGAAAGGGCTATACTTAGTATCGTCTACCAAAACTTCGTCTTTCTGATCTTTCTTCCATTGGCTTTGCTACACTGACCTTGATAGCTCTGCCCTGAACTTCTTTGCCGTTCATTTCTGAAATTGCTTTTTCTGCATTTTCATCATTTGCGAAAGTAATGAAACCGAATCCTTTGGATCTTCCAGAGAATCTGTCCATTATAACGGTTACTTCAGTTAGCTCTCCATATGGTGAGAAAGCTTCTCTCAATTCCTTTTCAGTAACTGAAAAAGCTAGATTTCCCACATAACATTTTGTGCTCATTTTTCCTCCAATCAAATTTATTCATATCTATTTACCAAACACTACAAGAAAAATTACTTGCGTTCTTTGGGACAATTATTTAATAAATATGGGTTTATAAATGTGAGCCAAAACAGAAAATAAAATAAATTAGTCTCGATATGCGCTTGGATGTAAGCCATCAACTTCCCAATATTGTGATTCTTTATTAGTAAGAAGCGACCTGATACTATGTCTCCCTTGTTGTCCGGAATGTGCTTTAAGTAGAACGCCTTCGGCTGTATCCTTGTCAATAACATAGTAATGTTCATCTTGTCGTTGTGGAAAGAAGAGTCTTATTGATGTGACATATGGAAAAACTACTCGCAATGCCCATAGTTGTTCAAAAGGTTCATATCCAACAAATGAAGGACAAACAGCGCCATCTTCGTGCCTTCGTCTCAGGTACTTTTTGATATTCCCATCAACTTTTCCACGATAGTGTGTTGGTTGCATACTTCTGATAATTCTGCCAGTTTTTAAATATAATCTCTAAGCGATGAAGAAAGAAAAAAGGGGATAAATTAATAAATTGTGAGACAATCAATAATCATGTTAAACAAGACCCAAATCCTTTATGTTCATGGCGGTATGACTTTCAATAATCAGAAAGATTACATAAAATGGCTAAAAACCAATGAGATTTCTCTTGACAAAAGAAAAAAATGGCATGCCGAATATTTTGATAAAAAGTTAGGCAAGGGCTTTCAGATAATAAGAACTCGCATGCCCATGACCGATAATGCAAAATACGAAGAATGGAAGATTGTTTTTGAGAGGTATATCCTCTTTCTAAAGGATAATGTTATTTTACTTGGCTTATCGCTTGGGGGGACATTCCTTGCAAAATATCTCTCTGAGAACAAATTTCCCAGAAAAATACTCTCTGTTTATTTAGTTGCCGCACCATTCGACGATACTCTGCCAACTGAAGATTTGGCAGGAGGATTCAAGCTTAAATCTGACTTATCCCTTATTGAGAAAAATTGCAAAAAAATCACTCTTTTATTTGCCAAAGGAGATGATGTTGTTCCGGTTGAGCATGCTAAGAAATATAGGGAAAAGTTGGAGAACGCAAAAATAATAGTCTACAATCATATAAAAAGTCATTTCCAGATTTCTGAGTTTCCTGAATTAGTCAAGATGATTAGAGAAGACGTGAAATGAAAACTTTAAAAGTCTGAAATATCTTGAATTTTCATGGACCCGTAGCTCAGTTTGGATAGAGCACTTGCCTTCTAAGCAAGGGGTCGCAGGTTCAAATCCTGTCGGGTCCGCTTTTTTTAAAATGATAGACGCACACTGTCACCTTGAACAAGAAGAAATTTATGATCGGCTTGAAGAGCTTATTCCAAAATGGAAGAAGGAACTTAGGCATATTATCTCAAGCTGCGCCCATCCACAAGACATTGATAAGACCCTCGAAATATATGAAAAATATCATCCTTTTGTCAAGATTTGCATAGGTCTTCATCCAGAATTTATCAAAGAACTTAGGGAGGAGGAAATAGAGCACGTTCTGAAGTTCATTCATAAGCATGCCTCTAAAATTTCAGCTATCGGAGAAATAGGATTAGACTATCACTGGATTAAAGAGCCGGAATGGAGAGAAAAACAAAAAGAGCTTTTCATAAGACTAATTAAACTCGCAAGAGAACTAAACTTGCCCCTGGTTATTCACTCCTGGGACTCAACTGAAGACGCAATAGCGATTCTAGAGCAGCAAGGAATGAAGGGCAAGAAAGTTTTGATGCATCTTCTCCAGGATAAAGACTCTGTCCAGAAGATTATAGAAAATGGATGGTATGCTTCAATTGGTCCAAGCATAGCAAAATCAAAGACAATAAAAAAGATTGCTCGAGATATGCCTCTGAACAGGATTATGCTTGAAACTGACTCTCCTTGGTTTAAACAAGAGGGCCAGGAATTCGGCGAGCCAATCAATGTCAAAGTCGCATGTGAGAAGATTGCCGAAATAAAAAAGCTCTCACTTCAAGAAGTTGAAAAACAAACAGATGAGAATGCGGGGGAGTTTTTTGGATTAAAAATGATTATTAAAACTAAACCAAATTGTTCTTTGATTCTTGATAATGGAAAAGGAGAAGTTCTTCTTCAATTAAGAGATAAAAAAGAGACAATTCGATATCCTAATTGTTTAGGAACATTTGGCGGCGACATAGAACCGGGAGAAACCCCCGAGCAAGCAATAGTTCGTGAACTAAGAGAAGAGTTGAACTACGATTTAAAGAACCCAGAATATTTAGGAAATTTTCCATTCAATGGTTATGCGATTCACGTTTTTAGAAAAGTGGACCAACATATAAATCAAGATATCAAGGTAAATGAAGGACAAAAGGCAATGTTGGTTTCATTCAATCAAATAAAAGGATTAAAATTTGCTTTTAATTGTAAAGAAATAATTGAATTTTATTTTAGAAAATACTACCCGAAATGAGTTCTTTAGATTAAGAAGTGTCTGATTCTGGATTTTCTTCTTTCAGGACTTCTAGTATGAGATTATAGGCATCTGGATACAACCCTGGATTTGTCAGTTTTGTATGCAAAACCTGCCCATAGCAATCTCCTTTGACAATTGAATTATTTGCCCAAGAGAGCTTTGAACTTTCAACTAGAACAACGCCATCTCCATCTCCATTAATCATCTTGCATCCCGAGCCCACGATAGTATAAGTTGGAACTTTTAATTGATATGTGCTAAGTTCTCTCATGAATGTGCTATTAGCATTCATATCCTCGCACTCTTTTTTTCCGCCTATGACCGGGCAAAGTTCAGCTATCTCACTGTATATACCATTATTCGGTGTTGCTAGCAGAATTAACTTATAGATATCCTTATCTCCATAAATTTGTGCATATTTTCTAGAGACTAGTCCGCCCATGCTATAAGCAACGATCATGACCTTGGGTTTGCCCGTCTTGTACTTCACAATGTCAATTAATCTTTTTAATCTTACAGCATAATCTGTTATGCCTTCATCTTTTGTTTGGACTTCAACATATTCCCCGGAATTGTTCTGGGTATCTAGATAGTAGCTTACCCTAAAGGTTAAGGGAGCATTCATCTCACCAAGAATTCCCGGGTCTTCTTCTTTTGAATTGATTGAGATTGCTCCAGCATTTACAAAACCCTCGCTTTCAAGCTTCTTCTGGATTTTGTTTTGTTCATCAAGATTATACTCTGCAGAGGTATATTTGCTCATGTCATGGCCGTGGACGAAGATAATCGGAAAATTAGAGGGATTATTTCTACAAGATTCAAGTATGCAGCACTCACTACATTTACCCCGTATACAACATACATCTTTTGGTTTATCAAAGGATATGCCCAAGGAGAAGTTCGTTCTATCATATTTTATCAAAGTTAGATTTATTTCATCGATGGTAGAATAATTTTCAATCGGCAAGTAAGAGAATCCTCCTGATTGATTTTTAAAATCAATATATAACTCAAATGTCCTAATCATGACTGGTTCTACTAGTGATTTTTTATTTTGTAAAAAGTCTCTTTTATATATCCTCTCTAAAAGAGAATTGAATTCGAGGATTGTATCATTAACTGCAGGGCCTCTTGAGAAATTTGTCTCATTCAAAGATAGTGCTTCTCTCATCTCTACCAACATCTTCCTTATTAAGAAGATATTATCTACTAGGTGATTATATTCTAAAATATTTTGGTATATACTAGAATTTACTCTAAAAAATTCCTGTTCAAAATCTGAGAAGAACACAGAATACTGTGCGATGCTATCATTAAGTTGATAATAATCTTGTTTATTCCATAAATTCCTTAAATCATACATGAATCCGTCTAAATTGGGAATAAGCTCCTTTAGATATGCCTTCTCAGTTATTGCATCCTCTGCGATAATCTTTTTATTTAATTCATCAAGGCTTTTATCAAAGTAATTTATCTCAGAGTGCCAGTCATTTAATTTATTAAGAAGATCATTCAATCTATTCAAAGAATTTTCTTTTAAGAGTCTCTCTGCATCATTTAAGTCATAATTAACTGTGATTAAGATATTTCTATAGGACGTTCTTCCGGAGGTTTGGCAGGCCTCACTATAAATCCCCTTACATTCAAGATCTAGCCTATAGAGTTCTTGCCCGCTTCCAATTCTATTTGCCCCAAGTTCAAAGGTCTTAGTCTGTGCTAACGGGCCGAGGGTAAAGTTCTCTTGATTAATTGTTTGATTGTTGCTTAGGTCTAAAAAATTATAACTGCATTTTGCCGTACATAAAGAACTTCCAGTTATGGAGATGATAAAATCTAATTTTTCTGTCTGTCCATGCTCCAGATAAAAATTTTGTTTGCTAGTATCCACCTTTATCAAAATATCTTTTCCAAAAAGTGAATTAATTAAAGGAATCAATTTTGGGGTAAGAAAAATTAAAGCCAAAACAAGCAAAAGGAGTATAACCACAAAGAAGAATGTCTCCAACTTTTTACCCTGGTGTATTTCTTTAGGAACAGGGGTTCTTTTTATACTATCCCCTTCGTATTTTGGTATTTTTTCCATTTTTCCTCTTTTTGATATCTGGTGAGTTAGATTAATTAAATATAAAAACCTAACCCCCCTAATTATTTAAGAAAAAAGATCTAAATATTTTTTATAAATTAAAAAATGAATACCCCCCAGCTAATAATGGCCGCAATCCTGGCGATTTCTGGATTTCCTTTAGGTTTCTTTCTCTCTAGATATATAAAAGAAGAACTAAAGCAAGGAAAGCCTTTTTTTGCTCTAATCATCGTTCTCTCGATTATAGGGATGATTTTAAGTCTGATACTTGTAAAATCCGATGCTCTTATTTTTCTTCTCTCTGCCCTAGTTTTTGTTTTCCTCCTCTTTTTAGCATGTTTCTTGAAAGCAAAAAATAAGTAAAAATAAAGAAATCAACTAGTTTTGTCTTGTACGGGGGGTTGTCCATCTAAAAACTTTTCTTGATGATACCCTCTTTCCCTATCAGCTTTAAGCCCTCTTGGTCTTGTACTCTTTCTCTTTGTTCTAACCGTTAGACGATTCCAGGAAGCATCTTCATGAAGAACGTTGTAATATTCGCCAAGAGGAAGTCCTTCTTGTTCAACACACCTATCTACTTCATCGCAGAATGTTCTGAATGAAAGTGGGATATCTATAAGTATTCCCCCATCATTTTCAAATTTATCCATAACATCCATCATCTTATTTTGTTCTGGACCTATAAAATCTGCAATAGTAGCAACGACATATCCCATCTTGCCGGTTAATCCTCTTCTAGTTAATCTTCTCCTAAGATGACGAAGGTGTTGATCATATTTAACAGGGTCCATTCTATCTAGGGCTTGTCTGTCTGAAATTGTAGCTTCAAGAACCGTAATTGTGTTGTCCGGAAATAGGATAACTGAATCATACTCTGCTCTCGTTGTACCGAATCTCTGACCAGAAAGGAATACTCCCGCGGAGCTTACTTTCGCAACGCCCGTATCCTCCCCAAAATCTTCAGGGTTTGCCTCTCTAAAATAGGGTTGAGGATCGCTAGGATAGGGTCTTATATTAAGACCAAGAATAGTAGCTGCAACATAAATAGATCTTCTAACACCCCTCTCAAAAACTCTTCCATGATAGTCTTTCAGATCTCTGCATCCGTCATAAGTTGAAGGATTTTTTTTCATTTCCCTCGTAATTCTTTCTGGAACCATGCATAAAGGCGAGCAATCAATAATTGTATCACCCAATTGTTCAATTTCAGGCGTCCTTAGCAGTGTTGGTTCAATTGATGGCATTTTTCAATCTAAAAATATCTTTGACAATTTAAAAGCTTATGCTATCTTAGTGATTCTAGCATAATTTTTAAACTTAGTTTCTATCTATTTTTATGTTATACTTAATTGGATTAGGGCTAGATTTGAAAGATATATCCCTTCGTGCTCTCGAAGCAATAAAGAAAAGCGAAAAAGCCTATTTAGAGACCTATACTACAACATTTCCTTATAAGATTCAGGATTTAGAGAAGTTAATTGGAAAGAAAGTCCTCGTATCCAAAAGAGAAACCTTTGAAAATAATCTCAATACACTTATAGATCAAGCGAAGCGCGAAGATGTTGCAATTCTTATTTACGGAGATCCTTTAGCAGCAACAACCCATATCACAATTATTCGAGAAGCTGAAAAAGCCAGGGTTCAAGTTGAAATAATTCATAATAATTCTATCTTTAATGTAATATCCGATACTGGATTGCAGTTATATAAATTCGGCAAGACAACAAGCCTTCCAAGATGGCAGAACCGATATCATCCAACTTCTTTCTTTGAGATAATCAAAGAAAATCTCTCAATTAAGGCCCATACTCTAATCTTGGTTGATCCCGGCTTATCTCTAAAAGAAGCTCTAGAAGAAATTCAAGAAAGCGATAAATCCAGTGTCCTAAAAGATAAAGAAATTATCATTTTTTCAAAAGGCGGATTAAGAGAACAGAAGATTTTGAAAGGAAAACTAACACAGTTAATCTCCAAGAAGATAGATGAACCATTCTCAATTATTGTTCCAGGAGAACTTCATTTCTCTGAAGAATAAGTGTGCAAAAAACTACAACAATCCTTATAAAGTTGTTTCTTGATAAATAAAAATGGCAGAACAGCAGGTTGATTCAGAATGTTGTGGAATTGGTGAATTCTTGAATATCACTGCTGGCGAGTATCAAGATGCAAAAGTATGGCTTCTTACTCTAAAAAGAGTAGAACAAGCAAGAGTTCGGGCCACACTTCGATTAATTAATGGTATAGGAGCTCCTATCACCACAATTGTCGCGGGTTCTAGCGTTTATTCTGGGCAAATTCCCATGAAAAGAGTTGAAATAGGAAGTGGTCCAACCCCTAGTTACCTATGGCAACCAGACCAATCAGAGATTGCTAAAGGAAGAGGCCACTATAGGAGTATTGATTTATTTGTGATGTGCAACCCTGCGGAGGCACTAGGGCAGCTTCTTAAGAAAAGGGGGGAAAGCGTGCATGTTCCAAGTCATGTTTACTATACTAGTGGAGGAGAAGCACGAAGGAGAGTTTTCGATTTGGGTATGAACCAGGCAGAAGCAGCATATGATCAAGAAGTTAGTGGCGCAGCAAATGTGCCCGTGGTTATTTCTCCTCTTAGGGATAGTGCACCTAGTCGTAGAAGTTTTGTCCTAAGCAGGAATTATCGCCCATAAGAGAATAAGGCACTTCACACAAACTTATTTCTTCGTCATAATCTCTATGACATCACCATTCTTTAGGACATGGTCCTTGCCCATAGCGACCTTTTTCTTGACATCCATTGCTTTAACAAAACCGTTTCCAATATCACTATGGATTCTGAAAGCGAAGTTCAGGGCAGTTGTTCCCGGAGGCATCAAATAGCAGTCAGGAAGAACATTGCCCTTGCTGTCTGTCAATTTATTTAAGCCGCCTGGAAAGATATAGATATATTTCAGATAATCAAAAACAGCAGTATTCAAGACTTGCTGGACTCCTGTGTTTTTCCACTTGTTCAAAATTTTATTCTTTACAAATTCAAGAGCTTTTTCTCTTCTTTCATCTAGCTTTTCTGGCCTTAATATTTTAAAATCAGGATCTCCCGGAATATATTCAATAAGTTCAGATCTTGAAGCCTCTCTTAGGGCAAGCTCTGATTCAGCAGAGCAAGGAACAATCAAAAGTTCAGGGAATTTCTCTTTAGCTTTCTTGAAGTTATCCTCAAATTCAGGCCTATCTGATTTATTTGCAGCGATAATCATTGGTTTACTAGCTCTTCTAAGCTCTCTTGAAAATTCAAACAGTCTAGATTCTTGCCAGACAGAGGGTTTTTCTTCTTCAAGGTCGATTCCGAGTTTCTTCAAGGCGCTTCTGACCATTTCCTCTGTGACCTTTAATCCAGAAAATTGCTTAGCAACAGCTTTCTCAAACTCGCTGTGTTCAACTTCAATCTTCCTGACAAAAGTTCTCCAGACTTTCTTTAGAATTCCTAAGTACCAGTAGTCAAGTTCTTCCTCTAAAAAAAGAATATCATCGCAAGGGTCTCTCATTCCTGCAGAACAGGGTTTTCCTTCGCAATCAGTCAAGCCCGCCATATCAACAACATGAATCAATAAATCAGCATTGCTTAAATCATCTAAAAATTGATTTCCTAGGCCCTTGCCCTCATGTGCTCCAGGCACAAGTCCTGCCACATCAAGCAATTCAACAGGAACAAATCTCTGTCCATGAATGCAGAAACCCTCTCTTGGATTGCATTTGACTTTGAAAAATTTCTCAATGCACTCGACTCTTACATATCCGATGCCGTGGTTTGGTTTAATCGTGGCGAATGGATAATTCGCAATAAGAACCTCTGAGAGAGTTGCAGCCTTGAAAAACGTACTCTTGCCGCAATTGGCTTTGCCTACTATTCCTATTAACATTTTAGACTCTGTAAATCCAATTTAATTGATTTTTATCTATTAATTTAATTTTTCCTTTATTTATAAGATTATTGCAAACCCTACCCTTTATTCTATGGACAAATTTATCTATTACCATAGATAAATTTATATACACCCATAGATATAATTGTCTATGATTGAAAACATCATTTCAACACTTCCAAGAAATAAAGAATCAGTCTACAAGGGGTTTTGCAATTGCAGAAAACTAAAAAAATATATTTTAGTTTCAGAAAAAGAATTTGCTCCTCATCTAGAAAAAGCAAAAAGTGATTTGTCTAAAATCCGGGCTGATTTTGAAAATGAAGCATGGGATTGGGTTGTAATAAAATCTTATTATTCTATTCATCATGCAATAAATGCCTTATTAATAAGATTTCAGGGGTTTTATTCTAAAGATCATTTTTGTGCTATTCTTGCATTAAAAAATTTTGATTTGGTGCCTTCAGATATTTATGAAAAACTTAGAAAAATAAGTACAAAATTCTCAGATTTTACTGGTTTTGAGATATCCTATTCCCTAAGAAAAATAGGGCAGTACGATGTAATAAGATGGAAGCAATTATCAAAAGAAGATGCTTCAAAGATTTATAATTTTACAAAAGAATTCGTTGCATTTGTTGAAAAGAGGTGTTTCAGATGATATTTCCCATTGCTCGTGCGAAGTATAAAATTATAAAATCAATATATGAAAATCCAAATATAAAAATTTCTGAACTCTTAAGAATAAATAAAATATCTCAAAAATCCGGCTATTTTTATATAAATGAACTTTTAAACGCGAATATAATTTCTCAGAAGATAGAGAAACCATTAAGATTATTAAAACCAGAATTTAGCAACACGGGAAAAATAATTTTTTCATTGGTCGAAGAAGAAAAAAAATTATATTTTTTTGAGAAGCATAAAGAATTAAAAGGGCCATTTTTTCAATTTGAAAAAGAAATTTCCAGTTCTATTAGTTGTGCATTGATTTTTGGCTCTTTTTCAAGGTCGAGCGAAAATAAAGGAAGCGATTTAGATATAATGATAATCGCAGAAAAACAAGAAAGTAAAAAAATTGAGAGAGCAGTCGAGAATTGTTTTATCACTCTTAAAAATAAGCCGTCTATTAGGCTTGTTACAAAAGATAACTTTATTGATTCCCTTGAAAAAGAAGATGAATTTGCGAAGCAAATCCTAAAAGACCACATAATTATAATTAATTCATTAGGTTGGATAAATTTAATTTCAAAATCAAAAACCCGATAAAAAACATGAAATCTAAATTTTTAAAAACCCCAAAACCCTCTGTTTTTAGAGGAAAAAAGATGGTAAAAAAGGATAGAAAAAGAGTTTTATTTTTAATGCTTCTTTTAGTATTTTCCTTCTTAATTATAGCAATGAATCTGGGGGCGGTATCTAGCTGGGATAATAGTGGTGAAGTGCCAGATTACTATCTTAGTTATTTGAAAATAGCACGGGTTTGGAGTGAATGCGAAGGCATTGCACCGGGATTAAGTTTATGTTACAATGAGTTTATAGAAGACCAGAGTTTATATTTTGACAAATGGGGGGGTATAGATCAGTACCCTAATTACTGGGGGAAAATTCTTGGAAATAATAAACAATGTTTCTTTTTCTTTGGCGGTCATAGAACCTTGTGTGTCGGAGTTCGTGTAGATGCTGAAAATAATCCCGGTCTGAACTTAGCTTCTTCCACAACCCTGTACTATCCAGAAAATAAAGGTACAGATAAAAATTGCAATCAAATCTGTAAAGAAAATAAATCAGATTTATGCCTTGGTATAAGCGCTACTACTGGTTATGGTCTGGATTATAGGACATACAGTAGGGCGATGTATTATACTACAAAACCTGATTCCTCGGGAGATACTTCTGGAAATTGTTTATCAATTATGAAGTCCAAAGAGAATTCGAATACTGGCTATCCCTATTTTACTTATTGTTACTGTTTAGATAATGCTTGCAAGTCAGGATATGGAAATTGCAACCAAGATGCAAAAGATGGTTGCGAGACTAATACACAAAGCGATGTAAACAATTGTGGGGACTGTGGAGTTAGATGCGCATCGGGTCTTGTTTGCAATAAAGGCGAGTGTGGAATTCCTGAAAGCGAGAAAGTAGTTGCAGATCCAGAGCCTGACTGCATACTTGATGAAGTTAATGGTGTTTACAAATGTGAATCTTTTAATCTTCGTTCTGGAGGAGATAAAGTTTCAGTTAGTGTTGATGTATCTGATTTGGATAAATCTTCTAGTTCTTGGCAAAAATATGTTAATACAAATCATGAATATGGGTTAAGAATATTCTTTAGTACTATAAGGGTGGATAAATATGGGAAGAGTGGAGATGAAGATTTTTACTCGACAACTCCAACCAAAAATTGCATATATTCTGAAAGCAATGATAAAAAGATAAAACATTTTATTTGTGATTTTTCATTCGATTATTCGATGTTTTCCCCAACTGTATTAAAAAAATTAACAGGGACCTATTCCCGATGGGAAGGATCTACTCTCACTCCTTGGAATATAACAAAAGTCAAGATTATTGATGAAAATGGAGATGTTCTGAAGGTAAGGGGGGTGTATGCAGAGTATAATAGTGCAAATTTTATCAAGGGCGGAAATGGATTTAACATCACAGCCCTGCCAGCACCACCATCACCAGAATGTAAAATCCTTAGTGCATCAGTAGATACAAGATTTTGTTCAGGCACAAAATTATCAGATGGAACAAAAAAATGTCTTGAAGGTGATAATCTCAATATAACTGTGAAAGTTATAAAAGAACCATCTGAATGCCTTGTCCGCCTTAATGATAAAATTGAAATAGATTTAAGTGAAGATTCAGGTTCTGGGGGGTGGGGAGGCATTACCGGTTATCCCATTTTTGGAGATCCAGGAGAAGAATGTTCAATGTCTATAAGTGCGCCAGATACACACTTGATTTGCAATATCTTTGGAGATAGGGAGATATGCTTTGGAAACGCAACAATTACTAATGTTGCCCCAGAGTGTTTTAACAAACTATTGAATGCAACTTATGTTGGAGTATATCATCAATCTGAGTTAATGGGGCATATGTATGGGCAATTCGGAAATGTTACAATAGTAAAACCTGCTTGCAACATCTTAAGTGCAAATATAACTAACAATTGTCCAGATAATGTCTGTGGTATTGGTCAAAAAATTACTCTAAATATTACAGTTGAAGATAAAAATAAATGTCCAAATGTAAATAAAATGGAGATTGTCGGAGGTTCAGAGGCGCAAGGAGGGATTACTGGACTTTCCATCCTCGGAATGGCAGCAGGTGGCGGCATAGGTGGTTGTTCAATAACAATGGAAAATTCAACGAGGATTCAAGAGGTCAATGGGGTCTATACTTCGACATGGACAATTATAGGCCCAATACCTGAAGGATGCAATGGGCAAAAGATTACTGCAGCAACAGCAAAACTCTACAATGCAACTTCTCCGTTTCTAATCGGTTCTCTCTCGGGCAGCGGGGTCACAGGTTTCTTCTGGTTTTCATATCGCGAGTTGAATAAGCCGATGCGAGCGATAATTAATACTACTCCTAACTTAGAGGGTAATCTTGATCCTTTTTCAGAAATTAAATTGCAACAATTAAGCATAGGAGATTATAATCATTGGAACTGGTCCTACAAATCTGTAGACTCTTTAACTTGGATACTATACGCTAGCGATACTCATCAAATTCCTTTAAATAAGGAAAATGTCTCAATAATTTTTTCTCAGCCGCCAAGAAATATCTATATTGGAAATTATTATATTAATCTGACTGTATGGAACGAAACAATGCAGGATTCAACAAAAGTCAAGATAAGTTTACTCTCTCCAGGGCAAGGACCACTTGCGAAAATCTCTTCTCCATTGGATGATGATTTGCTTACTTCAAGAGAAGTTACTTTTGATGGTACAGAGAGTACATGGCCAGAATATGAAGATTTGTTCAACATGACTTGGATTTTTTCAGATACAAAGAATAAGACAGTTAATGCAAGTGTCTCCCCAAAAACAATAATTTATAGATACGATAAAACTCTTGCAAGTCCAGATCCATTCACAATCAAGTTAAATGCAAGCGGTGACCACAAGTACACTATGGATACAGTTAACTTTTACATCGGTGTTTGCAATGAAGGCACACCTACAAATCCAAAATGGATTTTCGCAGGCGAGTGTAGTTCAACGCAACCAGGTTTCTGGTGTCAATGTAATCCAATAACATGTGCACTTACAGAGAATTGTGTAAAACCATGCCCTTGCCCTGATGGAAAGAGTTGCCACATGGCATCAGGAAAATGCGAAGCAGCCCAGAGCATGCAAACTTGCAAGGAATATGGGTCAGAAAAAGTATGTGTTACTAAAGATGGTTGTTATTGGGATAAAGAGAGTTCCGGTACTTGCAAATCATGTTATAGTTATGGTCAGAGGACAATCACATCATGCAGCAATTATAATAATGACGACTCTTGTAATAAGGATAAATGCCAGTTAGGCATAAGCGGCGCAGATGCACTGCTCTTGATGGGACAAAGGACATTGATTAATGGAGAGGAATATGAAGTGACCCAAACCCAATGTTCATGGAATTCAACAGCGTGCATATTAAACGCAACACGGTCTCCAGTGCAATATGCTCCACCAGCTCCTCCAAATGTTCAGTGCACATATTCCACAATAATTGGGGCATGCGGAAGTTGTAATGCTGGAATATTTCAAGGAAAATTAATTAATTATACTTTGGTTCCAAGAACTCAAGAAAACTGTGGCGATTCGTATGAATCATGTGCAAGATGCGGCTTCACACAAGAGAGACTTCCATTTTTCACACCCTGGCAAATCATTCCATTCATCTTTTTAATTGCAATTTATTACTTTTTTATATCAAAGAAGAAAAAATAATAAATCACTTACGGTGCTAATCACACAATACGCAATTAAAAAAGGTATAGGTTATACCCTAGTATAAAAAAGAAAAACAAAAAGAGGAAAAAATGAAAAAACAATTGTTAATCCTACTGGCCGTAGTTCTGCTTTTGCCTATCTTATTTAACATTTCTTCAGCATCAATAACCCGAGGAACTCCCTACTTCAACTTATCCTCCTCAATATATGGGCCAAATCAACCAATAGAGGGTTTTGTGAATTTTTCCCTGACAAACCAAAACTCTGACATAAAAATCTCTGCTAATTCAACTTACTCTTTGAAATCTATGAAATTAATTGATTTTCTTAAGAAAAGCAACGCCGTCTTTACCTGCAATCCTTCATCCTGCCTTCCAATATATAGTTTTGTCCCAGGTTCAGAGCAAGAAAGCAAGAATTTTGATTTAGATAATTCTAATAAACTTCTTGGAATAAAAGTTCAGGGCTTTAAAGATGTTAAAGTAAATAACCTAAGTTTCATGATACGGGGTTCAAGTAATCAAGAGTTCACATGTTCTGAAAGCTTCGTCAAAGTAGATGTTCTTGATAATGATGCAATAAATTATGAATATATAAGTTCAAATGAGGCTAATAATTGCACTGACTTCACAAATTCCTGTTTCTCCATGAGCAATACCGTTGATTTTGTTTTAGATTCAAATCCAAGGTGTGAAAAAATCTTCATTGACAAAGCAGGTAAGGCAGACATCGGCGCCTATGTTACTCTTTCATCAGGAGATCCAAGTCCATTGGTTATGGCTCTCTATGACCCAAAGACAGGAAAAAAATATAACTGCACTATTGGAGAAACTGATGGAGTACTAACCGGTTTTAATTTCTGTTCAATAAATGCAGAGAATAATCCAAATTTCTTTATAGATGAATCTCGAGATGTCTATGTATGCATTTCAAATCTAGGGGGAACAGGTTCTTATTCAATAAAAGGAGAATCAGACTATCCTTGTGGCTTTTTAGGAAGTCCAGAGAGTTTTAATGGAAACTTCTTATTTGACTATCCTGTTTATATGAGATACTACGGATTTTCACCAATCAATGGAGAAGAGATTTTCTTTGAGGATTCTAAATTTAGATCAGATGATTCAAGTTCTCTCATTTCCTATATTCAGGAGTATATTAATTCAAGATACTCTGGAAACTGCTTATCAGGATGCATAATTCCAATAAACTTTATTACCAATGGAAAACAAACACTGGGGGTATCAGACCTTATCTTGAATTTAAGCACTTCTGGTGGTCAAGCAATTGTGAATAAATTCTGGGACCTAACTAAGACCCCTGTCAGTGTTACAATGGGAAACTCAGCTTTCTCTTTAAATGTTTTCAATATATCTGCACCATCGACAATGGGCAACTATAAATTCATCCTAAATATGGGAACTCCTGCTTCTGTTCCATTCAAGGTCTCAAATGTTCCAATTATTCAGTCAATTGCCCCTCTTTTTATTGCTCCTCAAAAATCAACAACATTCTATGCGAGTGTACAGAAATTTCAGAATCCAATCTCAAACTATACCTGGGATTGGGGCGATGGATCTCAAGAAACAACCCAAGTTCCTAATGCAGCACACACATATGCAGAAGGTTCTTTTATACTGACTCTTAAAGTTACAGATTCTTCAGGCCTAGTGGGAGTAAAATCTTTTTTAATAAATTCAACAGTTACAAAAGAAGCTCTTGTTCAGATTTATCTTGGAAAAAAGCAAGCCTATCAAACCCTGGCAAATAGCTATGATTCATGGTATCTTGATTTAGTGATGAACAAAACACTTGCTAATGTCTCTCTAAATGAGGTAGCAATTCTTCTTGAGACATCAAACGATACTGTTTTGATAAAAGGAAAACTGGATTTAATAAAAATTCCAGTATCTATAAATGATACCCAAATTCTCCCTCAATCTCTCTACTATCCAAATGTAGACTCTGTAAGTTTTGATAAGTTATCTGAACTTGGTGCAGGCGACTATGATCCCTCTTACAAAGAGAGTATGCTAAATGAATTATTGCTCTGGCAGGAAAAAGTAACAACAAGACTTGGTGGCAGAGTTAAGCTTATAACTTTTGATGATTTATCAACCCAAGAGATAACTCTTCTGACCCTAAGCATGGTTCCCCCTGCTTCAGATGAAGTCTATTTTGTATATGATTTACCTGCCTCAATAAGCAAGTCCCAGATTCTTGTAAAGCAGAATATGGAATTTATTGATCTAGGGGCCTCAATAGGAACACATTTTTCAGGAACTGAAACAATAGACCTCGCTCTTCCAGTACGTCAATCTTTAGCTCAGCAGGCATTCTATGTATCGCCTTCGCTTTCAACCCTAGTTAATGGGGAACAAGAGCCAGCAACTCCCTCAAGTAGTAGTCCAAGCATTGTCTTTCCGATTATTGTTGCAGTAATTATCTTCATAGCATTGGTTGTTCTTCTTTTCTTGATTTGGAGGAGGAGATTGCCTGGCGCAAAATCAGCAGCATCAGGTTCAGAGGATATATTTGCAAATCCCTCTGATTTGATGAGCCTGGTAAGTTATATTCAGACTAGCCAACAAGAAGGAAAAGATAAAAAGATAATAGAAAAAGAGCTCTTGGATAGCGGTTGGACAAAAGCCCAGATAAAATATGCCTATGAGAACATGGGCACAGATGTTTCTGCTTTCTCAATAGAATAAATTAAAAATTAAAGAAATTTAATAGAATTATCTATATTCACTTTCTCAAAAGAAGCTGTATCTTTGTTGGGTCTTTCTTGATATCTCTGACTATTGTTGCTGGCCCGATTACAGTTATTGCATCCCTGTTTCCAGTAAGTGCAGAGGCAAATTTCTCTCTCATTGATTGGAAAACAGAAAGTCCCTTGGCTTCTGGAAGAAAGCTCACAAGCTCAATACCTCTAAACTTGGAAGATTTCCCTATCTTCTTCATAGTCTCCTCAATCAAGTCTGCTTCTTCCTCGGGTTCAAGTTTACCCTGTATCAATATAATCTTGTCTTCAGAAACAATCTCTAGAAGTTTTTTGACTCTCTTATAACTAGTTAAGTATGCTACCTCGCCAAAGGGTACAAATTGAATTGTTATGTCTTTCATCATTTTTTCTTTTTTTCTCTTTTTTGTGATTTAAGTCTTTTTGATTAATCCAAATAATGAATCATAAAAATCATCTATGCCCTTACCCTGTTTTGCAGATATTCCTACAACGCCATACTCTGGGAAAGCAGCCTCTATTTTTTTCGTGTCAGCTCCTCTCAAGTCAATCTTGTTAGCAGCTATTAAAACAGGAATCTTTCTAGCAACTAGGTTGCCGATAATTGTGACATTGACTTGGCTGTAAGGGTTTTTCGTTGAATCTAGAACAACAACAACTGCATCAACATCATCAAGCCATTGGATAGCCTCGATTACTCCCTTCGTTGCCTCCTTTGCTCTTGATTTTGCTTCTTTCATATTTAGTCCGAAATGTATGAAGTCCTCATAGTCTATCTTTGTTGCTATTCCGGGAGTATCAATTATTTTGAAAGTAGCTTCTTTGCCCTTGTGTTTAAAATTAATCTTCTCTTTGAATTGGACATTCCTTGTTTCATGAGGGATTTTTGAGACACTGCCGAGTTCTTCTCCAAGAAAATCTTGGCATATCTTGTTCGCTAGAGTAGTTTTTCCTGCGTTTGGCGGACCATAGAATCCTATTTTTACATTCTTCTTCGTCTTGAAAAATCCGGAGAATAGCTTTCTAAAAAATCCAGAAAATGATGACTTTTTATTCTCTTCTTTATGCATTTTTGTCCCTGTTTTTTTTGCCTCTGTTTAATTCAAATTAAAATTTGATTAATATTTAAACCTTGTGTATGTAAAATCTCACAAAGTTTGTCAATATTTTGCTACTGGATGTGGGTTAATATCTAAAGATAATTCTAAAAACATTTATATATCTTTTGACCTTTGAGGTAAAAGATAATATAAACGTTTAAATTAAATATAATCGGGGGATTGGGGTTTTGGGTGCATAGCACAACGTTGTCAAAACCATTTTGTCTTTGTATGATAAATAAATACCCCCTTCAACTAAAACATGCCAAATAGATGTGTTAGATGCGGGAAAATATATCAGAATGCGGCCTCAGAAATTTTAACTGGATGTACCTGTGGTTCTCATTATTTTTTCTTCTTTAAAGAAGACGATCTCAACTTACTCGAGCAGACCGATGCCTTGACAAATCAAGAGCGTGATGAAATTTTAGAAGATGTCCGGGGGATTGTCGGAGAAGAGCCAGACAAGCCGGTCATTCTAAATTTAGAATCCATAAGGATAAAAAAACCAGGGAAATTTGAGATAGACCTCGTGAGTTTGTTTAAAGGTGAGCCAGTTATCTATAAACTCGAAGATGGTAAGTATATCATAGATCTCGCTTCAACTTTTATGATGAGTAAGCACAAGGTTGGGCCTGAAAGAGTTCCGATTCCAGACCAAGAGCTTATCAAACAAGTTAAGAAGGAGCAAGAAAAACCATCAAGTGAGATTGATTTTGAAGATATCGGAGATATCACCAAGAGTGAAAAAGGAGATAAAGAGAAAAAGGGTTCTAAGGGGGAATAAGATGTCTCTGGGCAAGAGCAAAGCCAAATTCCCAAGGGCACTAAGAATAGCACTAAGCGGGATAGGAGATATTAGGTATCACTATCATGAATTATTGAATATTCCCGAAAAAGAGTTCTCAGAACATATCACGCAGATTGCCCAAGTTCTTTCAAAAAATGAAATTCTTCTGACTCCAAGTAAGGGCGTATGTTTGGAAATAGCAAAAAAATACAAACAATTTAATGGAAAGAAGATTTATGCTGTTGCTCCAATGGATGATAAAATCTTTGGCATAAAACATTTCAAGGAAAATCTGAATATAGATGTTAATGGCAAAAAACTCTTCGATGAAACTCTTAACACAGATACTTGGTACAAGCAACACTTCGCCTTTGGTTTGTTCGGAGATGTCATGCTTGTGCTTGGTGCAAGCCTCGGAACCTTCTATGAGCTTTCCTCTGCTTTTTATGTTTACAAGATAATCTCTGGAAATAAGCCAGGACTTAATGTCCTGAAAGAGAAAATTCACAAAGATATTGTTGCAGGAGACAGATTTCCTTTTACATTAATTATTTACAAGCCATTCATTAAGCAAGAGCTTCCTTTTGAGCTCAAAGAGTACATAAAAAAGAGCGGTGGCCAAATATTTTATGCAAACGATGCAAAAGAATTAAAAGATATTCTCGAGAAATTAGAAAATTTATAAGAATCAACCCATGTAATCCAAGCTCTTCTGGACCTGCAAGTCTTTGGCTTCGCTGACCTTGCCCATTAAATCTTTCAATCTAACCTCCATTTCCTTTGCCTTGTTCAACAAAGGATCTGTGTCAAGTTTTAGATTAAGATACTTATCTAGAGAATCAACTAGTTTTGCAGCAGCTTTATTATCTGGCATCTGTGAATGAGCCTCAACAAATAAACAAGCTAAAGGTGTTGAAGATTTCATTAATAGTGCGCCTGTAACTCCCATTATTATTCCTTCATCTAATGGAAGAATTTTCAATTTATTCATTCTTTCACTACAGCTCTTTGTCTTTGAAAAGAAGAATATTTTTGGTTCCTTGCCCGTTATTTGTGAATTGACTCCCTCTAAACCGATTATTTCTTTTATCTTCAATTGTTTTGCAAGTTCATTAACAGTATCTGCAATCTCCCACTCCAAGCCATCAACAGGAGTCACAGCCTGCACTATGACAAGATTATTTTTTTTATCATAGAATATTCCTAAAGGATTGATTACTTGTCCCTTGTGTATTGCTGCAATTGGCTGTATTTTGTTAGAACTTATCATACCAATTTGCTTCGCATTAAGATGTTTTATCAAGAATTCGGTTGCAATAGTTGATACAAAACCAAAACCAGGGAATCCCTCAATCATCGTAGGTCTTCCAGTTATCTTTTCAAACAATTCTATTTTAAGCATTTTTCACCTTTTTGATATAGAATATATGCGTTCGTCTTTTTAAATCTTTCTTAGATAATTTTTTAAATCTCCCTTGCATTCATTATTTATGGATTTTGAACAAAAGATAAAAGAGGCAGTTGCAAAAACGAGTGGCATGAATATTAAAGAGATTATTCTTGAAAAGCCAAAAGAAGGAGAGAACTTCGGAGATTATGCTTTTCCTTGTTTTCCTCTTGCAAGAACCTATAAAAAGAACCCGGTAGAAATAGCAAAAGACATTAAAAATAAACTAGATAAACTGAAAATAAAAGAAATAGAGAAAATTGAGCCAGTCAATGGCTATCTTAATTTCTTCATAAATAAAGAAGTCCTTATTGAAACCTTGCTTGATGATATTCAGAAGCCTATCAAATTCAAAGATAGGGAGACAGTTCTCGTCGAGAGTCCTGGTCCCAATACAAACAAACCCCTGCATGTGGGTCATATAAGAAATTTGTTCATTGGAGACTCTATAGCAAGAATATTTGCCTTTACTGAGAATAAAGTAAAGAGGGTAGATGTTGTTAATGACCGAGGAATTCATATTTGCAAGTCAATGCTAGCCTATCAAAAGTGGGGCAAGAACTCTACTCCCGAAAAAGCAAAAAAGAAGTCAGACCATTTTGTCGGCGATTACTATGTTTTATTCTCTAAAAAAGCTCGTGAAAATCCAAATCTTGAGATAGAGGCCCAGGAAATGCTAAAAAAATGGGAAGCAGGAGACAAACAAGTTCTTGCTTTGTGGAAAAAGATGAACAAGTGGGCTCTTGACGGTATGCAAGAGACATATAGGCTACTTAACTTTGCTCACGATAAGCAATACTTTGAGTCCCAAACATACAAGAAGGGCAAGGAGATAGTACTCGAAGGTGTTAAGAAGGGATTGTTCAAAAAAAATGATGATGGCTCAGTATCAATAGACCTGGGAGAACTTGGAGAAAAAACTCTTTTGAGAGCAGACGGCACAACAGTCTACATAACTCAGGACTTGTATATGATTGAAGCAAGATATGGGGATTATAAGTTTGATAAGATGTTCTATATTGTAGCTTCTGAGCAGAACTTTCATTTTCAGGTTCTTTTCAAGCTTCTAGAGATTCTTGGGAAGAAATGGGCAAAGAATTGTTTTCATATAAGTTATGGAATGGTTAACTTGCCCTCAGGAAAGATAAAATCGAGAGAGGGCACAACAGCCGATGCAGATGACCTTATTCAAGAGCTAAGAGAAGATGCAAAATCAGAACTAAAAAAAAGGTACAAACTCTCCGAGAAGGAGCTTAATTCAAGATCCCGGGCAATAGCCCTAGCAGCAATAAAATTTGCACTATTGAAAGTTGATATAAAGAAAGATATGACCTTCAACAAACAAGAAGCACTTGATTTCGAAGGTTTTTCAGGCCCCTATCTGCAGTATAGTTATGCTCGGGCCTCCAGCATCCTGAAAAAAGTTAAGCTAAAAAAGGTAAAATCAAAAGCCTCTTTTTCAAATCTAGAACAAATAGAGGTTTCACTTGTCAAGAAGCTTTCAGAATTCCCGAATGTTCTTGAGAGAGCAAAAAAAGAAATCAAACCAGACCTAATAGCCCTGTATTCCTATGAGCTTGCACAGCTTTTCAACAATTTCTATCATAATTGTCCAGTCATGCAAGTTGAAGATGAAAGGATAAAGTCAAGAAGAATTGAAATTGTTCGGGAATTCAAGAATATACTCTCAATCTGTTTGAATTTGATTGGCATCGAAGTTCTTGAGGAAATGTGACTAAAACTTTCTTTCTAATTCTCTAATATGTTTTGGCAGATGAAGTCTTCTTACTGCAACGTCTAAGGGTAAAGGCAAATGTAAGTGGGGCTCTTGAGCAGTAATACCGAGACATTTCCAAGCCGGACGTATACCCAAGGTACTCCTAAGATGTTGGTATTCAAATCCTTCATTAGATCTTCCCTCAAATCTTTTAGGCGGAACATTGCAATAAAGAAGCCGAGGGATAGTGTTAGGAATTCCCTCTAAAAGAGGTGAGGCTCTTCCATCTTTTTTCATTTGTTTTAATTCTGTTATGTCTGAATCAGATTCTAGTATGTATGAAGGAATTTCATCCCTAGTGAGGGCAAGAGCAATTGCTTCTATTTCATTATCAACTAAATAGTATTTTCCTCTAGTATGATTGTCAAGAAGTGTGACGACTCTTCTAAAAAGCCCAAACAGCCTTCTTGCTTTTACTGCATCAATTTTAAGAAGATCTTGTTTAGACTCGATACAAGCCGTAGCAAACTCGAATCTTTCATCTCTAACTGCTTGTGTGGGTTGGGCAACAATAGCGCATAATCTTGTTTCATTTTTTCTTGGAAGACTTACAGCAGCGGAGTATACCCAAGTCAGATAATTGTTAAATTCGACCCTCTGGGTTTGATTAGTATATGCTCCTTCCTTTCTAAGATGTTGATATGGAAAGAATAAGTGAACTAAAATGTCAGAAGGCTTAAGTAAGATATGTTTCATCTAATAGGCAGTCTTTTGTATTTTTAAAGAATATTGTTCTCTAGCATAATTATTTAAAAACGCCACTAGATTTCTATTTTATGAGCAATACAAACAATCTTATCTATATTGAAACATACGGATGCTCGGCAAATCTGAATAATGCCGAGATTATGAAAGGCCTGCTTTTAAGTCATGGTTTCACCGTTGTTGAAACAGAATCTCTCGCAGACATAATAATTCTCAATACTTGCGTTGTTAAAGAGCCCACAATCAAAAAAATAGAAGATAGAATAAAAAGTCTTATAGAAAAAAATAAAAAACTCGTAATAACTGGTTGTATGCCCGAAGTTTTAGAAAAAAAACTGAATAAACTCTGTCCCAGAGCCACTCTTGTTGGAATAAATCATATAAAAGAGATTCCAAGCGCAATCAAGAAGTTAATTGAAGGGGAGCAAGTCAAGATTCTTGAGAAAAACAATGAAATTAAACTTTGTACGCCAAAGACCCGGCAAAAGAGTGTAGTCGGAATAACACAGATAGCACAGGGCTGCCTTGGTTCCTGTGCTTATTGTTATACGCGATTTGCAAAGGGCTCTCTCTTTTCATATCCCGAAGATAAAATTCTAAAGAATATTGGGCAAGATCTTTCAGCAGGCTGCAAAGAGATATGGCTCACGAGCCAGGACAATTCCGCATATGGTCTTGATTTTTTAGATAAAGATGTAAGTGTAAATAACAAAACAAGCTTTGGTGCTGCAGCACAAGACGACAAAGCCAAAAATGTGAACTTACCAATTCTTATCAATTCCATAACCTCTCTTCCGCATAGATTTTTCCTCAGGATCGGGATGATGAATCCAGAACATATCTCCCATTTTCTAGACGAGCAAATAGAATCCTATAAAGATGAAAAAGTTTTCAAATTCTTACATCTCTCACTTCAGTCTGGTTCAGATAAAATTCTCAACACAATGAATCGAAAGTATTCAGTCAAGGATTTTTTAGAGATTGTAAATAGATTTACTGGAGAATTTCCAGATATCACAATTTCAACAGATATAATTGTTGGATTTCCTGGAGAGACAGATGAAGATTTTCAAAAAACACTAGAAGTAATAAAAAAAGTTAAGCCCGATGTCCTGAACATAAGCAGATTCTGGCCTATGGAGAAGACAGAAGCAAAGAAGATGTCAAATCAAATCTCCCCCGAGATAAAGAGAAAAAGAGCAACAGAAATTATGAATCTGCATGCCAAGATTGCACTTGAAAACAAAAAACCCCTAATTGGTAAGGAATACAAGGTCCTTGTAGATGAAAACGGTTTCCAAGACACCTGGATTGCAAGAAATGCGTCTTACAAGATGATTATCCTGAGAAGTAAAGAAAACTTGCTTGGTAAGTTTCTCAAAGTCAGGATAAAAGAAGCTAAGCCACACTATCTAATCGGGGAAGTTATCTAATCTTCCATCTCTGCAAGAAACTTATAACCCTCGACTAAAAAGTCTGCTTTTAGAATCTCAAAAATCTGTCTTCTGTCTTCTTTTTCTTGTTTAACATATTCAAGAACAGTTCGTGTAACATAAAAACAAGGTTTTTTTCCTTCCTTATACAATTTCAATTCTCTTACCCAGGGGCATTTTTTTAGTAATTTATCCCTTCTTTCTCGATAATACTTGTTTTTAGTCATTCTTTCTTCATTTCTTCCATTAGAACGATCAAAGATTCTCACTCTACCTTGATTGTGGTTGTGTCTAATATTTTGTATCCAGTTATCAATTGAATTAGCCATCTTTTAATTAACTATTTGACTTTAAAAAACTTTCAATCCTAAAAAATGTGCAAGAAAAGTATAATTTTTAGCCAGATCTTCAACAGCTAGCTGTAAAGACTCCCCCCCTCCATGCCCTGATTTTTCTCCTTTTACATCTAACAAGATTGGTCCGCCCGAAGTAATGTAATTTTGAAGTGCAGCCCCCATTTTCATTCCATGAGATAGGTTCACCATATCATCCCCTGATGCAACACGAATAAATACAGCAGGGCATCTTTTTCCTTCTATTCTTTGAGCATTATGGTAAGGAGAGATACGTAATAAGTAACTTATATCTGCAGTTCTAGGATCTCCGTATTCTTTAGTCCATAATTCTCCAGAGGGAGTGATATTGGGCCTAGCCAGGTCTGTAAAAGGGAATTCTGAAACAACTGCAGAAAATAAACCCTCTGGTTCTTTAACTAAGGCTGCGCAGGTTAGCAAACCTCCATCACTCTCGCCTGTAATTCCTAGACGTCCACATTTAGTATACTTTCTTGCTATATATCCTTCTTCTCCTGTTTTCCGGCTATCTCTTAATCCTTGTAAAGCTCTTGCGCATAAACTAAAATCCTTAACTGCATTCGGTTTTTTATCTCGTTTTGCTTCATTATGCCATTTTTCTCCAAATTCACTTCCTCCGCGAATATTTGCGCTGACAAAAATTCCGCCACGCTCTAACCATAATAATCTAGATTTTGCAAAGTTCGGATAAATAGTAGAACCAAATCCACCATATGCATAAAGAATAGTAGCATTATTTCCATCTATTGGCGCATCTTTTCCTCTAACAACATACATCGGAATTTCAGGTTCATCAAATTCTTCATCACGTCTTCTGTCTGGTTTAGCCCATATTTGTTCCACACAGAACTTATTAGGATCAAGACCTTCTCCATCTTTTAAAACTTGCTCTAATTTTAATCCATTAACCTGATAGGCAGTAAGTGGGTCTAAAAAAGATTGGGAGATTAAGACTGGATTATCTTCATTTCCACTGATAAATTCAGTATTTCTAAATTCTCCTAACTCTATTTCTCTCTCTCCTTTTTCGTCTAAAACAAAAACCCTATCACTAACATCAATTCTCCTAGTAACATATTTTAAATTTCCCACTGCCCTAAAACCAGTCAGAATGCCATTTCCTCCTTCTACAACCGTTTCTAGATCTTTTAATTTTGGAGTTGTTCCATCTAATTTAATTCTTCCGATCATAGAATTTGGTGCTTTATAATCTGTTTGAACATATAAATAGTCTCCAATAAAATCAGCACCAAATCTCGCTCTTTCTCCACCAGTTATTGATTCTGGTTTTGCTTCTGGTTTTGACAGATCTAGATATAATAACTCTGTATTTGAGTAATCAATCATTCTATGTACTATTACTTTTTTACCATCAAAAGAAACACTAGTTACCCAAACCCAGGAACCATCAGGAGTTTTGTCATCATAAACTAATTTGTCTTCTTTTGGGTCTTCTCCAATTCTATGAAAATGAGGTCGCGGCACTGATTGATTAGGGATAATTCCTGAAATAAGTTTTGAATAAAAAAATCCACTGCAATCTGGCATCCAGACAGGGTTTGAGTAAAAGGTATTTGGGATACTTGCTAAGACTTTACCTGTTAAAACATCTAAAGCTTGTAACTCAACATAAGCACTTCCATTTCTTGAAAGTTCATAAAGAACAGCTTTTCCATCTGGGCTGGGGCTAATTCTTGCAATACTTGTTTCTCCTCTCAATTCTGGTTTATTTAGGTCAAGCAGAAGCGTCTCCTGTTTAGTTTGCAAGTTCATGGCATATAGAGAATATTGCCCTTCTCCAATTTTTCTTTTAGCATAAAAAAGAGTATCCTTTCTTGAATGAACATTTCCAAAACCCTTGCATTTAGCTTGTATAGCTTCACGATTTACTAATTCCTCTAGCCTTCCTTGAATTCTTTCTCTTTCAGGAATTAATTTAAAAACTTCCTTCGTAAGCTCATGCTGTGCATCAACCCATGATTTTCTTTCATCACTATCTTGTTCTAACCAAGCATAAGGGTCTTGTAAATCAGATCTTCTTGTTTCAGGGTATATAATTGCCATTTTATAAGTAAATTATAAGGCAAAAATCATTTATAAACCTTATTATTTTCACTACTAGATAGTTAGTATAAATACTACCTAAAAGGGAGATAATTCCACTATACCCCCCAATAAAGCCCAAGAAATAAATTCTTAAACCCCTTTCACATTTTTAGTGTATGAAAATCAAAGAACAAAAGCCAGGGAAGCCAAAATATGTGAGGATATGCCCCAAATGTGGCTCTTTAGATATTGAGATACTGAATGTTACAAAGCAGTATACCTTTGCCTTCGGTCTTCCTACAGTATACAAATGTCGCTCGTGCGGCTTTTCAAGTCATGTATTTCCAGAAGTAAGTACAGAGGAATTAAAGAAAGTAAAACCCTTAAATAAAAAATAAACCGAGTATAAAATGTACGAGATTAAACCCGCATTTCAAGAGTATCTGAACAAGCTCTTGCCCGATTCTGAAGATATGAAAGCATTTTTTGAATTCTGCAAGAAACAAACCAGGATAATAATCAGATGTAACACTCTAAAAATATCTCCGCAAGCTCTAAAAAAAAGGCTTGAAGACCGAGGTTGGAAAATTTCTCAAGTACCGGGTTTTCCAGAAGCGTTTGTCATCGAATCAAAACTAGGTCCTGGCGAGTTAGGAAGATCTATTGAGCATCAGACCGGCCTGTATTATGTTCAGGAACTCTCAAGCATGATGTCTGCACTTGCTCTAGATCCTCAAGAACACGAATCAGTTCTAGATCTATGTGCCTCTCCTGGTTCAAAGACAACACAGATGGCTATGATGATGAAAAATACTGGCTTTCTGCTTGCGAATGATGTCAAGATAGACCGGATAAGGGCCCTAAGTTCAAATCTTGAGAGATGCGGCTGCATGAATGTCGTAATTTCAAGAATGGACGGAGTAAGATTATGTGAAGATTTGGCATCAAGAAAAATTTTATTTGATAAAGTACTTGTTGATGCTCCTTGCTCCGGAGAGGGAATAATTAGAAGTGACCCAAAAGTATGGACAATGTACAATCCAGACATGATTCGGGGGATTTCGGCCCTACAAAAAAAACTTGTTGCCAGTGCATTAAAATGTCTAAAGCCAAATGGGATATTGGTGTACTCCACCTGCACATTCGAACCAGAAGAAGATGAAAAAGTTATTCAATTTGCACTAGAAAAGTTAAATGTCGGGCTTGAGGAATTTGATTTACCCCTAAAAACAAGAAAAGGCTTAAAAACTTGGCAAGATAAAGAATTTTCTCCAGATCTAACTAAATGCAAGCGAGTTTTTCCACAGGATAACGATACCGAAGGATTTTTTGTGGCAAAATTAAGAAAATTATAAACAAAAATAAAATGAATTCAAACGAAGTAAGATACATTGTCAGGACAATTGAGTCATGGTCAACGAAAACAGGTAAATTCCGTTCTTTTCAATATGATGATTCTTTTACCTCGGAGCAATCTGCAAGAGAATGCTTATTTCATCAGACCAGGGGTCGTGAAACTCTCTATCCGGCAATAAGGAGAAGAGATCTTTTTAGGGTGGAAGAGGGTCAAGAGGTATATGTGGGTTGCATACATAGTCGGCACTATGATAGGGAATTTGCAGCTAAAGGGAACAGGAGAAAAAGATGAAAATTGAAATACTATCTAAAAGAGAAAAAGAGAAGATTGATGATTTTCTCAGTGAGACATATGGAACAAAATTTCCAAGATCTCAATTTATTCAGCCATCAAGAGAGAGATTAAGGATTTTTTCAGGTGATTTGTCAGAGCGCGAGCTAATGATCTTGATGAATACAATAAGAATCGAGACAATCGGATTATATTTTGCTTTTGTAAAGAAAAGTGATAAAGAAAATGAGAAAAATCAAGACTTCAGGTTGAGCTTTGATTCATCATTCATATTTAAGGAAGCAAAGAAGAATGTCCTTGACCTGAATGAAGAACAGATGAGAACCTGGATTTCAGGCCAGGATGTAGATACCTCTGGAATGAAGGATATAATTCAAGAGATGAACTTTTCTTATCCTTTTATTCTATTAAAATACAAAAACGAGATAATCGGCTGTGGCAAGCTCACCCAAGAGAAAATTCTGAACTTTGTTCCAAAGGAAAGAAGAATAAAGCATTTTTAGGTTATTCAAGAGGGATATTGATTGGTTAAGCTAAGAAAAGAATAAGGAACAAGATAGCCAGCCATAAGAAAGCAGCTATAAATATCATCCACTGCCAGAATGGAAAGTTCTTTCTTAGTGGCTTTTTAGGCAGATCATACCATACCGGGTCTTTGTATTTCATAGATCCTATTACAAAGATAACTGTTATAAGAAGGAAGAAGTCGAATACAACCATTATCCAATTAGGAATCATTTTAGATATTACAAGAGGATAGGCTAAGAAAAGACTACTTACCAAGTATCCTCCAAAGACAATAACTGCAAGAGTGTCGTGCAATTTTCTTCCCTTATAGAGAACTCCAATGAATATATTTGCAATGCACCCTATAAAAAGAAATCCTGCGCCAAGAAAAGTCAGTATATTTTTAGGTAGATTAGTGTATAAAAAATAAGCCATAAGCATATTAAGCACGCCCATAAAACTCAAGATTGGATTGAAGATCTTATTGCCCAATCTTCCTTTTTCTCCTAAGCTACTCACTGTTCTCCTAAAAAATGGCCTTTTAGAAAAATCACCACTAGCAATATACATCAAGACAATAAATGAAAGTATGGTCACTAGATAAACAATCGCGAACCAAGTTGGAATTAACATTTTTATTCATGACCTCCTAAATCATAACAAGATAAACTAAAAATAACCAGAGAATCATATAGATAACAAACATCCACTCCCAAAAGCAGATGTTTTTTATAATCGGATTTCTCACATTACTTAGAACATAGGGCCAAGATTTCAAAGATGCAATAAAGAAAAATATAAACATAACTAGGCTGAGAAGAGTAAAGGGCATAATCCAGAATAGCTTTGATATTATGAAAGGATAAACTAACATCAGTGATCCAAGCATGTACTCAAAGAACATGATTCCCGCAAGAAGATCGTGTTTATCACCCTTCTTACCGTCTTCTTCTGGAACAAATCCGAGTATAATACCAAAAATACTGGAAATGGCGAAGAAAATCAGGCCAATCAGGCTATAAATGTTAAATGCAAAGTGTTGATTGAAGTAGACAAATAAAAAATAGATTATGGCCAAATTTATTATTGAGTAAAATACTATGGCCCTATTATAGATTTTGCAGCTTAGGGTATTTTTTCTCCCCAAATCACTTACAATCCTGGTGAATATCGAATACTTTTTATAACGGCTTATGGAAAAGAATAACATAAAAAGGAATATTGCAACAGCGACAGGATAAAATATGACAAACCATAAAGGAACCATATTAATTATTCAAATTATAATATATAAAGCTTCTTACATAATTTTATAAATAGTTTATACTATTGCCGGAATGGCAAGGGGAGTTCAAGTCTATGTTGTTAAGAATGCACCTGGAAGACGAAGTTTAGGTTTATCTCAAGCCTTAAGGCACCTATCTAGAGAAGGACTATTATGCCCAAAAGATAGTATTCCAATACAACTGAAGACAATAAATGACCGGAGAAGTCTTACTGGTTCAATTGCAGACGATGAGCTTTTTTGCCATGTCACAGAAGATGAGCTTTTAGCTGAATTAGGAAATTTTAAATATGATCCGTCAAAAAAACCACTTTTCCTAAATAATTCTGGTCTCAATCATCATCTCACTTATGGTCTTTTAAAAAGAGTTGCAGAATCCTATAGGGGACCATTCGGAGTTTTAGTTTTTGATGCACATAGTGATGGGGTTGGTAGCCCAGTTGAGCCAAAAGAACAAAATGCAAAACCTAGAAAATTATGGGGAGGAGAATTCTGGGCCCAGGCATTAAGAGATATTCCTAAATTTCATATTGTCATTTATCCAGATGAAGATCATGGGAGAGTTATGGGTCATTCAAGACACATACTCGAACCCTATGAGGCCCCCATAGACCGAGATTCGCAACTTGCTCCCACAATTCTGGCTACACTAAACGGTCGGAGTGCTAGGGGTGTCAAAGGATTATACCTTTCAATAGATTTAGATTGCTTAGGAAGGAGATATATTCAAACCGATTATCCTGTAGAAGATGGGACTACTCCGGAATTTTTAATAGAGACCATAGAAAAGGTTGCATCAAAATTTCCTATTATTGGTGCAGATATTTGTGGTCTAAGCAGAAAAGGTGTAAACAAAATGTCTCTTCAGACATTTGCGAGAATTTATCAATCTTTAGAAGGAATCTTAGCAGCCTAATGTTTTATAAATAAACAAATCTTCTAATAAAAAGAATAAAATGAAACCCGAAGAACTAGAAAAGTGGAGAAAAGCAGGAAAGATAGGTTCAGAAGCAATGGAGTATGCAAAATCAATCATAAAGCCTGGAATGAAACTTCTTGAGATAGCAGAGAAAGTAGAGGCCTTTGTTGAGAAAAAAGGAGCTAAATTTGCTTTCCCAATCAATCTATCAATAAATGAAATTGCCGCCCATAGTTCTCCCCTATCAAATGATGAAGACCTTGCTCATGGCTTGTTAAAAGTAGATTTAGGAATCTCGGTTGATGGATATATATCTGATTTAGCATGTTCAATTGACCTAACAGAAACCAAAGAACATAAGAAACTAATTGAGGCGAGCCAAAAAGCACTTGATGAAGCTCTAAGAATTATTAAGCCGGGTATTGAAATTCGTGAAATAGGGAAAGTCATTCAAAAAACAATCTCTTCCTATGGCTATGCACCAATCGTAAACCTCTCGGGCCACGAACTAAAGCAATACATGCTTCATGCAGGTCTGACAATTCCTAATTATGATAATCAATCAGATACCAAATTAAAAGAAGGCCAAGTTCTAGCAATTGAGCCATTCGCAACAACCGGCCAGGGCATGGTTCAGGATGGAAAACCTTCTGGGATCTATAAATTTGAAGTTAAACACCTAGTCAGGGATAATGACTCAAGAAAAATTCTTGATTTCATAGAAGAAGAATACAAAGAGCTTCCCTTTACCTCAAGATGGCTTGTAAAAAAATTCGGTTCAAAATCACTTTTCGCCCTCAGGCTTCTAGAGAAGGCAAATGCACTTCATCATTTCATGCAGCTCATAGAAAAGACCAAGATGCCTGTCTCACAAGCAGAAGCAACAATCTTGGTTACAAAAGATGGCTGTGAAGTTTTGGCGAAGTAAACTTCTAAAATATCTCGAACTCAAGTACATTTGCTCTAGAATCATACGCTCTAATATTCTCAACATTATAGGGATAATTGATTATTAGATGGATTACACCCCTCTTGCCGAAAGATTGCAAATCAATAGAAGAAGGTCCAGAGTAGGGTGAAGGATGACTATGTACCGAGCCGATTGCGCCAGAAGATGCTGGCAGAACTGCCCTCATATAAGTAGATTGCCTGTTTGCACTGAAAGGCTGATAAATTAATCCATCAATTATTAGCACTTTATCTTTCACACTGCCCGTAAGAAATGCAATAAATTCATTTGGATAACTAGTCCGTGCAAAATTCATGATATCCACAATAGTTTCTTTCTTAATTCGTATTCTTTCATACTTATACTTATCAAGAGAAAATAGCTTTTCAAAGAATCTTCCAAGTTTTGATGTCATCAATTTCTTGATTACTCAAGATTAATAAACTTTTTTAATGAATAAAAAAGGCGAGAATTAAGAATTATGCCTTAATATTCAAGATATTCTTGTTTTGAAGTAGTGCTGATCCGATGCCTTTACCTATCCAAAAAGATACCTGGCTCTGAACTCCGGAGAGCCTTATAAGGATGCTATTCTGTCCGCCATATTCCCGGATTTTAACCTTGGTGTTTAATTCTTTTTCAAGATATTTTACCGCATCTTCTTTTATACCGAGTTCATCAACTAATCCTAGATCTTTAGCTTCTGTACCAAGGTAGAACATTCCTGTAGAAATCTCTTTAATAGTATCGCTTGATAGGTTTCTACTCTGGGATACTTGATTAAGGAACAGCAAATGAATCATGTTAACTTTATTCTGAAGAATTGCTCTCTCTTTATCTCCAAGCTCCCTATAGGGACTCATTGTATCTTTATACATCCCTCCATTAAGTTGCTCGTAGGTTATATTAAACCGGTCTAATAGTCCAGAGAATTCAAGATAAGAAGCTAAAACACCCACTGAACCAGTTATCGCCATGGGGTGAGCAATAACATGGTCGCATGCACTTGCAATCCAGTAAGCTCCTGATGCGCCTGATTCTCTTATCAATGCAACTGTTTTCTTTCCAGAGGCTCTTGCTTTGTATACTGCATAGGCAATCTCTGAAGAGCCAACCGCTGAACCGCCAGGAGAATTGATTTCAAAAATAATTGCTTTAATTTTATCATTCTTTGAGATTTCTTCAATCTGACTATTTACATCATCTGAAAATACATATCCGGGCTGATATCCCCCAGACGTCCCTGATAAGATTTCTCCATCAATATGTATCAGAGCAACATTTGCTCCAGCCGTGCTTGGTTTTTGATTCAATAGAATTACTGTTGTCAGAAAGAATATCGCCAATAGCACAGATAATACCGCGATTATGGTTTTTGTTTTCTTACTATCTTGATCTTTAAGACATTTCTCATTATTGATTTGTTTCATCTTCACACTCTTTTTATATGGGCTATAAGGTATCGGGGTTTTTAAAGTTTTTATCTTGGATTAATGGTCTTTGGAGAGGGTATTCATTTTAGATTGGATCTTCTTTCATATTTTGGGGTCTCAATTAATTGAATAAGATCTTCATCTCTCCAACTTTTCGGTTCAATCAGCTCCAAAATATTCAATAGCAGCAATAAAACGAAAAAGATTAGTAGGACCGCGGGGATGATTATCCAAGTTAGCGGGAGATCTCCATATACCAAGATAATACCTATGCAAGCTAAGAAATTCATGAATAATCCCGAAGAGACTCCAAAAGAGAATTTTTCAGGAATTAGATGAAAAAAATTCAAAAAGAAGAGCAATGCTGCTTCTAGAATGATGAACATGGCAATTAAAAACCTAACTGGATCTATCTCCGAGCCGATTAGGTTTAGGCCATCCATGGGTGAACTAATTAAAAGCTTGTTTGAGAATAAGAAAGAAAGAAGATTCATACCCACAAAGAATAATACCAATGAGTTGCCTACGGCAGAATTCCAGCCAAGTTTCTCTCTTTTATAGTGCCCAAAATAGATTTCTAGGGCAAACATTCCAACAACCAGGGGGACTAGTGTCCAGAGCATATTCGGATTTTCAATTGGCTCTGAAACAATTTTTATTGATTCTTGAAGAATTAGCAAAAGTGCATTTAACAGTTTCTGTAAAAACAATATAGCAAAAAACATTTTAACCTCTTTAATTTAACCTCTTTAATAATGCAAGAAAACTAAATTTATAAAATTAACCTATTTGATTCTATACGCAATAAAACTTAAAAGGTTAGCAAGAAATCTGTCTGTTTTAACTGACAGATGAATTGCGTCTTTCTAAAAGATATTTATTTCTAATTTAATTATGAAACAATGAGCTTGTTGCAGCTCAT
>Ga0268276_1000719_pt1 | contig 36838 bp, 35 predicted proteins | sample saktaG_4_FD_190145 | JGI IMG/M metagenome (GOLD analysis project Ga0268276, IMG submission 190145) | Saline water microbial communities from Sakinaw Lake, British Columbia, Canada - sak_2010_1_5_45m | ecosystem: Environmental > Aquatic > Non-marine Saline and Alkaline > Saline ...
GTGCGATATCCATCACGATGATCCTCTGCGCAAGGATAAATAAGGATACTGATCTCCGGTACAGTACGAGGAAAAACATGGCACCGCAACCGGCAGCAGGAAAGACCGCTTCGCAGCTCATGGCAGCAACGATGGTCGCATCAATGATCGGGATCTTTTTGGGGATTTACCTTCTCTTTGTCGATGCCGGCCTTGGGTTCCGGGTCCTCGCCGCCCTCCTCGTCGGGGTTGTGGGTACGCTCAGCTTCTTCCGGCATTCGGTCTATTACAAATCCGACCAGGCCCGGATGGGCTGGACACAGGAGCACCCCGAGTTCCAGATCGAAGTGGGGTTCGCGAACCTCGCGATGGGGGTTGCGGCATTTGCCGCAGCGGTCCTTGACTGGGGATCGCTGGCCTGCGGGATCACGCTCTTTACCTACGGGACATACCTCTTCTGCGCATTTCTGCTCCATCTCCGGCAGGCCATTACCCCGGACGACCTTCACCACACCGGCCAGCGGCAGCGTGCGATACGCAGCACGGTCAATACCGGGTTCTTTGTCGCCGTTCTGTACATCTTCGCGTTTCTTGCGATAACCCATATCGGGTAGGGGTCAAAAAGGGAAAACCGGCCGGTTTTTTAAGGCACGATCTGTTCCGGCCGGCTCTCCCCCACAAAGCGTATCATTCCGGACAACTTTCTTTTCTGAAATATCTTTGATAATACCTGTGAGACGATAAGGCGATGACACGCGGGAAGAAACCGACAACTGCGATTGATGAGGCAAAGAGCTGTGCGGAAAAGATGGGATACCGGTGGTGCGGGAACACAGATCCGGTATTTCCCTTTGATGCGTTCATCTTCCGTGATGCGGTAATCGCGGTCGTGAAGGTGAAAAAGATCCGGTACTCCATCAATGACAAAACGCCGGCCGAGAAATTTTTTCCGGAAGAGATTGCGGCCCTGCGCAACCTTCCGATGCCGCTCTTCGTGCTGCGCGAGCTCTGGGTGCGCACGCAGAACGAGCGGGCGTGGCGGCGCTTCTATATCCTGAGTGACGTGGTCGGAGAGCTCGGGTTCAACAAAGTCGAGGGGTATGTCAACCCCCACTATGACGAGGAGAAGTGGAAAACAGAGCGTCAGATCATCATCAACCCGCTCGAAGTGCTGAAAAGGCTGCATCAGGGGATGCCGGCGGGGCCAGTCCGGTCAAACTCCCCATCCGAAGAGGGGGAAGGTGGGTCAGACGGTTCCTAGGTCTGCCAGTTTATACCTCCTCCCTATTCTCTAAGGATATAAGGGATCTTTCTCCGACGGAGGCGGGTCATCATGCACAGGACCGGGATCATTTTCGAGTGGAAATGGTGTCCACGCCTACGGAAAATACTGGTTAAAACGGTTCTTTTGCCATAATTCCCTTGTATAACCGGTTAAAAACCTGTAAAATAGCGTCGTTTTAAGACACTCTTTTTTTGGGACATATTACAGGTCGATCCGGGTAGGTATCGGCCCGTTAAAAGAAACAGTCGACGTCATATATTTTAAATTTATATAAAAATGCAAAAGAAATTATTCATCAGACTGGCGGGAGGAGGAATTTCCGGTCTTCCTCGTCCTCAAGTTCGACCTCACGATCATGCTCCTCGTATATTTTTTTCATATCGAGATCCGGAAGTGCGCCAAGAAGTGAACGAAGCGGTTTAAAGGTTTTTTGTTTTATTGCCGTCTTTTTCATCTAACTGTCACATCGATAATATTGATCGCGCCCAGATTAATTCATACTGCTCGTACACTGGCGATCTTTAGGTACGGGTACCAATTTGTTGGCGTCAACAAAATGATCTAAAATTGCGTGGTTTGAAGTTTTACACGATTCTGTGGCTTTTTCGATTGCCGGCACGAAGTTCCGCCAACCGGTATATCCAAGACTAATCTGAAGGTACAGATCCCTCGACCACCGCAATCTCTTCCTCCGCCTCCAGTCTATACAGCTCACACACAGCGCGATCATACAGCCTCACGCACTTTCTCTGTCTCCGGGTTATCTTTTAATAGATTATCACAAAACTCTCTCTATAGTCTGAATATTATGTCACGCGCTTCTGTTGAGGTATCGATCGCGCCCGATGTATTCCGGTGGCTCTGTGGTACTTCCGGGTGGCCTGCGAAGGACATTGCCAAACGCATCGAAGTTACTGAAGAAGATGTGCGGAGCTGGTGCGAGGGGAAGACGAAACCGGTAATGCCGTTGAGCAAGGTTGAACAGCTCTCCTCTGCATTCAAACGCCCGCTTGCTGCGTTCCTGCTTTCCAAACCCCCGGAAGAAATAAAAATACTTCCGGATTTCCGGAAACTTCCAGGTGCTGACGGAGATTTTTCTAAGGAGACCTATCTTGCGATTAGGAAAGCCCGGAGATTGCAGAAAGTCCGCAGCGAGCTGATGGAGAATCTGGGTATTGATGTGCGGATTAAAATCAGAACTTGTACGATACAGGACAATCCAGAGGTTGTTGCTAGAGATGAGAGAGTGGATTTACCACTGGATATGGTTCAAATCAGTTCCAGCACATCAACTAAACTCTTTCATATCTGGAGAGACTGGTTCGAAAGGAAAAACATCTCGGTTTTCCAGATGAAGATGCTGATCGAAGATGCCCGGGGCTTCTCTATCTCAGATGACGAGCCGTACGTCATTGTTGTTAATGAATCGGATGCGCCGGCTGCAAAGATCTTCACTCTTTTCCATGAGTACGGTCATATCCTTCTGAACGAACCTGCGGTATGCAACCGGGATAGCGATGAGGTTGAAGATAAAAGGATTAAAAAGATCGAAAACTGGTGCAACCGGTTTGCCGGAGCATTTTTAGTTCCGGAAGATTTCCTTAAAAAAGAGTTGAGTATCGAGACACTTCGTCAGACAACTCATTATTCCAGAATAGCCGGGTCGATCGCAAACAGGTTGAAAATCAGCAAAGAGTCTGCACTGATGCGATTGCTCACTCTTGACTATATTAGCCCATCCGAATTCAGAACCGAACGGGATAAAATTCGAGCAGATGCTGCGTTGAAGAAAGCGCAGATGAAAGAAAAACAGATGCAAAGTGCAAAAAAGAGTGGGCCTCCTCCGATCTCTCTTGATCAAAAGTGCCTTAATGAAAAAGGGCATCGTTTCATCTCGCTTGTATTAAAGAATTCTGATCTTGGATATATCACAAGCCGGGATGCTCTTGATTATCTCGATATTAAAATGAAAAATCTGGAAAAACTTCGGGCAGAATCGTGAGTGTCTGAATGCACGAGACTGAAAATCTGTATATTATTGATTCTTCTTCTCTCATTGAATTGCAAAGACGCTATCCTTCTGATATTTTTCCCAGTGTTTGGGAGCATATACATGAGCTCGCATTTGCTGGGAGACTGATTGCACCTATAGAAGTAAAAAAGGAACTTCTCGAAGGTTATGATATCCTGCTACAATGGGTAACTGATCACGATTTTGTTTTTAAGGAATTCGATGACGATCTCATCGTGAAAACTCAGGAAGTCTTAGGGCAATTTCCCCGGATTGCAGATTCTGAATCTGATAAATTGTATCATGCAGATCCGTTCGTTGTTTCTTTAGCTTTAGCAATGAAGAAACAACCTCAACAAACCTTGATAACATACAAGATTTGGGTCGTTACGAATGAAAAAGGAAAATTAAGTGGCAATCCAAATCTTCACCCGAATAATATGAAAAAGATCCCGGATGTCTGCGCCCACTTGGGCATTGACTGTATAGATCATTTCGGAATGTTCAGAGAAGAGAATTGGCTGTTTTAACAAAGCAGTATTTACTTACCGACGCCCTCTTCCAAAACCTCAATCTCCTCCGCCGTCAGCCCGTACAGCTCATACACCAGCGCATCGATCTTCACATCCGTCGCTTCGATCTCCTGCTGCACGAGCCGCGTCTCCTGATCCGTCTTCGCCTTCTGTAAATATTCGTGCAATCAGCGAAGAACTCTTGCGAGTTCTTCTCGAATCTGTCTCCGTCCTAGTAAGAAAAAAGTTTATGCAAAACAGCTATAATATTAATATATGCCATTTATTTTCGTTGCAGAAATAAAATATAATGAAGGTAAATGCATCCTTCATAGTTTAAAAGAATTAGTAGAGAAATTCCCTTATATTGAGGGGGGAATTTTAACAGGCAAATTTATTTGCACTTATATCGAAGGTCGACGTAAAAGCTTAAATGACGATTTTAAGTGTCATATAATACAACGTGACAAGGTTTTCGTGGGTGAATTGTTAGAGCCCAATCCATTACGAACAAAAGGGATTCCTATATCATCCAATATTCTAATTGTTGCCTATAAATATGAAAAAGAGTCTTCTCCAGGTGAACACATAGAATATCCGATACTTGAGAATTTAATGATTAAAAGTTACATCTATATCCCTTTTGAAGAAGACATCAAAAAAATATTGAAAGAAGAAGAAGCGGGATTGATTTTAGAGGGAACAACCTTTGATCAAATATTAGAGAAATCAGTAGCACTTTTAAAAAATGCCCTTATTTCATTTGAGCAAGAAAAGTATTCAGATATGAAAACTGCAAGTAGAAAGTGTCTAGAAGATTTTCGAGGAATCGTTAAGGAATGGGAAACTATTGATGGGAGTAGGAGTCTTTGTGAAAAATTAAATGGAATTCTTAATTCATTATATTCATTCGCCTCTATTGGTGGTGCTCACGAGGGACCGACATCCAGAGAAGATTCTGAATTAATACTAAAGCACACAACCGCACTATTACTCTACATTAACTCAATAAAAAAGAATCAAAGAGAGAAATATACTTATAAAATTGACACAACACGTTGATAGTCTAAGGCTAAATCTTTAATCTTTTTCTTACATCCTTCAATCATTATACACTTGTCTAATTAGACTCACTCATGATATGTGGATAAAAATCCCATTTTTTTCATAACTTCTTTAACATTAAAGATATTTCAGTACCCCTTGCTCTCCACCACCGCAATCTCCTCCTCCGTCACCCCTTTATTCTTACTTCTGAATTTGTTGCTCAACCCACTCTACAATTTTTTCACATCTGGCCAAGACATTTTTATACTCTTGTTCGTTAAGAGGTTTATCTGATAAGGAATATCTCCGGTTTCCTGCATATTCGGAAAGAGGTATTGCTATTCCGAGGTTTATGGGAGTTGTGAACGGACATGATAAACCCCCCTCAATTGTTACAAATGCAAGTGCTGATGCTTTGATATCATTAGGCAAAATAATTTGTTGCTTTTCCATTTCAGCGATGAGAATTTCAATTGAGTGTTTAGGAGGATAGGGAACTTTGCGATGTATCATCAATGCTTTGAAAGATTTTTCGATAGCTTGCTGACATAACGTACAGAGTGTTTCATACCGAGCATCATCGGATATTTTTCCAACTCGTGCAAAGGTTAGATCACTTTTTGCCATCGCAAGCATTTTATGAGCGTTTTCTGGTGGTTCGTAGATAGATCGTCTCGTCTTTTTCGCCATCAGTGACTTTCCTCCACCATCTCAATCTCCTCTGCCGTCAGCCCATACAGCTCGTACACCAGTGCATCGATCTAGAAACGAAAAACATGGAATTGAGTCTGTCTTCTGAGAGAATACCAATCACTGCCGTATATTATACATTTTGGATTAGACATATTTTTAAATTCATTTTTTTCTTTAATTAATTGATTTAAGCTAGATTTCATATCAATTTCCTCTAAATCTTCATCCGAATTCCAGATTGCAACAATCATCGTATCTGTTTTCTTCAGTCCAGAAAAATTCTGTATTTGCTTGAATCCTTTTATAATATCATCCCGACAATATTTTTCATCGCGAGTATAGTTACCATATTCTTCTAATTTTTCATTTGTTTCTGATTCGTTTGGAAGTACCTTCTTGGGGCCATCATGCTTATCATGAATATGTTTGATCTCCACAAATCCGCGAAATTCTGAATTGGCTATACATAAATCTGGGGTCTTTTCCTTCTTTGAACGAGGAATAAATTCTACGCTACATTTAGCGTGATGAAAATACGACACAAAGATAAGTGCTACAATAAAATCCCGTATATCCTTGAATCCCAAAGCGTCTTTGAAAAAAGACTTCGCTCCTTTAAATTGTTTAACCAAATTAATCAACGGAATGAATTCTGGTGCTTTATCTCCATATGCATCTCTCAATTTTGAGAAAATTTCTTCAATCAAATTAATTTCAGATTTTGATTTATTTTGATCCGTTTTCCTCAACAACCTCTATCTCCTCCGCCGTCAACCCATACAGCTCATACACCAGCGCATCGATCTTCACGTCCGTCGTCTCGATCTCCTGCTGCACGAGCCGCTTTTCCTGATCGGTTTTGGCTTTCTGCAAATATGCATGAAGTGAGAGCATCTGCGTCACAAGCTCGACCATCTTGTCGTGCCGGGATTTGTCCGCGAGCTTGTCGAAATCTGGGGTGTATATGGGGAGCTGTCCCATGTATTGATGTTTCCAACGATAGTAACCGCCTTGGATCTCAGAACTAATTCTTGAAAAGATAAAGGTGATTAATTTTGAATTAAGGATTCCAAGTAAATAATTAGAATTGTTACTTACTATGTAAGTTGTAGAATCAGAGAACGAATTCATTTCATCGATTGTAAATTGACCTGTCACTGCCATCTCTGGAAAAATGATTTTTTTCTTTTCAAATTCTTGATAATAACTAGATCCGAATCTTTGGAGTGCATACCATTCATAACGAATTTCTGTCTCTGCTGTATTTCTATTCATTAGTTGATTTTTAAATTGCAGGAGATGCTGATAAATCACAGGATATTGTTGCTTGAATTGGCTCTCTGCAATTCTTGAGGCTCCATTTATTGAGGGATCTTCATGCAATGGGAAATGCCACGGAATAAAAATAATAAATTTATCAGGGGTAATTGGTGAGTATCGTTTTACATCGCGACCCACAAGAAATGGCCGAATCATTTCGGCACTTTTTGGATCTTCTGAAATTAATCTTAATCGCGCTTTATTATCGATAACAAATGCTTTGTTGAAACCTGATGTAATTCCTCGGTAGATCCCCCCCATCACATACTCTTCCAACGGTTTCCCTGCATCCCGCAACTTCTTCAGCAAATTCTCTGTCCGCTTGTCGCCGAGCGTCCAGCCGCCGTCCGTGAGCGTCTTCTGGTCGATGGGGTGCCGGTGGGCTTTGACGTACTCCGCGAGGTCCGGGAAGTCGAGCGTGTCCACCTTCGAGACGCAGAACTCGCGGGATGGCTTTGCGTTGCTGACCCGGAGGATACAGGGGTAGGTGGTCGCGTCCTTAAAGACCGGGAGATCGCCGAAGTCCACGACCTCCTCGATCTGTTTTGCGAGCAGGAATTTGCGGAGCGGTTTGCCGTAGTTCGCCCGCATCCACTTGTTCGCCACGATGTACGAGAAGATCCCGCCGTCGCGCAGGAGCGAGATGCCCTTCTCGATGAAGTACGCGTACAGGTCGGCGGTCCCTTGGTACACCGCGTAACGGGACTGGAAGTATTCTTTCTGTTCCTTGATGGATTCCTGCCGGAGGTACGGCGGGTTGCCGATCACCGCGTCAAATCCGCCCGCCGCCATGACATGCGGGAACCCTGCCCTCCAGTCGAACGCGTTGACGCGCTTGCGCTCCTCCATGTTGAACGGGATCGCCTGCCGGTAGTCGAAGTAGTCCGGCGCGACGAGCGAGTTGCCGCACCGGATATTGCGGTGCAGGGATGGGAGCGCCCGCTCTGCCGTGAGCTTGAGCTGCTTCGAGACGTTCTCCTCGCTCTCCTCCTCAAGGACTTTTAAGAGCAGCGAGAGTTTTGTCACCTCGACCGCCTGCGTGTCGATGTCCACGCCGTAGATATTGTTGAGGAGGATGCGCTTGCGCTCCGCCGCTGTCAGCTTCCAGTCGCTGCGCAGCTTCGAGGGATCGCCACTCCATGCCTTATAGACCGGCAACTCGTAAACGCCTTCCTTCCTTGCCGCTTTTCCGGAAGCCGGCTCCGGCAGGAGCGCCCGGACTTCCGGCGATGTCGCGGGATGGTCGAGTAGGACCGGGACGAGTTTCTCGATATACCAGTCCCGGTGCCAGTCGAGGAGGTACTGGTACGCCCCGAGCAAAAACGATCCCGACCCGCACGCCGGATCGCAGATCCGTAAGGAAGCAACCTCGCGGGGCGTTTTCCTTTTCAGAAGTTCGCCCACGGTTTTTTCCACAATATAGTCCACGATGTACGACGGCGTGTAGAAGACTCCGCCGGCTTTGCGCACCTCCGGCTTGTCGTCAACGTCTGCACGGTGCGATGCCGTGAGCCGGATCACCTTCCCGAGGAACTGCTCGTACACGTGCCCCAGCATCTCCGCCGGGATCACCGAGAACTCGTACGGGCTCTCCGGGTAGTAGAGCCGGTGGATGATATTCTTCAGGACGTTATCGTCAATGACGAGTGACGGGGTGAGCGTGTCGGGAAGTTCGTCCCGGCTGGTCTCCTCCGAAAAATGGAACAGCCCGGAGTTGTACGTATCATCGGCAATCTGGAACAATGAACAGAGCCGCCCATACACCCCCTCGCCGTCCGCAAGGGTGCGCAGCGTCTCGTACTTCTCGATTCCCCGATCCTCGCAGATCCGTAAGAAAATGATCCGGTCGATGATCAGCTGGACGGCGGTGTTGAGTTGCTCGACCGTGAGCGCCGGGTTGCGCAGCGCAATGTTCCGGGCAAGTTTGAGCCGCCAGTCCTCGATATCCTCAAGGAACTTCTCGTCAACGCCAGCAGTCCCGTGCTTCTCGCCGTTCGTTGCAACGTACTTGTCATACGACCCTTTCAGGATCGCATCGGGCGAGAAGACGGACGCGATCCTGTCCCACCGTTCAAGGTAATTCTCAAACGTGAGGAACGCGATCCGGGCGGTTGCCGGTGTGTCCTCTTTCCGTATCGGCACGTTGCAGTCATAGACCGCGAACTCCTCGAAGTTCGTAAGGATCGAGAGTTTCAGCCCCGCGTTCCACGCGTACCGGCGCAGCTGGAGCGCAGAATCAAGGTCGTCCTTGATCGGGACAGCCGGCTTCTTCGCTTCGCAGATGAACTTGCGCATCCCCCCGACCCGGAACGAGTAATCGATGAACTTCGTCTGCCCCCGGATCCGGATCGGGTCTTCGTGGGCGACCTCCTTGTATGCCTCCGAGTACCCCTTGTTGTTGTCCACGTCCCAGCCGAGCGCCCGGAAGAACGGGTCGAGGAACTCACGGCGCAGCTCCGTCTCGTTCTTCTGTCCTTTATGGTACACGAACCGGTTGTCGGTATACCGCTGGACAAGGTCACGGATGGCTTCGGGAGCTGCCATTAAGATGAGTGTTGTGGTACGAGACGAAATATTTGTTGAACGGTAGTGTCAGAACCGGTCCGGCGGCAGGTGCATACACGGCCGTCCACGTTACAGAACCGTTAAGAACATTGCCCGCACCGATCAGGTATAACGGGACAAGGACTGGTAGACACATGAGAAAAGGGTTAAACCGGCTCCTGGTGATGTGGAAGCCAAACCGGAAATGGCTGCTGCTTTCCATCGTGCTCACGATCGGCGGGGCGATCGGCACGCTGGCGATACCGGCGCTCTCGCAGACGCTGATCGACAAGGGCATCAGCGGCAATGACCTGAACATGGTCATCCGGTACGGCGGGTACATGCTCATCTTAACGCTTGCCGCTGCTGCATGCCAGGTTGTCAATACGATCATCGCCGTCAAATTCTCGGAGCGGACCGCCCATTACCTGAGGACAAGCGCGTACGACCGGATCCAGGACCTGTCGTTTGGCAATCTCGACCGGTTCAGGCCAAGCGATCTTCTGGTCCGCTTAACAAACGACGTCCAGAACATCAAAATCGCCATCCAGCAGGGTATTTTAAACCTCCCGCTCGTGCCCGTCATGCTTATCATCACAATCCTGATGATTGCAGTGCATACGCCCTCGCTCTTCTGGCTCATGGTCATAATACTGATCGTTTTCTCCGCCCTGCTCGGTGCGTATCTCTGGCTCGTGCTGCCGGTCTTTGCCGTCCGGCAGGAGAGGTACGACGCGATGAGCAGCACCCTGCAGGAGAACATGACCGGCGTCCGCGTGGTCAAGGCGTTCGTGCGCCAGAAATACGAGAACGAGCGTTTTTCCGCGGTTGCCGGTGAAGTGCGGGCGGCGTCAACCCGTGCCCAGAACTACATCGCAGTCCTGATCCCGACGATGCTTCTGGTCGTCAACCTCTCCCTTGCTGCCATCTTCTCTATAGGCGGGATCCAGGTGCTCGAGGCTACCGGTTTTTCCACCGGTGAGGTGATTGCATCCATCCAGTACCTCTTCCTCCTCATCATGCCGTTCATGATCCTCGGGACGGTGCTGCCGGCGGTCTCTGCCGCCCGCCCGTCATTAAACCGGATCTTCGAGCTTCTCGACACTCCTGCAGATGTAAACGACAGCGGGCATCCTGCTGCCGTGGACCCGGCATCGGTGAAAGGCCGGCTTGTCTTCGACCATGTCAGCTTCGGGTATAAAGGCACGGAGGAAAAAGCCGGCCCGCCTGTCCTGCACGACATCAGCTTTACCGCTGAGCCGGGGGAGACGATCGGTTTTTTGGGCCCGACCGGGTGCGGTAAATCCACGCTCATGCACCTTGTCCCCCGTTTCTACGATGTGACCTCCGGGAAGATCACCATTGACGGGACTGACGTGCGGGAGATCCCGCAGGATACGCTCCGGAAAATTGTCGGGATCTGCCTCCAGCAGCCAAACCTCTTCTCCGGAACGATCCGCGACAACCTCCTGTTTGGAGCAGAAGACCAGTCGGAGGAGAACATGACCGCTGCTGCAGCGGACGCGGATGCAGACGGCTTTGTCCGGAACATCCCGCGGCAGTATGACGATGCAGTCGCCCGGCACGGGACAAACTTCTCGGGTGGCCAGCGCCAGCGTCTCGCGATTGCCCGGACGCTTGCCGCAGACCCGAAGATCCTGATCCTTGATGACAGCACGAGCGCCTGCGATGTGGCCACCGAGGCCCGGATACAGGACGCGATCAACCGGCGGTTTTTTCATGTCACAAAACTGCTGGTTGCGCAACGGATCAGCACCGTGATCTCCGCCGACCGGATAATCCTTCTGGAAAACGGCCGGGTCATCGCAACCGGGTGCCACGAGGACCTGCTCAGGTCAAGCCCGGAGTACCGGGAGATCTACGATTCCCAGCTGGGGAAGGGAATTGTCGGGGGTGGTGCAGCATGAGGGGCATGCCGGTTCATCTGGACGAAGAAGCCCTGCCGCCGATGGTCCCCACCGTGAAACGGTTCATGGGGTACATGGCCCCGCACCGGCTGAAGCTTGCCGTAATCATCATCCTCATGGCAGTATTTGCCCTCTTAAACGCTGTCTTCTCCCTGCTTTTGGGAACAGCGACCAACATCATCTCGGCCGGCCCCGGGCCGGTTGAGCCGTTACTCAAGGTCATCACATGGCTGGTCGCCGGCGGACTGGTCATCTGGGTGTCGGGTGCGGTCTCGCAGAAGCTGCTCTCGGACATATCGCAGGAAGCCCTGTACCGGCTCCGCATCGATCTCGTCGCCCACATCCAGACGATGTCACTTGACTTCTTTGACCGGCGCCCGATCGGTGAACTGATGAGCAGGGTGACAAACGACACGCAGGTGATCGAACAGTTCATTTCCATCGGGTCGCTCCAGACGGGACAGGCGGTGATGACGATCATCATAACGAGCATCGTCATGCTGCTTGTCAACCCGTCGCTGACTATCCTCTCCTACATCGTAGTACTGGCGCTGGTCGGTGTCTCGTGGCTGATCACAAAGGTTTCCGGCCCGGCGTTCGTCCTGCTGCAGGACAAGACCGGGGACTTAAACGGGTTTGCCGAGGAATGGATCTCGGGCGCAAAGACGGTGATCGCCTGCCGGCAGCAGGACGAGGCTTCACGACGGTTCTCAGCCCAGAGCCAGAAGGTCGCGGATATCGGCGAGAAAGCCCAGTTCTCCGCGCTCATCAGCCAGCAGGTCAGTAATATCTTTACAACGATCGTAATCGTCATTCTCCTCATTGTCGGGGGCATCATGGTGATGAACGGGATGGCGGAGATCGGGACCCTGATCGCGTTCATCGCGTTCTCGTTCAACCTGTTGAATGCGTTTACCACGATCTTCTCCTCGTATGCCCAGATCCTGAATGCTGTCGTGGGTGCGGCACGCGTCTTTGACGTCCTTGACCAGAGGCCCCGCGTGGATGACCGGAAAGGAGCCCCCGCGATGCCGGCAGTTGCCGGGGACGTCGTCTTCGACCACGTTGATTTCTCGTATATCCCCGGGCGGCGGATCTTAACGGATAACACATTCCATGCCCGGCCCGGGCAGATCTTTGGCCTCTGCGGCCCGACAGGTGCCGGCAAGAGTACGATCATCAACATCCTGACCCGGTACTACGACATTGAGAGCGGGGCGATCCGTGTGGATGACAACGACGTGCGGGAAGTCCGGCAGGACACGCTCCGCGTCCAGATTGCGCAGGTGCTGCAGGAACCGTTCCTGTTCTCCGACACGATCATGGCGAACCTGAAGTACGCCCGGGAAGGTGCAACCGACGAAGAGTGTACCCGGGCGGCACGACAGGCGAACGCCCACACTTTCATCCTCCAGCAGCCGGACGGGTACGATACCATCCTCGTCGACGGCGGGGCAAACCTCTCGCAGGGCCAGCGGCAGATGCTCACGATCGCCCGTGCGATCGTCGCAAATCCCCGCATGCTCATCCTTGACGAGGCAACGAGCAACGTGGACACCCGGACAGAGAAACTGATCCAGGAGGGGCTGCTTACACTCCAGAAGGACAAGACCTCGTTCATCATCGCCCACCGGTTGTCCACGATCCGGCACGCCGACCAGATCCTTGTCATCGACAAGGGGTCGATCATCGAACGCGGCCCGCACACCGAGTTGATGAAGAAGAAAGGGTTCTACTATGAACTTTACATGAGCCAGTTCCGCGGGAAGCTTGCCGGGATCACCGCACAATGACGGTACGGCACACCGGTACCGGAAGGTCAAAGGGCACCGCAGTGGTTCATGTACCGGAACTTAGCGGGAAAAGAAAAAGACCGTCCTCCCGCTCCGGCTCAACGGAAATCCAAATCATGAAGACCCATAAGTCAAGGGAAAAACGGGATGAGTCGCTCCTGCTCGAATTTGAGAACGTCACGGTTATCAAGGGCAATGCGAAGATCCTCGACTCCATATCGCTCACCATTGCTGAGGGCGAGAATGTCGCCATCCTCGGCCCCAACGGCGCCGGCAAATCATCGCTCATCAAAACCATCAACCGGGAATATTACCCTATCGCATCGGAACAGGGCGTCACCTTCAGGATCCGGGGAAAGGACAACTGGGACGTCTTCGACCTCCGTGCCGCGATCGGGATCGTCTCCAATGACCTGCAGTTCTCGTTCGCCCGCGATCTCCCGGTACGAGAGGTGGTGATCTCCGGGTTTTTTGCGAGCAGCGGGCTCTTCATGCACAAGGTGACTTCCGACATGGAGAGAAAGGCGGATGGGCTGATGGAGTTTCTCGGGGTCACCCATCTCCGCGACCGGCCGATGAATTCGCTCTCGTCCGGAGAAGCCCGCCGGGTGCTGATCGCACGGGCGCTTGTGCACGAGCCAAAAATGCTCATCCTCGACGAACCGACCAACAGCCTCGACCTTAACGCGTTGCACACGTTCCGCGCCACGCTGCAAAAGATTGCACAGAACGGCACGGGTATCGTCATGGTCACCCACAACCTGCACGATATCATCCCGGAGATCTCCCGGGTCATCCTTATGAAAGACGGGAGGTTTGTTGCTGACGGGAAGAAAAAAGAGATCCTTACCAATGAGAAGATCGGTGGCCTGTTCGATGTCCCGGTGCATGTGAAGGAGGACGGTGGCTGGTACTACGCGACGGGATACTGACAATCCCGCGGCCGTATAAACTCGGGTAGAACCCGGCTGTTGCAGGAATATCTGCCTGAAAATGTTCTTAGGAACGTATACATGCTGCAGACGAGAAATACCGGTAGGATGATGGTGCTTGAGAATTACGCGACTCTTTACCGGGCCGGACGATCTTTCCTGTTTTGAGGATATCGGGATCCCCCTTGAATCAAAAGGGCCCCTGGGACTTTTCTCTGACCTGACCGCCGCCAAGGCTGTTTTTTTCCGGGAGATCACGCCCGGGTATCATTACCCCTGGCACAATGTTCTCTGCCGGGAGTACGTGGTGACGCTCTCCGGGCGTGCCGAGATCGAAGCAGGCAGCGGTGAGAAACGGAGGTTCACAAGGGGGGATGTCCTGCTCGCGGAAGACACGACCGGCAGAGGGCACCAGACCCGGTGCACCAGTAAAACGCCGTGGCGGCAGATCTTTGTCACGCTGCCATAGTGCCTGGCTGTCGATCCCATTCCATGCCTTTATTATCCCCGCAGTCCGACACATAAAAAGAATGTCTAAGAAAGAGCACGTAATGAAACTGGTCGATGAGAAGTCAGGACTCATGGAATGCCTCGTCTGCGGGGAGAAACGGCATGCGGTCATGAAGCCGGGCGCTGACGGAAAATTCCTGCCCGAGAACTGGGAGTGCGTCAACATGTGCAAACTCATCCGGGATGACGGGAAGAAAGCCCGGAAAAAATAACCATCTTTTTATTAACACATTGTTGACTTTGTGTTTTTCCAGTTCATTTTTCCCGTTCCCCCCCTTCTCAATTTCCCCCATCTTACACTACGGGAACGGACTCCCGGCGGAATAGAATCATCTCTCTTTCTCCCCGCACAGGGAAAGAAACCGCTCCACAATCCCGTCGTTCCGCACCTCGGGGTGGAACATCACCCCGTAGAGTGGCCTGTCCGGATGGCGGACGACCTGGACACAACTGTCCGAGACTGCCATCACTACCCATCCCCGGGGCGGGTCGCAGGCAAATGAGTGCAGTTCATATGCCTGGAATACCGGGCTTCCGGGAAGGAGCGGGTCCGGCGCATCTGCCCGGACCGTTGTCATTCCGATCTCGCACCCCGGGCGGATGGTGCCTCCGAAGACATGGCAGAGGACCTGCATCCCGGCACAGATCCCAAGGACGGGGACAGAAATGGTCCGGAGCCAGGAGAACTCCTGTACCCTCGTGGCAAAGAGGTTGTCTTTCAGGGCTGTCCCACAGAGGATGATTCCTGTGGCGTCTTTTAAGTCATCGCTTCGTATCTCCGAAAAATGCGCCTCGCGCACCACCCGCCTGGCCCGGTCCACGATGCGGGCAACAGGGCCCACGAACTCGTCCCGGGAGAGTGAATGAGCCTGACCGGAGAGATCGACAAGGAGGATCATTTCGCCTCCAAGCTGGCACGCCGGACCCTGAGAACTCCCCGGTAATTGGCGTACTCTTCCGTTGACTCCCCGATCACGATCCTTCTGGCAAAGAAGGGGGCATCCAGCACCAGGGTCTCGTACTCCCCGCCTTCACCGGTGAGGGTGATGCGGTGTTTCCGGGCGTACTGCTTCAGGTCCTTTAACGCCTCCTCATCGATCACCCTCCCCAGCCAGTCGGCAGTAAACGGGGCAGAGAAGACACCGGTGACCATGGCCCGGAAGCCGGTCTTAATAAGCAGCTCCATGTAGGACTCCTGGTCCGTGTACCAGAGCGGGTTGAAACACCACAGGTCAAGGTCCCTGCAGATGCGCTGGATCCGGGTAGCCTGGTAGACGGAAAGGAGGGCCCCGGTTACCACGCCCCCGATGCCATGGCGTTCCACGGCAAGACTGATGGCTTTGGAGAGGTCCGAGAGCTCGGCCTCCTCAATTCCTTCGGTCTCCACGCTGACAAGGGGAAGACCGGCAGCTTCCGCCTGCAGGGGGACCAGGTGCACGTTCGGGGTATGGAACATGTAGCTCTCTTCGTTTCTGGAGCGGACCGAGATGAGGCATGCTACCTCTTCTTTTTGCATGGCCAGATAACAGGCAAAAAGAGAATCTTTACCCCCAGAACAGAGAACCCCGAGTTTCATTCCATTCACACTGGGCTTCTCATGTTCTTGAATTTCTCCCCTCCGGTGCAGCACACTACATTTTTTAAAAAAAGAGACCCGGGTGTTTCATTTAGTCTGCGGGAGGCCGGCGAGCGACCGTACCTGTCCCTGCGTTTCTGCCGGAGTCCCTGTTGTATTGACCTCGAAGAGGTTTGTCCGGCTCAGGAGATCGTTAATGAACTTGTCCCTGAGTGCTGTTTTGCGGGTATTCAGGACAAGCAGATGCGGGTTGAAGTAATTATTTATTGAAAACAGGTTTTGCCCTGCATCGGGATCGATAGGACGGACCACCTCCGGATCGGCCGGGTTGCGTTTCAGGACGACTACGGTCTTTACGGTCGTGAGAGGGAAGAGCCTGCCCTTGCCCACGACCCAGCGGATATCCGCGACAGCCCGGCCCTCGGCGTCGTACTCTTCAGCCTTTACCAGCCCGTCGAAGTCCTTCCAGATGGTGGCAAGGTCCTGCCGGATATAGAAGTTCTTCTCTGAACCGTAGGCAAGGATATCCGGCCCGTAGACCCGGGAGAAGAACCAGTCGTCTGCGACAATCCGGGTTTTCGCATCTGAAAGAAGCCCGTACGTCTGCGTGGTCTTGCCTGCCCCGGACTGCCCCACGATGCAGAGCCCGCGTCCCCCAATATCGACACAGGCGCCGTGGACCGAGAAGATGCCATGCTCGTCCTCTAAAATATCACCGGCGCAAGCGAGCGCAAGGGACTTGATCCAGCCGTAATACCGGATGTTGAACAGGAACGCGGTCTTCGAGTACGGATCGTACATGACAGTATCGGCAGGGTAGGCGGGGTCAGAAAATACGAACAGCCGGCCGTGCGATCTGACGTTCTGCGACATCGAGTAGAAGTTCTCCTGCCAGGTGTCCCGGATCCCGGGATCATCGGAAAGGAGCTTGATGCAGCACCCGTAGATCTCGGACTTGACCTCGTACCGGACTCTCGGATGGAACCGGGCCGTCAGGTCCTCCTTCTCTTCGGGAGTGATCAGGGTTATGGTGTAGGCCATGCATCATCACCAGCCGGGCGGATCTGCGGGATTGTCATGCCACACTCCCATCAGCTTGTCTTATAAAATCCCCGGACCAGATACCCAAAAGGATCAAAAACCCTGCAATAAGGAACGGCCAGATATCTGCCGGCGCCCAGACGATGCCGACACCGAGTATAATCAGGAAGATGCCCAGAAGAAGCATTGTTATGTTCATCCCTTTCAGTCCCGGTTCTTTAGTTTCCGGAGGTTTCGTCCCAGCGGGTACCAGAGCCGATGCAAGGAATCCCAGCCCGAGACCGACAAGCACACCGGATCCGGCGAAACCGGTAAGAAGCCCGATGCCGAGGCCGATAAGAACACCGGCCGGTATGAATGCATAGCGCCCATGTTTTCGTTTCCGTTCCGTGTATTCCTCGTCTTTCATACAAAACCATTTCCCGCCGGATCCTGATAAAGCCGGCAGTAAACCCCGGCACCTGCACCGGGTTTAATTATTTCCGGGCTGATCCTTGTACTGATGAAAACAACAGCAATCGCCCTCATCCTCATCTGCATTGCAATGGCGACAACCGCCGGGTGTACTTCCGGTTCCCCTGCCGCTGCGACACCAGCACCTACATCGCCAGCGGTTGCAACCTCCGTTCCTTTAACACCGGCAGACGCACAGAGCTGCGCCACCGACCCGGACTGTGTGCCGGCGCAGTGCTGCCATCCAACGGGCTGCACGAACAAGGCAACGGCAGCAGCACTATCCTGCGAGGCCAAGATCTGCACGATGAGCTGCGAAGGGCCGATTGACTGCGGCGCCGGTGCTTGCGGGTGCGTGAACGGGAGGTGCAGCGTTGTTCCGGCGCAGGCGACCGGAGGCCAGACAGGGCAGAAGGTATCGGTCAGGCTGGAGGCCTCGCCGCAGCGGTACTCCCCGATGATGTCCTCGACGCCCGGCATCGGGCTCACCCCCAATGTCACCGGCTTTGTGGCCGCTGATGCGGACTTTGCAGGGAATGCCACGGACTTTACATGGAATGCCATAAACTTCGAATGGAATGCTACGTCCGGCACATTCCTCACGTGGGATGCACCGGATTACAAGGTCCACCTGATCGGCAACCCGGTCGCCAACAACGGCGGGAAAGTCTACTGGACATTTACCGATAAGCCGGCCTCGACAAAAGATCCTGTTGTCATCACCGTCACGGCCCGGGACATGACCCGGAGAGGTGCGGTGCTGGGAAGCTCGACGGTAACTTTAAGCTGGGACGGGGATTACGCGGTGTATGTCGGGGAGATCCGGTAATTTTTGCGTGCAGTCAGCTGAGTACTGATACCGGTCCCCCCAATTGAAGGAATAATTAAACGGCTTGCATTAAATGCACCCTTGTCTCAATCCCTGTTGTAAAAAAAGGAAAATCAGTAATTTTCGCAGAGCAGCTCGAAATAGTCCCGCGGGTGGTCGCAGACCGGGCATTTCTCCGGGGCAGCCTTCGCTTCATGGACGTGCCCACAGTTCCGGCAGTACCATTTCACGGGGGTGTCCCTGGTAAAGACCGTGCCGTTTGTCACGTTCGCGAGCAGTTTCCGGTACCGGAGCTCGTGGTGTTCTTCAACCGAGGCAACCTGACGGAAGAGGTTTGCGATCTCGCTGAAGCCTTCCTGTTCTGCAACTTTGGAAAAATCAGGGTAGAGCGTGTCCCACTCTTCCTTCTCGCCATCGGCTGCTACCCGCAGGTTGTCGACGGTCTTGCTGATTACCCCGGCCGGGTACGCCGCGATGATCTCCACAGGGCCCCCTTTTAACTGCTTGAAGAAGAGCTTACCGTGCTCTTTCTCCTCCTCAGCGGTCTGCAGGAAGAGCGCAGAGATCTGCTCGTAGCCCTCCTTTTTTGCGGCGCTTGCGAAGAACGTGTACCGGTTCCGGGCCTGCGATTCGCCGGCGAACGCGGCGAGTAAGCACTTTTCTGTGTTGCTTCCTTTGAATTCCATCACTATCATATCTCCATCTGATCGTTCTCATCCACGGGTATTATACCCTGCTGCCGGAACATGCATGCCGATATTGTTCCCTGGCCAGTTCAGAGCACCTGAATTTCCCCATATGTTCAATTCCTCATCCCCATCTTCTCATCCAGCCAGTCGAACTTTCCGGCAAACGACTGGGCAAACGCCCCGAGCTGGCAGTGGGAGCCGGCACCGAACTCATCGGAGTACACCATCAGTTCCCTGTCGCAGGTGAGGTGGTCGTAGAGCGCCTTTGCCTGCACATCGCCCGGATCGAACTGGTCTTCCGTTCCGGCAGTGACGAGCGTGGGGCACCGGATGTTCCCCGCCCGCCCCACGAGCGAGAAGTCCATCCATTTCGCCCAGAACTGAGCAGGCGAGCCGGCATTGAGGACAAACATACCGTTCTCGTTGAGCCAGCGGGTAAAGGTGCTCTCCTTCATCGCGGCCCGGATCCCATCGTTGAACTCTTTCGGATCGGACTTCAGCCATTCCTGCAGTTCCTTTTCCGTCATGTTCGCGAACGGCCCGCCGGACTTCTTCATTCCGGCAAGGAGGTTCTGCCCGACATCGTACGTGCCCGCGTCGGCGACAAGCGCCGTGATCCGGGGCTCGTACGCAGCGCCACGCGGGGCGAGGTAACCCCCGAGCGAGATGCCCCAGAGCGCGATCCGGTCGCTGTCAACATCCGGCCTGTTCACTGCATAGTCCACGACCGGCGTGATCACGTTCTCCCAGTCAGCACGGAACGGGAGGTGCTGGACCCGGATAACCTCCCCCTGCCCCGGGCCGTCGAAGGTCAGGACGTTATACCCTCTTTTTATTCCCTCCATCGCGTACGGGTGGAGTTCTTCCTGGCAGCCGTCAAAGCCGGTCTGCACGATCAGGAGCGGCCGGGGCTTTCCGGAGTTGTCGACTTTGTAGAGGTAGCCGGGCAGCGTGGTGTTCCCGTACGGGACGGTGACGATCTCGTACGGGACGGTGTTGAGCGCAATCGCATCGCGGAACGTGTCCCGGCTCTTCCTCCACGTCTCCACGATACGGGGGTCGGACGGGTTGCCGTGCAGGAAGAACTCGGCGGTGCGGTAGTAGGTCGCGGCCCGGTAGTATGCTTCGCGTGCGGTTACGGTGTGCCCGGCTGTAAGGCTCTCATCACCCGCTGCCTTGAAGTGATCCGCAGTCTTCTTCCATTCGGCATACCAGCTCTCAAAGTCGCCTTCTTTGATCCGGGAGGCGGTGGCGAGGCACTCGCCGATATCGGCCTCGCCTGAGTACGCTGCGCCAAGCGTCCGCTGCAGCTCGAATGCGAACTCGGGATCAGAGAAGACCAAAGATGGACATGAGCATGCAGCATGCGGGGCTGGCGAGAGCGCCGGTGTTGCCGGCGGGGAAGGGGCAGGAGTCATACAACCTGTCGTAGCGAACAGGAAGATGAGGGCAGCAAAAAGGAAAAAAACTGCAGGAATTTTACGCGATGCCATAACTCATCAGCGGAATCTCGTGCGGGAATGGTGATAAGTGTTTGGATATCCTGCCGTTCCTGACGGGACGTAAGCAACGGTTTTTCCCTTTCGTAGGCAGAGTACCTTGTATGACTGCGGAATCGGATGCAGTAAAAACCGTCGCCGGGCTCATGGCGCTTGCGGCGCGGACAGCACCGAAAGCGGTGGGGCAGGACTCGATCGTCTGCAGGGTCGTTACGGGAAAGGAGCAGGAGAAACTTGCCGCACGGATCGACGCGATGGGAAAAGCCCTCGGAATGTCCTTCTTCTTTGTAAACGCCGGGCAGGTAAGAAAGAGCGATGCGACATTGCTCATCGGTGTCGAAGGCACAAAAGCACTCGGTCTCAACTGCGGCGGGTGCGGGTTTCCCACGTGTGCCGATATGGTCAAAGCCGGAAAAGCAGCTGCAAAGAGGAAGAAATCCGTGTACAGCGGCCCCAACTGTGTCTTCAAGGTCTCGGACCTCGGCATCGCCGTCGGGTCGGCGGTCAAGACCGCATCGATCCACAACGTGGACAACCGGGTCATGTTCACTGCAGGTATCGCCGCGCTTGAACTGGGCATGCTCAAAGGGTGCAGTGTCGCGTACGGCATCCCGTTAAAGGCAGCCGGGAAGAACCCGTTCTTCGATGTGCTGATTAAGCACTGAGGTGCGATAGCACCGATGTGCTGATTAAGCACTGAGGTGCGCCAGCACCGATGTGCCGGCCCTCAGGCACTAAAATCCCCCCATCATTACTTTTCCCGCGAAATCGGACGGAACGGGGACAGACGAGATTTTCATGAGAGTGAGAGGAGTCTTTTTTGTATGCCGGCTGGTAGTGCTCCCGAATTTCTTGTACTGCTCTTCCTTGTTGTGAATGGTGTAGTCTTCCTCCTCTATGCTGCGGACAAGAGAAGGGCTGCAACCGCGAGGTGGAGGGTTTCCGAATCCCTCCTGTTGTGCAGCGCTCTCATCGGGCCGTTCGGTGCATTCTTTGCGATGCGGCTCTTCCGGCACAAGATGCAGAAACTCCGGTTTTTCGTAGTCCCGCTCTTTTGCCTGCTCCAGATCCTTGCGATTCTCTGGTTTATTACCGGATCTCCCTGAAAAGAGGGAGCCGGGTGGCGGATCCGCGGGCAGTTCCTGGCAAGGATAATCCCTGCAGCACAACCGAACCATCACCCTTAAGCGAACCGCCCCCCAATGTCAGGATCGGGAGTCAGAAAATGTTTGCCCATCATGCTGAGACCGGTTATACCGGATCGCTGCCCGGTATCACCCAGAAGACCCTCGTCTGGGGAAAGAACACGCTCATGACCGAGTTCCGGCTGAAGAAAGGTGCAGTTCTTCCCCGGCATACCCATCCCCACGAACAGACCGGCTACCTTGTCAGCGGGCACATCATGCTCCGGATCGGGAATGACGAGGCAGATATTCAGCCGGGCGACAGCTGGAACATCCCCGGCAGCATCGAGCACGGGGCAACGATCCATGAAGACTCGGTGGCAATCGAGATCTTTTCCCCGGTCAGGAAAGAATACCTGCCATAACACGATGCTTTTTTCCCCCCTGTCCCCGGTCAGATAACGAGTTACAGGGAGGTGCGGCAGGGGACACCGGTGTTCAATAGAGATTCAACCGGCCGACCATTTAAAAAAACACCGGAAAAGAAGAACGGGTGGCAGGATCTGGACCCCTGACCTGCGGATGACGGGTTCGCTAAAAAAAATTTGCCCTTAAAATCAGTATCCCATCTTCCAGAGCACGAGCAGCACAATCATGGCAATGGGAACCAGGAGGTCAAAGTACACGACCGAGCCGGCATTATAGGGTGAGATGTTTTTAGTTCTCCTGATGTCAAGCACATGGCCTGTACCCATGAAAAAGAGCATGACGGACGCACCGATGACCGTTGCGACAAGGAAATTGTCCCGGATGAAGAATGAAAGAACACCCAGCACACCGAATGCAGCATCGGCGGCGGCGACCTCTTTCTGGAACGGGCTGCCTGCCTGCCACCCGATCTTTTGTGCAGTCTTATCGGCCGTCGGGCCATACCAGTGCATGAACCCGCCCAGGATGCCCTGCAACCCGATATTGACGAGCAGAATATATGCAAGAACCGCTTCGGGAACGGGTGTCCCGAACAGGATGATATCAACGACAGCACACAGCAGGGCAAAAGCGAGGAAAACCACTGCATAATGATCCCGTATCATCTCACTTATACCTGTCATAAGTTCCCGTGAAATGTATTACATGCTGTCTGATGTTATGTGTTCCTCTTTTTTGCGAATGCTATTGAAAATAATCTGCTGTAACAGGATTGATCTTTGGGAAAAATCATAACAGGAAAAACGGGCCTGAAGGGATTTGAACCCTTGACCTGCGGATCAAGTGACCAGAATTATACCTAACGTCACCGGGTCCGCGAACCATCCTGCGATCTCGTGCCCGGTGCCGTGCTGACCTGCATTGCCGGTCAATTTCACGCTCTTTTAAAAAAATCTGGTTTTTTTACTATTGTTTCAGCACGGGCAGGAATGGATCTGCTAAAAGTATTTATCCACAGAATGGAAGTCCTGCTATTATGATTACAGTGTGAATCAACCGTCGAGGTACGCTGCTTCCTGTTAACCCACTCGACGGGTTATGACAGGGGCAGCCGGAACATTTCAAACCTGTTCAGCGAGTCTAAAGAATCATCCCCTTGAACGAATCGGGTGACCGTGTACGAAGGGTAGACCAGAGGAACCCCTCAAAGCAGAAAAAAATGATTCCCTCCACGCACTCACGGTCCCGGAAGTCTACCTGGCTGTTTCAACGGGTTCGTCCGGGCTGACCCAGGCAGAAGCTGAGTTGCGCCTCGGGCAATTTGGGCGCAATGTCATCCGCGAGGTCAGGGGAAAACCCCTCATTGTAAAGTTTTTTGCAAATTTCACGCACATGATGGCGATCCTGCTCTGGATAGGCGGGGCGGTCGGATTCATCGCCCAGATGCCCCAGCTCGGCATCGCTATCTGGATGGTCAATATCATCAACGGAGTCTTCTCGTTCTGGCAGGAGTACCGTGCCGAAAAGGCAACCGAAGCCTTAAGAAAACTCCTGCCTTCGTATGCACGCGTGCTGCGTGACGGTGAGGACCGGCGCATCTTTGCAGAAGAACTTGTTGTGGGGGATGTGATGCTGCTGTCCGAAGGAGACCGCCTCTCAGCTGACGGCCGTCTGGTGGAGGTCTCCGAACTGCGGATTGACCAGTCGACCCTTACCGGAGAATCACACACGGTACGAAAGACAAGTGACGCCATCCTGCAGTCTGACCTTGCCTATGCCGAAATGCCCAATCTGGTGTTCGCTGGCACAAGTGTCACATCCGGCACCGGAAAGGCAGTTGTCATTTCCACAGGGATGGCAACCGAATTTGGAAAGATTGCCAACATGACCCAGATGGTTCAGGAAGAGTTCAGCCCGCTGCAGAGGGAAATGGCATTTGTGACAAAGGTGGTGACCATCATCGCCTGCAGCATCGGCATTGTTTTTTTCCTGCTTGCTGCAGTGCTGGTCGGGGTGAGCCTTGCCGAAAGTTTCATCTTTGCCATGGGCATGGTCGTGGCGTTTGTGCCGGAGGGGCTGCTGCCGGTTGTTACGCTGTCGCTTGCACGGAGCACACAGCGTATGGCACGGCGCAACGCGCTGATCAAGCGGCTGTCAGCAGTTGAAACCCTTGGCTGCACGACCGTGATCTGCACGGACAAGACCGGGACACTCACCCAGAACGAGATGACCGTCCGGGACCTGTGGCTCTTTAATCGCGGGTTGACCGTGACCGGTGTCGGGTACAAGCCCGAAGGCCAGATTATGGAGGGCCAGGAGCCGGTTCCGGTTGATGGCGATCTCCGGCTGCTGCTCATTGCCGGAGGACTCTGCAACAATTCACGAATGATCCCGCCGGATATTAAATCCCCTCACTGGACCGTCCTTGGCGACCGCACCGAGGCAGCCATGAAGGTTGCGGCACTCAAGGGGGGGATTGACCTTGAGGCAGAAGTCCGCGGTACGCCCCGTCTCCGTGAGCTGCCGTTTGATTCGATCCGCAAAAGGATGTGCACCATCCACCAGCTGCAGTCATCCCAAGTGGCGTACGTCAAGGGTGCGCCCAAGGAGATTCTCAGGCTGTGTTCCCATGTCAGGTGGAACCAAGAAAACCATGTCATGGATGAGAATTTCCGCTCGGAGATAATGGCAGCACATGACACGTACGCCCGGAACGGGCTCCGGGTACTTGCGGTTGCGCTTCGCCAGCTGCCCAATGATGGGACTGACTACCGGCATGAAGTGATCGAATGCGACCTGACCTTCCTTGGACTGGAAGCAATGATGGATCCCCCGCGGGACGAGGTTGCGCAGGCTGTCGGGACGTGCCACCGGGCCGGCATCCGCATTATTATGATCACCGGTGACTACGGGCTGACTGCGGAAAGTATCGCGCGGCGCATCGGTATTATCAGGCAGCCACAACCCCGTATTATCAGCAGTGCTGATTTCGATGCAATGGATGACGAAACGCTCAAATCCGCCCTGAACGAGGAGGTCATCTTTGCACGGGCTACACCGGGGCACAAGCTCCGGGTTGTAACCGCCCTGCAGGAGATGGGGCATATTGTCGCGGTCACCGGTGACGGGGTGAACGATGCACCGGCGCTCAAGAAAGCCGATATTGGTGTCGCCATGGGCATCGCAGGCACTGATGTGGCAAAGGAGGCAGCGGATATGATTCTGACCGATGACAATTTTGCTTCCATTGTCAATGCGATTGAGGAAGGGCGGGGGGTTTATGCCAATATCAAGAAGTTCATCAGCTATATCTTCACCAGCAACACCCCGGAAGCAGTACCCTTTATCTTCTGGGCATTGAGCAGCGGGCGGATCCCGCTCGCGCTCGGTGTGATGCATATTCTCTCTGTCGATCTTGGCACCGATATGGTACCGGCGCTGGCACTGGGTGATGAGCCGCCTGAGCTGGGAGTGATGGACAGACCGCCCCGCGACCTGAAGGAGCATGTCATCACCCGATCTCTGCTCGTGCGTGCATACCTTTTTCTGGGTTTAATCCAGAGTTTCGCGGTAATGGCAGCTTTTTATTTCCAGTACTGGATGAACGGTTACTGGGGCCAGTGGCTGGATCTCCCCTCAACGGGACTCCTTTACCAGTCCGCAACGGCGATGGCGCTGGGCGCTGTAGTTGCCACCCAGATTGGCAACCTCTTTGCCCAGCGGACCGAACGCACGTCAGCATTCCGCTTGGGCTGGTTCAGCAACCGGATGATCTGGATAGGTATCGCATCCGAACTCCTGCTGATCTCGCTGATTGTCTATGTCCCGTTCCTCCAGAAGGTAATCGGGACTGCGGCGTTCCCGCTGGGAAACTGGTTGTTTTTGTTTGCATGGACGCCGTCATTACTGCTGGCTGATGAACTGCGCAAGGCGCAGGTGCGCCGGCGTGAACGCACAATGAACACTATTCCAAAACCAGGAGGAACAGTATGAAAATCATGATTATTGGTTGCGGCAGACAGGGTACCGAACTGGCAAAGACCCTCTGCCAGAATGTATCTGAAATCACGGTTGTGGACAATGACCCGGCCGCTTTTGAACGCCTCGGTCCCCAGTTCGGGGGTCAGATCATATGCGGGGACGGCCTTGACCGTGATGTTCTTGTAAAGGGAGGCATCGATTGGGCGGACGGACTGGCAGCGTTGACTGCCAGTGACGACACCAATATCGTTGTAGCCCGGCTCGCCCGCCAGGTCTTCAAAGTTCCCCGTGTGGTTGCCCGGGTGCACGACCCCCGCAAGGCCGAGATCTACCGGAGACTTGGCGTGCAGACAGTTACCCCTGTCGTACTGGGTACCCAGCGGTTTGCCGAGCTGCTCACATTCTCCCTGCTGGTACCGATAAAGAGGCTGGGAAATGGCGAGGTCGGTATCGTTGAGATGGACGTACCCCCCAACCTGATCGGCCGGATGGTGAACGAGCTGACGATTCCCGGGGAGATCCAGGTGATTGCAACCACGAGGGATGGTAAAACCTTCATACCGACACTCGGCGCGATCTTCCAGGAAAAGGAGGTCATCCATCTTGCGGTTACCGCAGGTTCCATGGATCGCTTAAAAGCGCTGCTGGGGCTGACATGAGAGGGTGATGGTAGTATGAAACGCGTTCTTGTAGTGGGTGGCGGCAAGGTGGGAACGTATCTTGCTTCTCTTCTGCTTGCCGATGGGCACAGTGTTACGGTGATAGAAGGGCGGAGCGAGGAATTTCCACGGCTCCAGCAGAATCTCCCGGTAGAAGTGCACGTACAGGGAAACGGCACGGACCCCCTCGTGCTTGAAGCTGCAGGTATCCGGCAGGCGGATGTCGTGGCAGCGGTCAGCAGGGCAGACGAGACCAATCTGGTGATAACCAGCCTTGCAAGGTTCGAGTTCAACGTGCCCCGCACCATTGCCCGGGTCAACAACCCGAAAAATGCATGGTTGTTCACGCCGGAGATGGGTGTCGATGTGGCACTGAACCAGGCCGACCTGATGGCACACCTCATTGCCGAGGAAATGTCGCTTGGGGATATGATGACCCTGCTCAAATTGCGCAGGGGGCAGTATTCCATCGTTGAAAACCGGGTGAATCCGAGAGCTGTTGCAGCCGGAAAACCCATCCGGGAGCTCGATCTTCCTCACGAATGTGTGCTGACCGCTATCTTCCGTGGCGGGGAGCTCATCATTCCCCGCGGCGAAACGATCCTGCAGCCGGACGATGAAGTGCTGGCACTCGTGCATATCTCGCAGCTCGACCGGCTTGCATCCCTGCTCAGGGGTATGGGATGAGAAAGGGTGCATCAATCAGACAATTGCATATGGGCGATCTGTCAGAAGAGTCCGGAAGGATGGTAACGGTTTCTATCGGCATCACAGAAAAAAACGGGCCTGAAGGGATTTGAACCCTTGACCTGCGGATTAAGAGTCCGCCGCTATGCCGACTAAGCTACAGACCCACTTAGACCTAATAATGTGGTTGACAATCGCAAATAAAGGTGTCGAGCAGCACATGAAGAGAGATCTCTTTTAAAACAGTGAAATTTTCTTTTTTAAAATTCCATCTGCAATCCGTGCGGTCTTCTGCAATCCCTTATTATCATGGACGCCGACATCAGTGTAACATGCCTGACGCAGCGCCGCTTGTGGCCCCGGGACAGGTCAGGTACCTCATCTTCGGCTGCGGTACGACCGGCTACAACATCATCCTCGAACTGGTAAAAGAGAACGAGCACGTGGTCGTGGTCGACAAAGACGAGCAGCGTGTCCGCAACCTCCGCGACCAGAAATACGATGCATACCAGCGGGACATCAAGGCGCCCGACATGCTGGTGGGGCTGCCCGAACCCGAGATCGCGTTCGTGATGACGAGCGATGCAGAGGCAAACCTTGCCGCTGTCAGCGCCATCAGGAAGCGGTACCCGTCGGCACACGTGGTCGCACGGTCGATCGATCCCGTGAGCGGCGCAAATCTCACCGCCGCCGGTGCCGAGTTCGTGCTCTATCCGCAGGAGGTGGTCGCAAAGGCGGCGATCCACCAGATCAAGAAACAGCACGTGAGCCGGATCTCACAAAGGCTCTTTACGCTCCTCGCCGGCTGGGAAGGGACGCTGGGTATCATCACCCACCAGAACCCGGATCCCGACGCGATTGCAAGCGCGATGGCGCTTGCCGCGATCGCAAAACACGCGAACCCGAAATCCCTTGTGACCCGCATCCTGTACGAGGGCAACATCGGGCACCAGGAGAACCGGACGTTTGTAAACCTGCTCGATATAAAAATGGAGCACCTGACTCCCGAAGCACTCGCAACGTGCAATTATCTTGCGCTCGTTGACACCCCCGCTCCGGGCGCCAACAACGATATCCCGCAGAGCACAAGGATCCATATCATCATCGACCACCACAAGGACGAGAAACGCCCGTCCGGTTCCGGCACGTTCATTGATATCCGGCCGGGTCTCGGGGCGACGGCAAGCATCCTCACCCAGTACCTGCAGGAGCTCGATGTCCCGGTCGACAAGCGTGTGGCAACCGCGCTCATGTACGGCATCCGGGCCGACACCAAGGACTTCAAGCGCAACACCACCCCGGCGGACTTAAACTATGCAGGTTTCCTGCTCCCGCTCACCGATGCCGATCTCCTGGACAAGATCATGTCGCCCTCGCTCTCGCAGGAGACGATTGACGTGCTGGGCAAGGCGATCCAGAACAGGCAGGTGATCAGCGGGTACCTCTTTTCCAATGTAGGTTACGTGATGAACCGGGACGCCCTTCCTCAGGCGGCGGACCTTTTAATTACGCTCGAAGGCGTGAACACGGCGCTTGTGTATGGCATCACCGATACCGCCATCGTGGTCTCCGCCCGCAACCGTGACATCCGGCTCCATGTCGGCAATGCGCTTGCCGAGGCATTCGGGGATATCGGGGACGCGGGCGGGCACCCGAACATGGCAGCAGCCAGCCTCCCGCTCCACTACTTCGGCAGGGTGGAGAAGAAAGCAGAGCTCCTCAACATCACCATCGATCCCATCCTCCAGAAGTTCAAGACCCTCGTCGGGCTCGAGAACGAGGGAAAGTAGGATGATTTTTTTGAATTGGAAACGTCCGTATCACATGATGTTTCCAATGAAAAAGTTCAGAGGTCACGATGAACTTTTGTGAGTGGGAGTGGTGGCATCAGCCGGCCCGACCAATTGAGAAATTCAGGAGTTGTCCATGAATTTCGCTGAGTGGGAACCGCACTACCGCGAGATCCTTGACTATTTCGGGTTCGACCGGACGGCAGACGAGGAGGCAGCCCGGCTCCTTGCATCGCTTGTCACCCGCGACAATCTCCTGTCCCTTGCCTCGCTCACTGATGGAAACGAAGTCACGGTCTGCGGAAATGCCCCGTGCCTGAAGGACGAACTAAAAAAAATCAGAGGTGTGGTCTTTGCTGCGGATGCAGCAGCCGAAGTCCTTCTGGATCATGGCATCCGCCCCGATGCAATCTTTACCGACCTTGACGGGGCGACCGACCGGTTCATCGATATGAACCGTGCCGGGACGATCATCATCGTTCATGCACATGGCGACAACATGCCGCTCCTGCGCCACTGGGTGCCCCGGTTCCCCGGCCCGCTCGTCGCCACCACGCAGGCTGCCCCTCTTCCCCGTGTCCACAACTTCGGCGGGTTCACCGATGGCGACCGTGCGGTCTTTGCCGCCGATGAACTCGGCGCTTCGGGGATCACGATCATCGGCTTTGACCTTGATGATAAAAACGTGGACCCGGTGAAACGGGGCAAACTCTTCTGGGCGAGAACGCTGCTCAGGCTGATCGGGCATGAGTGCTGAAGCGTTCATCCTCGACGGGTACGTGGACGAGCCTGCATGCCTTGGTGTACCTCCCTACATCTCCCCGTATATCCGCACGGTTGCCGGGGTGCTTATTACCCATCACTATTCTGTTCAGTACCTCACCATCGACCAGCTCCGGAATGATCCCGCACGAGTCAACCAGCTCAATGCAGCGGACTGCCTCGTCATGATCGCCGGTGTTACGGTACCGGGCAAGTACCTGGGGGGAGCACCTGCAACGCTGACCGAGATCCGGCAGATCGGCTCTGCGATACGGGCAGGAAAGAAACTGATCGGGGGGCCGATCGGGTTCGGGTACTCACCAGAGGGCGGGCAGAAGGCGGTAAAGCAGGCGATCAGCGGGTTTGATGCCATGCTTGACGGATCTGTTGCTGAAGCCCTGGATGAATATCTGCTCGGTAATGAACCGCACGGCGTCCTGGACTACTCCCGATCGGATCCATGGAGTGTTGCCGGGAGCGGGATCATCACGCAGCACCCGAATTACCCTCACGTGATGTGCGAGCTCGAGACCGCACGGGGCTGCCCGCACGGGGCGTATGGCGGGTGCTCGTTCTGCACCGAACCATTCTACGGCAGCCCGAAGTACCGGGGCATATCCGGGATCGCAGAGGAGGTCCGGGCACTCTCTGCCCATGGTGCACGGCACTTCCGTATCGGCCGGCAGCCGGATATCCTCGCGTACGGAGCGGGCAGCGGGGAGTACCCCGCACCTGAACCCGGGAAGATCGAGGCGCTCTTCTCCTCGGTACGGGCTGCTGCCCCCAATCTTGTCACGCTGCATATCGATAACACCAACCCGGCAACCATCGCACGCCACGAGGAGGCGGCCCGCGAAGCGCTGAAGGCAATCGTCCTGCACCACACGCCCGGCGACGTTGCTGCATTCGGTATGGAGACTGCAGATCCAGCCGTAATAGCAGCAAACAACTTAAAAGCCCAACCGGATGAAGTGTTCCGGGCAATTGAGATTGTCAACGAAGCAGGCGGGATGCGTAAGGATGGCATCCCGGAACTTTTGCCCGGGCTCAACTTCGTCTGCGGCCTTGCCGGCGAGACGGAGAAGACCTATGACCTCAACGAACAGTTTCTTGCCCGAGTACTGAAAGCAGGGCTGCTCGTAAGAAGGGTAAACATCCGGCAGCTGATGCCGTTTGAAGGAACTCCCGCGTACACCGGCAACACACTGGGAAAGTACGATCGCCGGTTCCGTGCGTTCAAGGAACGCGTCCGCACGACAATCGATCTCCCGATGCTCAAACGCGTCTTTCCTCTTGGGACGGTGCTGCGTCAGGTGATCGTTGAGGTGGAGGGCGACCTCTCGTTCGGGCGCCAGATGGGGTCCTACCCGATCCTTGGGGGCATCCCGCTGCGCATCGCCCCACGGATCGTAATCGATGCAACGGTTGTTGACTGGGGCATGCGCTCGGTGACTACCCTTCCCGTGCCGATCCGGATCAATGAACTGCCGGCGTCTGCGCTGAAATGGCTGCCCGGTATCGGGAAGAAGAAGGTGGCGGCTGTGATCGCGAAGCGGCCGTTTAAGGATATTGAGGCGTACCGGAACGTGGCTGGGAATTCTGCATTGGATGGGCTTATGCAATTTTAAAATTGCCGCCGGGATACGACAGGTACCCTGTCCTGTGAACGCGCAGGTCGACCCTGCCCCTACGATACCAGAAAAAAATTTTCAGGACAATCGTAAACCGGCCTGAATAACTTCCCTTCCGGGCTGATGTCGGGTAATGGGGAGTCTTGCCCGGTATTGATATATCCCCGGGATCTTTGCGCCGGATCCATGAAGTAAAGTCATTCTCACTGACTTCTCCTGAATTTAATCAACTTTATTTTAAATACCATTATTAATGCAACCGCTGATTCCCCGGATGGTGATAAGAATGGATTCCTATGCAGGACATGTGCTCTATGCAGATCTGACTGCCGGTAAAGTCCGGATTGAACCCACCCCCGCCACGCTCAAGCGCGATTACCTTGGCGGGCGCGGGTTTGGCATCCGGCTGCTGAGTGATATGGTTGATCCGAAGTCCGATCCTTTTGACAGCAAAAATATCCTCGTCCTTGCTGCCGGCCCGCTCACCGGGACCGGCATTCCTTTGGGAAGCAGGTACGAGGTCTCGACCCACTCTCCCTTAACCGGAACGGCAACCAGTGCAAACAGCGGCGGAGTATTCGGCTGGAAGATGAAGACTGCCGGCTTTGACGCGATTGTCATCACCGGCAAATCGAAAAAACCTGTCTACCTGTTCCTCAACAATGGCAAAGCAGAGATCCGCGATGCAGGAGCCCTCTGGGGAAAGACGGTTCCTGAAACAACGAATGCGATCGTTCAGGAACTCGGAGACCCGAAGATACGGGTGGCCTGCATCGGTCCTGCCGGCGAACGGCTCGTCCGCTTTGCCTGCATCATGAACGAGAAGACACGGGCTGCAGGCAGAGGCGGGTGCGGTGCGGTCATGGGATCCAAGAACTTAAAAGCCATTGCCGCACGGGGCGACCGCAAGATCGGTGCGGCCGATGAGAAGAAACTCGCTGAAGTAAAAGAGCAGATCAAAAAGAAGATCGCTGATAACGGTATTGGAAAAGCACTCAATGCATACGGGACTGCGGTGCTCGTCAATATTGTCAACGAGAATTATGTCCATCCGACACGAAACTTTCAGACTGCCCATTTCCCGACTGCCGACAAGATATCCGGAGAGGAGTTCGCAAAGACCCTCCTGAAACGTCCCAAGGGATGTTATGCCTGCACCGTCCAGTGCGGCCGTACCCATGAGCTTGACGGAGTGGAAGGCGAGGGGCCGGAGTACGAGACTACGTGGGCCTTTGGCTCTGACTGCGGTATCGACGATCTCAAGGCGGTCACCCGTGCCAACAACCTGTGTAACGATTACGGTCTTGACACTATTTCTACTGGTTCAACAATCGCCTGCCTGATGGAGATGACCCAGCGAGGGTATGTAAACGACCCGATCCGGTTTGGGGATGCTACAGGGATGGTCGCGATGGTGAAGAAGATCGCTCTCCGGGAAGGTATCGGCAATGAACTGGCTGAAGGATCCTACCGGTTTGCAGACAAGCACGGCCATCCGGAGCTGTCGATGGGTGTCAAGAAACAGGAACTGCCGGCCTATGATCCCCGCGGGATCCAGGGCCACGGGCTTGCCTACGCAACAAGCGTCAGGGGCGGGGATCATGTCTACGCTTACCTGATTGCTCCTGAACTGCTGGGTTCGCCGGAGAAGCTCGATCCGTTCGTGACAACGGGCAAACCAGGTTGGGTGAAAATCTTCCAGGACCTGACCGCAGCAATCGATGCGAGCGGCATGTGCCTTTTCACGTCGTTTGCACTGAACGCTGACGATTATGCTGCCCTTGTCTCTGCCGCGACCGGCATATCCTGCGATGCCGCAGGTCTCTTAAAGACCGGTGAGCGGATTTGGAACCTCCAGAAGCTCTATAACATCCGGGCCGGGTTTGGAAGAAAAGACGATACCCTTCCCGACCGCCTGCTCAAGGAACCTCTGCAGGAAGGCGCTCCCAAGGGAATGGTATGGCAGCGGGATGCCATGCTCGATGAATATTATACGCTCCGTGGCTGGGACAGGGAAGGCCGCCCGACCGATGTAAAGAAACGTGAACTTGGCCTGTCATGAACCGGTGTGCAGCCGGCACCTGAAATTTTTTCCCGCGTGAATCAGGGAAGCCGGTGCATCCCGGTCCATTGCAGGAAACACTATCATACTGGCCGGATTAACGATGAGTGGCCCGCACAAGGAACCCGCCCATGAACATAACCGTCAAGGCATTTGCAACCCTGCGCACGCTCATGGAGAATGAGACCCGGCTGGAACTTGGCGAGGGATCTACCCTTACCGATCTCCTCCAGAAGCTCGAAACAATGTATCCCGGTCTCTCCCGTGAGCTGTACTCTGGGCCGGGGCACCTCAACCCGCTGGTGAACATCCTGAGAAACGGGAGGAACATCCAGCATCTTGAGAACCTGCAGACCCGTCTTGAGGCAGGGGATCTCATTGCTATTTTTCCTCCGGCGGCCGGAGGATAGGGTGCAGCCCGGCATGCAGGGAGCATGTGCTGTCCTGACGGGAGGGATGTAATCTTTTCGACCAACATTCTGTTGAACTAAGGTCAGATCTCTTTTAATTCGACAACTTTGAGGATATCGGTCCGGGTAACGATGCCGACCACCCTGTTGCCATCGACCACAGGCACGCGCCCGATATCCTTTGCAGTCATGATCCGGAGCACATCAGTCACCGGCGTGTCGGGAGTGACTGCGATCACGTCCCGGCTCATCACGTCGCGCACCTGCATCGCATCCCGGTCGATCGCGGACTTCTTCTGCACGTCTGCCACCGTCACCATGCCCACCAGCACGTCATGCTCGGTGACGGGGAAGCCGAGGTGTTTGGTTGCGTACATCGTTTCGATCACTTTGGTGACCGGTAGCGTAGGCGCAACGGTCATCACCGGGCTGCTCATGATGCCCCCCACCCGCACGTCCTCTAAAAGGACATTATATTTTACCGCAACGGTCTCCTGGCTCGCCCCGATATAGATGAAGAATGCAATGACAAGGAGCAGGGGGTTGAAACCGACGATCGCGATGATGGCGAACAGGACGGCAAAGCCCTTGCCTACATCGGCGGCGATCCGGGTGGCGCGGTGCAGCGGCATCCGTTTTGCAAGCCATGCCCGCAGCACCCTGCCGCCGTCCATCGGAAATGCAGGCAGGAGGTTGAAGACAAAGAGGACGATGTTGAGTATGCCGAGATAGCCAAAGACAAACATGATCAGGCCGGCGACTGCCGTATTTGTTACGACCGCAGGGATCGCATACACAATGCTGATGCAGATGAGCCCGACAAGAAGGCTGGTAAGGGGGCCCGCAAGCGCCATCGGCAGCTCCACACGCGGGTCGGGGAGCCCGTCCTCCATAGACGCAACCCCCCCGAATATCAGCAGCGTGATGCTGTTGATCCGTATCCCGTTGCGCCGCGCGACGATAGAATGGGCAAGCTCGTGGATAAGCACCCCGGCAAAGAGCCCCAGCGAGATGACCGTCCCAAGGATATAGGGCATAAAACCGGCAGTGATCAGGGACGTGTCAAAGGAAACAGGGGACAACATTTCCAACGTGGCCGTGACGAAATCGATGGCATAGGTAATGTCAGTCCCGATGATCCATGCAAAGACCGGGATGATTAAAAAAAATGTGAAATGTACCTGGATCGGGATCCCAAAAAGCCGTCCGATCCGAAATGACCCGTCCATAATGAAAGGATTATCTTTTTAACCATTATAGTATATACTTTCATCTGATAGCGATGCAGACCCAGATTACAGAACTTTTCGGGCTTCTGATCTACACTGACAAAGGGATGTTTGTCGGGGAGGTCGAAGATGTCCTTCTCGATGTGGACCAGAAAAAGATTGATGCGATTGTCGTCGGCAAGGTCAATGACCAGCTGGTCGACTTAAAGAACTTCAAAGGCCTGAAGATCCCGTACCGCATCATCTCCGCAATTGATGATATCGTGCTCATCCGCCACCTGCCCGGTGCATTCACCACGGCAGCGCCGCTGGATTGAGCCCGTGGTATTGCGGGCACAATACCTGTCTCTTTTTCTCCAGTTGCCTGCACTGGTCGCCGTATGGAAAACCGTGAACTCTTTGCCTCGATCACCACCGTCCCGCCGGTGATTGTGCGTCTTGACGGGCGGGCATTCCACCGGCTCGCCCACCTGCTGGGCCTTGCAAAGCCGTTTGACGCCCGGTTCTCCCATGCGATGAGTGCAGTCTGCCGGTGCCTCGTGGCTGACAGCGGTCTCTCTCCGGAGTTTGCGTACACGTTCTCCGATGAGATCAGCCTGTACCTCCCCAAACTCCCGTTCTCGGGAAGAGTGGAGAAGATCGATTCGGTAGCTGCATCGTTTGCGGCAAGTGCGCTCACCCTCGCGCTTGAATGCGCCGAGCCGATCGCGTTTGACGCCCGCACCATCCCCGCGACTCCGGACTATATCATCGAGTACCTTGTGAACCGGCAGGACGAGGCATGGAGGAACCATTTGAACGGCTACTGCCAGCAGGCGCTGATCGCCGACGGCATGAAACCCCGGCAGGCAGCAGCACAGCTCAAAGGGATGCCCGCGAGCGAACTCCACGACTTCATGCATGCACGGGGAGTCAACCTCGCAAAGACACCGGCATGGCAGCGGCGGGGCGTGCTTGTGTATAAGAAAACAGCGGAGAAGGAAGGTTTCAATCCGATAACAAAAGAAAAAGTACAAGCGATCCGGAGCAGTGTCACAATCGACGATGACCCGCCCCTGTTCACATCGCCAGAGGGGCAGGCATTTTTGAAAAAGTTAATTGGTTGCCCGTGAGATCCCAATTGTCATCGGCACACCCTCGACATCCCAGTCTTTTTCCAGCTGCCTTGTGCCGGAAGCAGTTGGAGGCTCACCGCTCTCCCGGATAACGAGCGACCGGGCCCGGACTTCGTCTGCGATCCCGTCGTGCCACGTGACCCGGATCAGGTCGCAGACCCGGGCATCGCCGACCATGACGTCCGCGGTAATGAAGTCCTCGACGGCAAGATCGAGCTGACGGCGCATCTCCTGCACCCGGCGGATAACCTCGCGGGCATACCCTTCTGCTTCAAGGTCCGGGAAGAGTGCCACATCGACATACACGGTTGCGTCCTT
>Ga0268276_1000720_pt1 | contig 36738 bp, 38 predicted proteins | sample saktaG_4_FD_190145 | JGI IMG/M metagenome (GOLD analysis project Ga0268276, IMG submission 190145) | Saline water microbial communities from Sakinaw Lake, British Columbia, Canada - sak_2010_1_5_45m | ecosystem: Environmental > Aquatic > Non-marine Saline and Alkaline > Saline ...
TCATTTTTTGTACATCAATAGGTATTTTTGCAAAACTTTGAACTGCATCAGTATGAAAATATACCTTCTTTTTTTCACAAATCTTTCCTATTTCTTCAATTGGTTCAATTGTTCCAATTTCATTATTGGTATGAATAATTGATACTAAAATTGTGTCTTTTCTTATTGCTTTTTCTATTTCTTTTGGATTTATTAATCCGTATTTATCTACTTTTATCTTTGTGACCTTAAATCCTTTTTTTTCTAACCATTGAGCACTATTGAGAATACAACTATGTTCTATTGATGAAATAATTATATGTTTGCCTTTATTTTGATTAGCAAAAGCTATTCCCTTAATAGCAAAATTATTACTCTCTGTTGCTGAACTGGTAAAAATTATTTCATTTTTATCTTTTGCATTAAGAGTTTTTGCCACTATTAAACGGGTTTTTTCAAGAGCTTTTTTTGTTTCTTGGCCAAAACTATGCAAAGAAATAGAATTTCCAAATTTTTCTGTAAAATAAGGGAGCATCTCTTTTAATACACGAGAATCAACCGGAGTAGTGGCCGCATAATCTAAATATGTCTTTATAATTTTCATAATTTAGTGAATTTTAGCACAAATAAAACGTATTTACAATTCTTGTGATTTTTGGTATTTTATATGAATAAAGCCTGGATAGCTCAATGGAAGAGCAATGCTTTCGTAAAGCATAGGTTGTCGGTTCAAGTCCGACTCCAGGCTCTATTTAATGGATTTGACTTCCTCCTGCTATTGCCTTACCCCTTACTTGACAAAGAAATTAAATAATATATACTTAAATAAAGTTTCCAGAGACATCAGGCAGTGATTAAGCATAAGCCCTGGTAAGGAATAAACTTAACGTTTTATATTTTGTCTGTGGAAAACCACAGATTTTTAATTATCTTTTTATGATCTCTAAAGAAAAAAAACAACAAATTATCAAAGAGTTATTAGAGCAAATTAAAGATGCTAAGGCAATTTACTTTGTTAATTTTTTGGGGTTAAAGGTTTCTAAGATGAATGAATTACGCCAAGAATTAAAAAAAGGTAATGCTAAGGTAAGGGTAGTAAAAAAGAATTTAGCTAAAATTGTTTTTTCTAAAGAAGGTTATATGGATGAAGTTATTGATGATAAAGCAAGCTCTTTAGTATTTAATTTTGCTTTTGAAGATCCGATTAACACAGCTAAAGCACTTTGGAATTTTTCTAGAAAAAATAATAAATTTCAGATTTTAGGCGGAATAACAGAAGGAGCATTCTTAGATGCGGAAAAAGTAATAAGATTAGCAAAAATTCCGTCAAAAGATATACTTTTAGGTCGATTAGTTGGTTCAATAGCTTCTCCAATGCAACACTTATTATATACATTGAATGGAAATATTCAGAAATTAGTTGTAGTATTGGAGAGAGTAAAAGCAACAAAATAGTTCGTTTAATAATTTAGTAAAATATAATTATAATGGAAGAACAAAAAGAAGAACAAAAAGAACAAAAAGAAGAAAAAGAAGTAAAAAAGGAAGAAAAGAAGGAAGAAAAGAAGGAAGTGAAAAAAGAAGAAAAAGTTTCTAAAAAATTAGAGGAAATAATCAAAACGGTTGAAGAATTGAGTGTTATGGAATTGGCAGATTTAGTTAAAGCCTTGGAGGATAAGTTTGGTGTTTCTGCTACTCCACAAGTGGTAGCTTCAGCTGGTGTAGCTGGTGGTACTGAAGGAGAAGAAGGTGGAGAGAAGAAAGAATCAGTTTCTGTAATTCTTCAAGATGCTGGACAATCAAAAGTTCAGATTATTAAGGCCATAAAAGAAATTATGGGCTTAGGATTGAAAGAATCAAAAGATTTAGTGGATGCTGCTCCAAAAGCATTAAAAGAGAATATTGCTGTATCTGAAGCAGAAGAAATTAAGAAAAAATTGGAAGAAGCTGGTGCTACAGTTGAGATAAAATAGGTATAGTGCGCGTGTAGCTCAGTTGGTTAGAGCGTACGATTCACATTCGTAAGGTCTCTGGTTCGAATCCAGACACGCGCACTAATAATTTCTAAACCCTTGATTTTTATCTCAAATAAAGTTATACTTTAAATGTAGAAGGAAATTAAATAAAGAGGTCGATAAAAAATTTAAAATATTTTATATATTTTTATGAAAAATAAATGGGTATTAGTAGCAATTGCAATAGTAGTAATAGCTATTATTATTATGATTGCTAATAAATCAGAAGAACCTATACCAGTTCCTGAAACAACTACTACTACTGAAGAAGTTGTTATTGATGATGTTGATGTTTTGCCTGTAGATAGTGAAGCTATGGATCTTCCAGAAGGTGATGTAGATCCAATAGATGGTGAAGTTATTGAATAAGTAATTTTTTAAAAGGGCCTGTCATATTTAATATAATAGGTCTTTTTATTTAGATACAAAGTTATCCACAATTTAACTTGACAAATTATTCTTCTTTGCTATACTAAAGGTGCCGTTGTTTTGAGGAGCTTGCTCCTTGAAATAGCGGCATTTTTTTATATCTATTTATATTTATTTAAGATTCGATATTTGTATTTATTATAGTATGAGCATTGACTTTATTTTTTTTGAATTACGTAGTAAAATAAAAAGGATTATGAAAAAATCTTTTACTCAATTGATTCCTAAAAATTGGCTGCCGACAAAAAATTGGGAGGAAATTTCTCGTATAGGAGGCGAAAATCAGATTAATTTTCAAATCGGTCACATTAATCCAGAAATAAATATGACTCCTGAGCTAAAGAAGGGTTTAGGAGAAAGTAAGTCCATATCAGAATCTGAATCAATCGTTTATCATGGAATTTCAACTAGGAAAGGACGAGGGCTGAAAGATTTTTTTGAAGTGATGACTGTAATGGCGGAAAGCGGTCTGGCGCCTAGTGTCACACCAGCATCTATTCAAAGCTTAAAGAATCGATATCAGAAAGCGAAGGTGGATATTAGTGGAAAATATGATTCAGATATCATTATTTCTATAGCAAAATTTCCTGACGAAAAATCAGCTAAAGCTCAATTACTTTCTCTTCAGATTTTACCAACTCAAGGTTTTACTGAAATACCTGTTCCCGGCCTGGAAAATGTGGAAATTAAAAATTTGGGGGAACTTTTAAAAAGTGATTATTATAAATCTAGTATGAAATCTTTACTTCCCAAAGAGCAATTTAAACAATTTGAGAAAGATTTTCCTAAAATGAAAGGGGAAATAGAAAAAGTTTCGAAACAAATGAAAGAACAATATAAGAAATCAAAAGAAGAAACTGGAATGCAATACTATCAAGGAAAACATCTGGGCTTTCCAGCGGTTTTTCTGAAAACGAAAAATCCAGAATTCAAACAATATTCGGCTCCGAAGTCAGTAAAAAGTAGAGGTAAAACAATGGAAGTGGGTGGTGGAGGTGGATTTGACGCTTATGTCAAACTTCCTCCCCGGCTAGAAGTTAAGCCATCAAAATATCTAGAGATGTGTTTAGGGCTCAGAGTTAAGAATTTTGTAGTTAGTGGGCCCATGCTGTATACGATGGCAACATTTCCTCTTGGGAATACTTTTTGTCATTCATTAACAAAAACTCAAACTAAAATTGAAACGAAAAAGATTGAAGGTAAAACCTACCGTACTACTCATATTCTTCCGGTAAATAGCATTTTAGCCAAAGAGGGATATATTAATCGAGAAGAAATAGAAAAAATATTGAATAGGCTTTTGACCTTGCTTAAGAAATAGACTATAATTATATAATAATAGCAAATAGCTTCATATCAAAATATGATTTTTTAGTAATAAAAAAATTATGTCAATGTTTAATAAAAAGGACGAAGAGAAAAAGGTCTTAGAATTAACAGCCAATATTATTTTAAAATCCCAAGGTGTTGTTCAAGTTTCTAACACGCCGGCAAAAATAGTTTTGAACAAAGAAAATTTCTCTATTTTCTCGGAAAACTATGAAACATATCTTTTTTCTTATCGGGAGGTTATTGATATAGTTTTAGAAGATTATACATTGAAGCTCTTTTTAAACAAAGAAAAAGAATTAGTGATTTCTCAACTCGGATATCAATACGAAGATTTTATAAAAATCTTTATTAAGTTAAGAAATGAAATAATTTTAAAAGACCTCTTATTCCAGGAAACATTAAAAAAATCTGGATTTGAGGCCGATTTTTTATATTTAGATGAGTCAGGCGAAGAAAAACAGAGAGGAAGAGCCGAATTTAAGTTTTATCAAACTTCTTTAATCATTTTACCCGAGAGAGGGGAGTTATTTAAAGTTTCTTTTAGCGACATTTTAAAAGTCAAAACAGATAATTTTCAAATTGAAATTAAGATAGAAAAAGGCGGAAAAGTTATTATTTCAAAGCTTGGAGAAAAATTTGATTTATTCAAAGAAACTTTAGAAAGTTGTTTAAATGAAATTGTATTGAATGTCCAGAATTTTATTAAAGGTCTCTGGCCAGAAATTGATTTTTCCACTTTAAATAAACTTTCCGGTTTAATCAAGCAAGGAAAAGCAGTAAGCAAAAAAGATATTGAGGCGGTTTCTCCGGAATTCTTTAAAAAATTGGAAATGGTATTAATGAAAACTGAAGCGAAGGAAGAATACGAATTTTTAAAATCAATAGAAGAGCAAAATAAAATTTATATTGGTTTTAAAAAGGGATTGATGGGAAAATTAACCGGCGATTATTTTTGGTTTTTTATTCCTATTTACAGTGAAGACAAATCAAAACCTGGAAATGTCATTGCTTTTGAAACAGTCGGTGAAAAAGAAACCGGCCGGGCAACTTATTTCTTTAGGATTCTTGGTAGAAATAAATATAAGAAAACCGATAAAGCGCAGATAGATAGTCAAATTGATGATTTAATTTCAAAAATTAATTCGGGTTTACTAGCAATTAACTTTAGAAGAGAACCAATTTATTTATCAGAAGAAAAATTAGATGAACCCGAATATGTAAGATATAAATTTTCTATGACTAAGATCCCGGAAATCAAATTAATGCGGGATCTTTTTATAGGTAGGGTTATTCATAGAAATAACGAGCAGTGGCAGAAAGATGTAACTGATTTACTCGCATTTAACGTCAATAGTAGTAATGATTCAGAAAAATGGCAAAAAATTGAGGAAATAACTGAAAACGAAACGATTGAATAATTTTGTTATTAAAAATAAAATAAAATAAAATTAAAATAAAGGTCTTGTTAAATAATTTAATAATTAAAAATTATGTCCAAAAAAAATAAAATTTGTTTGAGCTTAGTTCTCTGTTTAGTTGGAATTTTGTCTTTTAGTTCGGTTTTTGCTCAACAATCCTTACCAACTAGTGGTAGCAGTTTTGAAACAGCAGTTAAATTAGAGCAGGGAACTTATCAAGGAGGAACTATGACAAAATGGCAGGAATTATATTACTATGTTGAGGTAAAAGCCGGACAACAGCTTGAATCTCAACTTAAATTGGAGAGAGGCAATTGGGATATGGTTATTTTTGATGAAAGCGAAGAAAAAATAACTTCTGGCTTTGGAAGTGATTTTCAAATTGACTGGCTGACTAATGCCGATAAGAGTTTATACAAGTATTACATTAAAATTTCTTCTAATGAATGGGAAATAGATTCTTTTTCTTTGAAAATTTCTTTGGCTAACTATTATGACGCTGGTAGTCAAACTGACGCTGGTGATGATTTTGATAAAGTATTAAGTATTATCTCAGGTGATTATGAGGGTTATTTGGGAGGTGATTACGGTTTAGCAAGTTGGGCAGGAGACGATTATATAGATTACTATAAAGTTCCAGTTGAAAAAGGGATAACTTATGAATTTAAATTGATTCCACCAGTAGAAGATGCGATGGATTTGAAAATTTTTGATTTGAATCGATCCTTAATAAAAGAAGAAAGTTCCCCAAATGCAGGAGCCATTGTTGCTCTTTCCTTGACCCCAGCTGCAGATACTGATATTTTTTTGAGAGTTGGGCGTACTCAATATATTCAGGTTTCTAATAAGATTCAGAATTATAAATTAAATATTAAAACTTCGGTTCCTTTAGTAAAATTTTATACTTGTGAAGACACAGTTTGTAAATTAACTGGTGAATTTACTTCCTTAGAAAATTGTCAAAAAACTACAACAAAGACCTGTTACCAAACTGAAAATTGTAATGATCAATGCGGAGTGTCTTCTACAATAATAACTAAAACAACTACTACTACAGTTCCTCCTATAAATGAATGTAATCTAAATCAAACCAAATGCTTTGATAATTTTAATTATCAAAAATGCGGTAATTATGATGATGATGAATATTTAGAATGGTCATCTCCTGTTTATTGCGGAGAAAGCAATAAGTGTGAAAGTGGAGAATGCGTGGAGGCAGAAGATTGTCAGTGTTCGGCTTGGGTAAATGAAGAATGCGCTGGAAATGATTGTCAGAAAGATGAGATGTATCAAACAAGAACTTGCGAACCTCAAAATTGTGATAAAGAAGAACAATGTTTTACTGATACGACTTGTAATGTTAAAGGAGGATGGGGTTGGTCTTTCCCAATAGTTTTGGGAGGATTATTTATTGGTTGGTATTTCTGGTTTTATCTAATATTATGGCTTATTTTGTATATTTATTTAGCTGTTTCTTTGCAGTTGTTAGCTAAGAAAACTAATACTCCTAATGGATGGTTAGCTTGGATACCAATTGCAAATATCTTCCTGATGCTTCAGATTGCCCAAAAACCTTTATGGTGGTTTGTTCTAATTTTAATTCCAATTGTCAATATTGTTATTAGTATTATCGTTTTAATGAAAATTGCTGAAAGAAGAGGAAAACCAAGTTGGCTTGGAATTTTAATCATTGTCCCAGTTGTAGGTATTGCTGTTCCTGGTTATTTAGCATTTTTTGATTACAAAAAGGAAAAAAAAATAGAAATTACTCCGCCTTATGTTTCAACTGGGAGTCAAGAGGCGAATAAACCGACGGTGGGTTATAAACATCCTTGTAAATATTGTGGAAAGTTAATTCCGCCAAACTCTACTGTTTGTCCATTTTGTGGGAAGGAAAATCCTTTAGGTCCTTATCGATGTCCTAAATGCCATGAGCCAGTTGAAAAAGATTGGCAAACTTGTAGTCATTGCGGTCAAAACCTTCGCATTGTGTGCCCATTTTGTGGGAAAATTACCTTTTTTGGTGATTATTGTGAAGACTGTGGCGCTCGTCTTTTAGTTTCTTGTCCTCATTGTGGTCAAAAACAACCACCTTTGAGTGATAAATGTATAAAATGCGGACAACCCCTGAAAAAGAAAGGTCAAAAAAAATAAAAAATAATAATTAAATATATGGCTTTACAACCTTTTACCGATAATTTTGCTGATAATTCAACCGAAGCAGGATTTCAGTTTACTTTTTTTTGTGCTATTTGCAAAGAGGGTTATAAAACAAAATTTGTCGGATCAAAATCTTACAAGAAAGGAAAATTTTTTAAGGGTTTAGGCGGTCTAGTGGGTGCTGTTGCTCAAATGGCTGGAAAACACAATATCGGTTATGGAGCGGAAAAAGTAACTGATGTGATAGCTGAAAAGCATACTGGAATGTCTCCACAATGGCGCAAAGAATACGATGTTGCTTTTGAACTTTCTCAAACCGAAGCCAAGGCGCATTTTCATCGTTGCCCAAAATGCACTGAATGGGTTTGTGAAAATTGCTGGAATGAGCAAGAAGGCCTTTGTACAAAATGTGCACCGAGAGAAGCTGTAGAAGTAGCTTCTGCAAGGGCAAAGAAAAAAGCCGAGGATATTCAAGCAAAAGCTCAAGCAACTAAAGTTTTTACAGGATCGATTGAAAGCAAACAAACAATATGTCCAGTTTGTGGCAAACCTGCTGGAACTGGTAAATTTTGTGTCAATTGTGGTGCTCCTTTGAATTTAGTTATTTGTCCAAAATGTGGTGCAAAAAATCCAGCCGGAACCAGTTTTTGTGGTGAATGCGGCAATTCACTGAAATAAAAATTTCAATATTGGTGTAGAATTTGGCAATGATTAAATGTTTGCTATACTAAAGGTGTTCTTTTGTGAAATAATTGATCAAGTCTGGTATAATATATTAATAAAGGTCGGAATGGATTAATCCTTTTTAAGATTAAATTATAAGATAAAAAATAGAATAAATGAATTCAAAAAAGACTTTAATAATTATAGCAGTGGTTATCGTCGTTATCATTGGTTTATTTATATGGAATGGTATGGGAAATAATATTGGTCCTGAATCTACTACGATTACCACTAAAGATACGGAGTCAACAGATATTATCACAGGAGATATTGGTAAAATGAATGACGATATCTTTGTGGAAATAACAGCTCAGAGTTCTTATTACGCTCAAAAGAATGTAGAAGATGTAACTGGTTGGGTAGCGCATATGGAAGCTTTATACAATACATATGGGGTAACCGAGGAAAATATTACAGCTTATAGTGAAGCATTAAGTAATGACTCAGAGCGTTCTATAGATATTGCGCAAAAGTACGCACAACGATTAACAGAACTAATGGGTGTGGAAGAATAATTTAGTTAGTATAGAATAGGATAGGATAGGATAAGGGAGGATTTATTGAAGTACTTGACAAATCATTTTTCTTTGCTACACTAAAGGTGCCGTTGTTTTGAGGAGCTTGCTCCAATTAACAGCGGCATTTTTAGTAAGAGGGTTTAAAAAATAAAAAGATTGGATTTGATAAAACAGGGCTGATAACAATATCAACCCTGTTTTGTTTTATAATTTGTATTAGGTTTATTTAATTATGTCTTATACAATTGATACATTTCTTATCATATCCTATTTCGTAATAATTATTCTTATAGGTTTATTTGCAGCAAGAAAACAGACCACAGAAGGTTTTCTTATTTCTGATAGAAAGCTTTCTTTATTTCCTTTGATATCTACGATTGTAGCTTCGCTTATTGGAGGGAATGCTATTGTTATTTTTACAACAGCTATTTTCTTATATGGAATTTCTGCTTTTTGGGGGTTTATAGGACTTGCTTGTGGTTGTTTATGTCTTATTTTTGTTACAAAAAAGATAAAATCAATATCTGATTAAAAGAAGTTTTATACCATTAGTGATTTTTTCTACGAAAAATACGGGAAGAGCGTTGGTTTATTAATAGCTTTTACTATTACATCAACCTTTTTTCTTCTTTTACTTATTCAAATAATCGCTGGTAGTATCCTACTAAGTAAAATAATCGGTTTAAGCTATGTATTATCTGTTTTAATTGTAACCATAGTTGTTTTTCTTTATCTACTCGCAGCAGGATTGAAAGCGGTTGTTGGAACAGATATTTTTCAATGTTTTGCTATTTTGATACCGCTTTTAATAATTGCTATTTTTTTATCCACTGGGAAAGGTATTAATATTTCAGAATTTAATCCTTTTAGAAGTGGCTTTATGTCTATATCATTCTTTTTATTTGGATTAATTACTGTAATAATTGGTGCGGATATGTGGCAACGTATTTACGCAGGGGCAAATTTCAAGACAATTAAAAGATCTTTGATTATTTCAGCTATTACTATTCCAGTTATTAATCTTGGGGTATCTATGATTGGTTTTGCAGCTAAAGCAAATTTTCCTAATATTTTATCTGAAGAAGCTCTTGTTTATGGCGTATCATACTTATTACTTGCTGGATTATCTGGTTTAGCCCTTGTTGTTTTATTTGCAGCAATTATGTTCACAATAGATACGATAACATTTGTTCTGGCTACTAATTTTTCTAAGGACTTTATTTCTAGATTAAGAGCCAAAGAAACTAATAAAAAAGACCTTGTGTCTTTAACTCGTTTAGGGATATTTTTATTTATTGCCCTCGCTTTAGTTATAGCTTTATTTTATTCAAATATAATAAATGTAGCTTTATCATTAGCTAGTATGACTTTTATCTTGGCTCTAACGATAATTGGTTCTTTGTATATTAAATTAAAAAGGAAGGCAATATTATTAAGTATTCTATCAGGCCTATCCTATAGTTTTTTAATGGTATTATTGGGACTTATAAAGCCGGAAACTATTACCGTATCTTTGTTTATTTCTCTGGGATCTCTTTTTATAGGTCAAAAAATTTTTAAATATAAAGAAGTTGAATTAAATAAAAACAGGACTGATATATTGCTATCAGCCCTGTTTTAGTTTAGAGTAGGTTATTGACCCCAATCTTATAATATGTTATTATATTTCTATAATTTGTAATTTGAAAATTTTTATATGAGGAGATGGAATATAATGCCTAGTGAAGAAAAGAAAAGTATTTTCATTTTTTGCTGCATATTTTTGTGTATTTTATCAAAAGTGGCATACAATTTTTATATTACTAAGGCTCTACTTTTGACACAATTCATATCAAAATTGAAATATGTTGGCATTCCTTTGGCTTCTATGTTTGTTCTTATGTGTTTGATTGTTTTTACTTGCTTTATGTTTATTTCAATATTTTACTTATATTATTTGTGGCAGGATGTTTTTAAGAATTAATAAAACATTATGTAAGAATATATAATAAAAAAAAGGAGGTGATTAATATGAAAAGGGCTTTAACAGGTTTAGAAAAGAAGGTACTCTCAAATAATATAGGACGGCAAGAAAAAAGATTTTTGGTTTGTGCTGTATATCAATTAGGAAAAGAACATTCTTCTGTTGATAGTTTTAAATTTTGTATCGAACGAAATCGTCTACCAAAATTAAAAAAGGAATTAAAGACAGAATTTCCTAAGGACGATGTAGTGGTTTTAGTAATTAAGGCAAGGAGAATAGAATAAAATAGATTTGAGTAAAATAAAAAAAAGGAGGAAGAAAAATGAAAAGATTAATTGAGGTCGTGATAGAAGATAAAGAATTAAACAAAAGGATTGTTGTGGCGACATTTGAAAAGGAGATTAGTTTATTAAATAGATTCCCAAGAGATCTTTCAAAAGAGTTATATAAATTTTTAGTTGAAAGGTCTGGAAAGTTTATAGGAGAGCCGAAAAAGCAGTTCAGGGACATTAGTTTTTTTAAAAAACCAATGAATGCAAAACCATTTGAAAGTAGAAGGAAGACAAAGGTTGATCTTCTGAGATAAAATTTTTTAAGAACTTAAGGGCTGATATTGTTATCAGCCCTATTTTAATATAAAATAGATATATATGAGTTTATCAATTGGAATTGTTGGTTTGCCTAATGTCGGAAAATCTACTCTTTTTGAAACAATAACCAAAAAGCAAGTAGATAAAGAAAATTATCCTTTTTGTACAATCGACCCAAATGTCGGTGTTGTTGCTGTGCCAGATGAACGGGTAGATAAATTAACAGATTTAAGTAAATCAGTAAAAAAGGTTTATACAACAATAGAATTTGTTGATATTGCTGGTTTAGTCAAAGGGGCAAGTCAGGGAGAAGGATTAGGAAATAAATTTCTAGCTAATATTAGAGAAACTGATGCTATTGTTTATGTTTTGAGATGTTTTAAAAATGAAAAGATTATTAATACATTAAATGATATAGATCCGCTTTTAGAAAAGGAAACATTAGAAATGGAGTTAATTTTAAAAGATTTAGAAGTAGTAGATAAAAGACTTTCAGGTATAGATAAGGAAATTAAATTAGGAGCAAAAGAGGCGATTGAAGAAAAGAAAGCATTAATTAAAGCTCAAGATTTTTTACAAAAAGGTTCTATCCTGTATGAAGAAGTATGGGATGAAGAGGAAAAGAAAATTCTTAATAAATATCAATTATTAACTTTAAAGCCAAAAATATATTTATTAAATGGACAGGAAGGTGAAGTTCCAGCACATATTTTAGAAGTTTTTAATAAAAATAAATGGCCATATTTAATTATGGATGTAGCAATAGAATTAGAAACTGTTGGTTTTTCTGCAGAAGAAAGAGTATCATTTGGGCTTCCTGAACAATCAGAATTGGATTTATTAATTAAACTTGCTTATGATTTATTAGGATTAATAACTTTTTTGACAACTGGGGAAGATGAAACTAGAGCATGGACTTTAAGAAAGGGCCTTAAAGCTCCTCAAGCTGGTGGAGTTATTCATAGTGATTTTTTTGATAAATTTATTAAAGCTGAAGTTATTGATTGGAAAAAATTAATAGAATCAGGTAATTGGAGTGCTGCTAGACAAAATGGTTGGATTCGATTAGAAGGTAAAGAGTATGAGGTGCAGGATGGAGATGTTATAATATTTAAACATGGAGGATGAAAAAGAAATTTATTTTTCAAGGAAAAGTACAAAGCGTGGGATTTCGTTATGCAGCAAAGATGTTAGCTGAAAAATATAATTTAGCTGGTTGGGTAGAAAACAATAATGATGGAAGTGTTACTTTAGTGATAGAAGGGTTAGAAGAAAGCATGGAAAGTTTGATAAATAATTTAAAAGACTATTTTAAGGACAATATTGAGAACATAGAAGAGAGTATAGAAAAAGACGATGGGTTAATTGATTTTGAAATAAAATGATTTTTATTAAACACAAAGAGGATAAAGGAGGTTTATTTGCTTGGACTAAGCATTCAGAAGCGAAAATGCATCAATATATGCTTTCTGAAAGCAGAGTAAAACGGGTAATAAGAAATCCGCAAAGGGTGGAAGAAGGAATTGCTCCAAAGACCATAGCTTCAATGCAAAAAGCTGGTTCTAAGAAACATCCTTATGAGATTTGGGTAATGTATCAACTTGTTAGTAAGCAAGGTCATAAAATAAAGGTTATTAGTGCATGGAAATATCCTGGAATAACTAAACCAGGTGATCCTATTCCTATTCCTCCAGATATCTTTGAAGAGATAATTCAACAATTAGAAGCATAAATATGGGAAAAGAAAAATTTGAAGATTTAATAAGTGAGGCTTTAAAAAAACTTCCTTATCGGTTTTTAAATAAATTAAAAAACGTCGCTATTATAGTGCAGAATAAACCAAGTGAATTCCAGAAACAACAATTAGGTTATTCTTCTGGTGGTTGTATTTTAGGTTTGTATGAAGGCGTTCCTCAAATTAAAAGACAGTATTACAATAGAGCAGCGCCAGATAAAATAACTTTGTTTCAAAAAAATATTGAAAATGCAGCAGGTGGTGATGAGGAAAAAATAAAAGAAATTGTTCAAGGAACAGTTTGGCATGAAATAGCTCATCATTTTGGTATGAACGAAGAGGAGATTCAAAAAAGAGTTGAAAATAAAAAACCATTTTCTGGAAAAGAAACAATTACTTTTGATCAATTCCAACAATTAGATTTGCGTTCTGCTAAAATTTTAAAGGTAGAAAAAATAGAAGAAGCAGATAAACTTCTTCTTTTAGATATTGATTTAGGTGAAGAAAAAAGACAATTAGTTGCTGGTATTGCTCAGGATTATTCTCCAGATGAATTAGTAGGTAAAACAATAATTATAGTAGCTAATTTAGAGCCCAGAAAAATAAAAGGTTATGTAAGCCAAGGTATGCTTTTAGCAGTTGATTCTCCTGGGGGACCTGTTCTATTAGTCCCAGAAGGAGAAGTATCACCTGGAAGTAAAGTAAAATAAAAAAATATGAAGAAACTATATGTTATTAATAATTCAGGACAAAAAGAACCATTTTCATGGAAAAAGATTTGTATTGGCGCTGAACGTGTTGGCGCTTCAAAAATTTTAGCAAAACAAATCGCTAATATTATTGAAAAAGAGGCTTATCCTGGAATATCAACAAGAGAAATTTTTCAACGAGTTGAACAGATTTTATCAAAAGAATATCCTCGAGGCAGAATTCGTTTTAGATTGAAAGAAGCAATGAGACGTTTAGGTCCTAGTGGTTTTCCATTTGAAAAATATGTTTCTGATATTTTTAAGCAATTAGGTTTTTCTGTTCAAATTAATCAATATATTAAAGGACAATGCGTTCGCCATGAAGTTGATTTTTTAGCTGAAGAAGAAAAATATATTTTAATTGGAGAATGTAAATATCATAGTTTGCCAGGAGGAAGAGTTGATTTAAAAGTTGGTTTAACTCATTATGCCCGTTTTCTAGATTTAAAATTAGGCGATCTTTTTGAAAAAATCAAATTAGAAAAGTTAAAAGCGCGACCGATTATTGTAACTAATACTAAATTTACAAGTAAAATCATTAAATATTCTGAATGCACTGGCATAGATTTGTTAGGATGGAAATATCCAGAATCCAGGGGACTAGAGTACATTATTGAATCAGAAGGATTTTATCCAATTACTATTCTTCCATCCTTAACAGGTAATTTATTAAAAATATTTTCTGAGGAAAAATTAATGTTAGTTCAGAATTTGTTAAAAATTAATACAACAAATTTTTCAAGAAGGACAGGGGTTCCTGAAAAAAAGATCTCTGCCCTCAAAAGAGAGGCAGAGATACTATTAAAAGAGAGATAAAAAAAATGCTACTGCCCTTTGAAACCAGATAGCAAGCTATTTGATCTCTCTAGACAGTAGCATCCCTAGTATAGCAAACATTTGAATCTTGTCAAGTTCTATTCTGGATAACTTTATTACAATAATTATGGAATGTCAAAAAGAGGAAAATTTAAAAACATGTCCTTGTACTTATCCAGGTTGTCCTAGAAAAGGAATTTGTTGTGAGTGTATAAAATATCATTTAGAAAATAATGAATTGCCTGCTTGTTGTTTTTCTAAAGAAGCGGAGAAAACATATGATCGTTCAATAAAGAAATTCATTAAAGAGCATAAAACAAATAACAATTAAAAACTTAAGATTATATCGATTATGAAGAAATATATTTTGTGGTTTAAAGAAATAAATATTAAAGATGTTCCTGTTGTAGGTGGAAAGAATGCCTCGCTAGGCGAGATGTATAGAAATTTATCGAAAAAAGGAGTAAATATTCCAAATGGTTTTGCTATTTCTGCTCAGGCATATTTTTATTTCTTAGAAAAAGGAAAAATTAAAAAAACAATTCAAGAACTTTTATCTGAATTTAATCCAAAAAGCATTAAGAGTCTTCAAGAAACAGGAAAGAAAATAAGAAAATTGATTTTAGATACACCTTTACCTGAAGATTTGGAAAAAGATATTGTTAAGAATTATAGGAAGTTATGTAAAATATATAAACAAAATAATTTAGATGTGGCAGTTCGTTCTTCTGCCACAGCTGAAGATCTTCCTTCAGCTAGTTTTGCAGGTCAGCATGAAACATATTTAAATGTAAGAGGGGAAGAAGAATTACTAAAAGCAGTTAAAAACAGTTATGCATCTTTGTTTACAGATAGAGCAATAATGTATCGGGAAGAAAAGGGGTTTAAACATATGGATATCGGGCTTTCTACTGGAGTTCAAAAAATGGTACGTTCTGATTTAGCGTCTTCTGGAGTAATGTTTACCTTGGATACAGAGACAGGATTTTCTAATGTAGTTTTAATTAATTCTATTTTTGGAATAGGGGAAATGATAGTAAAGGGATTGATTACCCCTGACGAATTTTATGTTTTTAAGCCAACTCTTAAACAAGGTTACAGAGCGATTATCAGAAAAGATTTAGGTAGAAAGACAAAAAAGTATATTTACAACAAAAAAGCTGGGCTTAAGGAAGTTGTGGTTTCTAAAAAAGACCAATTAAAATTCTCTCTTTCAGATAATGAAATCCTTACATTAGCGAAATGGGGAGTTATTATCGAAGAACACTATTCAAAAATTCAAAAGAAATGGATGCCGCAAGATATAGAATGGGCAAAAGATGGAAAGACCGGAGAATTGTTTATTGTTCAATCAAGACCAGAAACTGTTCATTCAATTGCAGGAAATGTTTATGAGGAATATAAGATAAAAACCGCAAAAAAACCAATTTTAAATGGTATTGCTATTGGTAATAAAATAGGGATTGGTAAGATTCATATTATAAAAAATGCTTCAAAACTTTCTGAATTTAAAAAAGGAGAGGTTTTAGTTACTAAAATGACTGATCCTGATTGGACTTCAGTTTTTCCTATGGCTTCAGCTGTGATTACAGACGAAGGTGGCAAGACCTGTCACAGCGCAATAATTTCAAGAGAATTAGGCGTGCCTTGTATTGTAGGAACAGAAAATGCTACAAAAATTCTTAAAAACGGACAAGAAGTAACAGTGGATTGTACTCAAGGTCTTGATGGGAAGATTTTTGATGGAAAAGTTCCATTTAAAATTAAAAAATATAATTTTGAAAAATTTCCAAAGGTTAAGACTAAGATTATGATTAATATTGGCGCTCCTGAAATTGCTTTTTCAACATCATTTCTTCCAAATGATGGAGTAGGTTTAGCTAGAGAAGAATTTATTATTGCAGAGAAGATTAGAATTCATCCATTAGCCCTTTATCATTACAAGAGTCTTAAATCAAAAGAAATCATCAAGAAAATTGATGAAATGACTGTAGAGCATAAAGATAAGAAAGAATATTTTATAAAAGAATTAGCAGAAGGAATTGCACAGATAGCTGCTGCTTTTTATCCGAAAGAAGTAATTGTTAGGTTTTCTGATTTTAAAACAAACGAATACCGTAATTTGATTGGAGGAGAACTTTTTGAGCAAGAAGATGAAGCCAATCCAATGCTTGGATTCAGAGGAGCTTGTCGTTATATTGACCCACAATTCAAACCCGCTTTTTTGATGGAATGCGAAGCAATTAAAAGAGTAAAAAAAGTTTTTGGGTTAAATAATGTTTCAATAATGGTTCCGTTCTGCCGTACTATAAAGGAAGCAAAAGATGTCAAAGCATTAATTCAAAAATCAGGATTATTAAATAATGATAAGTCGTCAAAACTATATGTAATGTGCGAGATTCCGTCTAATGTTGTATTAATAAATGAATTTTTAGATATTTTTGATGGAATGTCGATAGGGTCCAACGACCTTACTCAACTGATATTAGGTATAGATAGAGACAATGCTGTTATACAAAAGATAGGCGATGAAAGGAATGAAGCAGTAAAAAAGATGGTTGCAGAAGTAATTAAGGTTTGTAGAAAAAGAAAGAAATATGTGGGAATCTGTGGCCAGGCTCCAAATGATTTTCCTGAATTTGCAGAATTTTTAGCAAAGCAAGGAATAGAAAGTATGTCTTTAAATCCAGATACAGTAATTAAGACAATTTTAGATCTTAGTAAAAAGAAATAAATTTATGCTTAAGATCAAGGATATTTTTCTTAAAATAATTCCTGATTCACGAGGGCAAGAAACTTTAAGGGCTACAATGAAAAGTGGTGGCATTGAAGTTAGTTCTAGTGTTCCTCATGGGAAAAGCAGGAGTGATAGTGAGGCTTATATTTTAGAGCCACATTCAGCTATTAGAAAATTTGAGATCATTAAAGATCAAATTATAGATACTGAATTTTCTAGCCTAAAAGAGTTTGATAATTATTTATTAAGGTTGGATGGGACAGAAAACAAAAGTAATCTTGGCGGGAATTTAATTTTGGTTTTATCGCAAGCATTTTGTCGATTAGCTGCAAAAAATGAAGAATTGGAGCTTTGGCAATATCTGGAAAAACAATTATCTGTTTCAAAAGAGAAAAAAGTACCATATTTTTTATTTAATTTAATTAATGGAGGCAAACATGCTCTTTATGGACCAAAGATTCAGGAATATATGATTGTTCCCCAAGTTGATAATCCAAAAGTTTCTTTAGAAGTTACCCAGATATTTTTTGTTGGATTAAAAGAATATTTTAAAAAAGAATGTGAAGAAAGCAAATTTGGAGATGAGGGGGGATTGTTAATTCATGGAGATGATTTTGAAAAACCTTTAAAGATCTTTGAACAGATTAAAAAGGAATTAAATTTAGAGAATAAAATAAAAATTTCATTAGATGTAGCAGCATCTTCTTTTTATACAAAAAAAGAAAAAGCATATTTATTAAAAAAAGATAAAAGTTTTTCAAAAGAAGAATTAGGTGAAATATATAAAAATCTTGTTTCTCAATATGATATTCTTTCTATAGAAGATCCTTTTGAAGAAAAAGATTGGGGAAGTTTTCAAAAATTAACTTCTGAAATAGGAGATAAAGTAGTAATTATTGGTGATGATTTAACTTCAACTAATTCAGAATTAGTAAAAAAAGCTATAGAGATGAAAGCAATTACAGGAGTAATCATAAAGCCAACTCAGATAGGAACAATTTCTGAAACTTTAGAAACAATTGATTTAGCTAATAAACGTGATTTGAAGATTGTTATAAGTCATCGAAGCGCAGAAACAAATGATGATTTTATCGCGGATTTAGCTTGGGCAAGTGGGGCATGGGCATTAAAGGCAGGGGCTCCCAATCAAGAAGAAAGGATGATAAAATATAATAGAATAATAAAAATTTATGAAGAAGATAATTTTTTTAGAAGCAACTGATTGGGAAAAAGAAATTCTTCAAAAACATCCTGAATTTTTAGAAAATGTAGATTTTTCTTCTGAGAAACTTACATTGGAAAATGTCAAGAAATTTAAGGACTATGAAGTTATTTCTACTTTTATTAGTTCTCAATTGTCAGCAGAAACATTAAAACAATTAGAAAATTTAAAATTTATCGCTACTCGTTCTACAGGTTTTGATCATATTGATTTAGATTATTGTAAAGAAAAAGAGATTTTAGTATCTAATGTTCCTGCTTATGGAAGCCATACTGTGGCTGAATATACTTTTGCTTTACTCTTATGTTTAATAAGAAAAGTTTACAATTCTTATCATCGCATTAGAGAATCAGGGAGTTTTTCTTTAGAGGGGTTGCGAGGCGAAGAATTATTTGGAAAAACTATAGGGATAATAGGAACAGGACGAATTGGAACTGAGGTAATAAAAATAGCAAAAGGATTTTCAATGAATGTAATCGCTTATGATAAATATCCAAAAGAAGAATTGACTGAGCAATTAGGTTTTAAATATGTTTCTTTTGAAGAGCTATTATCTCAATCAGATATAATTACTTTGCATGTTCCTTATAACAAAGAAACACATCATTTATTAAATAAAGATAATTTATTAAAAACAAAGAAAGGAGTTTATATTATTAATACTGCTCGCGGTGGAATAATAGAAACGCAAGCGCTTTATCAGGTATTAAAGAAGGGTCAAATAGCTGGAGCAGCATTGGATGTTTTGGAAGAAGAAGGTGATTTAAAAGAAGAACAGAGGATGCTCCTAGAAGAAGAAAATATTCCTCCAGAAAAATTAAAGACACTTTTAGCTAATCATATTTTTATTGATTTGGACAATGTAATTATTACCTCACACAATGCTTTTAATACAAAAGAAGCGCTTCAAAATATTGTTATCACCGCAATGGAAAATATTCAGAGTTATTTAAATAAAAAACCAATAAATCTAGTAAATTAAAATTATGTTAAAAGAAGATTGTATTTTTTGTAAAATTATTAAAGGAGAAATCCCTTCAAAAAAATATTATGAAGATGATAATTTTCTAGCTGTTTTTGATATTAATCCTATCAGTGAAGGACACTTTGTTGTATTTTCTAAAAATCATTATTCTAATACTCAAGAAATGCCTGAACAAGAATGGCAAAAGATTTGTATTTTAGCTCGTAATCTGGCAGAAAAGCATATAAAAAAAATAAAGGCTGACGGATATAATTTTTTAATTAATCAAGGCGATGCGGCTTCAAAGATTGCTCACCGTGCTCATATTCATATTATTCCTCGTCGTTTTAATGACGGGCTTAAAATAGATCCAAGATAATTATATTAATATATGTGTGGAATCATTGCTTATAAAGGAAAAGAAAACGCAACTTCAATTGTTATAAATGGTTTAAAGTATTTGGAATATAGGGGATATGATTCTTGGGGCATAGTTTATTTGAATAATCAAAAAGCTCACTTATTAAAAAAGGTTGGAAAGATTGGTGAGTTTCAAGGGTTAAATAAGCTTTCAAATTCTTCTGTTGCAATTGGCCATACCCGCTGGCGAACTCACGGCAAAGTTTCAGTGGCTAATGCCCATCCTCATTTTTCTTGTGATAAGAAGATTTTTGTTGTTCACAATGGAATTGTTGAAAATTATGAGATTCTGAAAGAAGAATTAATAAAAAAAGGTCATCATTTTGTTTCCCAAACTGATACTGAAGTTATTCCTCATTTAATTGAAGAATACAGAAAAAATAATAGTTTTGTTATTTCTTGTGAAAAAACTTTTCGCCGTTTAAAGGGGTTATTTGCTATTGTGGTTTTAGATAAAGAAACAGGAGAAATTATTGGTACTAGAAAAGGATCTCCTTTAGTAATGGGAATAGGTGACAAAGGACTTTTTTTGGCTTCAGATGTACCAGCTTTTTTGAATAAAACAAACAAGGTTATATTCTTAGATGATGGGGATATGGTGCATATTATTGATGGCGAAACATATAAGATTAAGAATTTATCTTCAAAAAAAATATTAAAAAAGAAAATTGATACAATAAAATGGACGCAAGAAGAAGCAGAAAAAGGAAAATATCCGCATTTTATGATAAAGGAAATAAAAGAAATACCAGAGGCTATTGAAAAAGCTATTTGTCAGGATAATAAAAAATTACAATTAATAGCAGGTTTAATAAACAAGAGTCCTAATTTGTTTTTTGTAGCTTGTGGTACTGCTGGGCATGCTTGCTTAGCTGGCCAATATTTATTTTCGTCAGTAGGAAAGTCAACTGGTTTTAGCGCTGCGAGTGAGTTTAAAAATTTTCTACCAACATTAGATAAAAAGACTTTGTTAATTGCTGTTTCTCAGAGTGGAGAAACTATTGATGTAATAGAAGCGGTAAAAGAAGCCAAAGAAAAAGGTTTAAAAGTTTTATCTTTGGTAAATGTAATGGGGTCTTCTTTAACAAGGATAAGCGATCACGTCTTAATGATTAATGCTGGTCCGGAAAAATGCGTTTTGGCGACAAAGAGTTATTTGTCTCAATTAAGTTTAATCATTTTGCTTTTTTATTCTATTTTTAATCAGCATAAAAAAGGAGAAAAAGATTTAAAAAAAATAAGCTGGCAAATAAATCAGTTATTAAAGAATAAATTATTTATTTCTAAAATTAAAAAATTAGCTAGAAAATTATCTTCAGTAAAACATATTTATGTAATTGGGAGAAGCTATAATTATCCAACTACTTTGGAAACCGCATTGAAAATTAAAGAAGGTTGTTATATCCATACAGAAGCTTTTGCAGGAGGGGAATTAAAGCACGGAGTTATTGCTTTAATAGAAAAAGGGACGCCTTGCATAATACATTTATCAAAAGGCGAAGAAGAAGATAATACTTTAATAAACGCAATGGAATTACAAAGCAGAGGCGCTTATATTATAGGGATAGGTTCTGAGAAGAAAAAAGATTTTGATTTTTTTGTTGAAGTTCCAGAAGTTGAAGAGATTTTTGCTCTTTTGGTAAATATTATTCCAATTCTTCTTTTAAGCTATTATACTGCTTTGGAAAAGGGGATAGATCCAGATAAACCTCGTAATTTGGCAAAAAGCGTTACAGTTAAATAATTTATTTTGCTCTTGCTACATAGCTTGCTGTTTCGGTATTAATAATTAATACATCACCTTCTTTTATAAAGAGAGGTGTATTAATTTTTAATCCTGTTTCTAGGGTTACAGTTTTTATAGCGCCTGAAACAGTGTTGCCTTTAATTGCTGCTGGGGCTTCAACAACTAATAACTCTACTTTTATTGGAATATTGATATTAATTGGTTTTTCATCAAGAAAGACAATTGAAACTTCGCTTTTCTCTTTTAAAAATTGAATAAATTTTTCTACTTTTTCAAGAGGGAAACTAATTCGTTCATTGCTGCCTTCTAATTGGAAAAAAGCTGATTTTCTATCACTGTATAAATAAATAGCAGGTTGATATTCTGTTTCTATTTCTTCAAATTTATCTCCAGAGCGAAATGTTTTTTGTACGACTTTTCCTGTTTGGAAGTTTTTTAAGTCGGTTCTCATTACAGCCCCTCCTTTTCCTGGCTTATAAAATTCAAAATTAGTGATTTGCCAAGGCTCGCCATTAACTTTAATAACCATTCCTTTTTCAAAATCAGTTGTAGATATCATATTATTGATTTTTTATTTGTCTGATGTTATAGTATTCTACAATGAATATTCCGTCAAGTATTTTTCTTTTAAGTTTAAAAGGATTAATTTTAGCTGCCACTCTTGGGGCTTTAATTGGTCTTGAAAGAGAATGGGCTCAAAGAGCAGCAGGATTAAGAACATTTTCTTTGATTAGTTTAGGAGCAGCTTTGTTTGTAATGATTTCTCGTTTAAGTTTTATTCAATATTTAGGGATATCAAGCTTAGATCCTTCACGAACTTTAGGGCAGATTATTGTTGGGATAGGATTTTTAGGAGCTGGAATTATTATTTTTAGACAAAGGGAAGGGAGAGTTGAGGGATTAACTACTGCTGCAATGATGTGGACAACATCAGCAGTTGGGGCTGCAGTAGGATTAGAATTATATTGGTTAGCAATATCTGCTACTGCATTGATTCTTTTGATTAATTTTGTTGTTTTACCGTTTGAAAAACGATTAGAAAAAAAGATTGAAAAAATAAAAAACGGAAAAAAAGAATAATTATTGCCCCCATAACTCAACGGTAGAGTAGTGGCCTTTTAAGCCATTAATCCAGGTTCGAATCCTGGTGGGGGCACTATTTTATAAATATGCATAAAACAGCCCCACTGTTAATACAAAAATGCAGAATTTTAAGGAAAAAAGGATTTACTTTGCGAGAGATAAGCAAACTTACAAATATTCCTTTTACTACGATATATGGACATGTAAGCAATGTTCCGTTTTCTTTAAAATTAGTGGAAAATATTAAACTTAAACAGATAGAGAATACAAAAAGGCTTGTCAGGTTTAATATAGAAACAAGAAAAGGAAAATGTATTCCTGGAAGAATAGTGCCCAAACCAAAAGAGTGGTCTTCTGATTTAATCTATCTTGTTGCTCATTTTATGTTTGACGGTGAAATCGCTTCTCACAGTTGTATTTACAATAATCGTAGCGAAGCATTAATAGATGGAGTTAGATCTACGATGAAAAAAGTATTTAATTTAGAACCGTACACTTATTTGAATAAAGAGACTGACGTTCATAGAATTTCTTATCATTATGTTGAGTTAGCAATTTATACACAGAAGAAATCTAAAGAATTATTAAGATATATTCGAAAAGCTAATAAAAAAGAAAAGATAATATTTCTCAAAGCATTTTTTGATGATGAAGGTTGTATTGGTTTATGGGGAAGAAAAAAATTAGTTAGAGGCTATCAAAAAGATCTAAAAATCTTACAATTAGTTCAAAAACTATTAAAAGATTTTACTATTGAAAGTAAAATTGATAAAAAATATAAAGAGATTGTAATTGGTAGGAAGGAAAATCTTGTGAAATTTCAAAGCACAATTAATTTTTCAAAAGGTATTTATATAAATCCTAATCGCAAAAATAGTATTTGGAAGCAAAAATTAGAAAAAAGAGAAATATTAGATAAGTTAATTTGTTCTTATCAAAAATGAAGTTTTAATTTTTAGAATTAAGCTTTTAATTTTTTGAAAAGAGAAATTACAAAACAAATAGTTATGCTTGATGGTAATGATCTTTTATCTGAGAGAGAGGCAGAAATCAATGGAAAACTGAAAGAAGCTATTAGAAAATCAGAAGAATTAGTTATAAAAGAATTTCAAAATATAAAAAAAGATAGATAATAAATAAGAGTTGTATTAAATTAAGATTTTTGATAGTATAGTAAAGAATTAGAATGAATTATAAAAAATTATTAGTTATTATTGGGATTTTTATCATCACCATTTTATTGGGGATTTTTATTTATCCCGATGGATTAAAAGAAAGAGGGATTGAGCTTCCTCGTTTTTTTGATAGACCCTTTAGTTTAGGCTTAGATGTTTCCGGAGGAACACTCTTACTTTATGAAGCTGATTTAAATAATATTGAAGCTTCTGATTATGCTTCAGCAATGGATGGTTTAAGAGATGTAATAGAAAGACGTATAAATTATTCAGGAGTAAGAGAGCCACGTGTACAAATCAATAAAAGCGGAGAAAAATGGCGTTTGATAGTGGAATTAGCTGGAATTAAAGATATTCAAGAAGCAATTAAAATGATTGGAGAGACTCCTTATTTAGAATTTAAAGAGATTCGTACTGAAGAAGAAGCTAAGGCTATATTGGAATTACAAGAGGAAGAGTCAAAAAAAGAAGAACCTGATTTAAGAATTGTACAAACTGATCCATATTTTAAACAGACTTCTTTAACAGGACAATATTTAGAAAGAGCAGAATTAGGATTTGATCAGAATTCTTTACCTATAATTAATCTTCAATTTAATGATGAGGGTGCAAAGATTTTTGCTGTTTTAACAAAAAAGAATGTTGGACAACCATTAGCAATTTATTTAGATAATTATCCAATTAGTATTCCTGTAGTGCGGGAAGAAATTCCTTCAGGTAAAGCTCAGATTTCCGGAGAATTTACTTTACCAGAAGCAAAAGAACTGGTAACAAGATTGAATCAAGGTGCTTTGCCTGTTCCAATTAATTTAATTTCACAGCAATCTATTGGCGCTGTTTTAGGTGAAGAATCAATTCAGAAGATAACAAAGGCAGCTCTTCTAGGTTTTATCTTAGTTCTTATGTTTATGATAGTGATTTATCGTATGCCTGGGTTTTTGTCTTCTATTTCTTTAATCATTTACGTCATTTTAACGATGAGTATTTTTAAAGCGTTGCCCGTGACTCTTACTTTGGCTGGTATTACTGGATTTATTCTTTCTGTTGGTATGGCAGTGGATGCAAATATTTTAATTTTTGAACATGCTAAAGAAGAAATTAAGAAAAATAAACCAATGAGGATTTCAATGGAAGATGGCTTTCTAAGATCATGGCCTGCTATTCGAGATTCTAATATCGCTACAATAATTTCTGCTGTAATTCTTTATTATTTCACATCAAGCATGATAAGAGGGTTTTCTGTTACATTAGCTATAGGAGTTGGAGTCAGTTTAATTACTGCTTTGTATATTACAAGACTATTCTTACAAGTTTTAACAACAAATAAGTAGGTATGGATTTTATTCAAAAAAGAAAAATATTTTATGGGTTTTCGATAGCAATGATTGCTGGTTCTTTTTTGTGTCTTTCAATTTTTGGATTTAATTTGGGGATTGATTTTACAGGAGGATCTCTTTGGGAATTAACAGTACCAGATATTCAAAATGATGGTTTGAGTAAAGTTGTAGAATATTTAGAAAATGAAGAATTAGGGCAGATTAATGTTCAAACTACAAATGAAGATAGTTTAATATTGCGTTTTTCTAACATTTCTGAAGAAAAACACGTTCAATTATTTAAAGGATTACGAGAAATAATTCCTTTAATTCAAGAGAAAAAATTTGAGTCAATCGGTCCTTCTATTGGTCAAGAATTAAAATCCAAATCTATTTGGGCGGTTTTCTTGGTTTTTTTCGGAATTTTGACATACTTATGGTATGCTTTTCGTCATTCTTCTTTTCGTATCCCGTCTTATCGTTATGGGATATTAGCAGTTTCAGTATTAATGCATGATGCAATATTTATTGTAGGATTATTTTCTTTATTGGGGAAATTAAAAGGATGGGAAGTGAATTCAGATTTTCTAGTGGCCTTATTAGTAGTGGCTGGTTATTCTGTTCATGATACAATTGTGGTTTTTGATAGGATTAGAGAGAATATGCATTTGAAAACAAAGGGAGATTTAAAAGAAATTATTAATTTAGGTATTAATCAAACACTTTTACGATCCTTAAATACCTCTCTTACGACAGTTTTTCCATTAATAGCCTTATATTTCCTAGGTCCTATCTCTATTAAAGTATTGGTCACAGCAATGATTAGTGGTGTAATTATAGGTACTTATTCCTCTATTTGTCTTGCTGCTCCATTATTATATGATTGGGCGTTGAGGCGAGTGTAAGTTTGGACTTGTTTAATATTGACTTTTTGTTTATTTCTTGCTTTAATTAATATTAATATGAACATGAATAACATCAATTTAAGTAAAGAGAACCCACACCAGTTAGCTCTTAAAATCATTGCAATTTTACCTTCTCGAACGCAAGACATTGTTAGAAAAAGATTTGGTCTTGATGATGATTATCCCAGGACATTAGAAGCAGTTGGTCAGGATTATAAAATTACTAGAGAAAGGATTAGGCAAATTATAGAGGCGTCTTTAAAAACTATTAAAAAACAGCCAGTTTTAAAAATGGCTGATGTTTTTATGAAACAAGCTGAACAGATTTTAAAGCAAAGCGGAGGAGTGGAAGAAAATGAAGAATTTATTAAAAAAATAAACAAGGAATTTAAAAAATTAGAAGGTAACTTATCAGCTACTAGATTTTTATTATTATTAAATCCTGGTTTTGTATTTGAAGAAGAAAATAATTTATATCATAGTTTTTGGCATTTTTCTAAAATTTCTAAAGATAAAATATATAAAAATATTAAAGATATAGAAAAATGTTTTAAGAAAAAACAATCTTCTTGCTTAGTAGATGAAATATTGTCTTGGTCTAAAAAGAATATGTTTTCTAATATAAATAAAGAAGAATTGACAGCTTATTTACAAATATCTCAAAAAGTTGGTATGAATCCTTTCGGTGAGTATGGTTTATTTGATTGGATGGAAATAGATCCATCTGGCGCTCGAGATAGAGCATATTTAATAATGAAACATTCTAAAGAACCTTTACATTTTTCTGATATTACTAAACGTCTTAATGAATGTAATGAAATATCTGTTCCAACATGTGTTGTTTCCCATTCTTGGCAAAAGAAAGTATGTGTTCAAACCGTACACAATGAATTAATTCGTGATTCTCGTTTTGTTCTTATTGGACGTGGAATTTATGCATTAGGGGAATGGGGATATAAACCAGGAAAGATAGTAAATGTTATCAAAGATATTTTAAAAGAGGCAGGAAAATCATTAAAACAGGAAGTAATTATTAAGGAGGTTAAGAAGCGTAGAATGGCTAAAGACAATACGATTATTTTAAATCTTCACAATAAGAAGTATTTTAAGAAATTACCAAATAAACATTATAGCTTAGTTAGGTCCTATAAAATATTAGAGGTTTAATGCCTTTTTCTACTTTTTTTTATTACCTAAGAATTATTTTAATTTTCTTAGGAACAATTTTTCGTGAATTTTGGTGGCTATTAGCCCTTATTATTTTTGGGAAAATTTTTATTGATTTGAATAGAAAATATGAAGAGAAAAAGAAAAAAGAGAAAGAAGAAATAAAAGATTGGATTGTTTTAAAAGTAAAGGTTAATCAGGAGATTTTACAAACTCCTAAAGCCATGGAGCAAGTATTTAATGGCTTGCACGTTATAGAGAAAGGTTATATTTGCTTAGAGTTAGTTGGAATGGATAGGGGATTATATTTTATTATTCGCGCTCCTAAAGAATATAAAAATTTAGTAATATCACAATTTTATGCTCAATATCCAGAAGTAGAAATTAAAGAGATTGACGATTATTTTTTACGTCTTCCAGCTCATTTACCAAATAAGGATTTTGATCTATGGGGGACTGAAATTGCTTTAGAAAAAGAAAATTATTATCCTATCAAAGCTTATTCTTATTTTGAGGAATTAAAAGAGGAAAAAAGGATTGATCCAATATCAAGTTTTGCAGAAAGCATTGATAAGCTTCAAAAATCAGAATTACTTGTTTTAGAGATTCTTATTAAACCTCTTTCTGATAAAGATGAAAAGAAATTTATAGATGAAGGTAAGAAAAAAGTAGATAGTATGTTAGGTAAGAAAGAAAAAAAAGCGATTACATGGCAAGATTGGATTGGCGCTTTCTTTAAAAATCTTTTGTTGGGAATAGCCGAACCTTTAGTTTGGCCTTTAAAAGAGGAAAAGAAAGATGAACCACCTATAGTTCTTTCTCCTGGAGAAAAAGATGTAGTTAAATCAATTGAAAAAAAGATAAATCAATTATCCTTTAATACAAACATTAGGTTAGTTTATATCTCTCCAAAAAAGATTTTTAATGAATCTAATATCTCTGCTTTTATGGCTTTTCTAAAACAATTTAATTCAAAAGATCTTAATGGTTTTAAGATTGATAAAGATACTTCTACGGTTCTTAAAACAAGAATTTTTCAAAACAGGAGGCTCTTCTTAAAAAAGACGGATTTTTATCAAAATTGTTTAAAGCGAAAATTAGCACAAAATGGTATGATTCTAAATACGGAAGAGCTAGCAACTATTTATCATTTCCCAGCATTAAAAGTTAAAACTCCTGCATTAGTAAGAGTTTTGAGTAAAAAAGGAGAGCCGCCAATAGGGCTACCAATAGAATAAATTTATGGATTTAAATAATATTGGAATAACAAATTTTAGGGATGAATACCAACGATTTGGGATTAAAGTTGATGATAGACGTCGGCACATGTATCTTATTGGAAAGAGTGGGACAGGTAAGACGACGGTGATGGAAAATATGATCATTCAGGATATTAATAATGGAAAAGGTGTTTGTGTTATTGATCCTCATGGAGAATTAATAAATAGAATTCTTTATTTTATCCCTGAAAACAGAATAAAAGATGTTATTTACTTTAATCCTGGCGATGTTGAATGGCCAATTGCTTTTAATGTTATTGAAGAAGTTCCAGTAGAATATCGCCATTTAGTCGTAGCAGGTTTAATGGGAGTTTTCAAAAAGATTTGGCCAGATGTATGGTCTGCTAGAATGGAATATATTTTAAATAATGCTTTATTAGCTCTTTTAGAATATCCTGGATCAACACTTTTAGCTGTTAATAGATTGCTTGCTGATGAAGATTTTCGTAAAGCAGTAATGAAAAAGGTAACAGATCCTATTGTAAGATCTTTTTGGGAAAGAGAATTTGCTCGTTATAATGCTCGTTTTGCTACAGAAGCAATTGCTCCAATTCAGAATAAAGTTGGACAATTTATCTCCAATCCTTTAATTAGAAATATTATTGGACAAAAAGAATCAAAGATTGATATTAGGGAAATAATGGATGAAGGTAAAATCCTTTTAGCTAATTTATCAAAAGGTATGGTTGGAGAAGATAATTCTAGTCTTTTAGGAGCTCTTTTAGTTACAAAGATACAATTAGCAGCAATGAGTCGTATAGATGTCCCTGAAGAGAAAAGAAAGGATTTTTATTTATATGTAGATGAGTTTCAGAATTTTTCTACAGAATCATTTGCTTCTATTTTTGCTGAAGCTAGAAAATATCGTTTAGATTTAACTTTAGCTCATCAATATATAGCTCAACTCAATGAACAGGTCAGAGATTCTATTTTTGGTAATGTAGGGACTTTAGTTTCTTTTAGGCTTGGTCCCCAGGATGCAGAATTATTAGAAAAATATTTTGCTCCAGAATTTACAAAGGAAGATTTAATTAATCTTCCAAATTTTAATTTTTATATAAAATTAATGATAGATGGTGTTTTATCTAAAAGTTTTTCAGCAATGAATATACCGCCCTCTAGTTTACCAGAGCGGCCATTTATACAAGAAATAATTCAGTATTCACGTGAACATTACGCTTCTTTACGGCAGGAAGTTGAAAAGAACATTGCGCATTGGGAATTATTAGATTTCTCCCCAAGTTTTAAGGATTCAGATCTTAGGGATAAAAAAATTGGAATTAAAGAAGGTTGGGAAGCGGTATGTACTCATTGTGGGAAAAAAATCATTGTGCCTTTTCAGCCTGATCCTGCTAGACCTGTTTATTGCGATGAATGTTTTAAGGAAATGAAGATGCAAAAAGGAGGAAATTCAAGACAAACAAGTTCTCCTCAGCACTATGGATCTAAAGCCGAGCCCAAGAAAGGGGAAATAAAAGAAATAATTAAAAATATTTTTCGTCAAGATACCTAATTAAAATATGAAAAAAACTGTTGCTGTTGTTTGTGGTGGAAAGAGCGGAGAGCACGAAGTGTCTCTACGTTCGGCTTTTTATGTTTACAATAATATAGATAAAAAAAAGTACAGAGCAATAATTATATCTATTGATAAAAAAGGAAGGTGGTATTTTAATTATAATCTTGAAGATATTATTAATACGAAAAACCAGTTATGGAAATTAAAATCTAATTTAGAAGAAATTGTACTTTTAAAATCTAAAAAACGTAGTCAGGTATTTAGTTTAAAGAAAAAGAAAAATCTAATTGGAATAGATGTATTTTTTCCATTAATTCATGGTACTTATGGAGAAGATGGTTGTTTGCAGGGATTTTTTGAACTTTTAGATATTCCTTATGTGAGCGCAGGAGTTTTAGGGTCAGCAATAGCAATGGATAAAGAAATAGCAAAAAGATTATTAATGTTTGAAAAAATACCTGTAACAGAATTTGTTGTTATTAAGGAGGAAGATAAATTAATAGAAAGAAAAAATAAAGCTAATCGATTTATAAAAGAATTTCATTTTCCACTTTTTATCAAGCCTGTTTCTTTAGGGTCTTCAGTTGGAGTATCTAAGGTTTTTAATAAAAAAGAAGTTGATAAAGCTATTAAAGAAGCTTTTAAGTATGATACAGAGATTATGATTGAGAAATTTATTAATGGAAGGGAGATTGAATGCTCAGTACTTGGTAATTTACATCCCAAAGCTTCTTTACCAGGCGAAATTAAGTCTCGTTCTTTTTATTCTTATGAGGCAAAATATTTGAATTCTGAAGATGCGAAATTATTAGTTCCTGCTCCTTTATCAAAAGAGTTGATTAAGAAAGTGCAAAAATTAAGCATTAAGGTATTTCAAACATTAAAATTACAAGGCATGGCTAGGATAGATCTTTTCTTAAAACCAAATGGACAATTAATAGTTAACGAAGCAAATACTATTCCTGGGTTTACTCAAATTAGTATGTATCCTAAATTGTGGCAAGTTTCAGGAATAAAATATCCAAAATTAATAGACAAATTAATTCAATTGGCTATTGAGAATTATAATAGGAAAAACAAATTAAAAAGAGATTTCCAATGAAGCTTTCCTTTAAGAAATTCCTTAAAAGCATATACAATGCTTCTCAAGGAATAAAATATGTGTTTTTACAGCAGAATTTTTTTTTAATGATTCTTATAACAATAGGAACATTAATATTAGGATTTTGGTTGCAGATTTCCTATTTTGAATGGTTAATAATAATCTTTCTTATAGGTTTTGTTCTTAGTTTGGAAATATTAAATACTGTCCTTGAGAGAACATTAGATTTTCTAAAACCATATATTTCTGATAACATTAGAATGATTAAAGATTTAATTGCAGGAGCAGTTTTTTTAGCTTGTTTGACTGCTTTAATTTTAGGATTTATAATCTTTCTTCCCAAAATCATTTTCAAATTTTAAGAATTATTAGAATATGCAATCTTCTTCTGAAGAAATAAAGAATAAATTAGATATTGTTGAAGTAATAGGGCAATATGTAAAGCTACAAAAATCAGGAGCTAACTATAGAGGTCTTTGTCCTTTTCATAAAGAAAAAACCCCTTCGTTTTTTGTTTCTCCATCTCGTCAAATTTGGCATTGTTTTGGTTGTTCTCTTGGGGGTGACATTTTTTCTTTTATAATGAAGATAGAAAATATTGAATTTAAAGAAGCATTAAAAATATTAGCTCAAAAGGCGGGAGTAGAATTAGTTTATGAGAATCCTCAAGTACGTTCTCAGAAGCAGAGAATAATTGATGTTAATAAAGAAGCAGCGGGATTTTTTGAACAGAATCTTTGGAAAGAAAAAGCTGTGATGGATTATCTTTTAAAAAGAGGATTGGGAGAAGAAACAATAAAAGAATTTCATCTTGGTTGGGCTTCCGATGAGTGGAATAAACTTAGTAATTTTCTTATAAAAAAAGGGTTTAAATCAGATGAAATATTAGCTAGCGGTTTGGCTATTTCTAAAGATACAGATATTTATGATCGTTTTCGTTCGCGAATTATGTTTCCAATAGAAGATTCTTCAAATAATATAGTTGGTTTTACTGGTAGAATTTTCCAAAGCAAAACTTCTTTAAAAACAATCAGGGATATAGAAAGAATAGGAAAGTATATTAATAGTCCACAAACTTTGATTTTTGATAAAAGCAAAGTTCTTTATGGTTTATCTAAGAGTAAAGATTATCTTCGCTCTGAAGGAAATACTTTATTAGTAGAAGGTCAGACAGATTTTTTGGCTGCTTGGCAGTCAGGTATAAAAAATATGGTAGCTACATCAGGAACAGCTTTAACTTCTTATCAATTAAAGATTTTAAAAAGGTATAATGATACTTTGGTTTTAGGCTTTGATATGGATGAAGCAGGAGAAAAAGCAGCTGAAAGAGGTATTGAGTTAGCTTTATCAAAAGAATTTAATGTAAAAATTCTTAGATTGCCTGAAGGAAAAGATTTAGCTGATTTTCTTATGGATAAAGAAAATAAAGCAAGTATTAAGGATTTAGTAAACAAAGCAGAAGCAATAATGGATTTTTATTTTACCAGAGCCCAAAATGAAGGCGATAAAACAAATATTGATGGTAAAAAAGCAATTGCTTCTTATTTTCTTCCTAAAATTAAAAAACTTAATAATGTTTTAGATAGATCTTTTTGGATAAATAAACTCTCGCGTTTTATCAATATTCCTGATCAGGCTCTTGAAGATGAATTAAATAGGTTGCAAGAAGGAAGTGATGAATCGATAATTGATGAAAATGAATCTCTTTATCAATTTCCTGCCGCTCAATTGCGATCGCGAATAGATGGTATAGCCGAAAGGATAATTTCTTTTTTAATAAAAATGCCTTCATTAAAAAAAGAGGCCTCTAGTTATGAATCATATTTTCCGGAGAATTTTCAAATGATTTTCCAAGTTATTAAAAACATTTCTTCAGGAAAAGATTTAAGCACAGAAAGCTTGAAGAAAGTAAATCTACCAGAGGGCCTAATTAATCAAATTAATCAATTAGCGCTGAGGGCTGATTATGAGACAGAATTATTGGAGAAATTTCAGGTTTCTATTGAAGAAGAATTTGAAAAAGAATTAAGGGAATTAAAAAAAGAATATATTAAGAAAAGATTAGAGGGAATGGAAAAAGAAATTCGTGTTGCTGAAAAAAATGAAGATAAAAAAACATTAAAGGATTTAATAACAAAATTCAATGAATTATCAAAACAATTATTAAATTAATATGAAACAAATTAAAAAAAACAAAAAAGTGAAAAAAATGAAGAAAGTAAAGATTGTTAAAAAAATAAAAAAGGTAGAAAAAGTAAAGAAAGTGAAGAAAGTAAAGAAAGTGAAGAAAGTAAAGAAAGCAAAGAAAATTAAAAATATTAGAAAAATCAAGAAAATTAAGAATATCAAAAAAGAAAAAAAACCGTCTAAAAAAGGAAAAGTACAAGAAAGAATTAATGCATTGATTGAGAGAGGTAAATCGCGAGGTTTTATTACTCAAGACGAGATTTTAAAATATTTTCCGCGCATTGAATCAGATATTAAACTTTTAGAAAAACTCTATGATTCTTTAGCTGGAGTTAATATTGATGTTATAGAAAGCGGAGATTTATTGATATTAGATAAAGAAATTTCCGAGAAAGAATTAAAAAATGCTTTAAAAGTTTCAGGTTCTAGGGTATTATCTGGTGCTGTTCAGTCGTACTTAAGAGAGATAGGGAAAGTTTCTCTTCTAACTCGTGAAGAAGAAAGAGAATTAGCTAAAAAGGTGGACGATGGAGATGAACAAGCAAGACGAAAAATGATAGAAGCCAATCTTCGTTTAGTTGTTTCTATTGCTAAGCGCTATATCGGCAGAAGTAGAAATTTAGGTTTATTAGATTTAATTCAAGAGGGTAATATTGGACTTTCTAAAGCTGTTGATAAATTTGATTATAAAAGAGGGTTTAAGTTTTCTACTTATGCTACTTGGTGGATTAGACAAGCAATTACACGCGCTTTAGCTGATCAAGGAAGAACAATTCGTATTCCTGTTCATATGGTTGAAACAATTACTAAATATTTAAAAACAAGAAGATCATTATCCCAGGCACTAGGAAGGGATCCTTTACCAGAAGAAATAGCTTCGGAAATGGGAAAAGAAGTTAATGAAATTCTTTATCTTATGACAATTTCTCAAAGCACTTCGTCTTTAAATCAACCAGTAGGAGATGAGGATGGTGGCAGCCAGCTAGGAGATTTTATTTCGGACACCAAAACAATTACTCCTGATGATCATGCAGCGAGAGAATTGTTAAAAAATGAATTAGAAAAAATTATGAGTGAGTTAGCTGAAAGAGAAAGAGAAATTATAAAAATGAGATTTGGTTTAGAAGATGAAATTACTCATACATTAGAAGAGGTAGGAAAGGCTTTTGGAGTAACAAGGGAAAGAATTAGACAGATAGAAGCTAAAACATTGGAAAAGCTTAAAGAACATTCCCAATCCGGTAGATTAAAAGAATTTTTAAAATAAAAGTTAAATGAGTTTATTAAATCAAATAAAAAAGAATTCTTTATTGCGAAAAACAATTGCTTTTTTAGCTGGTTTAAGATTTGGTTTTCCAGGACGCAATCTTACGATTATTGGTATTACAGGAACTACTGGTAAGACTACTACAGCTTTTATGATAAAAAACATATTAGAAGCTAATGGGATAAAGACAGGTTTAATTAGTACTGCTGGTTATTATATTGGCGATGAAATCATATATCCAGAAGCTTATATGTCAAGCACAACGCCTGATCTATTTTTTCTTTATCGTTTGTTGAAAAAGATAGCAAAAAAGGATTTGAAAGCACCCGGCACTGCTCCTGATCCATTTTTCCTCCAGTATTTGCTAAGAAAAATGGTAAGAAAAGGTTTAAAGGCTGTAGTGATTGAGGTTTCTTCATTTGGTTTGATGTATGAACGGGTTTATGGATTAAATTTTTCAGCAGCAGTTTTAACTAATATTTCTTTTAATCATCATATTGCTCTTCATGGTAATATGAATAATTATGTTTCAGCAAAATTAAAGCTTTTTCGTAATTTAAGACCAACATCAATCGCTGTTTTACCAAAAAAAAGTGAATATTTTGATTTATTTGCTAAAAATACGCAAGCTCAAATTTTAAGTTTTGGCCTTGATAAAACCTGTGATTTATGGATGGATATACAAGAAATTACGAAAACAGAGAATAAAGTTATTATTCATTACAAGAACGAATCTTTTTCTATTGATTTACCTTTACCAGGACTTTTTAATATCTTTAATGCCTTAGCAGCTATTGGTGCTGTACATAAGTTCTCTTTCAGTGTTGAAAAGCTAAAAAAAGGTTTAGAAAGTTTAAAAAATATTCCTGGACGGTTAGAATACATAAATGGTAAACAACTTTTTTCTATTATTGTAGATAAGGCAAATACGCCAGCAGCCTTTTGTGGTATAATAGATTTTATTAAAATTTTAAATCCTAAGAGAAAAATTGCTGTTTATGGGAATTTTGGAGAAAGTCCATTAAAAGAAAGAGAAAAATTAGCAGAAATAGCAACTAATTTTTTTGATTTAACTATTATCACAGAAGATGATCCACAAGAAGAATCTCCACAGAAAAGCATTGATGATTTTCTAAATTTTATCAAGAAAAAGAATATTCCTTCAAATAAATACTTATCTTTTTTAAATAGAAAAGAAGCAATTCAGGAAGCAATAAAACAGGCTAATGAAGGAGATTTAATAGTAGTTTTAGGAAGGGGGAATGAGAAAACAATGGACTATGGAACAAAAGTGGTTCCTTTTGATGATAGGCAAGTAGTAAGGGAGGTGTTGAAGGAACAAAAGTATCTTTAAAGGTTAGAATTAATAAGTTTATGGATTCAAAAGAATTAAGAGAAAAGTTTTTAAAGTTTTTTGAAGAAAAAGGGCATAAAATAATTCCTTCTGCTTCTTTAATTCCAGAAAATGATCCAACTACTTTATTTACTGGTTCAGGTATGCAGCCTTTGGTACCGTATTTAATGGGAGAACCCCATCTTGAAGGTAAGCGGTTAGTAAATGTCCAAAAATCATTTCGTGCTGAAGATATTGAAGAAGTAGGTGATAATCGTCACACTACTTTTTTTGAAATGTTAGGTAATTGGTCATTAGGCGATTATTTTAAAAAAGAACAATTAAATTGGTTGTTTGAATTTTTAGTTGGGGAGATAAAATTAGATCCTAAAAGAATCTATGTTACTGTTTTTCGAGGGAATAAAGAAATTGGTATTGATAAAGACTCAGAATCTGTTGAGATTTGGAAAGATATTTTTAAAAAAAATGGAATTGAAGCTAAAGATGTTGATTATTCTGAAAAACATGGACTTCAAGAAGGCCGTATTTTTTATTATGACGAAACCAAAAATTGGTGGTCACGTTCAGGGGTTCCTGCCAATATGCCAATTGGGGAAATTGGAGGGCCAGATAGCGAGGTTTTTTATGATTTAGGGGAAGAATTAAAACGTCATGAAAATTCTAAGTGGAGCAATCAACCTTGTCATGTTAATTGTGATTGTGGGCGTTTTATTGAAATTGGCAACAGCGTTTTTATAGAATTTATTCGTTCTAAAAAAGGATTTGAACCTTTGTCGCAAAAAAATGTAGATTTTGGAGGTGGTTTAGAACGAATTACTATGGTAAGTCAGGACAAGAATAATATCTTTGAAACAGATTTATTTATTAAT
>Ga0268276_1000721_pt1 | contig 36725 bp, 37 predicted proteins | sample saktaG_4_FD_190145 | JGI IMG/M metagenome (GOLD analysis project Ga0268276, IMG submission 190145) | Saline water microbial communities from Sakinaw Lake, British Columbia, Canada - sak_2010_1_5_45m | ecosystem: Environmental > Aquatic > Non-marine Saline and Alkaline > Saline ...
GCTATGCAATTTTGTGGCAAGCGCTATACCTACGAACCTCCAGTGCCAGGGTTCATATTGATAATAAGCATTGTTTTTAGGGTAAGAAAGTATAAAGCCGTATTTGTAAGCGTTGTTGGTAAGCCAAGCGTAGGCTGAAGTCTGGTCAAAACTTACTTCAAGCCCAGAGGTATCTGCTGACGTTAAATCGACAGTCGTGCCGAGTTGATGTTCGGAATACCCTTGGTCTGCAGAAAATGTGTTTGCCCCAGCGCCATAAGAGACAAGATAACTCTTCTTTAGGGCGCTTTGGGTGCCAAACGAACGGTAGGCAGAAACAACTTGTGTTGTTGCTCCGCTAGCATCAACCGCATCAAGCATTTTTGTTAAAAATGGCATTACTACGCTATGAAATTTTAAATCAGCGTTTTTATTTTTTAGATATTTTGTGGCAATATCAGAAAGTTGTATGGGAACATAATTTTCGTTTAAAAAATACACTTTTGAATATTTTTGCAAAAGCTCTCTGTCGGTTTTTGAAAGTTTTTCTAGCGTATTAACAGTGCCAGCTAAACCACTTAGTGTTTGTCCTAGCGAAGTGCTTTGGCTCTGCTGTGCCTGTAAATTTTGAGACAATCCCTCGCTTGTTTTTATTATTCCGTCAACACTGCCCTGCAGGTTTTCTATTTTTCCATTCAATTCCTCAGACAACAAAGCCACGTCATTTTTTACAGAGTCAATCCTGCTAAATAGGGAATAAATAAAATATCCTGTACCCCCCGCAACAATCAAAATTAGAGCAAGAGTTCCAATTTGTATCTGCGTTAAATGTTTTTCTATAAACTTTTTCATGTGCTTATTATATCACGGCTCGTCCCAAAAAAGGAAATAGGCTTTTAGCACTTGACAAGGTCGAGTGATAAGAATAATATATAAATATGCTTACGCAAAGGCAGGAAAAGTTATTGGATTTCTTGATTAGGGAATACATAACCACAGCTGAACCTGTGAGTTCTGGGGCGTTAAAAAAAGTTATAAATTTAGATGTTTGTGGAGCAACCATAAGAAATGATTTACAGGTCTTAACTAAAGAAGGGTACATAGAGCAACCACACACGTCAGCTGGCAGAGTGCCAACAAAAAAAGCGTACCAATATATCGCAGACAAACTTCAGAGGGCTGGGACATTTTACGACGTTCACGAAGTGAATGTTGTAAGAATGTCTATTGTGCGACAAATAAGGGGCGCGCATCAGCAGCTAAAGCAGGAAATGAGGTCCTTAATGGAAATCTCTGAAATGCTTGAAATTTCTCATACGCCAGAAAGCCACATATTATTTAGGGCTTTAACAATATTGGGCCCGGCTCGCGAGATTTGCGAAGAAAATGAAGATATAATAACAAGATTATTAAAAGAATTAGAAAATTTTTAAAATGACTGAAGACACAAAAGAAGAAAAACCAAATGAAATTGAGGAGCTCAACCAAAAATGCGAGGAGTATTTAAATGGCTGGAAAAGAGAGCGTGCTGATTTTTTGAATTACAAAAAAGAGGAAATGGAAAGAATCGGCCAGCTGGTAAAATATGCAAACGAGGAATTAATTTTAAAGATTTTACCGATCTTAGATAATATTTATCTTGCCGAATCGCATGTTCCAGAGGAATTAAAAAACAATCAATGGATTGAAGGGTTTAACCAGATTAAAAACCAGCTTTGTGATTTTTTGAAAAAAGAGGGGATTGAGCCAATGAAAACGTTGTATGAAAAATTTGACCCAAATTATATGGAGGTAGTAGAAGAAGTTTCTGTGCGCGATGCTCCCCACAAAACTGACGGATGGAAATCAGAAGAATCTGGTATCGTCGTGGAGGTGGTTCAAATGGGCTATACACTGCACGGGAAGGTAATCCGCCCCGCGAAAGTCAGGGTAACGAAGTGAACACTGATACTGAGTTCGTCGAAGTATAGGGTAACGAAGTAACGTTAGGGATAACGTTACACCTAACGTAGATATTTGAAAATGAAAATGGAAAAGCGCCTCGCTTGGTAGCAAAGGCGCCTGTGTGATGAGAGTTTCCTCCCCGAGTATCCTAATGGATACTCCTAGTGAAACATTGCCAAGAGGCCGACGACGGCGATTGAGGCTACACCTATCAAAATCGCCATCCCGAACCACGGAGCTGACCCCCTCATGCCAATACTCCTATAGGAAGTATATCAGCGCCCCGACGACGATCAAGATGATCCCGACGAGGCCCACGACCATGGTGGTCAGTATCGTGAGGCAACCCCTTCTAACCCAGTTGGAGCGGTAGGTAGCAGGCATGAATCTGTAAACGATGTCCATCAGAATTGCCACGGCCACCAAAATGGTGCCCACTGCAACAAACCAACCTGCTGTCGACATAGTGTTCCCCTCGAAAGCTACGGTTGCTTGCTCGAGATTCACATAAACCCCGAGCAAAACCAACCTGAACGACTTAAATAATATATAGCATATTATTAATGGATTGTCAACAAAATATGGTGGAAATAATTAAAATGGTAATAAAGGAAAAAAATAAAATCTGACAGAGCATGTTTACAGAAAAAATCGAAGGCGAATCTACAGAAAATAATCCCGAGCAAAAGGATTCACCGCAAATTTTAGACGTTGAAGGCGCCGCCAAGTCTCTTGGGGTGACTAAGGCCGATATACTACAGAGTATTTACCAGCTCGAGGAAAGGGAGATCGGGGGCGTTGAAAATCCGTCTGAAATTTCTGATGAAGATCTTGCTAAAAAATATGACTTTGGCGGGGAGCTTGTGGCCGTGATGGATGGGAAAGTGGTGGGATACTTATATTTTTATTATCGCAAAGAACAGGCAGACTTATTTGAAACAGCTGTTTCTTCTAGTAGCCAAAAGAAGCACATTGGTACGTATTTGATGGACGAACTGATCGAAACATTAAGGGGGGTGGGTGTGAAAAAGCTTAATTTGACCAGCACTTTTGAGGGCGTTGAAAATCCGTCAATGGGATTTTACCAGAAGTATTTTAACGGTCGCGAGGAGAGAGGTAAGTCCAAACTAAAATTTACACAACTCGGAGCTTACAATAAAGGATTTGAAGTTGAAATCTAAAAAATAATTAAAAAACAATAAAAGCGAAGAATAAGGTGTTCAGCGTAAATGAGGCATCAATGTACTCGATATATCAGATGACCTCATTTCCGAAGCAATCTTGTTCGCCTCGCTCACAAGACCGTGGAAAAAGAAAATCAACAGCAACAAATTCAGTTGGGCGTGGACCCAAATACTTATTTTATAAGCTTGGTTAATATGAGGTTTGACGAGGAAGCATTTAGCTTTTTAATCGCCTCGGGGAATCAAGGTAGGCAGTTTGTGGCAACCCCAAAGCACGCAAAAAGAATTTATCTTCTGCTAAAACAGCAAATAGAAAATTACGAGAAGCAATTCGGTGAAATTAAGACGAAATTACCTGATAGGCCGGCAAATACGCAAAGTGAAACGAAGGTGGGATTTTAGAAATAAGCTATTGGATATGACAAAAATTTTACAAGATAGCGAAAAACCAACAAAAGGTCAACAAGTTATTACTGCTTGCGCATTTATTCACCACAATTTTGACGGAGTAGAGAAATTGTTTATACCAAAAAGATCTGACACAAAAAAGTTTTTGCCCGGAACATATGAATTACCCGGTGGGCACATAGAGTTTGGCGAAGACATAGTGGATGGGCTAAAACGAGAGATAATGGAGGAGTTGAATATGCAGATTTCTGTTGGCGAGCCATTTTGTGTTTTTACCTACATGAACGACCTTAAGGGTTCACACTCTATAGAAGTAGATTATTTTGCAGTTTTTGAAGGACCAATTGAAAGTATAAAGCTAAACCCGGCGGAGCATTCGCAATTTCTATGGATATCAGAGAATGAATTGGATAAAATAGCTTCAGATATAGATGAGCAGGAAATGGAAGCGATAAAACGAGGCTTCGAAATACTTAACGAATCAAACAAAGGAAAGAAATAAAAAGTTTCAGGTTGTCGTGTGACAACCAAAGATAATAAAAAGCCATTCTAAAATTTTTTAGAATAGCTGTAGAAAAATAAAACTAATTAATAATTAAAAAACAAAAATATGGAAAAAAAAGAATTGATAAAAAAAATTGAGGAACAACGAAAGTCAAAGGTTATTACTTACATAACCAGCGATAGGCAGGGGCCGGTGAACGCCCGCATTGCAATGGATGTTGTACCAATTATTTCAAAGCAACTGCAAAAAATCGGAAAAACGCAAAACATTGATTTATTTTTGTATAGCAGTGGGGGAGACACAATGGTGCCATGGAGGTTGGTTTCTATGATAAGGGAATACTGCGACAAATTTTCTGTTATAATTCCGTACAAAGCCCATTCGGCGGCCACAATGATTTCTTTGGGCGCTGACGAAATTGTAATGAGCGATTTATCTGAACTTTCGCCAATTGACCCTTCAACCGCCAATGTTTTTAATCCTTCAGACCCTACAAATCCGCAAAATAAAATTCCAATTTCTGTTGAAGACGTAATGGCTTACTTTGACTTGGCAAAAAATAAATTCGGAATTAAAAACGACGAAGATTTATCAAAAATTTTCAATAAATTTGTTGAATCAAACCCACAAATTCATCCTTTGGCGCTTGGCAATGTTAATCGAACTCATAACTTAATAAGAATACTTGCTAAACGATTATTGAAAAGCCATAAGTCGCCGATGAAGGAGGATGAGATAGACAAAATTGTTGATTTTTTTACAGAAAAACTTTATTCACACCAGTATTTTATTGGTAGAAAAGAAGCAAGGGACGACTTAGGATTAAAAAATGTTGTTAATGCCGACGAAGCTTTGACAAAAACAATGACAGAACTTTATGAGGCATATCAACAGGAAATGGGGTTGGGAATTGGAGTTTGGAGCCCGGAAAACGAGCTTGGGTTAAATGTCAGCCAGAATAAAAAGGACTACAAAATTGCCAATATTGAAAGCGCAGAATTATCAAATTATTTTAATCTTTCAATAGAATACAAACGTCAGCAAGTTAATGTAGTTCAACAAACGCCCCAAGGCCCAATTCAAGTCCCGCAAGAACAAGTCATGTTGCGAATAGTTGACCAAAGCTGGAAATAAAATTAATTAATAATTTTTTAAAAAATGAAGACAAATTTTTTGATAATGTGTGACAACGCGTACTTAGACGAAAATAAAAAACTAAACATTAATGGCGTGTTTGATGCTATTTTTTCACCTGGATTTCCTGCAATAAATAAAGGTATGTTCGTTGTTGTCAATTTTGAACTACCAGAGGGTCCCCATGTCGAATTCACTAAAATTAAGAAAGGATCCTGGGAGATAAAAACGCCAAAAACCCCAATTACAAAGGAGAGGTCCGGGAAACATCAGTTCATCCATAATTTTTCAAATATTGTCTTCCCAGAGGAAGGAGAATATTCCGTAGAGGTTTATGTCGACAGTCAACTTATCGCAAGTGACATCCTGCACATAATAAAAAAGGCTTAAAATCATGACACCAGAAGAAATTAAACAAATAGTTGACGAATTGAAGGTCGAACTAAAAAAAGATATTGGATCTTTAATTACCGTATCAGAAACCAAGCAAAGAGAAGGGTCATCTCCCTCAAGTGTTATTTTGAAAGAACTAAAAGAAGAAACTGATAAAAAAATAAACTATGTTTTGACTATTGCAGTAGGAATTATAATAATATTTTTTCTAGCCGGGCTTCCTATTTTTTTTGATTATTTTACGTATAGCGAACAGAAGTACGAAAAATTTATTGATAAAACTGAGGAAATAAAAAATAATTTTTATACGAAAGAAGAAATAAATTCAATCTTTAAAAATTTTAAGGACTGCATTTGGTACAATGGCTTATCCAATTGTTTAAAATAATAATATTAATAATAATATTTTAAAAATAAAATTCATGGATAAAAATAAATTAGTTTTACCGATTAGTATTTTATTAGGTTGTATTATTATCGGGGGATTTATTTATGAAGGTCAGGTAATCAAACAGAAATCGATTGAAAAACAACAACAGATAGAATTACAAGCGAAAACAGAAGCAGACAAAGCTTCAGCGGAAAAAGATAAAACAGACGAAAATTTTAACAATAACTTAAAATGCCAGGCATTGCTAAAAGACTTAAAACAGAGATGGAACAATGTAGTGGGTATTTATTATCAACCAGCAACAGGAAACGAGTTTTTTAATAAGGGAAATACTTGCATTGTTAAATACACAAAAAATGGTGAGACACTAGAAGCGCCCGTAGAGAACATGCAAGATACAAACTGATTCTGTAAAACAAAGTAAAGAAATTTAAATAAAATAATTTTATTGTGCGACATTTTAGTCCCGTGGTTCGGACCACAGGACTATTGTGCGACAATAATCAAACAAAAAAATGAGCAAGATACTTGGTATAGACTTAGGCACAACGTTTTCGGCGATGGCCGTGGTGGAAAACGGCGAGGCGAAGATAATAGAAAATAAAGAAGGGGCCAGAACAACTCCATCAATTGTTGCTATGACAAAATCTGGCGAAAGGGTCGTTGGAGTTTTGGCAAAAAGGCAGGCGGTTACAAATCCACAAAGCACAATCTTCTCTGTGAAAAGATTGATTGGAAGGAAGTTTTCTGACGCAGAAGTGCAAAGAGATAAAAAGCTTATGCCTTATGAGATAAAAGAATCAGCTGATGGGGGAGTGGATATTAAAATGGGAGATAAATGGCTAAAGCCAGCTGAAATTTCGGCAATGATTTTGCAAAAACTGAAAGCAGATGCTGAAGCAAAGCTTGGCGAAACAATTACCGACGCAATTATTACCTGCCCGGCATATTTTGATGATGCGCAAAGAAAGGCCACAAAAATCGCAGGAGAAATTGCAGGATTTAATGTAAAAAGAGTTATAAACGAGCCAACTGCCGCAGCTTTAGCGTATGGATTAAATAAGAAGAAAGATGAAAAAATTGTTGTATATGACTTTGGCGGAGGAACTTTTGACGTTACTGCAATGGAAATTGTTATGTCTGAAGGAGACGATAAAGAATCGCAAGGCAGTATTGAGGTAAAAGCAACAGGTGGAGACACTCATTTGGGCGGAGATGACTTTGACCAAAAAATTATGGACTGGGTTGTTGCAGAGTTTAAGAAAGACAATGGGGTAGACTTGGCAAAAGATAATTTGGCGTTGCAAAGAATTAAAGAATCTGCTGAAAAAGCAAAAATCGAGCTGTCTTCAAGCATGGAAACAGAAATTAATTTGCCCTTTATAACTTCTGACGCTACGGGTCCAAAACATTTACTGTTGAAGCTTACAAGGGCGAACTTGGAGAATATGGTTAAGGAATACATCGACAAATCCATTGATTTGGTAAAAGCCACAATGAAAGAGGCTGGGCTTGAAGCAAAAGACATAAACGAGATTGTGTTAGTTGGGGGCCAGACCAGAATGCCAAGGATAATTGAGGAAGTTAAAAAGTTTTTTGGTAAGGAGCCAAACAAAGAAGTAAACCCCGATGAAGTTGTTGCTATCGGAGCTGCTGTGCAAGGTGGAATTATGTCTGGCACCGCGGGAAAAGATGTGCTTTTACTGGATGTGACTCCATTGTCTTTGGGAATTGAAACATTTGGAAGCGTAAACACAATTTTAATCGCCAAAAACACAACTGTGCCAACTGCCAAAAATCAGGTGTTTTCAACGGCAGCTGACAATCAACCAGGCGTGGAAGTTCATGTTTTGCAAGGCGAACGCCCAATGGCTGCTGACAACAAAACTCTTGGTAGGTTTATGTTAGACGGAATTTTGCCAGCTCCCCGAGGAACGCCACAAATTGAGGTTTCTTTTGACATTGATGCGAACGGAATATTAAATGTTTCTGCAAAAGACAAAGCCACCGGCAAATCACAATCAATTAAAATTGAAGGCTCGGCTGGAATTTCTAAAGAAGAAGTTGAAAGGATGAAAAAAGATGCAGAGATACACGCCACAGAAGATAAAAAGAAACAAGAATCAATTGAGGTAAAAAATGCGGCCGATGCGCTTGCTTACACCTCTGAAAAAACCATAAAAGATGCTGGCGATAAAGTAAAACCAGAAGACAAAAAAGAGGTTGAGGACAAGATAGCCTCCTTGAAAGAAGCGCAAAAAGGTGATAACATAGACGACATAAAGGCAAAAACGCAAGAATTATCCACAGTTATACAGAAAGTGGGAGCAGAATTGTATAAAAATCAGAAACCTGAAGGCGAACCAGAGGATAAAAAAGAAGAAAATAAAGACGATAACGCAGAAGAAGGAAAGTTTAAAGAGAAATCTTAATCTCTAATAAAATGGACTACTACGAACTTCTTGGGGTGCAGAAGACTGCCTCTCAAGACGAAATAAAAAAAGCATTTCATAAACTGGCACACAAATACCACCCAGACAAAGGCGGAGATGAAAGGAAATTCAAAGAAATAAACGAGGCCTACCAGGTGCTTTCTGATACAACAAAAAGGCAACAGTATGACCAATTTGGCAGAGTTTTTGACGGACAACCTAGCGGAGACGCTGATGGAAATCCTTTTGGGTCATGGTCGTGGGGGAATCCTTCAGCGGGTGCGGGACAAGATGTTGAGTTTGATTTCGGAGATATTGGGAATATATTTGAAGATTTTTTTGGGGGAGGTGCTGGGCCTTTCGGTGGAACAAGAAGGGCTTCTAGAAAAGACACTAAACGAGGAAAAGATATACAGGTTGATATTGAAATTTCGCTTGAGCAAACGTTAAAATCGTTTGTTGAAAAAATTGATTTATCAAAATATATTATTTGCCAGAGATGCGGAGGCAATGGAGCTGAACCTGATACAAAAATAAAAGAGTGTTTTTCTTGTAGAGGCACAGGTCAAGTTCAGCAGGTGAGAAAAACAGTTTTGGGCTCTTATACAACAGTGGCAACATGTCCAGCTTGCAAAGGTGAAGGTACAACTCCTGAAAAACCGTGTAATGTTTGCAAGGGAGATGGCAGAATAAAAGGTACCGAAACAATAGAGGTCCATATTCCATCGGGAATTGATTCGAGTCAGGTGATAAAAATTGACGGAAAAGGTGAGGCGGGAAAAAAAGGCGGAAAAACAGGAAATCTTTTTGTAAGAATATTTGTAAAACAGCATTCTGTTTTTGAGAGAAGGGGAGACGATTTATTTGTGCAAACAGAAATTAGTTTTTCACAGGCGACTTTGGGTGACGAGGTGGAAATTAAGGCACTCGAAGGAACCGCGCTTTTGATCCAAGTTCCATCGGGAACAGAGTCTGGAAAAGTTTTACGAATTTCCGGCAAAGGTGTTCCGCATTTTAACGGATTTGGCCGAGGCCATTTGTATGTTGAATTAAAAGTAAAAACGCCAAAAAAACTAACAAGAGAGCAAAAAGATTTATTGAAAGAGTTTAAAAAGCAAGGATTGTAAATTTATGCCCCCATAGCTCAATGGTAGAGCAGTTGCCTTTTAAGCAATTGACCTGGATTCGATTCCCAGTGGGGGCACTATAAATAAAAAACAGCCGTACGGCTGTTTTTGGTTGCTTTTTACAAAATTAGTTGTAATCTATATATAGAGTTGGGAATGTTCCGATTCACAATAACATTGAGGTGGCCCATGGATAAGCGAAAACCGTTGGCCAGCCTCGATTCAGGTTGGCCAGAGCCGTGCGAAGCAACCGGAAGTCTAGATCTATCGCTTCGCTTTGAATTAGCTCGAACGAGCGACATTCGAACATGCCCCGGGTGCGGACAGTCGACGCGGCTAAAACTTAGCTCGTCGGGTACCGAATTATTGTGCGACAAATGTCGCGCATCACATTCAGGGAGGAATAAGCGATGAGCCATTCTTTACCGCAAAATAAGGAGGAGATTTGCGGACGAGGCGGTCATTGGCTTTCTTATCCAGACCCACTACAAATAAATGACGCAACTCATGAGGTTCTTATTAGATGTCGTCGTTGTGGCAAACAAGTCTGGATCCAGCTGACCAAGGAGGGGTTGGAGCGCCTGCTCTTGTGGCTTCAAACAACCACGAAAGGAGATGGCAAAAAGGGCTAGCGGCGCCCGTCCCGATTTAATCGAGGACAACGCCGCTTTTTTAATTATTGAAATAATCAGTTAAATAGGATAATATATAAAATATTAGGGCCTATAGTAAATCGGTATTACGCCTCCATGGCATGGAGGAGGGCCGGGTTCGATTCCCGGTAGGTCCACAATAAAATATAAAAGCCCGCGAACGTAGAACGTTCGCGGGCTTGGTTCTTCATGGGAGATTGATGCCTACCACCGCGGTCCGCCAAATCGTTTTTCCCAGAACGTGTTCCAGGATGCGTCGGCGGTTTTAGTGGTCACACCGATTGTGGCACCGCCACGCTTGGCAACCTCATACTCGCCATCAGGTTGCTTTCTTCGAGTGGGGGATTCCTGCTTCTTTCTCCTTGCGACAGATGTTGGCGCGACGCACATTGTTCTGCCTCCTTGTGTAAGAACCTAAAAAAAATCCCCTTAATGGGGAAAAGAACTTAAAGAATAATTAGAAATTCTGAGCATAATCAGCCAATGTTTGGTTTTGGTATTTTGGGACATTTTTATAAATATATTCCTTTTAAGAACCCATGTCAAGCCCTTAACACACAAACAGTGTATTGCTTTACAAAATATATTTTGGTAAAATGAATTCGTTATATGAAACCAATTTTTAAAAAAACAATTTACATAGTCGTTGCCGTTATTGTGGCCGGCGGTATTTTTAGTTTAGGTCTTTGGATAGGAGTTACAAAAATTGCTTATCATGTGCCACAGCCCGGCACTTTGGATTTTTCATTATTTTGGGACGCTTACAACAAACTCCAACAAAACTTTATTGACCCTGTAAAAATAGATGACCAAACTGTTCTTTATGGAGCCATAAAGGGGATGACAAATGCACTAGGTGACCCATACACTGATTTCTTCAACCCCGAACAAGCAAAAAAGTTTTCGGAAGATTTATCAGGTTCTTTTAATGGTATAGGCGTAGAGATTGGCATTAAAAAGGATATGCTTACTATTGTGGCTCCATTGAAAGGCACGCCAGGTCAAAGAGCCGGCTTACAATCGGGTGATGTAATTGCAAAAATAGATGGCAAAGATTCTTTAAGTATTTCAATAGATGAAGCGGTAAACTTAATTAGGGGCACTAGGGGCACCATTGTAACTCTTACAATTATGCGCGAGGGGTGGGATGCAATTAAAGATATTAAAATTGTCAGAGACACTATAAAAATACCAGACATCGACTGGTCTTTGAAAAACGAAGACACAGCCTATATACAAATGTATCAGTTCGATGAAACGCTTTCAACAGATTTTCAAACAGTTGCGAGGGAAATTTTACAGAGTCCGGCTAAAAAGATTATATTAGACTTAAGAGACAACCCAGGGGGATATCTTGAAATTGCTCAAAATATAGCTGGTTGGTTTTTGCAAGCCGGAAAAACAGTAACAATAGAAGATTTTGGGGAGGGCAACCAACAGCAGTTATACATAGCAGAAGGTAATGGGGCTTTTGTAGATTACCCAACAGTTGTTTTGATAAACCAAGGTTCGGCTTCAGCTTCTGAAATTTTGGCAGGAGCGTTGCGAGATAACCGGGCAATAAAATTGATTGGCAATAAATCTTTTGGGAAAGGAAGCGTACAACAAGTTATAGATTTAAGGGGTGGGTCATTTTTAAAAATAACAATTGCACATTGGCTAACTCCAAACGGTAACTCAATTTCTGAGGTAGGATTGACTCCAGATGTAATAGTAGACATCACTGATCAGCAATATAACTCTGGCCAAGACCCACAGCTAGACAAAGCACTTGAAATAATTTCGGCTTTAAAGTAGAATATAAAAAACGCAAAATAAACATAAAAACAGTATGAAAGTAATTCTTTTGCAAGACGTTGACGATCTTGGTAAAAAATACGAGGTAAAAGAAGTAAAAAATGGCCACGCCAGAAATTTTTTATTACCGCAAAAACTAGCTAAGGCCGCAACAAAAGAGGCCTTAAAATGGTTATCTGACCAAAAAGAGGTGATTGAAAAAGAAGCCGAAGAAGATTTGAAAAAGGCGCAAGAACTTGCCTCGAGGTTAGATGGGTTTGAGTTAAACATTTCAGTAAAAGTTGGTGACGAGGGACAATTGTTTGAATCAATAAATAACCAGAGGATCGTTGAAAAATTAAAAGAGGCTGGGTTTGAGGTCAAAAAATCTCAAGTGAAAATGGATGTCCCTATAAAAGAAATCGGTGAATCTCCTATGAGCATAAGTTTGGCTCACAACCTAGAAGCTGAAATAAAAGTAATTATTTCTGCAGACGAATCTGCAGATAAAACAGAAGCAGAATAAAACAAAACCATGGCCACAAAATATATCTTTATAGTAGGAGGTGTAATGTCAGGAGTGGGCAAGGGAGTGGCAACTGCTTCAATAGCAAAAATATTAGAATCCCGCGGATTTAACGTCACAGCGATAAAAATTGACCCTTATGTAAATGTTGACGCGGGGACAATGAACCCCACCGAACACGGTGAGGTTTTTGTTTTAGACGACGGCATGGAGTGCGACCAAGACATGGGCAACTACGAAAGATTTTTGGATAAGGATTTATCTAGGGCCAACTATATGACCACTGGAAGCGTTTATTTATCTGTTATAAATAAAGAACGTCGTATGGGGTACAAAGGTAAGCAGGTTGAAGTGGTGCCGAGGATTCCACTGGAAGTTATCGACCGCATAGATGAAGCTGTAAAAAAAGAAAAGGCGCAGATTGTTATAACAGAAATCGGGGGAACCGTAGGCGAATATGAAAACCTATTATTTCTAGAGGCCATAAGATTGTTAAAATTAAAACACCACAAAGACGTTGCCACTGTTTTAGTGAGCTTTCTCCCAGCTTTGGGGGCAGGTGGCACAGAGTTAAAAACAAAGCCCACTCAGCACGCCGTAAGAAATTTGAACTCAGTGGGAATCCACCCCGACATTATTTTAGCTAGAGCCGGTGCTCCTTTAGACTCAAAAAGAAAAGAAAAAATTCAGTTTATGTGTGGGCTTCAAGAAGGTGACGTAATTTCGGCTCCAAATGTAGACAGTATTTACGAAGTTCCCATAAACTTCGAAAAAGATAATATGAGTGGAAGGATTTTAACAAAACTTTCCTTGCGCCCTAAATCAAAAAATTTAAAGGAGTGGAGGTCCTTAGTCAAAAATATAAAGAATCCTACAACCGAGGTAAAAATTGGAATTGTGGGCAAGTATTTTGGTAGTGGAGACTTTATGTTAACGGATTCATATATTTCGGTTATTGAATCAGTTAAACACGCTGCTTATTCATGCAAGGCAAAACCCACAATAGAGTGGCTTGACTCTGACTCGTACGAAGACGACTCATCTAAGTTAAAAGAGTTAAGATCTCTTGATGGTATAATTGTGCCAGGTGGGTTTGGAAATAGGGGTATAGAAGGAAAAATAATGGCTATAGAATACTGCAGGAAAAATAAAATTCCGTATTTTGGACTTTGTTATGGAATGCAACTTGCTTGTATAGAGTTTGCTAGAAACGTGGTCAAGCTTAAAGATGCGCACACAACAGAGATTGACCCCAAAACTAAAAATCCAATTATTGACCTGATGCCCGAACAAAAAATTTTGATGAAGGAACAACATTACGGAGGTTCAATGCGTCTCGGTGCATATCTATGCGAACTCATAGAAAAAACAAAGGCTCGTAAAGCATATGGGCAGAAAAATATTTCCGAGCGCCATAGGCATCGTTTTGAGTTTAATAATAATTATCGCGACGTTTTAACAAAAAACGGTTTGGTTATCTCTGGCGTAAATCCTGAAAGAGATTTAGTTGAAATAATTGAGCTCAGAGACCACCCATTTTTTGTGGGAACGCAGTTTCATCCAGAATTTAAGTCACGCCCCTTAAAACCACACCCTTTGTTTAAAGAGTTTGTGGCTTCTGCAATCAAAAATAAACAAAAACATCTCGCCTAAGCGAGATGTTTTAAATACTTTTTTACTTTGTTTTTCGAACAACAACAGAAACAATTTTAGCCAATCTTCTTCTACCATCAAAAAGTTTTTTGGCTTTAGAAGTAAATTTAACTATTCCGTCAGTTGCAGCATATATTGTATCGTCAGAACCTTTTCTGACGTTTTCGCCCAAAAGGTACTTAGTTCCTCTTTGACGCACAATAATCATACCTGCTTTTGTAGTTTGCCCTTCAGAAATTTTAATTCCTAGCCTTTGGGCGGCAGAATCTCTGCCCAATCTACTAGAGCCACCTTGTTTAGTCTTTGACATAGCTTTTACGAAATAATTTATTAATTATGAACTCTATCTTATCAAGAATTTATAGCTTTGTCAAATCTCATTTCAGTGATATAATGTTATTTATAATAGTCGTGCTTTTAGTATTGTTTTCTTTCTCGGCGGGCTACATTACAGCAAAATATCAAGCGAAAGAGCCAATACAAATATTGCAAAAACAATGAATATTCCACAACATATAGTTTTATTTCCAGACGGCAACCGCAGATGGGCTAGGGGAAAAAGTTTGCACACGCTAGAAGGCCACAAAAAGGGATATGAAAATCTTTTAGATTTTTCCGAATGGTGCAAGAGCAGGGGAGTGAAGGTGCTCACTGCTTACGGATTTTCAACTGAAAACTGGAACAGAACAAAAGAAGAGGTGGATTATTTGATGAACCTTTTAGAAAAATGCCTTACAGATAATTTAGTAAGGTACGCTAAAGGTGCCGTTAGGGTGCGAGTAATTGGCCAAAGAGAGCGCCTGCCGGAATCCTTGCAAAGAGCAGTAGAAAAAACCGAAGAAGCCACAAAAAATAATAAATCTTTGTTTTTGAATTTAGCGATAAGCTACGGAGGCAGATGGGATATTGTAAACGCTACAAAAAAAATTATAGAAGCCGGTGTTAAAGCTGATGATTTGGATGACAAAAAGTTTGAAAGTTATTTGTCTACTGCTGGTTTGCCAGACCCAGACTTGGTGATAAGAGCTGGCGGAGAAAAAAGAATGTCAAACTTTGTTTTATGGCAAGCAGCTTACGCAGAACTGTATTTCAGCCCCAAAATGTGGCCAGATTTTACAGAACAAGATTTAGACGAGGCTATTGCAGAATTCGACAAACGTTCCCGCCGCTTCGGCAAATAATCTTATCCCGCCGTGGCGGGACCCCGCCTGGGCGGTGGTTGTGCGACAAAAATACGGACGCCGATTGTCTAGGGGGATAAAGCAAAAAATAGAGGCTGGGCCTCTATTTTTTGCTTTATACGTTATACATTGTGCTTAATACTACTTCGTTTTCGTCAGCGCTTTTGCCATGTCTAGCCATTTTGCCTGTCGGGGTTTGTTTTTGTATTTTGCAGAAGACTTATGAATTTCCATAAGAGAACAAAGCTCATTTTTTTTCCACGCTGTTAAGGCCTTGCCCTTGTTGCGCTCAATAATTTCAACCGCTTTTGACCAAAGCTCAAAATCTTTTTTCTTTTTGTCTGTCAAACTATTTTTCCGGAAAAACGGCACTACAATTCCAGAAATCTCTCCAATGTTCTGCACAGAAAACCTTGCTTGAGATCCCGCAACAGTAACTTTTCCGCAACCCATTTCTTTTTTTATTTTTTCTAACGTTTTAACATTTTCTTTAGGTGAGGTAACAATAAACTGCGTTTTCCACCTGTAATATGTGGGCGCGCCCGTGCGCTCGTGCCGAGTGTCTTTTCTAAATTGCAAATCGAAGCACCCGTCATTATTTACTATTTTCGTCACGCTAAAAATTTCTTTTACTGGCACGGTCTTGTGAGCGAGGCGAACAAGATTGCTTCGGCCCCGCTAAGCGGGGACGCTGAACACCTTATTCGTCGCATTTTTATATATAAATCTATTATAACAAACATCTGATTATGCGACAATAGCTTGGCAAAGATATTTTCAATTGCTTCGCCCGTCCGAAGCTCGTGAGCGTAGGAGGGTGCGACAACATGCAAGTGCGCATCCTTTATTGTGCGACAAAATATCCATCATAACCGACTAATTTAGTCGGTTATGTCATTTAGTGATACACTACGTGGTGAGTGTCGCGGAGGCGACATATATAAGCTGGATATTTGGCGAAAATTGTGTTAAAGTTTTTATTATGCCAGGAGATGAAATTATATTAAAATTTTCGGACGTATCTTTTGAGTGGGGGGCAAACAAATCAATTTTGAATGGGGTTAGTTTTAGTGTACGCAAGGGGTCAAAAGTTACATTAATGGGGCAAAATGGAGCAGGCAAGAGCACAATTTTTCAATTGATAACAGGTGAGCTAGCGCCAGAATCGGGTACCGTTAACACGAACAAAAATTTAACTATAGCTACAGCTAAACAAGTGATTGCCCGCAACGATTGGGAATTGTCTATCAGACAATTTTTTGAAAAATATTTTTCTGAAAAGGTATATGACATTGATAAAAAGATTGACGACGTTTTGACCGTGGTTAACCTTTCTATGCCTCACGATAGAAAAGTTGGAAATCTTTCTGGCGGACAACAGGCAAGAATCCTTTTGGCGTCTGCCTTAATACAGGACCCCGATGTTCTTTTATTGGACGAACCAACAAACAATTTGGACAAAGCCGGCATTGACCATCTAACAAAATTTATTATTGAATATCCAAAAACCTGCATTGTTATTTCTCATGACGCTGATTTTTTAAACGCTTTCACCCAGAGCGTTTTGTATCTGGATATATTTTCAAAAAAAGTTGAGCAGTATACAGGAGATTATTTTACTGTGGTTGAGGAAATTAAAATGAGGCTAGAGAGAGAAAGAATGAAAAACGCAAGACTGGAAAAAGACATTTCTAACAGGAAAGAGCAGGCTAATTTTTTTGCTCAGAAAGGAGGCCATTTAAGAGATGTTTCTTCCAAAATGAAAAAGAAAATTGAGGAACTTGAGGGCGAGATTGTTGACCTAAGAAGAGAAGATAAAACAATCAGAAATTTTACCATTCCTTCGCAGGAGGATGCCGGAGGGGTTATTTTACAGCTTAATTCTGTGGCGGTAGCCATAAATCATAAGTTTGTTAACAAAAAAATTAATATAACTTTAAACAAAAGAGAAAGATTGCTTTTGGTAGGACCAAATGGGATCGGCAAAACCACTCTTTTAGAAAAACTGGCGTCTGGGCACGCTAAAGGAGAACACATCAAGGCGGGAATAAAAATAGGATATTACAGGCAAGACTTTTCAACACTAGATCTTGATGCAACTGTTTACCAAACGCTTAGCAAGGCAATGGGTGGCGCTGGCACAGAGCAAGGGTTGAGAGCTCACGCGGCTGGATTTATTTTAGACGCCGAATTATTAAAAGCCAAAATCGGATCTCTTTCAGAAGGTCAAAAAGGATTGGTTGCGTTTGCCACAATAGCATTTGAAGAACCCGGTTTGCTTATTTTAGACGAACCGACGAATCATATTAATTTCCGCCACATTCCCATCATTGCAAGGGCAATTAATGATTTTAAGGGAGCCATGATACTGGTGAGCCACGTACAAGACTTTGTGGAAAAGATAAAAGTAGACTACGTGGTAGATCTGGGAAAACTGTAACTCATTTTTTGTCTGGGTCGCTATGAAACTGGTGATGTATATCTCTTAAACGTTTGTTGGTGACGTGTGTGTAGATTTGAGTGGTGGCAATGTTGCTGTGGCCTAAAAACTCTTGGATGCTTCGTAAATCAACTCCTTGGTTTAATAAATCAGTGGCGTATGAGTGTCGCAACGTATGCGGTGTGGTGAAAATTGGCACGCAAGAAAGTAAAGCATATTTTTTTACCATTCTTTCAATTGATCGCGCCGTTAGGCGGGCATCTGCATCGTCTTTTTTATCTCGAAAGTTTATAAACAAGGCTTTTTGGTTGGCATGAGTAACATTATTTCTTATTTCCAAATACTTTTTAATATAGTTTAGTGCGCGTTCAGAAAAATAAACCACGCGCGGTTTACCGCCTTTGCCGATAACCCCAAGCTCCATATCTTTTTTGTCTTTTAAATTATTAAACTGTTCAAGATTTAAAGACACTAGCTCGGCAATTCTAAGTCCGGTTGAGAAAAATGCCTCTAAAATAGCCCTGTCGCGGGTGCTTATATCGTCTTTTGGCTCGATAGAAGCTAAAAGCTTGCCAATCTGATCTAAAGTGAGGAATTTTACGCTTTTTGCGCCTCTATCTGGCTTTGAGAGCGATATTTTGTCTGGGGGCAGTGAAAGTACGTCTTTCGCCACAAAATAGCCTAAAAAGGCCCTTAGAGCGATTAAATAGTAGTTCTGCGTGCCTTTAGACAACATTTTACCGGTAGCTGGGCTGGGAGTACGAGAAAGGTATAATCTATAGGCCCAAATGTGATCTGGGGTCAATTGGTGGGGGAGTAAGGAGCCTAATTTGGCCTGGTCTAGCCAATTAAAAAACTTCTTCAAATAATTTTTATAATTCTCCTGAGTATTTTTTCTCAAACCTTTTTCGACTTCACAAAAATCTAAAAAATCCTGCAAATGTTCTTTTATTGGTTTTAATGAATTTTCCATTGTTTTAACGAGGTCCCGTTGGACTACGTCGCTTTACCTACATTTTGCGACATACTATATATCTATGATAAACCGCCCCCTAAGGCTCGGTCAACCCTTATTTATGCACAGGCTTGAGACAAACAGCCCAAACAATCAATTATTCGACAGACGTTTGGCAGTCCTGCGATTCCCCAGGGTTTATAATACTATTTTTTATTCCTGTAAAATAATTTGAAATTTTTTCTGTAATAGTTTCTTTCGCGTCTGAAATATTTTGCGTACTATTATCAACTCCGTTTTGGATCACCTCTCCCCCACTTTGAACCTTATCATTAACCTGTGGCAAAACATTATCTACAGCCCAATTAGAACCCTTCGATAGGTATGCCCCGGCTTTCTGCTGCGTGTTGGAGACGACTGTTTTGCCCCACTCCTGCAAATATGCCTGCTGGCTCAAAAAAAGAGCTACTAATATAACTAATATTATTATAAAATATTTTAAAAATCCCCCCTTGTTTTGATTTTGTTCTTCGTACTCCATTTTTTTTTATTTAACTTTTTAATGAATATGTCGACACGCTGAGCGTGCCCTTGAACCCGCTTAGCGGAGTCGCACAATAAGTGGGCTAGAGCTTCTTCAGCATTATAAACTCATCTACTAACTTGCCCTTATGTTGGAATTGTTTTGGAATCCTGGCTACCATGCGGAAACCCATCTTCTTATATAAACCGATAGCTGGCACGTTGTTAGCGTAAACTTCTAGCTTGATCATTTTGGGCTTGGGTCTCAGGTCTCTTGTGGCGAGCCTAATTATTTCAGCAGTAATATACTTGCCCAAACCAAACCCCCTATAACCATTGCGTATGATTATGCCGAATCGTCCGATATAGTTTTGTTTGCCTTTAAGCTGTTCCACCCCAGTGGTAGCTACAATCTCACCGTCACACTCCGCGAAGATAAACACCCTAGTTCTCCGCCTCTTGGACTTCAAGATGTCCTTTAAAAACTCTCTCTCCTCCTTCAACCCTACGGGTTTGCTTAGGGTAATCTTTACATCCTCTTTAATCAAAGAGTTCACAAATTCCTGAAACTTTTTTACAATTTTCAGGTCGCTTTTCTGAATACTGCGTATCGTTATTTTTTTATCTCCAAATGTTTTTATCATGTGATTACAGCTTAGTAATTGCGTCGGCTATGCGTTTTAATGTTTCTTCTTTGCCTAAAATGTCGGCGATCTCAAATGGGCTAGGCGAAAACTTTTTACCAGACAGTGCCACGCGCATAGGCCACAACAGGTAACCTTTATTGTTTTCTAGGTAACCCATTTTTTTGTTGAACTCCCCTACCCCATCAAGCATGGCTTGCTCGATTTTTTTTATATCCCAATCTTTCAAACACGACAAAATCCTGTCGCACAATAAAAGTGCCTGTTTAATATCTTTTTCTTCCATATTGTCCCATTTTAATAAATCTTTATCATAATTTAACTGGTCGGGGAAGAAAAAATCTGCCAGTTCAACAATATCAGAAAGCTTCTTCATTCTTTGACGCGACACATCAATAATTTTTTCTAATTTAGCGTCAGACATCTGCCCCTCGACCAAAAGTCCGGCTTCTTTCAAATATGGCCTGCATAATTCTACTAATTTTTCTATGGGTTTTTGGCGGATATAAAGCCCAGCCAAAAACTCCAAGCGCTTTATATTAAATACAGCTCCGGCTTTCTGGACTTTTTCTATGGAAAATTCTTTTACAAGTTGAGCCAAACTAAAAACTTCTTTTTCTGTGCCCGGATTCCAGCCAAGCAAAGCCATAAAGTTGACCAATGCCTCCGGCAAATATCCCTGCTTATGGTAATCAGCAACCGCAACATCGCCCTGACGCTTAGAAAGCTTGCTTCTGTCGGCGTTTAACATCAACGGCAGATGCGCGTATATTGGCTGGTAAAATCCGAGCGCCTCTTGTAGCAGTATTTGACGAGGCGTGTTAGATAAGTGCTCTTCACCCCTAATTACGTGGCTTATCTGCATTAAATGATCGTCAACCACAACCGCAAAATGGTACAAAGGCGAGTTAAGGTTTTTTGCAATTACCACGTCGCCCAAAAGCGCGGTGTCGAACTCAACATCTCCTCTTATCAAATCACTAAATTTGACTTTTTTATTTTCAATTTTAAACCTTATGACAGACGGTTTTTTTTCTGCTATATTTTTCTTAACAATTTCTTCTGGCAAATTGGCACATGAGCTGTCATATTTTGGAGCCAATCCCCTACTCATCTGTTCTTGACGTTTGTCTTCCAGCTCTTCTGGCGTGCAAAAACAATAATACGCTTTGCCTTCATCTAAAAGCTGTTTTATATATTTTTCGTAAATATCCAGACGTTGCGATTGTTTATATGGATCGAATTCCCCGCCGATATCCGGTCCCTCGTCCCACTCAATGCCAAGCCATTTTAATTCTTCAATGATTTGGTCTGTCCACTTTTGCTCAGATCTCTTAACATCAGTATCTTCAATGCGCAACACAAATTTACCTTTGTTCTTTTTTGCAAAAAGGTAGTTATACAGCGCTGTTCTAGCAGTACCTACGTGCGCAGGACCAGTTGGAGAGGGCGCAATTCTGACACGTATTTTTTTTATTTCTGTTTTTTTAGGCATATATTAGTCGAGCATCAAAAATTCTAAAATTTCACGAGCTATTGCGCGTGCCGCCAATGGTTTTGAAAAAGACAATGCTGCATCACTCATTTGTTTCAATTTTTCCGGGTGTAAAAACAATAGCTTTAAATTGTTCATAAAAAAGTTGGGGGTCAGATTTTCTTGTTCAAACACTAAGGCAGATCCGGTCTCTGCGTAAGCATAGGCGTTTTTAGACTGATGATTAGCAGCCGCCGATGGGAGCGGAACCAAAATACTTGGTTTTCCGCAAGCTGCAATTTCAAAAATTGAGCCCGCTCCAGAACGTGAAATTACCAGGTCAGCTACTTTATAAGCATGTTTAATTTTACCTTCATCTAAAAATCCTACTGGGTGATAATACCTATCTAAATCTTTTTCTTCCACAACCTGCGCCTCAGCTATTTCTTCTTTAAGATTTTCTCTACCGGTAATATGAATTACTTCGTAGTCTTTGAGAAGTTCATTTATAACAAGTAAAACAAAATCGTTTATGGCTTCGGCCCCTTGTGAACCGCCCATTATTAAAATTACGGGTTTGGAAAAAGTTAAATTAAAAAGTTCGCCAGCTTTTTCTTTGTCTCCCTCCAAAATTTCTTTTCTTATTGGGTTGCCGATCAAAGTTACTTTTTTTTGGTCAAAATATTCTGTTTTAGAAAAAGAAGTAAAGATTTTTTTTGCCCATTTTGCTGTGGTTTGATTAGAAAGACCTGGCACAATATCTGACTCGTGCAAAAACACAGGAATTCGTAAAAGTCTAGCTGAATAAGTTACAGCTATCGATCCAGATCCGCCCTTGCTAACAACCAAATCCGGATTAATAGATAAAAGCATAAAAAAACTTTGCAAAACCCCAAAAGGGATTTTAAACAAGATGTCTATTATATTTTGCCAAGCGAGGTATCTACGGATTTTACCAGAAATAATTGTTTTTATCTTAAAATCCTCGTAAGACAAGTACGACAAAGCAAGGTCATCTTTGGGGCCCGAATAAAAAAGCTCTAAATCATTTTTGGGGTAGATACGCCTCATTTCTCTGACAATTGCCACAATGGGAAACACGTGCCCGCCTGTCCCCCCTCCTGTAAAAACTATTTTCATATTCTTAATAATAGCAAAGTTAAGTGTTTTTGGAAATGTTAAGCAGCAAGCCCACGCCGATCATTTCAACAACCAAGTGCGAGCCACCATACGAGAAAAACGGTAATGGTATCCCCATAATTGGGAAAATTCCGGCCACAGAAGCCATATTTAAAAATGCCTGAAAGGTTATCCAAAAAACAATACCAACGGCCACCATTTTTGGAAATTTATCATTTGAATCTTTTGCGATTTTTACGCCTCGCCAAAAAAATAAAATAAAAGTAATAATTAATATTGCGCATCCGAATATACCAAGCTCTTCTCCGATAATTGCAAAAATTGAGTCGCCCATTGCTTGAGGTAAAAATCCAAATTTTTGAACCGACAAGCCAAGGCCCTTGCCAAAAACTCCCCCAGAACCCAGAGATATCAGTGACTGGCGTAATTGGAAACCCTTGCCCAACGGGTCTACATTTGGATGCAAAAAAATTAGCCACCTATCCAAGCGATACGGTTCAAATTTTATCAACAAAAGCAAAATAGTCAGTCCAGAAAATAGAACTAGTAAAGTGTGCCAAATAGGAGTTTTGGCAGAAAAATATAAGACAAGCAGAGTGATGGCAATAATCCCCAATGTGCTTGCGTCACTCTGCAAATATAACGCTGCACCAATAACACCCAAAAAAACAACAAAAGGTACAAATATGTAGATAATGTTGTGATAGCCCTTTTTGGTTGCAGCTTTCCAATTATTAGTTTTATTCTCCGATAATTTTGAAGCAATCCATGCCGATAAATATAAAATGGCCGAAATTTTTAAAAACTCTGATGGCTGGACTGTGAATCCTCCAAAATCAAGCCACCTGGTTGCTCCTCCTGCAGACGATCCTATTTTGGGCAAAAAAACTAAAAATAACGTAGCTATATTTAATAAAACCAACAAAGGTGCCCATTTTTTTAAAAACTTTAAAGAAATTTTATAGGCCACAAATCCAAAAATAACAGCCGGTAGAAGAGCAAAGAATAGTTGGTGAAACAAATAATAATTGGCGTCTCCGAATCTCTGGTAAGATGCTGGAGTCGACAGGGACGCAAAAAATAAAAAACTGAAAATTGCCAAAATAATAATTAAAAAAAACAAAGAATAATCAAAATGTTTATTCATTTTAAATCCTTAACTGCTTTTACAAATTGGCTTCCCCTATCAAACTCATTTTTGAATAAATTGAAGCTTGCAGCTGCAGGAGAAAGTACAACTACGTCGTTTTTTTTTGCTAATTTTTTAGCTATCTTTACAGCTTCGCGCATAGATGAAACCTCATGCATCCTTGTGTAATCTCTAATAGCTTGTTTTATTTTATCAGACGCAGTGCCAGGGAGTACAATTAGTTCATCAATCCTTTCTCTGATTATCTTAGCCAATTTTTTGTATTTCAGTCCCTTGTCCATCCCTCCACAAATTAAAAGTAGTCTCGAATCAGGAAAATTTTCTAAAAAAGCTTGAACTGCTGTTATTGTGGCCTCAGGCATTGTGGCTGTGGTGTCATTAAAATATTTCACACCGTTAATTTCTTTAATAAACTCCTGTCTATTCGGAACACCTTTAAATGTTTTAAGCGCTTTTCGCATGTTTAAATCAGAAATTTTTAAAAGTTTTGCAACTTCAACGGCGGCAGCCAAATTGGCTTTGTTATGCTGGCCTAACAATTTAAAATCGGTACCCTCCACCGAATCAGAATCAAAGTAACAAACCTTTGAGCGTGCCTGTTTGGCAAACTCTTTTGCAAACGGATCTTTATTATTTAAAACTAAAATGTCTTTTGTTTTCTGAAATTTAAAAATTGTTTTTTTGGCTTGCACATAATCAGTCATCGTGGCGTATCTGTTTAGATGGTCCGGCATTATATTTGTAATTACGGCTATATTGGGGCTTTGAGTTAAACCCTCTAACTCAAAACTGGAAAGTTCTAAAACAACCCTGTCTCCTTTTTTAATTTCGCTTAACAGTTCCAACGGAGACACGCCAATATTTCCAGCTAAAAACGCGCTTTTAGATTGTGATTTTATCAGATGATAAATTAAGCTAGCAGTTGTTGACTTACCTTTAGTGCCGGTAACTCCTATAATAAATGCTTTTGATAATTTAAAAAATAAACCCACATCTGTTTCTACAGGAATGTTATTTTTTCTGGCAATTTCTAAATAAGGGGAACTGCTTGGAACATCTGGATTTTTAAGAATTAAATCTGCTTGCAAAAAATCCCCTTCTTTGTGCCCGCCCAAGGCGTATTTTATTTTTAGTCCCTTGAGTTTTTTTAAGGATTCTTTTAACTGTTCCTCGGTTTTTAAATCTGTAACCAAAACCTCAGCGCCTTTTTCGCAAAAAAATTTGGCAACGCCAACTCCCCCGCCGTTCAGCCCTAAACCCATTACTAAAACCTTTTTGTTTTTTAATGTCTCTGACATATACTTATTCTAACAGATTTTTAATATAAAAAAAGACCGCCAGAACGCTTCTTGAGCTAGAAGCTGAGAGAAGCGCCCTGGCGGGGCGGACGAGCGAAGTTTTGGTGGCTGCGACACCTCACTTCGCTCCGGGAAGGAGCGGGCGGAGAGCCAATTGATACCCCTGCAGTGGGGAGGGGGCACCGGTAAGGGGCCCAACGGCTCTCCGCCCCTCTCGAAAAGAGAGGGAGTTGGAGGACTGTGAAGGCGGCAGGTTGCGAGACACCTCCAATCATCCCCCTCTCAGGTTTAAAGAGCGACATCAGTCGTCCAGAAAAGTAGATACTTGCTTGAATACCCACTTTTCCAGACAACTGATTTATAGCGATATCTTAGCATATAGCTGAAACCATGTCAATACCTTTACCCAACGAACGGGTCAATAATTTTCGGCGCGATTTTTTTACTGAAACACAAATGACTGATTTTTTGAAAATTATACGGCTCGTCACTGAAAAAGAACTGATGACCATTCCCCTTCTTAATTTGTTTTTCTATTTTAGGATTACTTTTTAAAAATATTTTTATTTCTTTTGCTAATATTTTCGCAGGATTTATAACTTCAACTTTTTTCCCCATAACTTTTTTTATTGTGTTTTCTAGTAACGGATAGTGAGTGCATGCAAGAATTAAAGATTCTGCCTTATTAGATTTTATCTTTTTTAAATATTCTTTTACAATTTCTTCTGTGACTTTTCCTTTTGTAAAACCCATTTCAACCATAGGCACAAACAACGGGCAAGCTTGGGTATAAAGCTTTAAGCTCGGGTTATCAGCCAAAATTCTCTTTTGATATGCATTGCTTTTTATGGTGCCTGGCGTTCCGATTAGTCCAATTCTTTTAAACTTGTGGTTATTGTTTATATCTTCAACAGCTGGAGTTATCATTTCAAAAATAGGAGTATTGGGAAATTGTTTTTTTAATAAATCTGAAGCCCAGGCAGAAGAAGTGTTGCAGGCAATGACAATTATTTTAGCTCCCTTTTTCAAAAGCCAGTCGGTTATTTTTATAGAATATTTTTGTACAAAATCAGCGCCTTTTGTGCCGTAAGGAAGGCGTGCCGTATCTCCAAAATAAATTATTTGGTGTTGTGGAAGCTGTTTAAAAATTTCTTTTACAACAGTAAGCCCACCCACACCAGAATCAAAAACACCTATCATAATATCATGTAGTATATCAAAAAATCGAAAAAATTAAAACCGGATTAAGAGTCAGACGAAAAACGTTTGAATATAATGATAAACAAAATCACCAAGACAATCCCACCGATTATCCAAACATACCAACGAGCAAAAAAATCTGAGAGACTGGAGGTTGCCGGAGCATAAGAAACTGATGCAACGGCAGATTTTTCTGGACTAAAAGCCAGTGAAATAGTGTCTGTTTTAATTACGCCAGAAACATTGCTCGTGGCGGTTGCTAGTTGATTTGAAACTGTTAATATATTTTGAGTTTTGCCCTCAAACGTAAGTGTTTTTACTGTTGATGGGGCCACAGATCCTATATTAATACCAGAAATTATGTCTCCCGAAACTGAAATATTGTCAATCTGGAGATTTCCCAACGAATAAATTTCAGCTGGAATATTAGCAAAAACACTTACGTTATCAAACTGACTGGATGAATTATTGGACACAGAAACCATAAAGAAAATTAAATCATCAGATCCAATCTGCGATGTCTTTTGCCATCGAGCTGAGCTACCGCTTGTTTTTTCAAAAAATGAAACCGATAATCCCGTGGCGGGATTTATTTCGCAGTCAGACGGACAACTAACAGATGTCTCTCCAAGAACAGGCTCACACAACCCGTTTCCACAATTATTATTTACCGGATTCGTCGCACAATAAGTATTATAATCTCTAGACCCGATAATGCAGGTGCTTCCATCACACTTTAAGGTGTTTGTGCACTTGTCAGACGAGCAAGAGTCAATTGTGCATGCGTTAACATCCTGACAGTTTTTATAAAGACCTGTTGAAACACCCAGTGAATCATACCAGTAAAGCGAGGTTCCATAACACGCAACCCTAGAGTGTACAACATACGGAGGATACGGGTTTGGATTTGGCGCTGGATTTATGTATGGTGGCGCGCACAGGCCATATTGCGAGGAGTTATTACAAATCTGACCGCTAGGACAAACAGAATATAAATCCTGTTGCTGATTACACCCACCATACCAATAAATACTATTACCTACGCACAGCTTATATGCGTGATGGGTACAGTTACCGTAATTATTATAATTATTATTATATGAACATGAATTATTATAACAACCATTACTACAATACTGAGCGATGTCTTGCATGTTTCCGCAGGAATCATACCAATATAATGAATTACCTACACACTGCTGGTAAGAGTGATATGTGCAAGCGAAAACACTGCCAGCAGAAATAGCCGCAAAACAAATAACGAATAAAACAAAAAATCCTAAAAAATGTTTAGTATTCATTGATAATAATAAATCATACCATATCTAAAGCCCTTGTCAATATTTACCCCAACAAACGAACCGCTACTCCGATAAACGCTAAAACTACTCCTATAACCCAAGCTCGCATTGTTACTTTATATGCCGGCCATCCAAGAGCTTCAAAGTGATGATGAATTGGAGTGGAAAGGAAAACTTTTTTATGCCTAAATTTCCTAGAAAAAACTTGTATTATGGCAGACCCAGACTCAATTACCAAAAGCCCGCCGATTATGGGCAGAACGTAAACAGAATCAGTTAAAAAAGCAACTACCGACAAAACTACCGTGAGACCAAGAATTCCGGTTTCGCCCATGTAAAACCTTGCCGGCGGAATATTAAACCATAAAAACGCAAATAACGCGCCGGCTAAAACTGCACAAAAAGTCGCTAAATCATACTTCCCGAGCGAGAAGGAAATTATTGCGAACGCTCCGAAGATTGATGCGAACGCTCCACCTGCCAAACCGTCTAAACCATCAATTATTCCGCCAGACCAGCACGCAACTGTGACTATAATAAATAATGGGATGTACCACAAACCGATAGAAACGTCCCCCATAAACGGAATAAAAACCGTATCCCATCCTAATTTTTGATAGAACCACAAGCTTGCCACAAGTCCGATTAGAGCTATAAGTAAAATACGTTTTTTTAGAGACAACCCTCCTCCTATATACTTTCCTTTTCCAAGCACCTGTAAAATGTCATCAATGAGCCCCAAAATTGAAGCCGCGACTAAGGCGAATAACGGCAACCATGTCTGACTTCTTGATAAAAAATTAAATTGTGACAACCACGAATTTGGAAAAATCAAAGATAATATAAAAAATAAAAATATAATAAAAATAACCGTAACCCAGATGATCAATCCCCCCATGCGCGGCGTGCCGACTTCTTTTTCTTTGTGTAAAGCATTAAAAATTACTGCATCCTCGCCAGAAATTGTTTTCTGCCTTGCTGATTTTTTCCAGAGCTTGTGCTTGTATAAAAAATTCGTAAGCAGAGGCACCCAAAGTATAGCTATAACAGAGCTTACAGCTGCTAAACTAAAAACCTTAATAACATTGAAGGTGAGAATTGTTATTGGCATGAGGCTGTATAGCAATTAATTAATTTTTGCATTTCTGCGAATCGGTCGTCGGCTCCCAAAACAATATTAATTAAATAATCGTTATTTTGAGGGTTGCTGGTTACTAAAAGCAAACATCCGTTAGCTTGAGTTGTAAAGCCGGTCTTACTCAGCACTGCGTTTGGGATTTCGTTTAGAAGTTCATCAGTATTCACCACGTTTCCAAACCCTGGTACATAGAGTTCTTTTACCCTACTCATTTGAGCTATTTTAGGATAATATCTTAAAATGTGCCCTGCAAGCTTAGTTAAATCGCCCGCGGTAGAAATATTCTGGGAGCTTAAACCTGTGGGGTCTGCAAAAAAGGTGTTATCCATGCCCAAACCCTTGGCTTTTTTATTCATGAGCGCAACAAATTTCTGCTCACCAATTAATCCCGACAAAGCATATGCTGATTTGTTGGACGAACCCACTAACATTATATATAAAAAATTTTCAACTGTCATCACATTTCCCAACATCACATCATGCTTTATCGGCGCCTGAGAGTCGGCGATACTATCTACCGCAACAGTGTCTGATAAATTATAGTTATCTAAAACTACAATAGCTGTCATAAGTTTGGTAATGCTGGCGATCGGTAATTTTTCGCCACTAGCTTTTTCAAAAATAATTTTGCTTACACCAGATAAATCACTTCCGAGCGACATAGCTGACTGGGCATTTATTTTAATTGCTTCTGGCTGGGCATAAGCGCCAGAAACGTTTGCTAAAAACTGGCTACTATTGGCGCCTTGAATTAAACCACCTAAAAATCCCTGCACGCCCGAAATCACATACACAAAAATAACAACAAAAAGTAATGCTAATACAGGACCCTCTATTATGCGTTTTAAATTCATTTTTTTCTCTTTTTGACGGATTTTTTTAAGGTTTCTTTTTTAACAGATGGCTTAACAATTTTTATATGCAATTCATCTAATTGCTTCTTTCCAATTTCAGAGGGGGCATCCATCATAAGGTCCCTACCATCTCCAGTCTTAGGAAAAGCTATAACCTCGCGGATTGAAGGCTCGTTATTCAAAATCATTAAGAATCTATCGATTCCTGGAGCAATGCCACCATGTGGAGGAGCGCCATACTTAAAGGCTTCAAGTAAGTGCGAAAATTGCTGTTTTTGTTCTTTGGTAAACCCAATTAAATCGAAAATCTTATCCTGCAGTTTGGGATTGTGAATTCTAATACTACCCCCGCCAATTTCATATCCATTCAACACAAAATCATGTTGGTATGATTTGACCTTCAAGGGGGCTGTATCAAGTAATGGAATATCTTCTTTCCTGGGAGCTGTAAACATGTGGTGGGAAGGAGCCATCTTTTCTCCGGCGCCGAAAAAGAAATCTTCCTTGCTTTGCTGTACAAAAAGTGGGAAATCAACAACAAAAGCGAACGCTAATTCATCAGGATCATTTTTATCTTTCCTTAAGTCTGGCCTATCTGTTTTGTATTTGTTCATCACCTCAGCATAAGGAATGCGTGGGAATGGAATCTGTTGGATTTTCTTTTCCGGGGCGACCTTCTTTACAATAGCTACATATAATCTCTCTATCAGGTTTAAAATATCTTCTTGTTCAACAAAACTCATTTCCAAGTCCAATTGTGTAAATTCTGGTTGCCTATCCCCCCTAGGGTCTTCATCTCTAAAACATCGTGCAATCTGAAAATATTTCTCTAGGCCTGCCACCATTAGCAACTGCTTGTATTGCTGGGGAGACTGAGGAAGCGCATAAAACTTACCGGCGTTCAACCTTGATGGGACAACATAATCTCTTGCACCTTCCGGAGTTGGTTTTGTTATAATTGGGGTCTCGATTTCGGTAAACCCTTCGTTATCGAGAAAGTCTCTCATGAATTTTGTCACTTTATGTCGCACAATAAGGTTTCTCTTCATCCTTTCTCTTCTTAAATCCAGGTATCTGTACTTCATTCTTATTTCCTCTCCAATGTCATGACCATCTCCTTCAATAGATAAGGGCAAAGTCTCAGCTTCTGATAGAACCTTCAAACTTTCAGCTGAAAGTTCAACCTGACCGGTTTCGATTTTGGGGTTTACCATGTTGTCTGGCCTTTTTACTATTTGACCTTCAATTTCAACCACCCACTCCGGCCTTATGCTTTGTGCAAGATCATACGCCTCTTTATTTGAAGGTACAAAAACAACCTGCAATATCCCACTTATATCTCGCAAGTCAATAAAAAGAATTTTTCCGTGAACCCGCCTTACATTAACCCATCCTGCAACCTTAATTTTTTGTCCGATATTTTTTGCTGTATCTTTTACTAAAAACCTTGCCATATTATTTCTTTTTTATTTTTATAAACTTTCTACTGCCAACTTTTATTATCATGCCATCTTTTATCTCTATATTTTTCTTCCATTCTTTTTCTGTGATGCTGTTTATATCAACGGCTCCAGCCTCGACCAGTCTTTTTGCCTCATTTTTAGAGGGGGCCAATCCTGTGTCGCACAATAAGTCGGGTAAAAAATACTCTTTTTTTTCTGTCTCAAAAACTGGCATATCGCTTGGCAATTCCTTGTCTCTGTGGACCTTATTAAATTCTTCTTCTACTTTTTGCGCTTCTTTTTCTCCGTGATACATTTTAACAATCTCAAACGCTAATCTCGCCTTCTGGTCGCGCGGATTCGGCATTTTTTTGATTTCTTCAACTTCTCTAACGGGTAATCTAGTGGCAAGCTCAAAATAATCATCAATCAACTCGTCTTTTATAGACATCACTTTCCCATACATACCATTTGCCTCGCCATCTAAAGCGATAAAATTATCAAATGTTTTACTCATCTTCCGCCCGTCAGTTCCCAAAAGAAGCTTCAAAGTCATTACATCTTTATCTTTCGCATTATAATTTTTCTGCAATGTTCTGCCAGCTAGCATATTAAACATCTGATCGTTACCGCCAACCTCCAAATCAACGTCCATTGCAACAGAGTCATATCCCTGCATCAAAGGATACATAAACTCCTCTAATGAAATAGGTAAATTTTCACTTATTCTCCTTTGAAACATATCTCTTTGAATCATCTGCTGAACCGTAAACTGCGAAGCCAATTTTAAAACATCTTGAAAATCTAATTTTGAAAGCCACTGGCTGTTATATTTTATTTTAACCTTCGAAAAATTTAGGATTTTTGATGCCTGTTTTTTATAATCTTTCATATTGGCCTTAACCTCTTTTTCTGTTAAAGGCTTCCTTGCTTCATCTTTACCAGTTGGATCACCTATTCTTGCAGTAAAATCTCCGATTAAAAGAACAACCTCGTGGCCCATTTCCTGAAAACTTCTTAATTTCCACAAAGGAATTGCGTGGCCCAAGTGCAAATCAAAACCAGTCGGGTCAACACCCAAATATAATCTTATTTTTTTGCCCGAGAGTAATTTTTTTCTTAAATCCTCTTTTACAATTACTTCTTGCACCCCACGGGTCAAAATTTCATCTATTTTTTCCGAATTTGTATCTATCATATTATTTGCATTATTAAATCATATCAATTTTTCCGAAAAAAAGAAAGCGCTTCTTTCCACAGAATAAATAAATTGGCGGTAGCGCGTGCGTTAAACACGCGCTACCGCTTGGTGATCCCATGGACTCATTGGGCCCGCCTTGTTCGCCAGCCATGATCTGCTCCAACGCCACCGGGCGACCACGCAGGTGAAGGGACTCCTCCAGAAATTCTTCCTTTATTAGCGCAGGGGCAAGGTTTGTCCACACGCTCCGGGGGTATCACTTGACCGCAGATAGAGCAGAACTTAACATTACCCAGATTGGGTCTGTCGCCCTGTTCGTTAACCTCGGACATTAGACTACCTCCAAAGGTGAATCGTGGGATATGGAAGTTTAACAAAAAACTTCCCGTCTCTATGGCGTAATTAAATTACGCAACAGGGACGAGAAGTCATTCTCGCGGTACCACCCTTGATTACCCCGCACAAATGCGGAGTCACTCACTAACTCCCCCTAAGCACTTTATGCCGGGTTCATTAGTTGCCCTATGATTACGGAGGAAGCCGAGCTTACACTAGCGCATAAGCCATCTCACCCCGCTGAGCGGGGTAAATCGGGCCCAATCCCCTAAGCTTGCGCCGGGGACCCGAGTCAAAGATTTTGTAATTTTCAATGATAATTTATCTTATCATAATGTAACCCCGTGTCAACCCCCGAATACCCCAACGCCGTTGAGGTATTAAAATTTATCGGAAAGTTTATAAATATCTCCGGCGCCCATTATTACAAGAACATCTCCGTCTTCTATATTTTCTTTAATATATTTTTCAACTTCGCCAAATAGAATACAAACAACGTTGTCTTTATTTATTTCCTTAACTAATTTTTCTGAATTAACCTTGCTTTTTATTTCTTCGCTTTCTCTACCAGCTACGCTATAAATATCTATGATTATTACTTTATCAATCGGAACTTCTCGAAAAACTTTTACAAACTCATCAAACAAATAAAATGTTCTCTGATATTGATGTGGCTGGTAAACACACATTATTCTCTTGTTGGGATATTTTTCACGCACAGCTTTTAGAGTCACCCTAACTTCTGTTGGGTGGTGGCCATAATCATTAACAACAGTTATTTTATTGCCATTAGCACTTCCCTCTTTAATTTCAAATCTTCGCCATGTTCCCTTAAACCCTGAAAGCGATTTAAAAGAAACTTCGTCCGATATTCCTAAAATTCTTGCCACCGTTAATGCTGCCAAAGCATTGCTTATATTGTGCGCTCCAGGAATTTGTAAAATTTCTTTAAGTTTTTTTGCCTCGGGCTGTTGTAATGAGTAATTTTGAATTTTTGTTTTTGAGTTTTGAATTTTGCATATATTCTCGTCGTCTTTGTTCGCCACCAAAAATCCGTCTTCTGATAAATGTTCGACGTATTCTTTAAAAGTTTTAAGTAAATTGTCCAACGTTTTATAATAATCTAAATGGTCTGCCTCCAGGGAAGTTAAAACAATTATTTTCGGCCAATAATTTAAAAACGATGCAAAATGCTCATCCGCTTCAATAACCAAATACTTAGAATTGCCCGCCCTAAAATTACTATTACCGAATTCCTTTAGCTTTGTGCCCACAATCACTGTTGGGTCGAGCCCGGCTTCTGTTAAAAGAAGCCCTATAATAGAACTTGTCGTACTTTTGCCGTGTGTGCCAGAAACAGCTATTGTAAAATGTTCTTTCGCAAGCTCTCCAAGTGCCTCGGGATATGTTTGGCATCTTATCTCCAAGTTTTTGGCTGCCATTAATTCTACATTGCTTTGCTCTACGGCCGGACTATAAACAACTAAATCTAAGTTTTTGCTTATATTCTTTTTATCTGTGCCGATAAATATCTTAATCCCCTTCTGCTTTAGCATATCTGTAATTTCCGACGCAACCAAATCTGACCCAGAGACATCGTTCCCTTTTGCCAGATAATACTGAGCCAACGCCGACACCCCTATTCCTCCAATGCCTATAAGATAAATCCGCATATATAAATCTATATAATCTTAAATCTTCAAATCTCTTATTCGCGCGAATTAGAGATGATATAATTTACGATATTGTTTTGCTTGGTTGAAAGTTTATACCACATTTCAAGATTTTTTTGTTCCCTTTCAAGTATGTCTGCATTAAAAAGCCTGATCAAATGCTTAGAAGTGGAAGTAAAAGAAAGATTTATTGCCCCTGCAATATCGCCAACCTTTGCTTCTTTATTTGTTTTAAGATAACAAATAATTGCCAAACGTCTTTTGTTTGCAAGCGTTTTAAGAATTTTTTCCAAACTCTTAATTTCCATTATTTTATTATAAGTCTTAACTTTATAATTTTCAATCTCTTATTCGCGCGAATAAGAGATGATAAAGGCAACGCTGTAGAAAAATAGACTGTTGTTACCAATTACTACTTTAGCTCGTGGGATTCTAAAATTGTGTATTGCGGGCCGCCCTTTTTTAAAACTGACTCCATTACTTCAATTGATTCTACTGTAAAAAGTAAATCTATGTTTTCGCTTATTTCTGGACGTTCCTCGGGTTCAATCCCCTTCCACGCCCAGGCGTTTATGCGAGCCAATGTTATATGCGGAGCCAATGTTCTATTTTCGGGAATAAAAGTCACTCTTCCTGTTAAAGTTTTTTCTAAATCCTCTCTCAATGCCGACAATTCTTTAGACTTCTCGCCCATCGCCCACACAAATTTAGGCGGACTCTTTTCTATTGGGCCATAAACTATTTTGTTTATGTTTAAACTAAAACATTTTTGTTTTTCTGAGACCTCCTTAACCGCCGTACAAACCTCTCCGACTTCCTGGTCTGTCAAATCACCCAAAAACTGTAGAGTGATATGCAGATTATCCCTTACCGTCCATTTTGCCTGCAACTCCGGCCATTTTTCAGAATATGTAAAAAGCTCCCTTTTAATATCCGCTGGAAAATTTATTGCAATAAAAACTCTATGTCGTTTTTCCATACTTTATTATTTATTGGTTGAATATTATCACAAAAAAGCATAAAATTAAAGCCAAAGATATGAATAAAGAAATTGCGAAAATATTTAGAGAGATGGCTGAGCTATTAAATATCAGAGGTGATAGCGCTTTTCACATAAATGCTTACAGAAAATCTGCAGAATATTTGGAATCGCTAAAAACTGACGTTGCAGAAATATATGCAAAAAATGGTCTTGTTGGTTTAAAAGTCCCCAGAATAATTGGAGATAAAAATGCAAAAAAAATCGAGGAATACATAAAACATAATAAAATTAAAGAATTTGAAAAATTAGAGGAAGAAACGGCAATACAGCAAATTATCGCTCACTTTTTCCAATCAAAGGGCTTAGGCTTGCAAGAATTAAAGGAAAATGCTAAAAAAAGAAAGATAATATATTCTAGATTTACAAAACCGGCAAAACAATTATTAGAATTAGCGGGCTCAATAGAAAAAGCAAAATCTGCCATCGATACAGTTGCCCAATGGGCAAGCACCCGAAAACTCGATTACGCCATTGAAACAGTTTTTAAAAAATGGCTGGAGTTGGACAGATTAAAGCCAAAAGAAATAGTTAAAAAACCGTTTTACAAAGGTGATCCGATGATTTGGTCGGAAACAAAAAAGAAATGGTTTGTGATTTCAAAATATGGCGAGTGGCTAGAATTTGCCGATAAACAAGCCACCATTGAGTGGCGAGTAATTGACTAATTTTTGTTATGTTAAAACATACAGATATAAAAAAGGGTGTTGAGTTTATTTACCAGGGACAACCTTGGCTTGTTTTGGATTCTGGCGCCATGAAGACAGCACAAAGAAGGCCGGTCATGCAAAGCAAAATAAGAAATTTAATAGACGGGAGAGTGCTTCAGGTTAACTTCCAACAAGGAGAGGTTTTTGAGGAGGCTAATTTGCAAAAACGAGAAATAAAATACCTTTACAACACAAAAGGACAATATTTTTTTTGCGAACCAAATGACCCGGCAAAAAGATTTTCTTTTACAGAGTCACAAATTGGCGTCCAAGCTAAATACTTAAGACCCAACGAACTCGTAACAGGAATTATTTTTGAGGATAAAATTATTAACTTTGTCTTGCCAATTAAAGTCCAATTAAAGGTTAAGGAATCTGCCCCGGGGATAAAGGGAAACACTGCACAGGGCGGGACAAAAGAAGCTATTTTAGAATCTGGCGCAGTTATTCAGGTTCCCCTATTCGTTAACGAAGGGGATGTAATAGAGGTCAACACAGAAACCGGAGGATACGTAAAACGCGTTTAACAATACAACATAAAAGCACCCCGCCTAGGCGGGGTGCTTTTATGTTGTATTAAAGTTTACTTTTTTTCCTGATTATAATTTCAAATAAAATTCCGGCCAATAGAATTATCGCAATTCCCATCATCACCCTTTCAACACTAAATATCTTTAACCATAAATTCCCAGACTTTAGTTCTATGTTTTGATGTATGGCGTTATTCACTGTCACCTCAAATACATCGCCCTTGTAAGTAGTGTATCCCGAGGCCTCTGCCTTTAAGTAGTACGTCCCCTCGGGTACCAAGAACGAGTATTTGCCGGTGGTGTTGGTAATCTGCGGGTTCTGTTGCTGAAAATCCTTGGCTAGCCACAGCTGGTAGCTATTTGCTTCGGGGTTTAGCCAGTAAATGGAGACC